>ULVP01035166.1_pt1 | contig 10979 bp, 9 predicted proteins | sample 1959551 | NCBI WGS metagenome assembly ULVP01 (sample SAMEA4835789, study PRJEB28245) | human gut metagenome | biome: gut microbiome; material: fecal sample | place: Denmark | collected 2008 | reverse complement strand
GAGCCGATCATCCTCGGATACAGCGGGCTGAGCGATTCGTATCTCAAAAAATATGTCGAGGACAGCCGCAACATCTGGCAGGACAAGGCGGACTCGCTCGACTCCACGCTCATTTGCAGCGTGATCGGTACGCACACTGGCCCCGGCGTGGTGGCGGTCGCATTCTTCAAAAAGGGCTGAGCCTCTATAAAAATCAGAAACAGCAGGAAGCCGGCGTATCGCACCGGCTTCCTGCTGTTTTTTCTTAAATATCCTCTTTGAGTCAGCGATTAAAAATAGCAACGGCGCTTTCAAACGACACCGGTACTCGCTGTACCTTGACAACAGACGGCACGGCAAATTATAGTGATTCTATAAAGGTATATTGATATTCAGCGGCTATGTCTTGCGTGAAAGCGGTGCTTTGCGCTGGTATCGGTTTGCCCGTGAAACAGGTTGAATGGGAAAAGGAGAATGCGGCATGCAGTGGACGGACGAGAGCATTGCGTTTTTGCGTGATGCGCCGGCGGTGAACCGCTATTATGAGACCATCGCGGAGAGGATCGCGCCGCAGCTCCAAGAAAACGCGCACGTCTGCGACGCGGGCTGCGGCATCGGCGAGCTGAGCCTTGCTCTGAAGCCGTACTGCCGCCATGTCACGGCGGTGGACGCCGACGAGCTGGCCATCAAAACGCTGAAAGCCCACCTGATAGAGGGCGTCATCGCGATCTGCGGCGATGTGGAGGCGCTCACGCCGAAAGAGCCCTACGACGCGATGGTGTTCTGCCTCTTTGGCCGCACGGAGGACACGCTGCGCATCGCGAGAAAGCAGTGCCGCAGAAAGATTTTCCTCGTCAAGCGGGACTATTCGCATCACCGCTTCAGCGCGGGAAAGGTAAGCCTCGGCGAGTACACGGCGGGGAGCACGGAGGCTGTCCTGCACGAAAAAGGCGTTGTGCCTGTTCACCATTGAGACGGCGGCTATTTTGAAGGAGGAAGCAGTATGAAGCGGCATCTTTTGATCTGCGGGGAGCGCGGCGTCGGCAAGTCGACGCTGATCCGCCGCCTGCTGGAGCATAGCACGCGGGAGGTCGGCGGCTTTGTGACAAAGCGGCTGCCGGTCGCGGATGAGAACGGCTTTTTTCCGATTTACCTCTATCCCACATCGCAGAGTGAGGGCGAGCGGCGCAACGAGACGGCGAATCTTGTCGGGACGTGCGACAGCCGCTCGAGCATCCGCCATCCGGAGGTCTTTGACGGCCTTGGCGCGCAGCTCATTAAGTCCGCACCGAGCGGCGGTATCATCCTGATGGACGAACTCGGCTTTCTCGAAAATGACGCCAAGGTGTTCCAGTCCGCGGTGCTGTGCGCACTGGACGGCGACACGCCGGTGCTGGCCGCGGTCAAGCCGAAGGACACACCGTTCCTGCGCGCCGTGCGCGGGCATGAGAACGCGGAGCTTGTCTTCATTGGCGAGCAGAACCGTGACGCGCTTCTTGAAAAGCTCCTGCCGCACATTTTGCGGTGGAATGAAGCTTGAAGCAGCAAGCTCGCCGTGCAATAGAGAAGAAGATTTCAAGCGAACACTTGTTTGACTATCAAAACCGTGCTATAATATCGCCATTGAGAAATTTGCAGAGGGGAGGGGACAGCGCATGGAGCATCTGCTTGCGGGACTGAACCGCGCGCAGCACGAGGCCGTCACGGCGACGGAGGGGTATGTCCGCGTCATCGCGGGCGCGGGCTCGGGTAAGACGCGTGCGCTGTCGCACCGCTTTGCGTATCTTGTCAACGAGCTCGGCATCCTGCCGGGGAATATCCTGTGCGTGACGTTTACGAACAAGTCAGCCAACGAGATGCGCCAGCGTATCCACGCCTTGACCGGCGACAACGACACGGGCTATATCAACACGTTCCACGGCTTCTGTGTCTCCGTTTTGCAGGAGGACAGCCACGCCGTGCAGTATCCGAAGAGCTTCCTCGTGCTGGATAATTCCGACATCGACGCGATGCTCGGCATCATCTACGAAGAGCGCGGCCTCACACTGCGCGACATGACCTATTCTGCCGCACGGGACATGATCGAGATCCGAAAGCTCTTTAAGGAGCCGGAGTATTACAAGGACATGATCACGATGTCGCTCGACACGCTGCGCGAAAAGTACGAGCGCGCCGACACGGCGGGGGACATCATCTTCTACGGCTATCTCTATCAGGAGAAAAAGTGCTTCGGCCTCGACTACAACGACCTCATCAAGTTCTCGCTCTATATTTTCGAGCAGCACGAGGACATCAGGCTCAAGTGGCAGCAGCGGCTCGAATACATCATGATCGACGAGTTTCAGGATATCGACGCGCTGCAATATGAGCTGATGGAGGTGCTGTGCGGCTATCACGGCAACCTCTTCATCGTGGGTGACCCGGACCAGACGATCTACACCTGGCGCGGCGCGAACGTCAAATATCTTCTGGATTTCGACAAGGTCTTTCCAAACGTGCAGACCATCATGATGATGGAAAACTACCGTTCCACGCCGGAGATTTTGGCGGCGGCGAACTCGCTGATCGCAAAAAACGGCCACCGCATCAAAAAGGACCTGCTCCCGACGAAGCCCTCGGGCGAGAAGGTCGTCTGCCACTTTGCCGACACGCAGGAGGCAGAGGCGCATTGGATGGCGGGCGAGATGCAGCGGCTGCATGATCGCGGCGTGCCGCTGCGGGATATGACCGTCCTCTACCGCGCGCACTATGTGACGCGCGCGGTGGAAGAGGCGTTGATGCACGAAAAAATTCCCTATACGATCTACTCCGGCGTGCAGTTTTTCGACCGCATGGAGATCAAGGACGCACTTTCATATTTGCGGATGATCGCCTATCAGGACGATCTGTCGTTCCGGCGCATTGCCAACGCGCCGAAGCGGAACCTCGGCAAGCGGCGCATGGCCTTTTTACAGGAGACGGCGGAAAAAGAGGGGACGAGCCTCTATGTAACGCTCAAAAACCACCTCGAAGACAGCGTGTTCAGCGGCACGAAGGCAAAGCAGTTCGTCGATCTGATCGAGCGCTTTTCGCACTCGTATCAGGGTCGGCCCATCTCTGAGGTGCTCTCGGATATTCTGGACAAGAGCGGGTATGAAAAGGCGCTGCGCACCGAGGGCAGTCAGGAGCGGCTGGACGATCTGGCCGAGCTCAAGCAGTCCATCTACGAATACGAGACGAGCTGCGGCGAGGAGAGCACGATGGAGCATTACCTCGCCCACATCGCGCTTTTTAGCAACGGCGATGTCGCCGAGCAGGGCGACAAGGTGAAGCTGATGACCGTCCACGCGGCGAAGGGCCTCGAATTCCCGTATGTGTTCCTCTGCGGCATGAACGAGGGCATTTTCCCCTCGCGCAAGGTGCGAACGCTCCCCGGCATGGAGGAGGAGCGGCGGCTCGCTTTCGTTGCGCTGACGCGCGCGGAGAAGGGGCTTTACCTCTCCGAGGCCGACGGGTGGAATTTTGACGGCTCGCCGCGCTATCCCTCGCGCTTTCTGCTGGATATCGACCGCGAGCTTCTGTCGTTCACGCACGAGGTCGACGAGACGCTTCTGCGTGAAGCGGCGGATGACGTCGCGCGGCGAGACAAGTATCTGCGCGAGGACGACGGCGACGGCACGCTGCCCATCGGGCAGCGTGTGCGCCACGCGGTGTTCGGCGAGGGAACGGTGCTGGACGTGGACCTGAACAAGGGCGCGCACGTCATCCAGTTTGACGGCATGGGAACGCCGCGCAGCATTTCGCTGCGCGCGAAGCTCGAAAAGATCGGGCCATAAAATCAATTGACAGATTTATTTTGGAGGAATTTCGACATGAGAAAGTATTTTTGCGCACAGCCCTAGGTCTATCCGCAGCCCGTGCTCATCATCGCAATGTATTTAAGCGGCGGCCACAAGACCGTGAAGAACATCTTAAAGCGCGGTGCGTTCACCGTGAGCATGGGCGACGCAGAGCATGCGGCGGCCTGTGACTATGTGGGCATCGAGTCCGGCAACAGCGTGCCCGACAAGGTGGCGCGCGCAGGCTTCCACGTGACGAAGAGCGAGCGTGTGGACGCGCCGGTGATCGACGAGCTCCCGCTCGCGCTCGAGTGCAAGCTCGTGAGCTACGACGAGGAGACAAGACTCCTGACCGGCGAGATCGTGAACGTCAGCGTGGACGAGCGCGCGCTCGACGAAAACGGCAAGCTCGCTGTCGAAAAGCTGCACGTCATCACCTTTGACTACGCCAACCACGGCTATTATGTCTTGGGCGAGAAGGTCGCCAGCGCGTTCGAGGACGGCAAAAAATTCAAGTAAATCCGGCGAAACAGAAAGCGCCGCGTCCCGTATTTTCTTCGGGACGCGGCGCTTTTTTGCCGTTTCGGTCAGGATTTCGACTTTGTTTGTGCAAAACCGACGCATTAGTGTTAAAATCTCGTTAAAAACCGTCCCTTTTACTACTGGCACGGGCGCGGGGCAGATGGTATAGTAAACAGGCATGTGTTTTTTAGGAGGATCAATATGTTTTCTGCCTTTTTTTGCAGCCTGAAGCAGGAATTTGCAGGCTACAACTCGAAAAAGCTGCTCGCCGACATGATGGCGGGCCTGACGGTCTGCGCTGTCGCGCTGCCGCTGGCATTGGCGTTCGGCGTTTCATCCGGCGCGAGCGCGGCGTCCGGGCTTGTCACGGCCATCATCGCGGGCGTGGTCATCGCCATTCTCGGCGGCGCGTCGTACCAGATCTCGGGCCCGACGGGCGCGATGAGCGCAGTGCTCGTCGGCATCGTCGCGGAGTATGGTTTGCAGGGCGTGTTTTTCGCCTGCTTTGCCGCAGGCGTTCTGCTGCTGCTTGCGGGCGTCTTCAAGCTGGGTCGCTTAATTAGCTTCATCCCGATGCCCGTCATCATGGGCTTCACCTCGGGCATTGCCATCATCATTGCGATGGGCCAGATCGACAACTTCTTCGGCACGGTGTCGGAGGGCGGCTCGAATTTGGAAAAGATCGCGTCCTATGGCCGTCTTGGCTTCCATCCGAACATGCAGGCGGTGCTCATCGGCCTTCTCGTCGTGCTGGTGATGGCCTTCTGGCCGAAAAAATGGGGCGCGCGTGTGCCGGGCTCGCTCGTCGGCATCATCCTTGCGACGATCGTCGCGACAGTCGCGGGCATGGATCAGCTCGCTGTCGTCGGCGACATTCCCAAGACGCTCCTGCTCGCCGACCGCCTGTCGCTCGGCGGCCTGAGCTTCACGATGCTCGAAAACCTGGTCTCTCCCATCGTGACCATTGCGGCGCTCGGCATGATCGAGAGCCTGCTTTGCGGCGCGTCGGCCTCGCGCATGAAGGGCGAAGCGTTCAACGCCGATCAGGAGCTGATCGCACAGGGCGTGGGTAATATTCTGCTGCCGCTTTTTGGCGGTGTTCCCGCGACCGCAGCCATCGCACGCACGAGCGTCGCGGTCAAGTCCGGCCAGCAGACGCGCCTTACGAGCGTGTTCCATTCGCTGTTCCTGCTTGCCTCGATGTTCCTGCTCGGCGGCGTGATGGCGCGCCTGCCGCTCTCGGCGCTCGCGGGTGTACTGATGGTCACGGCGTGGCGCATGAACGACTGGGAGGGCATCCGCTACATCTTCCGCCACAAGTTCAAGTCCGGTATCAGCCAGTTTTTGATCACGATGCTCGCAACGGTCGTCTTTGACCTGACGGTCGCGATCCTGCTCGGCGTGGTATACTCCGCCATTTTGTACATGGCGAAGTCGAGTCATATCCATGTGAATTTCTCCGATATCGACGCGAACAAGCTGCGCTCGGTGGAGGGTAAGCCCCCCATTCTTGAGACCTCCGGCGTGGCGTACATCACGGGCGCGCTCTTCTTCGGCGCGGTGGATGAGTTCAACCACCGCATGGCGGAGATGCCGCAGTACGACCACATCATCTTGTCGATGCGCGGTATGCCGAGCGTGGACGTTTCGGGCGCGCAGGCGATGCTCGAACTGTGCGAGTCGCTCAAGAGTCAGGGCAAGACGGTTGCCTGCTGCGGCATGACCGAGGCGGTGCGCACCTACTTTGACCGCGCGGGCATCACCGAGCTTCTCGGCGAGGAGTCCTACTTCTGGAGCGCCGACCAGGCGATCCTTGACCTGCTGGACGCGGAGATCGTGGAATAAAAGACATAGAAAAGCACTTCCCGCCAGCGGCGGGAAGTGCTTTTTACTGTACATGGGCTGCGAAAGATTTTATTTGCGCCGGTCACCCTCGCGTGCGATCTTGTCGAGCGATTCCTGCCGGACAGCCTGACGAAGCACCGTCAGGTAGGGCGAAAAGGCGACGTTCTGCTCGCCATAGGTGAGCTGGAGGTCGTATTCGTGGTCCTCCCAGGTCGAAATGTCGGACTCGTTGTGGGAGATCACGGCCTCGAGCTTGTCGAGCGCCTTGTAGATTTGGGCCTCCTGGGTTTCGAGCGCGGCCATCTCGTCGTAGAGTGCGCGCATCTCCTCGCGGCAGGGGGAGGGAAGCGATGCGACCCACTGGTAGAGCAGCGCTTCCTCCGTCGATTCGTCCTGTGCGGTCTTGTCAAAGGCGGGGATATCGCCCGTGAAGCACTCGCCGAGGTCGTGGATGAGGCACATGCGCGTCACCTTGTCCATGTCGGCCTCGGGAAATTCATCGCGCAGGAAAAACGCCATCAGTGCGATGCGCCAGCTGTGCTCGGCAACGCTCTCGTGCCGCCCGCCGGAGGTGTAGCAGTGGCGGGTGGTGTCCTTCAATTTTTCCGCCGTGTGCAGCGCGGCGAGCAGTTCGCTTGGTCTCATGCGTCTCCTCCATTGGCGTTTTCTGGTATTTTACCAGAGGCGGAAACGACTTGCAAGGAAAAGAAAGAAGAGAGATTCCCATTCCCAGCGGCATATGATATCATGAATGCGAGAAAATTTGGCGCCCGGTGAAACAAAACGGGCGCGGAATGCGTCTAAATAAGCAGAAGCAAGAAGATTTGAGAGAGACCCTCCCATGCGGAGGGCGGAGAGGAGAATTTATGAAGCTTGCGGCGGATTTTCGGCAGGCGGCGCGCGAGGCGCTGCGCGGCAAGTGGCCCATCGCCATTCTGATCGGCCTTGTGGCGGTGCTGCTCGGCGGCGCAGGGAGCGGCGGTCCGGAGGTCAAATTCAATTACGATGTGTCCTCGGGCGTGTCGACGACGTTTGGCTACGGCGGACAGACGATTTACTCCACAGGCTACGGTTTGGACCCGAAGTGGAGCGGACTGCTCGTCGGCGGTGTGGTCTATCTCATCGTGATCGCGCTCGTGTTGGCGGCGGCGTACTTCATCCTCGGCAGCATCGTGGGCGTGGGGTATGCCAAATATAACCTCGGCCTTGTCGACCGCACGGAGCCGGGCTTTGAGGCGCTGTTCGCCTATCTTCCGAACTGGAAGACGACGACGCTGACGCGGCTTTGGAAGGGCCTTTATATTCTGCTGGGGACGATCCTGCTCGTCATTCCGGGACTGATTATGGGCTACACCTACGCGATGACGGACTACATTTTGGCCGAGCACCCGGACATGACGCCGGGCGAGGTGATGAAGGGCTCGAAGGCGATGATGGAGGGCAACCGCTGGCGGCTGTTCTGCCTGCAATTCAGTTTCATCGGCTGGATGATCCTCAGCTCGCTGACGTTCGGCCTTGGCAACCTTGCGCTGCGCCCCTATCAGGAGGCGGCATACGCCGCGTTCTACCGCGAGGTATCGCTCGGGTAAAAAGATAGAGAGAAACAAAACGCGCCCCGCGGATGATCCGCGGGGCGTATTTTTGCTGTGATGGAAAGCTTACTTTGCGCTGTCGTTTGCGAGGGCCTGGTCGATCAGCTTCTGGAGCGCTGCCATGTTGTCCTCGTTGTCGATGCCGCCGAGCATCGCCTCACCGACGATGGCGCCGCTGCGGTCGATGACATAGGTGGTCGGGAAGGCCATGATGTCGCCCGCAAAGTCGCCGGCTGCGCTGTCGGAGGGGAAATAGATGTTCTGGTAGCTTGCGCCCTTGGATTCAAGCAGACTCTTGGCCGTGCTGATCGCATCGGCGTTGCCATCGAGGGTATCGACGTTGATGCCGATGAGCGCGCCGCCCTGCTTCTTGAGCGTCTCGTTGAGGGCGTTCAGATCGCCAAGCTCCGCCACGCAGGGCTTGCAGCCGCTGAACCAGAAGTTCACGACCGTCACAGCGTTCTGGGAGAAGATGCTGCTGTCCACGTCGTTGCCGTCAAGGTCCTTACCGGTGAAGGTGGGGAAGGTCGGGACGGCATCGTTCATGTCGCCGTTTTCACCGTCGCCTGCGGGCTGAAGTGCGGCGTACTGCTCCTGCAGGGGCTGGATCTGGTCTTCAAGGTCGCGGATCTGCTCGGAGCCTTCGGTCAGCGTCTTGAGTTCATCCTCGGTGAACTGATCCTTCACAAGGTCGAGGGCGGCAAGCAGGTAAGCGCCGTAGTTCGATTCATCGGGGATCTCGTCGCGCTTTTCGTTCATGGCGGCGAAGAGCTTCTGCCACAGCTCAAGGTTCTCTTCCATGATGGCGTTTTCCTTGTCGGCGAGCTCCTGGATCTGGGCGTAGATCTCCTCGGCGGTCGCGCCCTGCGCATCGCCATCGCCCTTGCCGTCGCCCTTGCTGCCGCAGGCGGCGAGGGAAAGCGTCAGCGTAAAGGCGAGCAGCAGCGTAATGATCTTCTTAAAATTCATGGTTTATTCTCCTTTGTTTTCTTCAATGATCGGTTTTTGAGACAATTTGGAACATGCTCCGCCGCTGCCGAAGGCATAGCGGAAGCGGACGGCCTCCGTCGGGCATGCGGTCACGCATTTGCCGCAGCGGATACATTCGCTGTGGTTCGGCGTTTTGGTCACATCCACGTCCATGGGACAGGTCCTTGCGCACTTGCCGCAGGAGACGCATTTGCTCTCGTCAACGTGCATCGACAGCAGCGACACGCGGTTGAAGAGCGCGTAGAACGCGCCGAGCGGGCAGAGCCACTTGCAGAATGGGCGGTAGAAGATGACGCTCAGCACAACGACCGTGATGAGCACGCAGAGCTTCCACGAAAAGAGCTTGCCGAGCGCGGCACGGATGCTGCTGTTGACAAGCGAGAGCGGGATAGCGCCTTCGAGCACGCCCTGCGGGCAGAGATATTTGCAGAAGAACGGGTCGCCCATGCCAGCTTCGTTCACCACGAGCACCGGAAGCAGGAAGACCATCACCACCAAGATGACGTATTTGAGGTAGGTCAGCGGCTTTAGGCGCTTGGTGGAGAGCTTTTTGGTCGGGATCTTGTGCAGCAGCTCCTGAAACCAGCCGAACGGGCAGAGGAAGCCGCAGATGAAGCGGCCCAGCAGCACGCCGAGCAGGATGAGGATGCCGGTGATGTAATAGGAAAAGCTGAATTTCGACGAGCCGACGACAGCCTGAAACGCGCCGATGGGACACGCGCCCGCCGCACCCGGACAGGAGTAGCAGTTCAGTCCCGGCACGCACACGGTCTTGCCTGCGCCGCGATAGAGCGTACCCGTGAGGAAGTTCGGCAGGTGCAGATTCGTCAGCAGAGCCGCGCAGGCCTGGACCAGTCCGCGCCAGCGGGCGAGCAGAAAGGAAAACGGTTTTTTCTTATCCAATGCCCACACACTCCAGACATAGTTTGATCGCCTTGTTCAGCACCGTGTCCGCCTCGCCGCGCATCACACCGCAGACGAGAAATGCGAGGCCAAGCAGCAGAAAAAGAATCTGCACCCCGGCCTTTTTGCCAAATGTTTTGTTCAAATTATCACCCTTTCTGTTGTACCGGCGCTTAGACTACACAGGGAATATGAATACAGTATGAACAGCACCTTAAAAGAACCCTAATTTTATCTGGAAATAATAAGAAGTTTGCCCTGTGCGAAGGGGGCTGCACCATTATCCGCGCTTTTGAAAGAGCTTTGAAGCATAACGGGAGACGAGCTCACCGATCACAAGCCCCAGCACCGCGCCGGCGAACACGTCGCTCGGAAAGTGCACATATAAATAAAGACGAGAGAAGGCGAGCAGCACGGCGAGCGGGATGGCCGCATAACCGAAGCGGCGGTCTGCGCGCGTTGTCGATGTCCTTGTCAGGATAGGTCTCGATGTACGGCTCTTTGGCGAACGCCGCGACTGGCAGCGCGGGCAGTCATGCCATCGGATGCGCAGCGGGAACCCAGGCCGTCAGCTCATCGTAGCCGATGGGGAGCCAGTCGTGCCCACCCTCGCGCGCGGGGATGAAGCACAGATCGAGTTGGTGCGCGTTGAGCTGTGTGATCAGCTCTGTGCTGTACCCACCGCGCAGCTGCACCTGAATGCCGCCGTAGCGCGCGTGGAAATCCGATATGATGCGCGCGAGCGGCGAATAAAACGCGCTGTATGCCGTGCCGACGGTAACCGTGCCAACATCCAGCCCGCGCAGCTGCGCGGAGAGCTGGGCGCAGCTCTCGCCCGCGTGCAGTAGGTCGCGGATGGCGGGCAGCAGCTTTTCGCACTCCTTTGTCGGGCAAACGCCGCTGTGCTCGCGCAGCAGGAGCGGAACGCCCGTCTCCTCCTCAAGCGCCGCGACCATGCGGCTCACGCCGGAGGGCGTGTATTGCAGCGCCTCCGCGGCGGCGGACAGACTTCCGGTCTCAATGGCGCAGACGAGCGCGCGGTAGCGATCGAGTTCCATGGCGTTCTCCTTTGCGGAATTGTCAAAGATGGTTTGATGGATCATCGGTTTACGCAAAGTGTAGCGCGGGTGTATGCTGTTGTCAAATCCTTGGAAATGGGGGAAACTATGCACGCTCTTACGATCTAACGAGCGGCAGCATCCCGCAGCATCTGCTGCGCCTGGCCGTACCGCTCATCATGGGCAATATTTTGCAGCAGCTCTACAATACGGTGGACGCATTTATCCTCGGGCGCTTTGCGGGAGAGCTGGAGTTTGCCGCCGTCGGCGTC
>ULVP01042802.1_pt1 | contig 10990 bp, 9 predicted proteins | sample 1959551 | NCBI WGS metagenome assembly ULVP01 (sample SAMEA4835789, study PRJEB28245) | human gut metagenome | biome: gut microbiome; material: fecal sample | place: Denmark | collected 2008 | reverse complement strand
CCAGCCGACGGACGAGATCGGCACGCTGGCCGTGAAGCTGCTCATTCGCGCCGTCCGCGAGCCCGGCGCGGCGCCTTCGCACCTGCACCTGCCGCCGTCGCTGATCATCCGCCGCTCGGTGCGCAACCTGCTGCTGTGAGAAAACGAAAAGCGCACCGTATTTATCCGGGTTATTGTTTGATAAGGGTATGCCTTATGCCAGAACCGGCATGCCGCATTTTTCAGGATCAATTCATTTTCGGTCAATTCAATATAAAATAAAGCGCTGGCCGATGCCGCTAACAGTATGATCAGCGGGATAAACGGGATGAGCAATAAGGAGCTTTTTTCCGGAACATAAAGGATTGTTAATGGAATTATGCATACAAACATCAAAATAGGCATAAAACAAGCCCAGATCGTTACCGAACTCCAAATCGAACGCTTATAAGTTTTCATGTTTATTGAGGATATGATGCAATCCGGGAGTTTCCACCGTGAAGCCCTTCTCGCGTAATGTTTGAATTAAATCCGGATAATCTCGTTCATCGACCAAATCGGTCACATAACGCCATGATTTCTTCGCCGGCGTCATCACCTGAATATAAGGCCGCGATAATCCGCCCTTATAGCCGATTTCAATTTTTTCAATAGTATTGAATTGAAATTCAGCATACCAGAAGCGATATGCCGGATTTTGGACAATCAATGAATTCTCCGTTAAAACAACATAAAATAATTGAGTTGCAGTACACGCTACAATAAAAGACAGGACACAAAGTTCAATAACAAGAAAAACAAGAAAGCCTTTCAGATTTCCAATCGTCATCAATAAAAACAGGGCCAATATAACAACGATCGGTTTCAAAGTGTACATTGAAGTAGACTTTTTGATGGAACGGCGGTAAATTTTCATAACTGTCATTATGTTGGCTGCTTTCGAGCCGGAAAAGGCCATTAACAAAGATACGAAGAATTCAAGTATAAGTGAATTTTCCTGCCATTATCTAACTTTATATCTTTTTTATTGAGATTTACGGATCGATAGAATTTGTTCGGAGCTTAATTTTTCGTCAAGGAAAAGCCGCTGTTCTTCAGTTAGTTCCGCTCCGAGAAACTTCTTGGGTTTCAAAGCTCGCAAAGACTCGTATTTCGAAGTCAATTCTGACTGTGAGTATAAATCTATTTTTGAAAATTCTTTACGATAACCGGTCGAAGTAGTTCCTCCGATTACTGGAAAAGTTCCATAATAATTTGAGAGAAATCCACTGATTAATTTACCATTCTCAAATTGCCCTTCCCGGAAATAATATTTACTGATCGTGCCTATGCGTGTATATAAAATACCATTTCCGTGCGGAACCCCGTCTTTGCATTCACCGACATAAATCGACCGGGGCTTATAATAAATCGTATCTACTCCATTCGCAGCTCCGTCCTTGAAATCCCCCCATGCGAATTGTACCAGAATTCGAGAAATGCCGTCCGTATCCGGAATACTCGCCATCCTTGAATTCGCCGTAGTAGCGGTGCCCGTTCTTTTTGTAATGCGTGCATACTCCGTTGGGGATGCCCCGCTCGAAATGGCCGATATAAATGCCCAGCGAATCGGAATAGAGCACCCCTTCGCCGCAAGGGTATTGACCCTCGTAGCGGATTCCGTTTCCAACGATGACCGTGTCACACACGGCGCCGAAGGAAAAATTCGCATACAGCGAAACGAGACTGAAAATAAATAATTTATACATATCCGTATATTTTTAGGATTCGTATTATTGAGATGCTATTATTACCCCCCCCCTCCCCCATGTTCCGATGCAAGTCCTGCCACAAAATGGACAGGCGGAATTATGACATTGGCAAGGGACGTTATGACACGCAGACTGTAAGATAATGATAAATGTTGCTATCTGCAATATATGGTCAAAAAATGTAAATTGAAAAATGATCTAATTTGTTTGGAATCAGTGCTGAATCAGTATCCGTCAGTCTCGTTTGGTAAATTGGGCAATACGATATTGCAATGCTCGTTTGCTGATGAAAGAGCGGAGCCGGACCCTGAAAAGCAGTATCCCGGAGATATGGGATAACTCTCTGCCGCCTTTGCGATTGATTGTTCCGCTCCTATTTATAGCATGACGGACATCAGATGACGGGGCGCAACGTAAATGCGGATAGACCTGGATTTGCGTTGTTTGCGGCGCGTGTCCCGATCTGTCAGGATTCGGGCGAAAAATCGTCCCGAATCGGGCCTTTTTGCCCTGTGTGCATGAAAAAAGCGGCTGCCCTGTTCGGTAACCGCTTGATTCCTCGAGCTGACACCGGGACTTGAACCCGGGACCTCTTCCTTACCAAGGAAGTGCTCTACCACTGAGCTATGTCAGCAACATTTCTCTTTCGAGTGGTGCAAAAGTACATAAGAAAAATGAAAAGACCAAAAATTTGTACACTTTTCATAATTATTTTCTACCTTTACTACCAAATCATAATAAAAACCAGATGAAACGCATCTTAATAGTAGGCGCAGGCGGTCAGATCGGTTCCGAACTGACCGTTTACCTGCGCAGTATCTACGGCGGCTCGAACGTCGTCGCTACCGACATGCGCGAGTGCCGGTCGCTGGCCGGGGACGGTCCTTTCGAGGTGCTCAACGCCCTCGACGCAACGGCCATGGCCTCGGTCGTGGCCCGTCACCGCATCGACACGATCTTCAACCTCGTGGCCCTGCTGTCGGCCGTCGGCGAACGCAATCCCCAGATGGCCTGGAACGTCAACATGGGGGCGCTCAACAATTCGCTCGAAGTGGCCCGGCAGCACCATTGCGCGCTGTTCACCCCCTCGTCGATCGGCGCCTTCGGGCCGTCGTCGCCCAAGGACAAAACCCCGCAGGACACGATCATGCAGCCGACGACGATCTACGGCATCTGCAAGGTCACGGGCGAACTGCTCGGGAACTACTACCACCACAAATACGGCGTCGACACCCGTTCGGTGCGTTTCCCGGGCATCATATCGAGCGTCACGCTGCCCGGCGGCGGTACGACCGACTACGCCGTGGAGATTTACTACGAGGCGATCCGGAGCGGCAAATTCACCTGTCCCGTTCCGTCGGACGTCTACATGGACATGATCTACATGCCCGACGCCCTGCGCGCCTGCGTCGAACTGATGGAGGCCGACCCTGCGAAATTGATCCACCGCAACAGCTTCAACCTCGCGTCGATGAGCTTCACGCCCGAGATCATCTGCGCCGAGATCAAAAAGCGTCTGCCCGCCTTCACGATGGACTACAACGTCGATCCCGTGAAGAAGGAGATCGCCGAGAGCTGGCCCAATTCGCTGGACGACACCTGCGCCCGCGAGGAGTGGGGCTGGCGGCCCGAGTGGGACCTCTCGCGCATGACCGACGACATGCTGGCGCACATCCGCGCGAAGCTGGGTGCGGAATAAGTGAAAAGAGGCGGCGATTTCGGCCGCTTCGGCAACTGAACAGCCTATGAAACGAATTGTCCGGATCGTCGTTGTCTCTGTGCTGTTGCTTGCGGCAATTGTCGCGGGCGGCAGTCTCTACATGCTCTCCTATTCGCTCCGGCCCGATGCGACGATGCGGGCCAAGAACGCTTCGTCGTATGAATATATGTACGGCGAATATCCTTTCCTGCGGCCGTGGGTCGACAGTCTGGAGCGCACCGGGGCCTTGCGCGACACGGTGATTCTCGGATCGGAAGGCGAACGGCTGCACGCGATCTATGCGGCGGCTCCCCGTCCGACGGACCGGACGGCGGTGATCGTCCACGGCTATACGGACAACGCCGTCCGGATGCTGATGATCGGCTATCTCTACAACCGCGACCTGGGCTGCAACATCCTGCTGCCGGACCTTTATTACCACGGGCAGAGCGAAGGCCGTGCCATCCGGATGGGGTGGAAGGACCGCTTCGACGTGCTGCGGTGGATGGACATTGCCAACGACATCTTCGGCGGCGACACCCGGATGGTGGTCCACGGGATTTCGATGGGCGCGGCGACGACCATGATGGTCTCGGGCGAGGAGCAGCAGCCCTATGTGAAATGTTTCGTCGAGGATTGCGGCTATACGAGCGTCCGGGACCAGTTTTCGAAAGAGCTTAAAGAGCAGTTCGGGCTTCCGGCCTTTCCGCTGCTCGACGCGGCGAGCTGGCTGTGCGGCCTGAAATACGGCTGGACTTTCGGCGAGGCTTCGTCGCTGGAGCAGGGGAAGAAGAGCCGGCTGCCGATGCTGTTCATCCACGGCGACGCCGACGATTACGTGCCGACGTGGATGGTCTATCCGCTTTACGGAGCCAAGCCCGGCGACAAGGAGCTGTGGGTGGTTCCGGGAGCGTCGCATGCCAATTCGTACCGCGACAACCGGGAGGAGTACACGCGCCGCGTCGGGGAGTTCGTGGAGTCCCGCCTAAGGGGTGGGATTTAGAGGTTTCGGCGACTTTGAATCTGATGCAAAACGGGAAAAAGAGTGACATTTTAACGGAGAAGGATTTAAAATTATGATCTGTCTCTTCTCTCGAAGTTCGGGTAGAAAATTCAGAGGATTTTCTGTTTCATGCAGGTTGAAGTGAAAAAGTATATATTGTATGTGTTGTTAATTTGAAATTTTAATCGATGTATTTGTAAAATAGGAGCTTATTATAGATCGCGGATGTATTATGAGAAAAGATTCTATAAATGGAACCAGAAGTGAGCAAAGTGGCTGCTTCATTAAAATGCTGCCTATTGCTGGTGTAGCGATAATTATTCTTGTTGTCTTTTGGGTGGCCGGACTTATCCGTTTTGAAAGCGCGCCCGAAACTATGGAGCAGGAAGATTCGGCGGAAGAAATTATCACGACATTTTCATCCGGTTTTATGGTGACTGAAACTGAGTGGAAAGCGCTTCAAAGCGAAGTGAAGCGGTTGCGCAACGAAGTGAACCAGTTGAAACAGGGCAACACGAAGCCTGCCGTAACGCGCCAAGTGGCTTCTACCCGACAAACTGCGGTGGCATCTACTGCATCAGTTAGTTCGAGGATATTACACTCGCTAATTATTCTCATGACTGGGTTAGCTCCGAGGCGACAGTCGCCCTTAAAAACAATACCGACCGCATAGTTTCAAGTGTGACAGGACGCATGATTTATTATGATATGAGTGGCAATATGCTCGATTATCAAGATTTTACGAAGTCTGTTACTATCGAATCTGGAATGGTAAAAAGTATTACGTTGAAGGGATATGGTTATAGGGATAATTATGCTTATTATAAGAATGGTGCAATTCCGACACATCCCGACCGTAAATACAAGGTTCAATTTGAGTTGAAATCTTACAAACTAAAATGATAGGCACGATTTTGCAAACATGTCGCGTGGTTGTTGATCCACTCGTGTGGGATGTGTTGTTAATCATTATAGGGATTCCAGCCATATTGGGTTTGGTATATCTCTTACGCATACATATCGCATATCGAATGGCGAAAAATAGACATCGAGACCCTTTAGGTTGGGTGCTTTTGTCATTCTTTTTCTCGCCATTACTTACCTGGATAATTCTGCTTATTGTCGGGGATAATTCCTCTTCCCGTTCTGATGGGAGGACTGAAAATTGATTAACCCGCTCGGCCTGTTGGTGCTGAAATATTCCATTTTTGCTGTTATATACGAAAACAAGCCGGGCAAACGCCCGGCTTGTTTTCGTATGGCGGAGATCTCCGTTTACTCGGCTTTGCCGTCCGAACCGAGAACCTCCTTGATCTTGTGGATGTAGAGCTTCTTCATGTTGTCGCGGGCGGGACCCAGGTACTTGCGGGGGTCGAACTCGGCGGGTTTGGTGGCGAAGACCTCGCGGATGGCGGCGGTCATGGCAAGACGCGAGTCGGAGTCGATGTTGATCTTGCAGACGGCGCTCTTGGCGGCCTGGCGAAGCTCCTCCTCGGGAATGCCCACGGCAGCCTTCAGCGCACCGCCGTACTTGTTGATCGTCTCGACTTCCTCCTGGGGAACCGACGACGAACCGTGCAGCACGATGGGGAAGCCCGGAAGCTCCTTCTCGATGGCGGCCAGTACGTCGAAAGCCAGGGGAGGCGGAACCAGACGGCCCGTCTTGGGATCTACGGTGCACTGCTCGGGGGTGAACTTGTAGGCTCCGTGCGAGGTGCCGATCGAGATGGCCAGCGAATCGACGCCCGTCTTGGTCACGAAGTCAACGACCTCTTCGGGCTTGGTGTAGTGGCTGACCTCGGAAGCTACCTCGTCCTCGACGCCGGCCAGCACGCCCAGTTCGCCTTCGACCGTCACGTCGTGCTGGTGAGCGTACTCCACGACCCGCTTCGTCAGGGCGACGTTCTCGTCGTAGGGGAGCGCCGAACCGTCGATCATCACCGACGAGAATCCCATGTCCACGCAGCTCTTGCACAGTTCGAACGAATCTCCGTGGTCGAGGTGCAGTACGATCTGGGGTTTGGCCCAGCCCAGTTCCTTGGCGTACTCCACGGCTCCTTCGGCCATGTAGCGCAGCAGGGTCTGGTTGGCGTAGTTGCGCGCACCCTTCGATACCTGGAGGATGACGGGCGACTTGGTCTCGGCGGCAGCCATGACGATAGCCTGGAGCTGCTCCATGTTGTTGAAGTTGAATGCCGGAACGGCGTAACCTCCTTTGATGGCCTTGGCGAACATCTCGCGCGTGTTCACAAGACCCAGATCTTTGTACGATACCATAGTATTTGAAATATTAGTGAATTTGTTGCACTCAAAAAACCGCACAAATTTACTAAAAATTCTAAATAACAGGCCTTTTTTGTGAAAAAAATAACAGACGAACCGGGAAATCGTTGTACAATCCGGATTGTTTTTCGTAAATTTGCAGGGATTTTCGGATGGGCGGGACATGCGACCGCATTTTCCGGCCGCATGCGGCAAGTCCTTCCCGGGAACGGGTTTCGGGCGGGCCGGATTTGCAGGCGCGGCTGAAGGCCGCGAATGGACGGCGGTCCGCGGCGGGCAGACAGGAAGCAACATACAAACATTATAAATACTATGGCAGATTTCATCTATCAGGAGCCGTTCCCCGTGGGGGAAGACAAAACCAAGTACCGTCTTTTGACGAAGGAGTACGTGAAGGTCGTGGAGTGCGACGGACGCAAGATCCTCAAGGTCGATCCCAAGGGCCTCGAACTGCTTTCGAAGGAGGCTTATGCCGACGTGTCGTTCTACCTGCGCGCCGCGCATCTCCAGAAACTGCGCAACATTCTCGAAGACCCCGAAGCCACCGACAACGACAAGTTCGTGGCCTACACGATGCTGCTGAACCAGACCGTCTCGGCCGAAGGCGAACTGCCCACCTGCCAGGACACCGGCACGGCCATCTGCATCGGCCACAAGGGCGAGGATGTCTGGACGGGGGCCGACGACGCCGAGTGCATCGCCCGGGGCGTTTACGAGACCTACAAGGACCGCAACCTGCGCTATTCGCAGGTCGTGCCCTTTACGATGACCGACGAGAAGAACTCGGGCACGAACCTTCCCGCGCAGATCGACATCTACGGCGGCAAGCCCGGCATGGAGTACGAGTTCCTCTTCATCACCAAGGGCGGCGGCTCGGCCAACAAGACTTTCCTCTACCAGCAGACCAAGGCGTTGCTGAACGAGGAGTCGCTCACGAAATTCATCCAGCAGCATATCTTCGACCTCGGCACGTCGGCCTGCCCGCCCTACCACCTGGCCATCTGCATCGGCGGCACGTCGGCCGAGATGTGCCTTTCGACGGTGAAGAAGGCTTCGGCCGGCTACCTCGACGAGCTGCCCACCTCGGGCAACGAGGGCGGACGCTGCTTCCGCGACCTGGAATGGGAGGAGAAGGTGCTGAAAATCTGCCGCGAGAGCGGCGTCGGCGCCCAGTTCGGCGGCAAGTACCTCGTGCACGACGTGCGGGTGATCCGCGCTCCGCGCCATGCGGCTTCGTGCCCCGTGGCCATCGGCGTGAGCTGCTCGGCCGACCGCAACATCAAGGCCAAGATCACGCCCGAGGGCATCTTCCTCGAAGAGCTGGAGAAGAATCCCGCGCGCTTCCTGCCGACCGAGGCTCCCTCGATGTCCCCGGCCGTGGACATCGACCTCGACGAGGGCATGGACAAGGTGCGTGCGATTCTCACGAAATACCCGATCAAGACGCGCCTGAATCTGCGCGGCACGCTGATCGTCGCCCGCGACATCGCCCACGCCCGCATCAAGCAGATGCTCGACGAGGGCAAGCCGATGCCCGAATACTTCAAGAAGCATCCGGTTTACTACGCCGGTCCGGCCAAGACGCCGCAGGGCATGGCTTCGGGTTCGTTCGGCCCCACGACGGCCGGGCGCATGGACCCCTACGTCGACCTGTTCCAGTCGCAGGGCGGTTCGCTGGTGATGGTGGCCAAGGGCAACCGCTCGCAGCAGGTGACCGACGCCTGCCGCAAACACGGCGGTTTCTACCTCGGTTCGATCGGCGGCCCGGCAGCGATCCTGGCGAAGAACTCCATCAAGTCGGTCGAGGTCGTGGACTTCCCCGAACTGGGCATGGAGGCCGTGCGCAAGATCTATGTCGAGAACTTCCCGGCGTTCATCATCGTCGATGACAAGGGGAACGACTTTTTCGCCGATTTCAAGCATTAAGAACGGTCGTTTATACCATGCACTGTTTCCCGCTCCCGATCGGTGTTGTCGCCGCCTGCGGTGCCGGTTACAGGTTCGACCCCACCCCAAACCCCTCCTTCAGGGAGGGGCTTGGTGGCGCAAGCGGCAAAATTGGCGTTTCGGACGGCAGGTGTAAATTAGTTGCATGAAAAAATACTAACGCGCAAAACTTTGCGTTGTAAAATTGTAAAAAAGACCGTCGTAAGGTATGAAATCCGGCAGATAATCCGGGCGAAATTCCGGTCGCGCCGCGACAAGCCCCTCCCTGTGGCCGTTTGAGAGACGGCTTTCGGAAGAGGGTGCGTGGAGCCGGGTCCGTATCCCGGCGGACCGGGCGCCGCCCCTTGGTTCCGGCTTTTGGCCGTGCGGAGCCGGATCGGCAAACGCCGGTGGCGACAGCGGCCGGCCGGTACGGGGTGCGGCGCGAATTGACAGACATATCGTTTTGTGATGAGAGACTTTGTTGCAAAAATATCCCTGACAGCACTCTTCGTGCTGGCGATCTTCTCGGCATCCGCTGCCGAGAAGGTCACTTTTGAAGCCAACTCGCCGCTGACGGTCGCCGTCGGCGAGGCGTTCCGCGTGGAATTCGCCCTGAACGCCAAACCCGACGGGGATACTTTCAAGGCGCCTTCGTTCGAGGGATTCGACGTGCTGGCGGGACCTGCCATCTCGCAGGGGTCGTCGGTTCAGATCGTCAACGGCTCGATGACCAAGAGCGTCAGCTATACCTACACTTTCGTGCTGCTGCCGCAGGCCGCGGGCAACGTGACCATCGGCGCCGCGGAGGTCAAGGTCGACGGCTCGTCCTACCGGACCCGGCCGCTGCCCATCGAGATCGTGAACGAGGGCGAAGGCTCCCGGGCGCAACAGCAGCAGGGCGGTTCGAACCGTGCGGACGATACGCAGGCCGATGCCCAGAGCCGGATCGGCAAGGACGATATTCTGCTCCGGGCCGTCGTGTCGCGCTCGTCGGTCTACAAGAACGAACCCCTGCACGTGGCTTTCAAGCTCTATACGCGGGTTCCTTATGTCAACATCGTTCCCGAGTCGGCTCCGTCGTTCAACGGTTTCTGGTCGCAGGACCTCTCCGATCCCAATTCGGCCCGCGTGGGGCGCGAGACCTATGCCGGGAAGGTGTACGAGACGCGTGTGCTGTACGACTACCTGCTCTATCCGCAGCAGGTCGGCTCGCTCACGATCGACCCCGTGGACATGACCGTCGTGGCGCAGGTCGTGGTGCAGAGCCGCCATGCCGATCCCTTCTTCGGGGGCGGCCGCGAGGTGTTCAACGTTCCGCGCAAGGTGCAGAGCCAGCGGGCCACGGTCCAAGTGAAAGCGCTTCCGGCAGGTGCTCCGGCCAGCTTCAGCGGCGCTGTGGGCAATTTCACGATGGACACCCAGTTCCCTTCGGAACGGATCGCGGCCAATTCGGGCGCGACGGTCACGGTGAAGATTTCCGGCACGGGCAACCTCACCTTCGTACAGGCCCCGAAACTGCCGCTGCCGACCTCCTTCGAGCAGTATAACGTCAAGACCACCGAGTCGATCAACACGTCGGCCTCGGGCATCTCCGGCTACCGCCAGTTCGAATATCCCTTCATCGCACGGGCCGAGGGCGCTTACGACATCGAACCCATCGAGTTCACCTACTTCGACCCCCAGCGGGTGCAGTACGTGACGCTGAAATCGAAGCTGCTGACGCTCGAAATCACGCCCGATGCCCGCGGCGGAGGCGATGCGGTGGTGATGCAGGGGCGCGGCATGTCGAAGGAGGAGGTAAAGATGCTGGGCCAGGACATCCGCTTCATCAAGCTGGGCGGGGCGCAGCTGCGCTCCGAGCGCGTGCCGTTCATCTTCAGCGCCGCCTACTGGATTCTTCTGTTAGGTGTGCTGGCGCTTTTCACGATGATCTACGTGGCGCTGCGCAAGCAGATCCGCGAATCGCAGAACGTCGCCCTCGTGCGGGGCAAGCGGGCCAACAAGGTCGCCGTGCAGCGGTTCCGCGCCGCGAAGCGGTATATGGAGGAGCAGAACCGGCATGCCTTCTACGAGGAGATGCTCCGCGCGCTGTGGGGGTACATGAGCGACAAGTTCAACATCCCGGTGGCCAACCTCACCAAGGAGAATGTCCGCGAGGAGCTGCACAAACGGGGCGTTTCGTCCGAGGACTCGCAGCGTTTCACGGACATCATCACCCGGTGCGACGAGGCGCAGTATTCGCCCGTCGAGTCGGCCCGCATGAACGACGTCTATTCCGAGGGCGTGAACCTGATCTCTCGCATCGAATCGGTGATAAAACGATAGTGTTATGAAACGATTGACCCT
>ULVP01054151.1_pt1 | contig 11033 bp, 10 predicted proteins | sample 1959551 | NCBI WGS metagenome assembly ULVP01 (sample SAMEA4835789, study PRJEB28245) | human gut metagenome | biome: gut microbiome; material: fecal sample | place: Denmark | collected 2008 | reverse complement strand
CAAGGGCTCCGCTGCTGGCTCTGCCGCGGCCAAGGATGTGAAGGGCGCTGCGGAGTCCAAGAAGCTCGTGATGGGCTTTGATAAGTCCTATCCTCCGTACGGCTTTGTGGGCGACGATGGCGAGTACACCGGCTTTGACCTTGACCTTGCCAAGGCTGTTGCCGATAAGCAGGGCTGGGATGTCGATTACGAGGCCATCGATTGGGATGCCAAGGACACGCTGCTCAATTCGGGCGCCATCAACTGCATCTGGAACGGCTTTACCATGGAGGGCCGCGAGGACGACTACACGTTCTCCGAGCCGTATATGCTCAACGAGCAGGTGCTGGTGGTAAAGAAGGATGCGGGCATCAAGAGCTGGGATGATCTTGCTGGAAAGACCGTGATTACCCAGACCGATTCCGCTGCGCAGGATGTGCTCGAGGGTGACCGGAAGGATCTGGCGGCGACGTTTGCCACGCTCGACACGATCGGCGAGTACAATACGGCCTTTATGCAGCTCGAGAGCGGCGCGGTCGATGCCGTGGCTTGCGACCTTTCGATTGCCCAGTACCAGCTTGCCGCCAAGCCCGATGCCTATACACAGCTTGATGAGCCGCTGTCCAGCGAGCACTACGCCGTCGGCTTTAAGAAGGGCGACACCAAGTCGGCCGACGCCGTGACCGAGTCGCTCAAGGCGCTCTACGAGGACGGCACGGTCAAGGACCTGTGCGACAAGTATTCAAGCTACGGTCTGTCCTTCGACAACTGGGTTTTGAAATAGCCACAGCACCCAACCTTGCGGCTCCAACCCTCCTCGCGTACCAAAGTACGCTTCGTCGGGCTTGTCGCTCGCAATCTTGGGCACTGTGCCTATTTCAATTAACACCTGCTGTTCTGTTACTGTGAAAGAGAGCTTGGGTTGTCTATTCAGGTCATGATGCAGATGCTTGGCCAGGGATTCTTGGTCAGTTTGCAGTTGTTTGTGCTGACACTGCTGGGGTCGATTCCGCTGGGAATCCCCGTGGCGTTTATGCGCATGAGCAAAATCGCGCCGCTTCGCTGGATTGCGCGCATCTACATTTCGGTCATGCGCGGTACGCCGCTCATGCTGCAGATGTTTGCCATCTACTTTGCGCCGTACTACGTGTTTGGCATTTCGCTCACGCCCGATTCCAAGTGGACGGCGTGTGTCGTGGCGTTCATCATCAACTACGCCGGTTACTTTGCCGAGATCTATCGCTCGGGCTTGCAGTCCATTCCGCGCGGTCAATACGAGGCTGCCGAGGTACTGGGCTACTCGCGCGTGCAGACATTTCTGTATATCGTGATGCCGCAGGTCGCCAAGCGTATTCTGCCGGCGATGGGCAACGAGATCATCACGCTGGTCAAGGACACGTCGCTGGCGTTTGCCATTGGCGTGGGTGAGATGTTCTCGACGGCCAAGGCGCTGGTCGCCTCGCAGGTGAGCATGGTGCCGTTTGCGATCGCGGCGCTGATTTACTGGGTCTTTAACTTTGTGGTCGAGATGCTGCTGGGCGCCGCCGAAAAGAAGCTGGACTATTATCATGACTAACTCAGTGATGAAAATCGAAAGCGCGCGCAAGGCGTTTGGCGGCAATGAGGTGCTCAAGGATATCTCGCTCGAGGTCAAGCGTGGCGAGGTCGTGGCGATTATCGGGCCTTCGGGTGGCGGCAAGTCCACGCTGCTGCGGTGTGCCACGCTACTCGAGACACTCGACGGAGGCTCGCTCTCGTTTGGTGACCTTGCCGTTGCGACGGATGCGGGTTCGGGCGCAGTCTATGCGAAGGGCGATGTGCCCAAGCGGGCACGCTCGCGATTCGGCCTGGTGTTCCAAAATTACAACCTGTTCCCGCACTATACCGTGATGAAAAACATCATCGACGCGCCGATCCGCGTGCTTAAGCGTCCGCGCGAGCAGGCGGAAGCCTGCGCTCACGAGCTGATTGCGCAAATGGGGCTGACGGGCAACGAGAACAAGGTGCCGTGTGAGCTTTCGGGCGGTCAGCAGCAGCGCGTGAGTATTGCCCGCGCCCTAGCGCTCGACCCGGAGATTCTGTTCTTTGACGAGCCGACCTCGGCGCTCGATCCTGAGCTGACGGCCGAGGTGCTGCATGTCATTAAAGACCTTGCCGCGCAGAATATGACGATGGTAATCGTGACCCACGCGATGCAGTTTGCGCGCGATGTTGCCGACCGCGTGGTCTTTATGGATGGCGGCCGCATTGTCGAGGAGGGTCCTGCCGAGCAGGTCATCGACCATCCGCGTGAGCAGCGCACCCGTGAGTTCTTGAGCCGTATCGAGGGATAGGCTCAGGTATTTACTCAACTATTAATTGAGGCGAAGCCGCCGCAGGTCTTACGGTCTGTGGCGGCTTTTTGTTTGCATCGACGGGGTTCAATAATCGCCTCACAAGCTTGTCTCTTCCTCTCGCCGCCTGTATTCATACGTGCGCCGAAAGGTATGCATGGACAGCCGCCCGTGAGGGTAGGGTGGTGGCATAGGACATTTGGAGGGTGAGTCGGCTCGGCTGCCGACCATGCTGCTCCCGGGACGGCACCGACCGCGAACTCTCCCCGTTGGCGTCGCGCATTGCGCGCGGCCCTGCAAGGAGGTCATCATGGGTGCTCCCAAGACCGGTAACGTAAGGAACGTGGTGCTCGTAGGCCAAGGCGGGGTGGGCAAGACTTCACTCGCCGAGGCCATGCTCCACCTTTCCGGCAAGACCGCCCGCCTGGGCGGCCACGACGGCACCAAGCCCACGCTCGACTATGACCCCGAGGAGGTCAAGCGTGCATTTTCCATCTCGACGACCATTGCACCGATCGACTGGAAGGGCGCGCGCATCAATGTGCTCGATGCCCCGTGCTACCCCGATTTTATCGGCGACGCCTTTGCCGCGACGAGCGTCTGCGAGACGGCTCTGTTTGTGGTCGACGCCGAGGCCGGCCCGCAGCCTACGACGGTTAAGCTCTGGTATGCCGCCGAGGATCTGCGCCTGGCGCGTGCGGTGTTCGTAAACCGCCTGTCGCGCTCCGAGGCCAGCTTTGCGACCACGATGGACCTGCTGCAGGAGCGCTTTGGTACGCGCCTGGGCGCCGTGACCCTTCCCTGGGGCGAGGGCGAGGACTTTGACGGCATCATCGACCTGGTGCGCATGAAGGCGCGCCATTGCAACGGCACCGAAGCCGTTGAGTCGGAGATTCCCGAGGAGTATCGTGCCCAGGCCGAGGAGGCCCATGACCATCTGTGCGAGCTGGTAGCCGAGGCTGACGACGAACTGATGATGAAGTACTTGGAAGGCGAGGAGACGCTGACGCAGGAGGAGCTTGAAGGCCTGCTGTCGAAGGCGATTGCCGAGCGCATCTTTGTGCCGGTCTTTGCGGGCGATTGCATTAAGGAGCAGGGCGTCAACTCGCTGATGGACGACATCGCAACGTACTTCCCGGCGCCGACCGACTACGGCGAGATGCCTCTTATCGACGGTGATTCGCTCAAGATTTCGAGCGACGATGACCGTCCGGTGGCGTTTGTGTTTAAGACGCTGGCCGATCCGCAGCAGGGCCGCATCAGCTTTATCAAGGTGCTGACGGGTACGCTTGAGCCGGGCCTTGAGCTGATTAATGCGCGTACCCGCAAGAGCGATCGTCTGGCTCACCTGTATGTGATGTGCGGCCGCGACATGACCGAGGTCGGTCACGCCTATGCCGGCGACATTATCGTGGCGCCCAAGCTGGCGGCCGAGACGGGCGATACACTCTCGATTACCGGCAAGGTCGAGGCTGCGGCGTTTAAGTTCCCCAACTCGCAGTACCGCATTGCCATCGAGGCCGAGAACCGCGGCGACGAGGAGAAGCTCTATACGTTTATCGAGAAGGCATGCAAGGCTGATCCGACCATGAGCATCGACCGCGACGAGGAGACGGGCCAGACCATCATTTCCGCAGTAGGCGAGGCGCAGGTTTCGGTGCTGCTCAACCGTCTGGAGGACCGTACCAAGGTTGCGGCCAAAAGCGTGCCGATCCGCATTCCGTATCGCGAGACCATCCGCCGCACGGCGAGTGCCCAGGGCCGCCATAAGAAGCAGACTGGCGGTGCCGGTCAGTATGGCGACTGCTGGCTGCGCGTTGAGCCACTCATTGGGCCCGACGGCACGAGCGATGGCTATGAGTTTGTGGACGAGGTCGTAGGCGGCCGTATTCCGCGCTCGCTGATTCCCGCCGTGGACAAGGGCGTCCAGGAGACCATGAAGGACGGCATTATTGCCGGCTACCCGCTTACGGGCATTCGTGTGGCTGTGTACGACGGCTCGTATCACAGCGTCGACTCCAACGAGATGGCGTTCCGCGCGGCGGCTCGCATCGGCCTGCGCAAGGCATGCGCCGATGCCGACCCGGTGGTGCTGGAGCCCATCGAGGAAATCACGGTGACTATCCCCGAGAGCTACGCCGGCGCCGTGATGGGCGACATCTCGGCCTCGCGTGGTCGCGTGACGGGCATGGAGACCGATGAGCGCGGAGATACCGTGGTCATCGCCCAGGCGCCGCTGGCCGAGCTGACGGATTATTCGACGCGTCTGCGCTCTATCACGCGCGGCACGGGCGACTTTACCATGAAGCCCGCGGGCTATGAGCAGGTGCCTTATGACGTTCAGGCCAAGCTGGTCGAGCGCTATGAGGAGGGCCGCGCCAAGTAGCGTGTAGTTTTGTCTGCAATGTAGGTGCTGACGAAAAGGCCGCCCTGGGTAACCGGGGCGGCCTTATTTGATCCCTTGGGGACGGAGGAAAACGGATCATTTTTTTGGTTACGGGAGGCGCGGTCGGCCCTAGTCTCCCGAGGCCTGATTGCGGCCGGTGGCGTAGTCGATCTGCACATGCGGCTGCAGGTTGTAGCAATATACGTGGAAGCAGAGGGTCTTGCCGTGGTCCTCGACCGATTGCGCCTCAAGGCGCACGCCACGGCAGACAAGCTCCTCCTCGTTATACATGGGCGTGACGCGATAGAGCACGTGGTTGCCCGTGTCGCGGATGTAGCCGAGGATCTGCTCTTCAAACGGCAGCATGCCCGTCTCGTTGAGATAGCGCGTGCCGGTGAGGAGATTTTTGCGGTTGGCGGTTTCGCCGCAGAGCGACCAGGCGATAAGGTGGCAGCGGTTATAGAGGCTCTGGCCCGGAATAAAGTCGTAGCGCTGCTGGTGCCAGCCGGCGGGGTGGATGCGCGAGATATCGCCGCGCTCGCCTTGACCGAGCGATTCGGGGCCCACGCAGGCGAGCGCTTTACGGGTGCGGCCCAAGCTGTCGAGCTTGGAGAACTTCTTAAAGCAGCCCTCTTCTGTGGCGCGCTCGTATTCATCGAGCGTGAATGATGGTGTGCCGAGCGGGTGCGTGCTATCGGCGCGCAGGGCAACATAGGGGTTACCCGCGTAGTCGGGAATACTGCTGAGGTATACGCCGCGGGCGCGGTCGAGATCGGGGTTTTCGACCTCGTCGATAGGGGTGGCGGCACTGTCCGCGGAGGCGTCGTCATCGGTGTCGCTCGCGGCGGAATCGGAGCCATCGCCAGAGTCCTGGCTGTTTTGAGGGTCCGGGGAGCTCGCTGTTCCCGATTCGAGTCGAGCGACCAGGTCTGCCTCGTCGTCGGTGCGGCTGGGACTCTCGCTTTGTTTTTCGGCCAGAGCCGCTGCCTGCTCATCGCTTTGCGGCGACAACAGCTTGGGCGCTCCGTCGAGCGACCCTGTGAACAGCGCAAACCCCAGCACCACGGCGGTGCCGATGGAAAGCACTTGCTTGTAAGCGGACTTGCGCGACATTGAGGCTCCTGGATGGACGGTTGGGAATCTACCAGTCTAGCAGGAGCCGGCAGGGGTCGTTCCGCCGAACAAATACTCAAGATTTGGGATAGACGCTACTGATTCATTTGCCCCATATTTGACGTTTGGCTAGATCGAGGTGGAGTCGAGCCAGTTGAGCTTGCACTCCGTTTTGGTTGAGAGCGGCTGGCAGTCAAGGGCATCCGCATGGGTTACGGTGCCTTTTTTAGCGGGTAAACGGTCGAAAAATTCAGGTGAACGGTCAAATCGGAACATATCAAACGAAATATCATACGGACATCCGAATATACGGACGTTTGTGATACCTAGTTGTCGATCAAGGACGGCGGCCGGCACCCCCTGTGCGGTCGCCACTTGATACATCCAGTGGAGACAACAGGAGGCAAACACTATGTACGTAACCCTGCGCGAAGTCCTGGCAGAGGCCAACCAGCTCAACATGGCCGTTGGTGCTTTCAACACCCATAACCTCGAGATGTGCCCGTCGATTATCCGTGTCGCGGCTCGCCTGCACACCCCCGTGATCATCCAGACCTCCGAGGGCACCGCCAGCTATGTTGGTCACCGCAACCTGGTTGCTGTGTGCAAGTCCATGGCCGAGGAGTATGGCGTGAACGTCGTTCTTCACCTCGACCACGCCAAGAACTTCGATGAGATCCGCAAGGCTCTCGAGGCCGGCTATAGCTCGGTAATGTTTGACGGCTCCGCGCTTCCCTTCAAGGAGAACATCCTTGGTACCAAGCGCATCGTCGAGATGGCTCAGGCCCACGGCGCTTCCGTTGAGGCCGAGCTCGGCACCGTCGGCGGTACCGAGGATGGCGTCGCCGTCGCCGATGCCGACGTGCGCTACACCGATCCCGAGCAGGCCGTCGAGTTCATCGAGAAGACCGGCATCGATGCCCTTGCCGTCGCTATCGGTACCAACCATGGTCAGTACAAGTCCAAGACCAACATCTCCTTCGATCAGCTCGAGAAGATCCGCGATGCCGTGAACGGCTTCCCCTTGGTCATCCATGGTGGCACCGGTGTTAAGGACGAGGACGTTCGTCACGTCATCGACCTGGGTATCCGTAAGTTCAATGTTGGTACCGATCTGCTCGTCAACTGGAACAAGACCTCCAAGCAGTGCTATGACGAGCTCAAGGAGAACGCCTCCAACCGCAACATGGTTATGCCTGCTCAAAAGGCCGTCGAAGAGGTTGTCGAGCACCGCATCAGCCTGTTCAAGAATATCGTCGCTTAGGGACGAGGCGCACCGATGCAGATTACGGAGATGCTCAAGCGCGAAAACGTTCGCCTTGTCGATTCTGTCGATTCCTGGCAGGACGCGATCAAGCTCGCCATCGCTCCGCTCAACGAGGGCGGCTACGTCGAGGATCGCTATGCGGATGAGATCATCCGCGCCACCAACGAGATGGGTCCCTACTATGTGCTCACCGAAGACGTCGCGCTGATTCACGGTCGCCCCGAGGATGGCTGCATTAAAGGCCAGCTTGCCGTGACGGTCCTGAAGAAGCCCGTTAAGTTTTCGGAAGACAGCTTTGATGTTCGTCTTTTGGTCGCACTTGCGGCAGAGGATTCCAATTCACATATTGAGGCTATGCAGGTACTTGCTGGCATCTTTATGGATGAGGACAAGATTGCGCAGATCGTCGCTTCTGATGATGCCGACGAGATTTATCAGGCATTTACGGGTGCGGCAGCGTAAAACAGTGTCGCTTGGTGCGGGCGAGTCTATGTATTCGCCCGCACCTACCCCGAGGTGGGGCATGTGCCCCAAAAGGAAAGGAAATGAACATGGTCAAGATTTTGTGCTGCTGCGGCAATGGTCTTGGAAGCAGCTTTGCCTGCCAGATGGCTATCGAGCAGGTCATGAAGAAGCTCGGGGTCCAGTGCAAGATGGACCACGACAGCGTTTCCAGCGCCGCGGGCGCCTCTAAGGGCTTCGACATGATCGTCGCTGCCGAGAACTTCAAGACGCAGATCGAAAGCTACAACACCGGTCTTCCCTGCGTGTTCCTCAAGCGTCTTGTCGATAAGAAGGAAATCGAGGAAAAGCTGACCCCGGTGCTCAAGGAGATGGGCGTCCTGGAGTAAGGGCCTCTTTGCCTAGATTGATAGAAATGTACATGAGAAAAAGGGGTGTACAACATGGCTGTTCTTGAGTTTATTATCAATAACATCCTGACGCAGGCCGCCGTTGTTATCGGTCTCGTCGCCTGCCTGGGCCTTGTGCTTCAGAAGAAGTCGGCCAACGACGTGTTGCTCGGCACGTTTAAGACGATGCTCGGCTTCCTTGTTCTGGCTGCCGGCTCGAGCGTCATGCAGGGCTCTCTTGCCTACTTTGGCGATATGTTCAACTCCGCCTTCGGCTTCAACGGCATGACCGCCGTCGTCGCTTCCATCGAGGGCATCAACGGTCAGGCAATGACCGACCTCGGCCTTGGCTCCGAGATCGCCATCTGCCTCGCTGGCATCTTCGTGGTGAACATCATCCTCGCTCGTTTCACCAAGTTTAAGTATGTGTTCCTGACTGGCCAGGCCCTTCTGTGGGAGTCCACGCTCTGCGTCGTGTTCGCCTTCTTCTGCGGTCTTCGCGGTATCCCCCTGATCGTCGTCAGCTCCATCGTCGGTGGCGCCTTCGCTACCCTCATGCCTGCCTTCGCTCAGCCCGTTGTCCGCAAGATTACCGAGTCCGATGACATCGCCCTGGGTCACTTCTGCACCTTTGGCTATATGTTCACCGCCCTTATCGCAAGCATCACCAAGAAGCTCGCTGGCGGCAAGGAGTCCAAGTCCACCGAGGACCTCGAGATTCCGCAGTCCCTGTCCTTCCTCCAGGATACCTACGCTGCTGTCGGCCTGGTCATGATCGTTTTCTACCTGGTCGTCGCTGCTTTCGCTGGTCCCGCTGCTGCTGCTGACTACTGCGGCGCCACCAACTTCATGGTCTACGCTTTCCTCCGGGCCATGCAGTTCGTCGTCGGTCTGTACGTCCTGCTCGCCGGCGTCCGCCTGCTGCTCGCCGAGCTCGTCCCCGCCTTCCAGGGCATCTCTATGAAGCTCGTCCCCGATGCGCGCCCCGCTCTGGACTGCCCTGTCCTGTTCACCTATGCCCCTAACGCCGTTATCTTCGGCTTTGTGTTCACCACGCTTGGCTCGCTGATCGGCATGGCTATCACCGGCCTCATGGGCACCCTCGTCATCCCCGGCGTTATGTCCAACTTCTTCGCCGGCGGCACCGCTGGTGTCTTCGGTAACGCCATCGACGGTCGTCGCGGCGCCATCATCGGCTGCATCTTCCACGGCATCTTCATCATGATCCTGCCTGCGCTCCTGTCCCCGATGCTCGCTCAGATTGGCTTCGTGAACATGACCTGCACCGACGTCGACACCGTCGTCACCGGCTTCTTCTTCATGGCCATCAAGTCCATCCTCAGCGTCTTTGGTATCGCATAAGGATTCTTATAGCGCCTGACGAAGGTCCAAGTCTTTCTTTAAGGGGGTTGTTCCTGTGCCTGGTCCCCGGCAGGGGAACAACCCCCTTCGTTTATTACTGCTAGTGGAGGTTTCCAATGGGTTTGTTTGGATTTGGCAAGAAAAAGGAGAAGGTGGCCTCCGCTGCAGCCGAGACCGCACCCGTTCTCGATCGAGATGCCGTTCTCGACGCCGTTAAGGCAAAGCGTTCCGAGCTCGAGGGCAAGGAAGGCGTCGCTGCCGCAAACGTTCTAAACGAGATTGGCAAGCTTTATGCCGATGCCAACATGGTCGACGAGGCCGTTGAGGCATACGAGCAAAGCCTGGAAGTCAATCGCACGATGGGCAAGGCGTCTGCGGCACTGGTCAAGCTGTACAACAAGAAGCGTGCGGCTGCTGCCGAAGCGAAAGACGATGAGGCTATCAAGTATTACATGGACAAGGTTACCGAGATGCTTGCTATCTCCAAAGACCAGCTTCGTGGCAAATAATCGGGTAGTAAGAAGGGTTTCCCAGCATGGAAAAGACGCTGATTTTGCTTGCCGGACCTCCGGCTACGGGCAAAACCGATTTGGCAGATCGCATCAAGGCTCGCCATACATCCGAGAGCTTTTTGAGCGTCTCGCTTGACGACGTTAAAGAAGAGTATTGGGATACGTACGGCTTTAACAATGCCGAGGAAAAGGCGCAGGTTGATGCGAACGCTCTTCAGGAGTGGTTCCGTCGCCTCGATGTCACCATGGCGGATGGGCCGCAGATTATGTGCGATTATCCGTTTTCCGCCAAGCAGCACGACAGGCTTGCCGAGCTGGCAGACAAGCACGGCTACCGTGTGCTCACGATTCGTCTTGTCGCCGATCCCGTTATGATCAGCAAGCGCTACCGTGCTCGCGATCTTAAGCCGACGCGTCATCTTGCGCACATTGTGACGCATTATCACAAGGGCGATGTGCTCGAAGATCGTAGCAAGGGCGACGACCTGGTCGATTTGGATATCCTTGTCGACCGCATCAAAAACCGCGGCTATGATACGTTTGAGCTGGGTCATACCATTGAGCTTGACGTGACCAATGTCGATACCGTTGACTATCCGGGCTTTTTGGCCAAGGTCGATGAGTATCTGGACGATCCTTCGTCGGTTGCCGCCATTGCCGCCAAGGCGGGGGCAGAGTTAACCGATGAGGACCTCTGCTCGCGCATTGACTACACATTGCTTAAGCCGACGGCGACCTGGGATCAGATTGATGTCGTTTGCGCCGAGGCATTCGAGTACGGTTGTGCCAGCGCATGTATCCCGCCTTCGTATATCGCCCGTGCTCACAAGGCCTATCCCGACCTTGCGCTCACCACGGTCATCGCTTTTCCTCTTGGCTATATGACGAGCGCTGTGAAAGCGGCCGAAGCGGCCGATGCTTACGCCAACGGTGCCTCCGAAATCGACATGGTGATTGACCAGGGCATGGTCAAAGCCCGCGATTACCAGGCCATCGAGGACGATATTCGAGCCGTGCGCGAGGCCGTGCCCAATGCGACGCTCAAGGTCATTGTCGAAACGTGCTATTTGGCGCAGGAAACCAAAAAGCCGATCTGTCATGCCGTCGAGGCTGCCGGCGCAGACTTTATTAAGACGTCTACGGGCTTTGGTACGGCTGGTGCCCAGGTTGAGGATGTCTATCTGTTTGCTCAAGAGTTGGGCGGCCGTGTAAAGGTCAAGGCATCGGGCG
>ULVP01001170.1_pt1 | contig 11033 bp, 6 predicted proteins | sample 1959551 | NCBI WGS metagenome assembly ULVP01 (sample SAMEA4835789, study PRJEB28245) | human gut metagenome | biome: gut microbiome; material: fecal sample | place: Denmark | collected 2008 | reverse complement strand
TCGTATGTTAGAAAATGGCTAATCTGGAATATGAGAACTGAATCGAAGGATCTAAGCGCCTTTTTTAATCGATGTTTCTCTACCTCTCCCAAAAACAAAATTCCCTCTGTAGAAATATCAATCATTTCTTCAGAGGGAATTTCCTTTGGCTATTTTACAAATTAGTGATTAGGATTCACATCCAACAACGAATACTATTTCTCTGCCTTTACCGTACGAACTCTTTCTACAGTAGGCTTGCCGTCTTTGTCCTGATGCACTGTATCCACAGTGAAACGTTCCAGTTCTGGTGCAAATTCTTTCAGAATCTTATCAGACAGAGTAGCCCCTTCCAGCATGGCTTTGTAGAGCATGGTAGCGAATTCATAACGAGTCATTGGACGATCCCCTTTGAATTCTCCATCGGGGTAACCAGTAAGCACATCATTGCCTTTCAAAGTAGATACATATTCATAAGCCCAGTGATTCTTCGGTACATCCGGGAAGAGCTGGAGCTTAGACGTATCCACTTTCTTTCCTGCATTCACATCCAACAGAGCCGATTTCAGACCTTCCATTTCTTTTCTGAGATCTTTGATTTCCTTCGCCATAGCTACCTTGGAAGTAGAAACATGGTTGCCCTGGCCCAGTTTCAAGCTGACACCTGCATTCACCATATTTTCACCATTGCCGAAGCTGCCGCCCACAGAGAACATGGTATCTTCATTCGGACGATAGTAAGCGCCGATAGCGGCTGCATTTTCGCCATTGTAATTACCATAGCCCGCTGCGAAATCCCACTTGTCATCTGGATCGAAGTCCAACGGATGGAGCGCTGCCAAAGCTGCTGCGCCTGCACCAACCTTATCTACGCGGCCACCGAGCTGGCTAATACGCTTACTGTTTTCGCTGACCTGTTTGTTTACTTCTGCAACATCGGCTTTGCTGGCAATGCCACTTACAGTTGTAGATACTTTTTTATTATCAGAATCTGTAACTGAAATAGTCAAGCTGCCGTCATTAAACTCGCTGGACATAGATTTATTGGTAGTATTGGTATCAATAGCCGCTTTAAGCTTATCCTTATCAATATCAACCTTGTATTGGCGGTTAGAATCAGTGCCGGTGTTGGTGACGTTGACGAAATCGCCACCGCTTACCGAGGTAACAGTATCTGAACCAATCTCAGTTTTCAGCTTATCAAAATCAAGGCTAATCTTATAATCATGAGAGTTAGCCGAGTCAGCTGTTACTTTAATGTAATTACCATCACCCTTGACCGTAGTTACTGTGTCTGTTCCTGCTGCATCAATTTTTTCTGCAAGCTTCTTAAGCTGCGCCACATTGACTGCATCAGTATCATTGCTGCCTGCAGCTACACCAGTTATCTGGCGTGTAACATCTGCATCCTTACCAACGGCGAGTGCTACAGACGTACTAACCCAGGCATTGCCAGTACTATCGCCCTTGCCATAGGCATTTGTATCTCCAGCTGTTCGAGTAGTTACAGAACCATTGCCAAGAGCAATACCATCCTTAATTGTCGAATTAGCATACCAGCCAATAGCTATACCATTTGTAGCATCACTAGCAACCTCGCCACCAGCTACTGCTAGTGAGTTTTCTGCATTTGCATAAGACCAGTTGCCAAATGCTGTAGATTGATCACCTGTAGCCTTAGATCCATATCCCCAAGCCGTAGATTGGTAACCTGTAGCTTTAGATCTATAACCCCAGGCTGTAGCTTGGTTACCTGTAGCTTCAGACTGCCAGCCCCAAGCAGTTGCATTATTAGATGTAGCTTGAGTCTCAGTGCCCCAAGCAGTTGTACTTATACCACTAGCAAGAGTTTCAGAACCCCAGCTTGTAGATAAATTGCCACTAGCTTTAGTATCTTCACCCCAAGCAATAGAATACTCGCCTTTTGCAATAGTTCTATGGCCAAAAGCTGTCGAAGCTAATCCGCTTGCTACAGAATATGAACCCCAAGCGGTGGCCAGACGATTAGCAGCAGCAGTACGAATACCGAAGGCTGTAGCATAATTATATTGTTTGCTTTCGTCAATATCATAACCAAGAGAACCATTAATCTGTTGACCATGATAATACACCGGATTTGCGTTAGTTCCTCGTAATATCTTATAATCACCATCAGCATTTTCTTTGAGTGCATAGCCAGCGTTAGTAAATAACCCAAGCGAAATATTATTTGTACCTTCCCAAGTGCTTCCTGCCTGTACAATTTTATCGTAATTATTGGCAGCATGACCAGACCAACTGGAAATAGAAGAATATCCACCTGCTGCATATGGATAGGTAGGCCATTCTGATTCAATATAAAAAATAGTTTTTATTTCTGTCGTTGCTCCGGTAGTATCCTTGTCTGTGATAGTTATCTGCTGACTGCCTTTAGAAGCAGCAGCTTCTACACTATTAACAAAGCCTGTGCCAATCATTCCGCCAGCTACAAGCACAGCTATAAGCTTACGCATAGAAGCGCTTTTAGTACGTCCTTTTACAAATCCACCTGCTACAACGTAAGCATTAAGTGCTTCGCACCATATTACTTTAAAAAATCGATTCATAATAAACCTCCTTCGACCATATTCCGCACTCAGACTGATGCCAGTGTTGTCAAACACACCGGTAATCTTCTTGCCTTCGGTATCAAACACAGTGAAGTCGCTGTCTGCATCATAAATCTTAAGCGCCAAGTCCAGATAATGGCCTTTATTGCGTATATCCGTGCTGTAGAAGCCGATGGATTTGGCTTTCAGCTTGCCACTGCCGCGGTTGAAGCTGTTCTTGCCGTCATCGTATGGGATTGGAATCATACTTTTCCTAATTCCCAATCCCTAGCTGCTACCCCCTTGATACTTTTCTGCTCGAATCACTTTTTGTTTGGCTCTGTGCTGGGCTTCCCGACAGGTCTCACTGCAATAGAAACGCCTCCTGTCCAAAGGGTCTGTGACAATGACGTTTTTTCCACAAGCGTGGCACTGGAATTGTCGAATGCCTTTTTCCCTTTTCTTTTCCGGATGTTTCCAGTACAATTTCTCACAATGGACACAGCAAAATTTGAAACGGTTATCGGATGGATCATAGACATTGACCACTTCCCCGCACTGCAAGCACCGAAATGAACGAATGAGTACGGCTTCCTGTGTATGTACTTCATCCTTGGGCAGTCGTTTCCGATTGGCAGCTACACGGCAGGCTGGCGAGCAATATTTCTGCCAACTTTTTAGCGGAGTAAACTCTTTCCCACACCATTGACATTTCATACCATACGCATGCCTCCCCTCCTACACACTATCCACTCCGGAAAAATTTTTCTTTTCATGATTTGAGAAAATATCTCTTTTCTCACTTTCCATTTTCCCCGCCTGTGAATAACAGTGCTTAAATTCTTATTTAGACAGTACTACCCCCCCCAGATTTCGTCAATGCCTAAACTAACGGATCACTACATGTTAAAACGCTATATGGGGAATGGGTATATTTCCCATATAGCATCCATTGGATCATTCCTATCTCCCGTAACCTAAGCAACAAAAAACTGGTGGCTCATCATCGGGAGAACCTCCCAGTGATGAGTCACCAGTCACGAATCACAAATCACGAATCTTAAAATTCACACTTCCAAAGGCCATGCAGATTGCAATATTCATACACCACGCCATGAGGCACATCAGCAAAGGCGGCTTTCGGTTCTTCTCCCGGTTTCAGATAGCGCACTTGGAATCCCTCTTCGGTCACCAAAGCGATCCATTGGATGTAATGGTTTTCCAACATAGGATGCAGCACTTCCCCCACTTGTACGTGAAGGAGGTCTCCCTCATGAGTCACCACCGGTACATGTTTTTCCCTGGCTCCATCGCTGGTGCCTGCTGTCAAGGGCTGCAATGTTTCACCACAGCAAGAAACAGCCATGGCTTCGCCGGTTTTGAATACGAAAGAATCGCAAGATGGGCAATAATAGATATGAAGTGTCATGATACTCTCCTTTCTCTGCAGGTGGCAGAAAAAATAGGTGACCAGTGACTAGGGATCAGGTGTTAGGGGTTAGGTACTGCACTCTCCTAAACGTAATTCTTGTCCGCTCGTCATGTTCATGGCGAAGCAGACCGCCAGTCGAGCTCCCTCTTGTATGATCCCCCAACGGGGGATACACACTAAAAATGATTTTCTTACCCGTCACAGATCACTTTATCGATATTTCTCTATATCTATATATTACCATATAGTTCGACATTTATCAATGTATAAAACATAATCGATAAGGAAACACTGACTCAATCGCAGAATCAGATTTCAAATGGATGAAATACCTACTGCTGCAACTGACGCCAGAGTCAGGCGTGGTGCCCACTTGAGACTTGGAGCCTTTAGACTCCAGATGTCAGATGTCTAACGTCTTTCAGTCTCCCAGTCACCAGTCACCAGTCACCAGTCACTAGTCACTAGTCACTAGTCCCCGGCCACTACTTCTCCCATTCCAATTCCAGCAGGCGGAAGCGGTGATCCGCGCTGTGCTTCTGCAGAAGATAGATATCCTTTCCCTGCGCTTCATTCTGACGAAGCGCTTCCTCCGCTTCATAGCGGATGTCATTCAGCTGGTCATCATAGCAGGACGCCTCGATATTCATCATCCGCTCCTGCAGATCAGTGATCAAAAACTGCTGATAAATGACCATGCCGAGCAGCATGGCCATGATAAGGTAGAGATATTTACGTTCTCTCCACTGTATTTTCCTTTTCCACTGTTCCATGGAAATCCTATTTCCTCATCATATCATCGATCTTACGCGGGTCATTCAAAAGCGTCAGATGGTCTTTGGTGAATTCGATCCAGAGACGGGCAGCGCGGGAGAGGTAGCGGCCCTTCTTCCAGATGGCATAGAGGTGATGCGTCATGCGCGGCTCTGTCATCACACGGGTGACGACCTTGCTTTCCTCGCTGTTTGCCGGACACAGGCGCGACGGCAGGATCGCGACGCCAAGGCCGCTCGCGACCGTCTGCAGCATCAGCTCACGCTGGCTCGTCTCGAATACGATCTTCGGCGTGAAGCCGATCTTTTTGCAGTTCGTCATGATGTCATCATGCATATTGAAATCATCGCGGTACAGCACGAGCGGATAGTCTGCGAGCAGCTTCATCGGGACGACAGGGTGCTCTTCGAGCGGATAGCCCTTCGGCATGACGACGCACATCTCATCCTCCGAAAGGAAGAAGGACTCGAATTCGTTATTCGGAATGGTGCAGATGATGCCGACGTCGATGACCCCCTCCTGGACAGAGGTCTCGATGACCTTCGAACCGTGCTCATAGAGCTTGATGGCGATCTGCGGATAGTTCTTCTTGAATTCGCCCAGAAGCTTCGCAAAGACATGCGCATCGGTGATCGGCGGCAGCCCGATCTCGATGGTATCCTGCTTCAGGTTGAATTCATTTTCAAAATCCGACTTCAAATGTTCAAAAATAAAAAGACACCGCTTCGCATAGTTCAGGAAAATGGTCCCCGGCGCTGTGATCTCTACCGTCTTTGCGTTGCGGATGAAAAGCACGACCCCCAGCTCATCCTCCAGCGACTTGATCATGCGGCTGATGGCGGACTGGGAAATATGAAGATTGCGCGCTGCTTTCGAGAAGCTCTTCTGTTCAGCGACTTCCATGAAATATTTCAGATGACGATAATCCATTGTGATCCTCCATGAAAGAGTAAAAAGAAAGATAAGAGGGTGCATCTTCAGGATGAGTCCGCGAGGCGGGCTGCTTTAGGGAAACACCGATTCAATCGTTGTCAGATTTCATTCTTGGATTTTTATACAGAGCGAGGAATCATCTGACGCGAATAGCAAGCTATTTAAGGAAGATGATGACGAAGCCATGTATAAAAATCCATGTGAAATCCGACTCTGCGATTGAATCAGCGTTTCCCTAGATCCCATGCCGGAGAAGCTCCGCCGGTTCCAAGGGACATGATGCTCCGCATAAAAAACAGCAGTACGCTCATCAGCTGCTCTTGATCTCTTTCTCCTTCTCATTTTCTTGTGAAATCCATATCTTTATTCTATAATAGAAATGTATCTATTCGGATGCCCTGGAAATGTCCATGGTCTATGACTTAGTATAGAATAAAGTGAATCCATCTATGCAAAATTATCATAAAACCATTGTACCTAATTTTCAGGTATCTTGCAAGGGAAGAGTAAAGGCAAAGGTATAAAAGCCAGGTGACTGATGAGCAGGAATCCGTGGCCGGAAAGGCGCCGCCTTCCTCATCCTTCATCTCCTTTGCTCCCCTTGAACAGATTTCCCATACAAAGGAGTGTTGATCTGTGAGAAATGTAAAAACAATGGATGGCAACACAGCTGCTGCGTATATTTCCTACGCATTCACAGAAGTAGCTGCTATTTATCCGATCACCCCTTCCTCGCCGATGGCGGAAGAAGTGGATGAATGGGCCGCTCACGGCAAGAAGAATATTTTCGGTGACACCGTACACGTCGTCGAAATGCAGGCAGAAGGCGGCGCAGCCGGCGCATTCCACGGCTCTTTGCAGAGCGGTGCGCTGACTACCACCTATACGGCCTCTCAGGGCATGCTGCTCATGGTACCGAACATGTACAAAGTCGCAGGCGAATTGCTCCCGGGCGTTTTCCACATCGCAGCGAGAGCTCTTGCAAACCACGCACTCTCCATCTTCGGTGACCATCAGGACGTCATGAGCGCACGCGCGACGGGCTGCGCGATGCTGGCAGAAGCGAATGCCCAGGAGATCATGGACCTCGCAGGCGTTGCCCATCTTGCTGCCATCAAAGGCCGCGTACCTTTCATCAATTTCTTCGACGGCTTCCGCACGAGCCATGAGATCCAGAAGGTCGAGGTCCTGGACTATGAAGAGCTCGCTCCGCTCATCGACCAGAAAGCCCTTGCCGACTTCAGAGCCCGCGCTCTCAATCCGGATCATCCGGTCATCCGCGGCACCGCAGAAAACCCGGACGTTTACTTCCAGCACTGCGAAGCAGCGAACCCCTTCTACAATGCCCTCCCAGACATCGTTCAGGGCTACATGGATGAGATCTCCAAGATCACCGGCAGAAGCTACCATCTCTTCGACTACTACGGCGCAGCCGATGCTGACCGCATCATCATCGCGATCGGCTCTGTCACCGACATCTGCAAGGACGTCACCGATGCGCTCAATGCCCACGGCGAAAAAGTCGGCGTGCTGAATGTACACCTCTACCGCCCATTCTCTGTCAAGCACTTCCTTGACCAGATCCCATCGACCGTCAAAAAGATCGCCGTCCTCGACCGCACCCGTGAACCGGGCGCCATCGGCGAACCGCTCTACCTGGATGTCGTATCTGCGATCGCCTCCTCCGGCCGCGCCATCAAAGTCTGCGGCGGCCGCTACGGCTTAGGCTCGAAGGACGTCATTCCGGAAGACATCATGGCTGTCTATGAACACCTGAAGGAAGAGACCCCGCGCCACAACTTCACGCTCTCCATCAAAGACGACGTGACGAACCTCTCCCTCGCTCCGCTCCCGGTACCGGAAATCCCGTCCAAGCTCGTCTCTTGCAAATTCTGGGGCTTCGGTTCTGACGGCACCGTCGGTGCGAACAAGAGCGCCATCAAGATCATCGGCGACCACACCGACCTCTATGCGCAGGGCTACTTCGCCTATGACTCCAAGAAATCCGGCGGCGTCACCATCTCCCATCTGCGCTTTGGCCCCGATCCGATCAGAAAGCCTTACCTCATCCGCAAGGCTGACTACATCGCCTGCCACCGTCCGTCCTACATCTATAAATACGACCTTCTCCGCGGCTTCAAGCCGGGCGGCATCTTCCTTCTGAACTCCCCATGGAGAAAAGAAGATCTGGACCGCGTCCTGCCGGCAGCCATGAAACGGAAGCTCGCTGCCCTCAAAGCAAAATTCTACATCATCGATGCCTTTGAGATTGCAAAGAACATCGGTCTCGGCGGCCGCATCAATATGATCATGCAGTCTGCCTTCTTCCACCTCACCCACATCATTCCTGATGCAGATGCCGTGAAGTACCTGAAAGACTCCAACGAAAAATCCTACGGCAGAAAAGGCCAGAACGTCGTCGACATGAACAACAAAGCTGTCGACGCCGGCATGGAAGGCATCGTCGAAGTCGAAGTACCATCTGAATGGGAACATGCGACCACCGGCGGCTCCATCGCCAAGGTCAGCCGTCCGGACTTCGTCAAGAACGTCTGCGACGTCATGAACCGTCAGGAAGGTGACGACCTCCCGGTTTCCACCTGGAAAGGCATCGAAGACGGCACCTTCCCGTCCGGCACCTCCCAGTACGAACGTCCATCGGCAGCCATCATGATCCCGGAATGGATCCCGGAAAACTGTATCGGCTGTAACCAGTGCGGCGTCGTCTGCCCGCATGCTGCCATCCGTCCATTCCTCGTCACCGAAGACGAAGCAGCGAATGCGCCGGAAGGCTTCATCGTCAAAGACTTCAGAGGCCCGGTCAAAGGACTCAAGTACCGCATCGTCGTCGATCCGGAAGACTGCTACGGCTGCGGCATCTGCGCGAATACCTGCCCGGCTCCGAAGAAAGCCCTCGTCATGCAGCCGGCAGAGACAGAGCTCCCCAAGCAGAACCTTTGGGACTATGCAAAGAGCCTCCCGGCAAGAGACAATCCGCTCGGCAAAAAGAACCTCAGAAGCGCCATGTTCGAACCGACCTACTTCGAATTCTCCGGTGCCTGCGCAGGCTGCGGCGAGACCCCGTACATCAATATGGTCACCCGTCTCTTCGGCGACCGCATGATGATCTCCAATGCGACCGGCTGCTCCTCCATCTACGGCGCAAGCGCCCCGTCCATGCCATATACCAAGAACAGCAAAGGACAGGGCCCGGCTTGGGCGAACTCCCTCTTCGAAGACAACGCAGAATATGGCCTCGGCATGCACCTCGGTGAAGCAAAGCTCAGAAGCCGCCTGACCGAAAAGCTCGAAGCTCTCCTCCCGGCAGCGGAAGGCGATGTCAAGACCGCCATGGAAGAATGGCTCGCCAAGAAAGACCTCGGCGAAGGCACGAGAGACCGCGCCGACAAACTCGATGCGGCCCTCACCGCTGCAGTTTCCGCGCATCCGGAATACAAAGAACTGCTGGATCTCAAGGATCATTTCGTCAAGAAATCCCAGTGGATCTTCGGCGGCGACGGCTGGGCATACGACATCGGCTTTGGCGGCCTCGATCAGGTCCTCGCTTCCGGCGAAGATGTGAATGTCCTCGTCCTCGATACCGAAGTCTACTCCAATACCGGCGGACAGTCCTCCAAGTCCACTCCGGCTGCTGCCATCGCCAAATTCGCAGCCTCCGGCAAGAAGACCAAGAAGAAAGACCTCGGCATGATCGCCGTCTCCTACGGCTACATCTACGTCGCACAGATCGCTCTCGGCGCTGATATGAATCAGGCCTTCAAAGCCATCAGCGAAGCAGAAGCCTATCCGGGACCGTCCCTCATCATCGCCTATGCTCCATGCATCAACCACGGCCTCAAAGCCGGCATGGGCAAATCCTCCGAAGAAGAAAAACGCGCCGTCGAATGTGGCTACTGGTGCAACTGGCGCTACAACCCAGAGCTTCTGGAACAGGGCAAGAATCCATTCCACCTCGACAGCCGCGAACCGAAAGGCAACTTCCGCGACTACCTCATGGGCGAAGTCCGCTTCGCATCTCTGGCGAAGCTCTTCCCAGACAAAGCGGAAGAACTCTTCGAAAAGACCGAACGCGATGCCAAACAGCGCCGTGAAAACTACGTCCGCATCCAGAAATCCTATGACCAGGAGATCGCAGATCGCAAAGCCAAAGAAGAAAAATAATTCTCACGCTGCGTAATACGAAAGCGTAAACAAAGGGGCCGCTGACTCAAAGAGTCAGCGGCCCCTTTCGCGTGGGTCTTCCGGGATAAAGAGTGACTGGTGACTAAAAACCAGGAGACATCAGACTCTCTCGTATCGTCATTGAAAGCGTTGCCGAGAAATCTTTCTTGCAGTCCGATAAATGACGCATGTGTGAAAGCAGGGATTGGGAGTATCAAGTGACTGGTGACTTGAATACTACTTTCAGGCATCGCCACCATCTATACTCCGCGGCGTTTCTATATTTTATGCGCCGCACCACCTCATACCCGAACTCATTTTCTTCTTGCATCTTACGCGAGACTATGGCATAATAGTCTGCGTCAACCATTTATGGGCGATTAGCTCAGCTGGGAGAGCGTCTGCCTTACAAGCAGAATGTCGGCAGTTCGATCCTGTCATCGCCCACCAAAAAGAAAGCGTCATGTGCTTCGCGCCGTGATGCTTTTTTCTTGCCATTTCCCTCCCACCTTATTTATCATTTAACCTCCTGCATCCGCGCTCACAATCATTTGCGCGTCGCTTTGCTCCTTCAAATGATGTTCGCTGCGGAACCAGTTCGATCCTGTTATCGCCCACCAAAAGAAGACCTCATATGATCTGCTCCATGCGGTCTTTTTTCTTGCCTTTTTCCTTTTTTCTCTGCGGTCATATAACCCCCTGCATCCGCGACTCACGATCATTTGCGCGTCGCTTTGCTCCTTCAAATGATGTTCGCTGCGGAACCAGTTCGATCCTGTTATCGCCCACCATAATGAAAAGTTCCACGTGCTCCGCGCCGTGGGATTTCTTATTGCCTTTTTTACTGAGAAGTGGCTAGTGGCTAGAGATTAGGGATTGGGGATTAGGAGTGACTGGTGACTGGGATTTCTCCGCTCAGGATGACGAAATGCGCCGCACCTTCCCCGCCCTACCCTCAGAACCTATAGAACCTGCTGAACCTCTTTCCCAATGAAATCAAAGGGCAACTTGCCCGATGAGATAACTCCGAACCTTGAACCCTAAACCCCATTCATCTTTTTCTAATCAAATTCCCTCTTGCAAAGCACTGCGAGATTTGATATTATAATGCACGTACTCACGTACAGATTCCTGAATAGCTCAGCCGGTAGAGCGCGTGACTGTTA
>ULVP01002584.1_pt1 | contig 11060 bp, 13 predicted proteins | sample 1959551 | NCBI WGS metagenome assembly ULVP01 (sample SAMEA4835789, study PRJEB28245) | human gut metagenome | biome: gut microbiome; material: fecal sample | place: Denmark | collected 2008 | reverse complement strand
CGTACCGCTCCGCCGCCATGCGCGGCTGAACGGCAGCCTTCACGGTTTCAAATAGGTTCATAGGCATGTTCTCCTTTCAGATTTTCTGACAAGTTTTCCTTGTCACCTGAATATACGGAGAAAGCGGCGTAGACCAGTGAAATCCGGCGCATGTTCAAGAAAACAAAAAAGCCCTCCTGAAATCTTGCAGAAATGCAAGCAGGAGGGCGAGAGTTTGAAACGCGCTGCGTTATCATCTTTCTTTTAATTTCATCATTTGCGCGGAAATGATGAAATTAAGGTTGACGTGATGTTGTTGCATGGGTATATTATAATTGTATCATCGAGGTGATTATGATGAAATTAAAACGCAAATGAGGAACTTGAATGAGAGCCTTTCACTTCAAAGCAGAATACAATCAGCTTCTGACGCCGGAGATCGTGGCCTATCTCACGCAGATTCATGAGTACAAGGGGCAGCAGAACCTCTTCATCGAGGCCAAAGCCGACGCGCTTTCCAGCCTGTTGGAGGTTGCGCGGATTCAGAGTACCGAGGCATCCAACCGCATTGAAGGCATTATTACGACGGATGACCGCCTGAAAAAGATCGTCCGCGAGAAAACCATGCCCCAAACTCGCAGTGAAAAAGAGATTGCCGGATACCGCGATGTGCTTGCGACGATTCATGAGAGCCATGACTATATTCCGCCTAGGCCATCCGTCATCTTGCAGCTTCATCGGGATTTGTACAAGTACAGCGGTAAGTCCATCGGCGGCAGTTTCAAGAATTCAGATAACGTGATTGCCGAAGAATTGCCGGACGGCCAGCAGATCGTCCGATTTAAGCCTGTCCCTGCATGGGAAACGCCGGAGGCCATCACGGCATTGTGCAGCGACTTTCAAGAGACGATGCAGGATGCAGAACTGGATCCTCTGCTGCTGATCCCCATTTTCATTCTGGACTTTCTCTGCATCCATCCCTTCAACGACGGCAACGGACGCATGAGCAGACTTCTGACACTGCTGCTTCTGTACCGCTCCGGCTATAGCGTGGGCAAGTATATCAGTATCGAAAAGCTGATCTCCGACACCAAGGAAACCTATTACGAGGCCCTACAGGCCAGCTCCTATAATTGGCACGAGGGGACGAACGATTATGCACCCTTCGTGACCTATATGCTGGGCGTTCTGGTGGCGGCATACCGGGATTTTGAAAGCCGGATTGAGCTGCTGACCACTAAGGGGCTTTCCAAGCCTGACCGGGTGAGGGAGATCATCAGGAACCATCTCGGCAAGATTACCAAGAGTGAGATTGTGGCGCAGTGCCCGGATATCAGCCAGATCACTGTCCAGCGGGCGCTGGCAGATTTGCTGAAAAATGGTGAGATCACAAAACTCAGCGGCGGACGGTATACGGCGTATGTCTGGAATGGGAAGGAATAGTCCGAAGACAACCTATTTTTACAAAATGATCTATGGAGAAACAAATTTGAAAGGAGCGCAAAAGATGGGAAAGATTCATTTCAAAGATGATGTGAAAGTTGCGACGTGGAAGGCCATTGAAGAGGCACATGATTGCGCAGATGTTGCAACCGACCTGCTCAGAATCCAAAATACGATTGCGTATGGAACGGATGAAGAAGCCATGCGTCTTGATCTTGAATTATGGAAAAAGTACCCCGCAATCAATGCTATGCTGCAAATTGCAAATTCTCTGCCGGTACAGCCGTCTCAGTGCGCGGCTGCGGCAGCAGGTGGATCTCCAAGCAAGGCAAATTTGCGGCAGGATTACTACGGTATTCTTTGCCATATCGCTGTAAAAAAGGGGATTAAGGAAAGCATTGAAGACTGTATCGACCATGTCAGCCAATCTTGATAAGACGAATTATAGGAAGGAGGTATGCCACATGAACGACGAAACCGTATATCTCCCCGGAAAGATCCGCGACCGCATCCAAGACCTGATGAAGTCCCGGAAAGTCACGCAGGCAGAGCTGGCTGCGAAGATCGGCTGCTCCGAAAGTGCACTGAGCCGCTTCATCAGCGGCAAAACGGATAAGCTGGGTGACGAAAATATCATCCGCATCGCCCGCGCGTTTGATGTGTCCACCGACTTCCTCTTGGGCGAGGTGGATGAGCCGGATCGCAAAAACTACGACATCTCAGAGCTGGGTCTTTCGGTTGAAGCGGCGCGGAACCTCTACACGCAGAAGGTCAACCCCAAAATCGTCAGCTACCTTCTGGAAAATCCACAGTTTGCCGATACCACATACCAGATCGCCCGATATCTGGACAACGAGCTGACCTCCGGATTTGCCGCGCAGAATCAGCTTTATTCGATGGTTGCGTCCACGTTAGGTGCAGTGCCGCAGGCCGCGGATGAGGTCAAAAGTTTGCGGACGCCTATCGATCAGGCGGATCTGAGTTCTATTCAGAACTCCTTTATGAAGGCTGTCCGCGCCGTGAAAAAGGAAGCCGAGGCAGAGATGCCGCCCACGCGCCAGCTTACGGCGCAGGCGATGAAGAGCATCTATGCGGAGTTGACCAAGGGCGGTCAAAGACTGAACCGAAAAATCACAAAGGAGCAGATTGCGGACGCGGTGGCAGCCTCCGTTTCCCATCTGCCCGGTGTTGACACGGCATACGTCAGGAAGTTGTTCCTCTCCATGACCGGCACGGCGGCAAGCGATGAATCCGAACAGCATGACCAATGAGCGGCTTTGCACTCTGGCTCAGAAGGGCGATGAGGCCGCGCGGGAGATTCTTGTTGAAAAGAATATGGGTTTCATCGTTCAGACGGCTGACCTCATATACCGAAGTTCGTCGCTGGAGGGCAGTGACCTGAACATCGACGTGGATGATCTGGTGCAGGAGGGCAGCATCGGCCTGCTGCGTGCCGTTGACGGCTTTGATCCGGCGCGGAAGCTCAAGTTCCTGACCTATGCCGCACCGTTCATCCGAAACGCCATGACCGATCTGGTTCGGGACGCCTTCTCCCGATATGAGCAGCGAATGGTCGATTCCGAAAATGGGCTGGGGCTTCAAAAAGTCCGGCTGGATGAAGTTCTCCCCGGCGAAGAGCGATTGCTGCGCATGGAGGCGGTTGCAGACATCGCCGCCAAATCTCCGGAACAGGTTTATGAGGAAAGAGAAACCTTGCGGGAGCTGTACGAGGGCTTGGGGCAAATCTCCGAGCGGGAGCAGACGTATCTTCTGTACCGTCATGGTTTTACGGACGATATTGGGCACACGCTGATTGGCACAGCGATTCATTTTCATCTCAGCGAGAAAAGGGCAAAGAGGCTGGAAGGCGAGGCGATGGACAACCTCTGGCTGGAGCTGCCGTGGTGGTTTTAGCGCGCAAACGCTGCGGCGGGACGGGGGCTTTATATACCTCTGCTTCCTTTTCCGGCCAGTCGGATTTTGCTTCTCGAAAATCCTGCGTTTGTGCTGTAGCTCACATCACAAAATCCGCCTGTCCTACTGCCGCGAAAAAGCGTTTGTTGCCACACTCTGCCGCACCGCAGAGTACGCTGCCAACCCCTTTCCTGCGTCAGCCGGAAGCAAAGGTATAACACACTAGACTTTCCTATGGAAAATCGTGTGCCAACAGGGCGGCTCGCGCCCCTATTGGAAACCCCGCGGCAAAGAGATGTTCCCTTTGCAATCCCTCATTTTCCTCGCAGGTGCATATACAAACTGCAAAAATGCAGCTTGCAATGCCTGCTCAGAAAATGCAAAAGGAAGTCCGTGCAGATGTACGGCACAGACTTCCTTTTGGACGGAAATGCAGAAGAAAGGGACGGCAGTTTCCTCTGCATTCCCGCGATCCGCACGGCGGAGACGAGGGACAACAAATTGAAATAGGCGTTTTAGCTATGAAAAAGTCGTGGATAGTATACCGCTTACAGCATTACGGTGATCGACGTCTCTTCGACTTTCTGCTGCGGACAGATCCTACCGTCGATGCTACCTAAACACCCTAGCATAGCGCGTAGTCCCAGTCGCTGGCATTATTCAACCCATCCGCGCCAAATTTATTGCGATTCAGGGCAATCGATTGTAATAGTACCTCCGGTCGCGTCAAGAATAATGTGGTCGCCCTCCTTGACTCTCTCATAAAAGAGAGGATCGACATCATCCACCATGGGGACTTCCATGATGATCGCGCTGGAGACCAGCACAGTATCAAGGCAGGAAACGATCAATCCACAGGGAGCAAGACCTGCTGTATCGAGCTTGTACATACCGTCTGCCTGTACAACGGAACTCCCCTTACCGCCGGGAAAGATGATGATCTTGCCAGCGATACATTTGCCTTCAAGATCATGTCCCGGTTCGCGGAAAACGCCTGTGGTGAAATCTGTTTGGTAAAACAGTACTGGGTCGCGGGAAAGCAAGGCTTCGCCTGTGGCATAGCCAGGTGAGATGGTGTGGCAGCGAAAAGTCTGCTTCATGCTTCGATCCCTCCTCTCCCTGCCCATTCAAGGCAGGTCTTAACGTCGCACACGGCGAGTTCCACACCGAACGAACGCATGTAATAGGCGCATTTAGGAGAATCCGTCACACCGCGCTGTCCGGCGAGATGGCCCCAACAGGAGTGCTCGTCAACGCAGGTATCGCTGACGAGCCGCGTGCCGCAGCGGGCAAGCTGCTGTGCGAGGCCGTTGGCTTCGGCCAGCGCAGTATTTGCTGCAGAGGTCAGTATCCAGACGGGAACTTTGGGCGGCGTACGCTCCATCAGTGCGGCGGCACGGCATATCTGGCGATAGGTGTAGTGGGGGCAGCCAAGCATGACAAAGTCAACGCGATCGGTGCTGGCAGGAATCAGAAGTTTTCTCTGCTCGTCCAACTCTGTACGCGTGATAGTCACGGTGTGCTCAGGCGCATGACCGCCAAATGCGCGAGAAAGATCAGGGGCGTCGGGGGTAACGCCGACCATGTGGAAAAGATCGGCAACGCCTGCGACATTGAGCTGTGTGCCAAGCGCCATCAAGTCCTCTGTCGATACGCGCTCAGATGCGATGCCGGTAAAGACTGGAACACCGCGGCCAATGTGCTTGGCGTTGAGGCCTAACAGGGCAAAGTCAAATTCGTCCTCGAGCGGCGTATCTACCTGAACGAGGATAGTTCCCAAGCGGTTTTCATCCAGCAGCATGCCGTATTCCGGTACATAGCCGGTGATGGCAGCGCACAAAGCGCTGGCAGAGCTTTCGCGATTTGTTTTTGCGCCGAGTACAGAGTTTGCATAAACCGTGACACTTGTTTCAGAAAACGCAACCGTTTCGCGGTACCGGGGAATGTTGCCGAATAGGTATGGCGTACAACTGTAAGTAAGATTTGCCCCCAAATCGCGATAAACTTCATGTGTTTCGCGCATAAGGGCAGAACTCTTTGCGTTGATATAACCCAACTGCTCAAAAAGCTTGAGACAGTAACCTGGATTGACAGTGGGCGGAATCGCACAGACGGCCCCGGCGTCGCGCAGCTTACGGGCAAACCATGTATCGGCTTCCTGCGCACTGAGTGCAACATGTGCACGTGTAATAGGAACCATCCGTTGTGCGCGGAACCCATCACCGATAGCCACCTGAATGCGCATCGCCATTGCCTTACCCTTGCCGAACCGTCCGTCGAGCATCTCCTGCTGATATAGTGTCAGATCCATAGAGTATCCCTCCGGTCCATTGCACGATCAGAAGATCAGGTGTGTGACGATTGCCACAAGCGGCATAGCGATCAAGGTGCGCAGGAAGAAAATGAGGATCAGCTTGCCGAGACCGAGGGGAATATCGGACTCCAGAATGGAGGGCATGCTGTTGGAAAACATCATGATCTGCAGCGCGGTAACGGTGACGACAAAGAATGCGGCAGCGGGAGCGATGCTCAGTCCACCGATATACGCCGAGGGTAGCGCCACCTCAGCAAGGCCGAGAATGAAGGACGGGGCGATCTCAGAAGCGTTGGGGATACCGAGCAGGTTGAGGATGGGAACAAGCGGAATGCCGAGATAGCTTGTCAGTGTCGTACCCTTGACAAGTAGCATGGCTAAAACATAGATGCACATGATGTAGGCACTGATCTTCTGCGCGAAGATCAGCACATCGGTGAGCACCTTTTTAAAAGTCTTACCGATCTCAACACGGTTACCAGTTTCAGCGGCAGTGATAAAGGCGTTTTTGATCAAGGCTGCGCTGTAGTGGACGCGCTCTTCGGTGGGCCGGGGCGTACCGTCGTACATGGTATCCGGTAGTTTGTTCAGAGGCGGGATACGCACCATAATGGCGGCCATAACGAACGAGAGCACAAAGCTCCAAAGCACAACGTCGCCATAGTATTCGAGGATACCGGCAGATTCGACCAGAACAGCGAAGAAGCCAAGGCTGATAAAACTGAAGTTGGTAGCGATAGACGCAGCCTCGCGGGTCGTATAGCGCTTTTCTTTATAGATGCGGTTCGTTAGAAAGATACCGAGAGTCGGATTGGCGACAAAAGAGGTCACAGCGTCGAGAGAGGCATAGCCGGGAACCCTGAACACCGGGCGCATCAGCGGCTCGATCAGTGCACCGATGAGTTCAAGCAGTCCGAAGTCTGTGACAAAGACAACGAAAAGGCCTGCGACGATGATCGTGATGATGACGGTCTTGCTGACGGCCAACGCATCACCGCCGACGGCACTATCGAGGATCAGCGAGGGGCCGAACTGGAATGTGACCATCAGTGCGAAGAGAAAGCCAATCACATAAAGCACGATCGAGTAGACCTTTACGGAGCCGTAAAGGCGGGTAAGGAGCGGACACTTATCTGTAAGCTTGGCGACAATGCAGCCGATGAGCAACGTGCCAACAAAAAGAAGGACAATATAGGAAAGATAGGGCTTGAGCACACCCTTGATCAGGTTAACGGACTGCACCAGCCATGTCGCCCGTTCCCCTGAGGCCGTTGGTGCCAGTGGAACGAAAAAGTAGAGGATACCGATAATAGAAAAAATCAAAAATTTGGCCGGGTTGCGTGATACGGTTTTCTCCATGATAATTCTCCCTTTAAAATCAGTAAAGTGGATAGGTCAAGCGTCGCCTTTGTTCATTTTGCCAACGGTAAGGTTGCCACCCTGTGTGTCATAGCCGCTGTAGAAACCATTTCCGGTCTTCATACCGAGGTTGCCGTCCTTGACAAAGGATTCGAACGCCTCGGGCGGACGGTCGCTCTCGTCGCCGCTGGCATTAAAGTAGGAATATTCGATATTGAGTATGGTATCGAGCCCGATAAGATCCATCAGTTTGAATGGACCAATGTCGGTGTGCCATTCGCTCATCCAGCCGCGGTCGAACTCAGATGGAGTGATGTATCCGTTGGCCCAAAGTTTCAGGCATTCCTTTTTCACTGCACGCCAAACACGGTTGATTGAATAACCCTTGATCTCACGCTCAGTGATGATCGGCTCAAAGCCGATGGTGTGATAGTGGTCAAGTGCGGCGGCCTTGGTCTCCTCAGAGGTGGCACTGTTCCACATCATTTCCACATAACTGTTGCGTACCGGGTCGTCGTGGTCGACCTGAAAGGTATGTGCTCGGTGCGCGGGCGAAATATCCTTACATATCTCGCTCATGAGCAAGGACGAGGTGTTCGAGCTGAGCAGCACATCATCATCGCATATCTCCGCAAGGCGGCAGAACATTTCCTGCTTGCGCTCAAGTATCTCCGGAATATTTTCGATAACCATGTACGCATCCTTGCAGGCCTCCTCCAACGTGGAAGCGTAGGTAATGCGTGCTCTGGCCTGGTCAGCTTCCGCCTGCATCAGGCGACCAGTTTGAACGTAGAATTCCAGAAAGCGTTCAATACGTTCGGCACAGCGTTCGCGGGATGAAAGGTTGCGGCTGTATGCCGTGACCTCCTTGCCGTAAACGGCATTGCGGAATGCGATCATGCTCCCTTGTGTCCCGACTCCAATAATTGCAACTTTGTTTTTCACTCAGTTACCTCCTTTTCTTTTGCTGCGAAAAGTTCGCGTACTGCCTTATGCAAAGCAAGCGGCGTGCCAACTGGATCAAGAAAAAGATAAAAGTCGCGAAAGCGGGAAAAACGGCACTTTACTGTGATAGGGTATCTGATAGAAGTAAGAAAAATGCGCATCTTTTCCTTTCTTGTGCAAGGAAAAGATGCGCATCAAAATTTTGCAGATCTACTCTGCGGTAATTCCAAGACGAAGCATACGCTGGGTCAAATTTTGGCGCTGGATGCCAAGAGAAAGTGCCGTTTGCGATAGGTTCCACTGGTGCTGCTCAAGCGCTCGAAGAATCAGCTCTCGCTGGAAACGGCGCAGCGCTTCCGGTAGCGGCACAGAAATCTGCATGGAAGTAAATGGAGCATCCTTCGTTTTGCGTGGCAGATAGGCGGGGTAGCCATCCTCGGTCAGCTCGGTATCCAACTCGCTGATACGCAACATCAGGTTACGAATCACATGTTCCAGTTCACGGGTGTTTCCGTTCCAGTCTCCATTCAGGAGACGAGACCTGAGCGCAGGAGATATGCCTGAGATGTTTTTGCGAAACTCCCGGTTGTAGCGGCGGATAAACATTTCGGAGAGGTCGAGAATATCCTCACGACGCTCACGCAACGGTGGGATCGTAAGAACAAAGTCAGATATCCGATAAAAAAGGTCACGTCGCATACGATTCTCCTGCAGCAGCGTTTCAACGGTTTCGTTGCTGGCGCAGATCAACCGGCAGCGGATCGGCTCTTCTTTGAGACTGCCGACCGGACGAACGCACTTTTCCTGCAGCGCGCGCAGGAGCTTTGCCTGCATGGCGACGCTCATGGAGTTGATCTCGTCAAGAAAAAGAGTTCCGTCTCCTGCGGCAGAGAAAAGCCCTTGCCGGTCCATCGCGCCAGTGAATGCGCCGCGCACGCTGCCAAAGAGCGTGCTCTCAAGCAGGTTTTCCGGAATAGCGGCGCAATTGACGGCAACAAATTTCCGGTTCTCACGGCCAAAGTTGTGGATACTTTGGGCAAGGACTTCTTTGCCGGTGCCGGTCTCGCCTATGATAAGGATGGAACCGTCTGTCGCAGCGACGGTCTGCGCCTCACGCAGCAGCTCTCGCGTTTTTGGAGATTTGCCGACAAAATCGGAAAAGGTGTAACTGGTTCCGTCGGCTTTGCGTATCTCCGCTACAGGCAGGTCCTCTGCTGTACGTACACCGCGTTTTTCCTCAATCGTTTCGTATAAAAGCTCACGCAGTATCTCCTCGTTGCGGCTGATCGTATAGACACCGATGACTTTCCCATTTCGAATCACAGGGTAGGTGCTGTAGTAAATGTAGACAGGAATATCCCCAACGTAGGCGTGCGGTCGGTATGCGTTGAGAATCGGTTTGCCGGTATCGGAAACCTGCTGGTGTTCAGATATCTCGCGGTTGGAGTGCGTATAAGCTTCCCAGGAGACCATTCCCAACACGTCGGAAGCGCGCATATGTTCCATCCGTTCCTTGGCGGGGTTGAATTCGACGATGCGGCAATCCTGATCGGTGAGGATAACACCTTCGCTGACATGCTCGATAATGGATTCGAGACATGCCAGTTTTTCCTGCAACGCCTGCATGTGTGCCTGCTCATCCTGCGTCATAGCGGGTCCCTCCTGATCACAACAGATTTTGACTGAAAGCTCAACATCCGGCAGTTTTTCTATCGCGTCAAGCATGGAGCCAAACGCGGCATAGGCTTGCATGGGTTGAGGTGTAAACTGCCGACCGCCATTTATGTAGTGCTTGTATCCGAGAGAAAAGCAATATCTCCAGCCTCACATTATGCTATTATCATAACATAATGTGAGGAAACGTCGCAATAGCAGATTGCGCCAAAAGAAATTGTAGCTTTCCGTCTCCTATCAGAATAGTGGGTGGTAACTTTATTCTACCAGAGGCTGCAAACTATGTCTTCTTTTATGCATTCTCCTTTTTGCACAGTTAATCCTGCATTATCCTGCGCTCAATCCTGCCACCGGACGGTGGGCTTTCATGAGGAGTTGAAAATTGCATGACCGTCCGAACGGGATATGCTCTCCGGCGAAGTGTCGCATCCGGCGCACCGAAATAACAGGAGAAAAGTTTGAATATGAGAAAATCTGAAACCTATTGCAACGAGATCAAGTCTTATATCGTCCGCTCCGGCATGACCATGACCGAGGTGGTGGCCTACCTCTCCGATGAATACGGCTGGAGCTGTAGCGTCTCCAATCTCTCCGGCAAGCTCAAGCGCGGTTCGCTCCGCTGCGGCGAGGCAGCGGAACTGGCAGACGCACTGGGGCATGACATCGTGTGGCAGAAGTAAAAGGATGTGAAGTAGTATCAAATCTACGGCTTATGGTTACATCCGCGTTTCCACCAAAGAACAAAATGAGAATCGGCAGGTGATTGCCTTGCGGGAAGTCGGGGTTAGTGAAAAGCGTATTTACATGGACAAGCAATCCGGCAAGGATTTCAACCGCCCGCAGTATAAGTTGCCCCAGCCTTTTACCTCCGAACTGCATCGCGGCACCAGTCGTTTCCCCCCATTCCACCCCTCCCGAATCCTCACGCTCTTGCCCTCATCCTCCGTCACTATGTACAATCCAGTCCCCATCTTTTTGACAGATCCAGCATGGCGAAGCAGAATCTTTCCCACCGTGCCAATGTTATCTGTGACGGGTCGCCCTCGCGGATTCTCATGGTGCGGCGGATCTCCTTGGGAATGACAACGCGGCCAAGGTCGTCGATCCGTCTGACAATTCCGGTTGCTTTCATCTATCAAAACTCCTTTTATACTCGATAAACTGCACTTAGTCTTTGGAAAAGCCGCCAATTTATCCAAAGCCGCGGCTGGAAGATTTTGCAGCGCGCTGAGGATGATGTTTTTTAACAAAATAAGGTGAAAGAGGAGCGAATGTGGACATTGTGCACAGCTAAGGCCGGATTTTAGATGATGAAACTGAAAGAAGTGACAGACCGAAAAAACTTTGAAAAATACGCTTGACATTTCCTGGGATGCGTGTATAATAACGTACTGTTCCGCGAATGGAGCGTGCACCTTGTAAATTAAACAAC
>ULVP01032955.1_pt1 | contig 11131 bp, 9 predicted proteins | sample 1959551 | NCBI WGS metagenome assembly ULVP01 (sample SAMEA4835789, study PRJEB28245) | human gut metagenome | biome: gut microbiome; material: fecal sample | place: Denmark | collected 2008 | reverse complement strand
CAATTTTCAGCAAGACGTGCTCATTTCCTTAAAGATACATTTGAATGTAGAAAGATGCTCCTCTTCGTCCATTCGGATGCGTTGAATCACTGCGGCGACATGTTCGTTTTTTACGCGACAGAGAATTTTAGTATAGGTGTCTATCGCATACTGTTCCGCGGCGATGTCGTCGAGGATCATCTTCTGAGGATTTTTGGAATAAGAGACCGTGCGGGTAGAAAAATAATTAATCGGATAGGGCGGCAGATAGGAATATACGGGAGCGGCACCCAACTTCAAAATTAATTTTCCCAAAATTTCCAGATGTTTCATTTCTGTAATGGCAATTTTCAACAAAATATTCGCATAGTCCTTACAGCCCATATTATCGAATAAAATGTGTTGATATATGTATTGCAGAACGGCGCAGAGTTCTCCTTCGTCGCCCGCATAGGCAGGTGAGACGATTTTCAGTGCCGCCGCGTCCTCCTTTATTCCTTCGAGCGTGGGATAAGCGATATCCAAAGCGCAAGTTTTTCCGCAATCGCAGAGACTGCCGTCGCACCCCGACGGAAGTTTAACGTCATTTTCCGCTTGGAGCGTCTCTTCCAAAATCCGAGACACGTCTTTGAGTTCCGTTTCTTTGTTGCTGTCCATAAAGCACCCCTTTTTCGTATTGTTCTGTATTATATGCCGACAGAGGCCGCTTTATGCGAATTATTCGTATTCCTCATAGCTGCGGCGATTCGGATAAGAGGGCGGCGGGGGAGGATTTTGAGGGAAGCCACCGTTCGGACCCGAAGGAGAACTCGGATAACAGTTTCCCGGTCCTGGAGGACAAGGCGGAGGGGTTCCGCCGCCACCGCCCCTAATCGGTTTCCGACCGCAAGGTTTCGGAGGCATATTGAAATTGACGAGAACGACGTCATCACCGATTTTTATGATATTTTTCATATCGATAAATTGTTCGTTCTTCCAAAAGCCGAAGCTCTTTCCGCCCGGTGCTACAATTCCTATCAATCTATTTTCGGGATAACAAAACACCAGATCGCACACTTTGCCCAAGCGCCTGCCGTCGGCCGTGTTGACGACTTCTTTTGTGCGAAGTTCTGAAAAGCTCATTTCCATACGCAATTCCTCCGCATTTTCTGATTTTATTATTTTTTGTCTTTTTTTCGGGTTCTTTCGTTGCTATACTCTACAATATATGCAAAAAGGCGCGGCCTTTGCCACAGTTCCGATAGGGAATTTTTTATCTTTGCTCATTAATTGAATAAGGCGCGGCGTGAAAGCCACGCCTTTTCTCACGTCGTTTTGTTATATTCGCTTATGCAGGCAGGATTTTGTTCTTCCAATCCGTAGTACTCTTCCTCATTTACAAAGTCGGGAAATTCCACCGCACCGATGAAGTTATAAACGATCTCCACCTCCTGCCTGTAATGCCCCTTCTCTTTCCGCTTTTCGTGTACAATAATTTTGTCCACAAACGAGCGTATGATTTCGGGCGTCAGTTCTTTGATATTGCTGTACTTTTCCACCAAACACAGAAAATCGAGTATGTGATCTTTCTCTTTCTTATCATTCTCGATTTCCGCTTTCAGCATTTGCGCTTTCTCTGTCTGCTCCGCTTGTTTAGTCTCGTAGGTATTGCTCAGTTTCAGATACCTCTCTTCCGACAGTTTACCCACGACTTTATTCTTCGTAAAGACTTTGAATAATTTTGTCCAATATCTTTATCCGTTCTTCTGCTGTAGTCAACTCGCGTTGCGTTGCTTTACTTTCCCTCTTATCCTTTTCATCAGCATTATCCTACAAAATTTGCAGAAAAGCTTGCTTTTGCGAACGAGCAAAACGGATTGTCATTCGCAAGTCTTTTAACAACAAGGCTTCCACTGCTTTTACAGTAATTTGATGCGATGTGCAAAGATTTTTATTCTTTTTTCGGTAAGTGGAACAGTTAAAGTATTCCGATTGCTTTGTTTTTGAGCAACGGCAAAGATACATTCTCTTTCCTCAGTTCTTCGTCCGTTTCAACTTTCGCAGCAACGTCTGTCCAATCGAGAACAGTAATATACCTTTCTGCCACTCCGAACAGTTTGCCTTGTATGTCGGAATACGCATTGCGAAAGTCCGAATATGTCAGTTCTTCTCGCGGTGTAGGTGCGATTTGTTCTTCCGTAAAGGGGACAGATTGTTGTTCCTCAACTTCCAAAACTTTGCATTCGTCTTTGGCGGCAGAGGTACTGCTTCTTGAACTTTTCCCGCGGCTTGCGCTGTTCTTTCTTTTCTTGGTTAAATCCATTTTCCTCTTGCAAAGATTAAAATATCCTTGTATCGTTTTGTCTTCAAACTTCGGTTCTTCGTTTTCAAACATATATGCGCAGATTGCCTTTATAAACGTTCCACGCTTTTTCTTATTCATCAGTTTCATCGCATTATAGTAGGTTTCATAGAATGTGAAGTATTCGGATTGCAGGTTGTACTTCTTCGGTTTCTTTCCCGCACATTCTGTCTCTTTGACTTCTTTCAAAATATCGCTTATATTGCTCCAATAGAAGTTCTCCTTATCTGTCATTTCTCCGTCCGCAGGCTTTGTATCTGCAAACTCATACTCGCAGATATAACTCGCTTGTATCGTCCAAACCTTGCAGTATGTCCGCATACAGCTCGTAAAACGTAAATTTGTCGATTTTGTTATTGTCCATTTCTCCTCCTCTTGCTTTCTTTATTTGCCGATTCTCAAGGCTCGTCGATTTGCCTTTATCTCTCCTTTTCTCACCCCCTTGAAATGATATTGCTCGCATCTATTCTGTTCGGAAGTCTTTGTTCGGTTAACAGGAACGCCCGACCGCGATTTGCAGTCGGGCGATGCGTCGCTTTATTCACGTGTATCCTATTACGACGATTAGAGAGGTTTTTTCTCGATATAAAAATGCAACAAATTTTACGGACGTTTCTCCTTATAAATAAAGCATTTCAGACTCTTTTGTTCCGCTCCTTATGAATAACTGTTGCAAAACCGTACCACTTATGAAACTCTTCATTCTCATTTTTCAGCGCTTTTTTGCAAATTTTCTGCCATACAGACTATACCCTAAAAATAAAGACCGTATCTATTTGCTTTTCATTTTAACATATAAAATATTTTTTATCAGTAGGTGCGAACACACCCAAAAATTCTTCTCCCGTTTCGCCTAGTATCAATAAAAAGTGAAGAAACCGACACGGCAAAAGCCGCGTCGGTTTCTCTACAAAACTCTGGAAATGTTTTATACCAAGCCTATGCGCTCGGATTTTGAACTTTATACAATTCAATAGGAAAACAGAGACCTTGGGGAAGCAGGCGGCTATGATTTCCGTTTTCGTCGGAGCAGCCGAAAAGATTGTTTCTCGTCATAACCAGCTCTATTTTCAACTTTTCCTCTATTACTTCTATTTCTGCCCTATACGGGGGAAACGCTATTCTTTTCCCGTTCGCTATTATCAGCGCACAGGCGAGGTCTTTACTTTCCAATAAATATTTCCCATTCGGCATAGGTACGTTCAGCGTAACCCTGCCCCCATAATACGGCAAGCCCTGTAAGCAGAGATCCCCCGCTTTCAGTTTTTCGGCAAGAGGGATAACCGTATCTTTCTTTTCTCCTTTCCTTACTCCGAATTTCCCGCACAAAAATATCCCTTCTATCCCCGTCTCCTCATAGAAATCAAACGATATTTCTATCTCATTTTCTCCACTTCGGAACAACTCAAACGGAATTTCCGTTATCCGAAAACAATTATCTATTTTCGTCCGTTTCGCTTTCGATATATCCAATTTTTGTCCGTTCAGAAGTATTTGAGTATTCCTGTATTCCTCCGTCATTATCCCCGATTCTTCGGGAATACTTTCGCAGTCAAAACGATAGACGAGAACCGCGCGGCAGTATTTTTTATCCTGTATGGGAAAATATTTCTTTTTGTACCACGGCTGTATCATTTCCCCGTGGCGCGCTTCCAGACCGAATTTCTCTCTTATTTTCCTATCTATATTTAAGACATAATCATTTCCCTGTCTTTCGCCGTCTATGTAAAATTCCGCATTATCGAGGACAAGGAAATTCGGCTCGTCAAGGCTATAATCAAAACTTTCCGGCAACGAAACCGCTTCGATCGCTTTCTTTTCCTCCCGTAACGGTTCTTCCTTTCGGGTAAGGAATAAGACATACTCCTCGTCGCGGTCAAAGTGTTTTTTGATTTTCAAGCCCTCGTTCGTTCGAATATACTCCGCCGCGCGGTATTCTCCCGTGCGAAGGTCGATTTCCATACAATTCAGATTTGTACGAACGACAATTTCGGCATCGAAGCTTTCTTCCCTCGAACTGTTGAGGAACAATATAATTTTCTCCGCTCCCATGACCCGTTTGGAAACAATCAACCGCCGTTCCTCCGTTTCCACCTCGGTATCCCTGATATATTCATATACCCTTTCCACGTCGAAATCCGTCTTTACCGCCCCTGAAAGCTCGTCCGTAAAATCGTGCGCTTCCCCGTCCAGATAACAAGGCTTTTCTCCGACCACATATACTTTTCCGCCTTCTTTTATAAATTCGTTCAACTCTTTCAACGTCGTGGAACGGAGATTGAGATTCCCGTTCAGAATAATCTTTTTATATCCCGCTTTTCCACAGCGCAGCACCTCACCTTCCGCTTTCCCGTACTTTGCGAAAAGTCCTTCGTCTATATAGTCCACTTCCGCCCCGCGTAAAAGTAAGCCCTTATATAATTCGTAATATTCCTTTTCTATCCTCTGATATAACGGCTGCGTTGCCGCAAAGCAATCTTTATACGCATATTCGTTTGTCAGTCCCCAAGTAGATTCCACGGGATTAATGATTGCCGTATCTATTGCGCTCTCCCCGAGCGTCATCAAATAATGCATCCGCGCAAAATAATCTTCTACCGTGGAAAAATCTTTATACCAGGCGGACTGATGTAATATAGACGCGGGATAATCCCGTTTTGCTTCCCCTTTCATCGTATACCACGAAAGGTGCGGACAGCGCAAAGTAACTCCCGTGGCGCTCTGCCAATCCCCCGTGTGTTTATAATCCGCAAGCCGCATCTTCCAGCCCGTTGCCGCGTACAATTCATCCAAAACAAATTTCTTTCCGAGCTGTCTCGCCGCCGAACGCACTAACGCAGGCACGTTGTACGCGTAGTTCAATTCGCAAAGATTATCCATTCCCGGATAGTCCATGTACTCGTAATACCTCATTACGCTCCCGCACATCGTCGTCTGCGACGCAAGGTTATCCTCGTGCAATACGTGCCCCGTCACCAAGAGATTATTTCTTCTGCACCACTCGTAATACGGCTTCGCAAAATTCTCTAAAAATAGTTCCTCCTCTACTTCTATAAAATCATACATCTCCTTACAAAAAGGCTCCCCTGCTTTTCCGAGCCATAACAGCGGCAGTCTGTCCTCTATCTTATATCCTTTCCGGTTCTCAAATTCCTTAAACAAGCAATAGGTATACGGAATTTCTTTCTCTTTATCCTTTTCCTTCCTCCCAAATCCGTTCAATAAAGGTCCGCGGTGCGGCTCGTCCGTGAAAATTCCCATGATCTCTTTTCCGAATTTATCTCCGAGAGACTTCTTATATCTCTCGTGCGTCAGCTCGATAAATCTCTCCGTCGCTTCCAAATTCATTGTATCGATATATGTATACCCGTTATAGAAGCTATCCCCCTGCATATAAATATATCGGAAAGACAATACCTTCTCCCCTTCTTTCGCTTCTTTCGGACAAGAAATCTTTCGATACCTCTTTACTCCCCGGCCCTCCGTTTCTACCGCAAACAGTCCGAGAAAATTTTCCGGCCGGATATATTTTGTCCGGTCGGTTATTTCTTCATATATCATCGATTTCGCGCGAAATTCTTTCGCCCGCGTCACTTCTCCCCCGCACGTCCCGCTAGGCCAACGGTCTTCGTCGTACAAGTATGCCTCCATTCCCTTTTCTCGCAACTTCTCCGCCGCATACCCGATCAATTCCTGCCATTCCTCAGACATATATTCCGTTTCCAAGCCCGTTCGGGAATGTAAAAACGCTCCACCGAACCCCATTTCTTTCAGACAGTTTATCTGAAATTCCAACTCCTCTTTCTCTATCTTTCCGTTCCACGCCCAAAACGGCTTTCCCCGATATTCCGCACAGGGGTTTTTCAATTCCTCGAAATCCATTCCCATATCCTTTACTCCGCTATCTCTATTCCTTTCGGGACTTTTATCTGCTTTTCTATCCGGCCCTCTCCGTCCGTTTTATATTCCACTTCTATTCTTCCGAACGGCGTCGGACAGCTTCCTTTCACGTGCTTTAATCCGCTCAAATGCGGTTCTATCCGCACTTTTCGGAACCCCGCTTCCTCCGCCTTTATTCCCAGCACCTCTTCCCTCAGGTACCCGATTACTCCCGACGACCACCCATGGCAGAGACTATGACGGAAACCTTTGTAACAAAACGCCCCGTAATCTCCGTGCACGTCCTTTTCTCCTTCTTTCGGCTGTTCGTCTATCCTCGACGCGCCTTCCTGCCATTTCACGTCGAAATCTTCCCAAAACGTCGTCGCTCCAAGATTCAACATTCCTCCATAATACTCTTTCAGCATTTTTAACGCTTTCTCGTATTCCCCAAGCTCCGCGCACGCCGTCAGGATTTCATAGCTCATAAACGTCGACATTCCCTCTGCTCCCCCTTTCAACAAGACTTCTCGGTTATGCTCCGTTCGTTCCCCAGACCATACTCCCAAGCCTGCGATCTGTTTATATTTCTTTACTTCGTATTTTTTCCGTTCCAGCTTCTTCAACAAGCTCTCGCAAACTTCGCTTTCCCGTCCTAATTCTTTCATCAGCTCTTTCGTCTTTTGCAGCGCGATTCGCAAAAGATAATTCACTCCCGCTTGCTCGTCCTGCTTCTTTACCTCCTCCTCTCCTCCCTCGTAATGCGTCGGCCAATCGATAAAGTTATATCCGAAATGCGTCTCTCCTTCCTCGTCTACATATTTCTCAAACTCGGATATCAACCCTTCCGCATATGTAAGCTGTTCCCGGGCAAACTCCCTGTTTCCGCTGTAACGGTAATTATCACTTAAAATAATCAGCCACCACATCGAATACATCGGTATTCCGTTTATCCATTCTCCCGGCGGCGTCTGCTCCTTCGCATACCGCAACGACCTCTCCGTTTCGGGGAGCGTTTCATACAGGCTCTGCGCCGCTTTCATCTCCGGGTATATGTCTCCTATCCATACCAATCGGTCGCGCTTAATTCCGTCCCAATAATAGCCGTTCTGCAAACACAGTCTCAATGTATATGACGCCGTTGCCCAGATTTCGTTTAATAATTCGTCGTCGCTTTCAAATTTCCCGACTTCCTCTCTTTCGTCTTCAAACAATACCCCTACTACGCTTTTCAGCTCTATTTCCGTGTCCGCGCTCAATGTGTCTATCCTCACGAACCGAAATCCCGTCTGACCGAAGCTCATGTCTGAAAAATCCTGCACCTCTACCGTCATATCCCGCAGAGAATGGTCGTTCGTCGCGTTCTTTTCCCCGATTTCCGCACAGCTTTCCGTCAACGACTCCCCGAAACGTACTCGTATCCGCTTATTCCCTTTCACTCGATACGTCAATATCCGCACGCCTCCGCTTATTTCTTTACCGTAGTCTAATACGATATGCCCCACGCCCTTTATTTCCGTCGTTTCCCGTTCCATTAGACCGATTTGTAATTCCTTCTCTTTTAGCAGATTCTCCGCGTTCTGTATCTTTCCGCTTTCCTTTTTTATGTTTTTGGGATATATCTTCTTCATTCTCTTTTCTCATTATTACCGTTATTTCGTGCTCCCGGTCATCTGTAAACAGCGGAATTTTTTCTCCCGTTACCGCTTTTCCGTCTACTTTCACGATAACGATTCTTCCGCCTTCGTTTATATATCTTATATGCAGCCTGTTTCCTCGGTAGTTTCTCCAGGCCTCCGCTCGCTTCCATTCCTCCGGTAACGCCGGGTCTATACATAATCCCTCATAACTACGATGTAACCCCAATATCCCTTCATAATAACACATCAGCCCCCATGCCGACGTTCCCGTCTGCCACGAAAAGCCTACCTCCATATCCACTGTCGCATGTTTCAAATAGCAATTCGTAAATACATACGGTTCTGCTGTCGTCTTACTCGAAGGGTTCTTCACTCCGTCGGGGATTATTTTTTTCAGCGTCTCCACCGCTCGGCTTCCGCGCTTTAATTTACAATCCGACATTACCTTGAAGCATCCCGCGTGATTGTAGATCCCGCCGTTTTCGTATACCCCAGGCAACATCCCGCTCATTCGACCTACTCTTTCGTCATATTTTTCATAGCTCGGCTCACACATCGGGAGCCCTTCTTCACTCTCCATTCCGTCTATCGCCTTTAACACCCTCTCTATTCGATCCTTCGGACATACTCCCGATAAGATTGACCAGCTTTGCGGATTGATATATATCTTCCCTCCAGTTTCGCTTCTCTTATCTCCTACCACTCCAAATTTCGAAAACGCTCGTACATAATATTCTCCGTTATATGCTTCTGCGTTGATCACTTCCGTCAGTCTCGACTTTTTCTCCCGTAATTCCTTCGCTGCCCCTACTTCTCCCATATATTCAAACAGCTCGCTCATCTCGTCATAGACTTTGCAGATCAACATTCCCATGAATACCGATTCCGCTTCCTCGTCCGGAATATTCAACGCGTCATTCCAATCCGCATGATGAATCTTCGGCAAACCGTGCGGTCCGTAATTCTCCTCTCGACTAAACCACTCCAATGCCTTTTCTAAATGTTCCTTTACGCTTCCTTCCCCTCCGTCCAGCCACGGTAACCGCTTCTCCAAATATTCCATCTCTCCTGTCTCTTTCAGGTATTCACATACCGCAAATACCAGCCACGCAGACGGATCTGAATAGATGTTTTCTTCCAAATACGGATACCATGTAAGCACTGAATGACCGTCCGAATATTGATGTGATAAACATTCGTCTATCGTCTGCTTCGCCTGCGCTACATCGTAATTCAACATCGCCATCGCAAGCTGCGCATTGTCTCGCACCGCTTTCTTTCCTAACATGCAATAGCTTACCTGATGCTCCGCCCAATAATTCATAATTCGGTTGATCTGCTTCTCCGGACACTTTGTCCGCAATTCCCCGAATCTCTCGCTCTCCATTGAGACTTTTACGATTCTTTCGCTTTCTTCTATAAAACCACTATAATTCGCGATAAGCTCCTCTTTACTCCCTATCAGTCCCAAAACATAATATATGCTCTTCTCCTCTCCCGCTTCCAAAATCATCTCGTTTTCAAGGATCCCTCCTCGCTGTCTCACCGTTGCCAAAGAATTCGTGCAATCTTTTCCTCGCTCCAAGACTAACGGCTTTGTCTGCGTACCCAGCGTCCCGATGAATTTCTCGTAATTCCCATCATACGCCTTCACTCGCTCGCTCGATATAATATATCCACTGCTCCTATTATGCGGACGATATGGATTTAAGTTCCCGTTATAGATCCCGTTCGCCTCTTTTACGTATTCCGTTGCACTCGTCGTCACCGCACTATAATACACCGGCTGTGCGTATCCATTCAAATCGAACGCCGTCACCGCAAATATATCCAGCTCTCGCCTTCTCTCCGTTCGGTTCCGCAACGTCACCTTCCAAACCTCTCGCGTGTCCTCTTTCGCTATACTATACGTTACACTTCCCTCAATTCCCAAATATTCCGACGAGATCTTCGTATACTCTTGACCGTGTTCACAACAATATTTCTTGATCTTTTTCAGCGACGGATACCCTCCGATATTCCAATAGCTTTTCGTCTTTGTATCCCGTATATATACAAACGAACTCAACGGACAATTCAATGTCACTTGCACTGAGTTCTCGTCTATATATCTCGACCAAGGTACTCCAAAATGTGTTATGCTCATTACATAACTCAATCCGTTGAACAGGTGATTACTCCAATCTTTCCCCGTCTCTCCTTTATACAGCTTAAATTTCCCTCTCTCTTTCTCAAATTTATATTCCATTTCTTCTCCTTTGCAAAAGGCGTAAACACATAAAGTTTGATGTATCTTTTTCAGCTGAGCTCCGCGTCATTTATTTACGTGGAGCTCAGCTGCATTACTTTAATATCCGAACGTATAATTTAATCTTCCGACGGGAGCGGAATCGCCTGTATCATACAAGTTAAGATAATCTCCATACCCACCGACATTATCTGTTACTTTGAATTGTATTTCATAATTTGTTTCAGAAAGCCCTAGGGTACTTAAAGGAACTTTAAGCTGCAATACATTATCTTTTACCGTATATTGCGCACGACCGCTTTCCTTTAAGGAATTATTCTTTCCGGCCTTCATCACATTGGTTGTTCCGTCGGCTTTCGGCGCGGTATTGATAATGTAGTCATATCCGTTATACAAATTTCCGCCGTTCGTAGTTTTAATAAGAAGATTCATCCATCCTTCATCCCCGGAAACATATTGAGTAATCGGTGCAAGCGTTTCGATACGGAAGTATAAATTTCCCGAATCCCGTAAAACACTAACCGACGCAATATCGTTACGATTGGTTTCATTGACGTAATTATCCATGGTAACGCACATCGGCTTAAAATCACGACGAATACATTCCCCCGTAAAATCGAGATACACAGACGCATTTTCCCATTGCGCCGAAGAAAAATCTTCTATATCTACACTTATTTTTTCATATTTATAGTGCTTCGCCTCGGTATAATTGGCGCGCCGCATATTCATAATCATCTGTAAATAGAAATTGTCACCGTATCCGTTACGGCAGGGCTCAATGTCGCGGGAATATTCCTCATCGAAATTATCCACCGTAAAATATACGTTTCCGTCATATAATTTCCCGGCCACCCATTCATTCCAGCCTGTCTGAAAAATATATTTGACATCATCGCCGTAATTGATGGCAGAATTCCATTGGGATTGGAAATTAAGTCCCTCCCGAAACCTTTCGTGATTATTAACACCCGTCGTAAAGTCGTACCCCCTTCCCCATGTACCGATGGTATCTGAAAAACGAACGGTAGGATGCTGCGCCAC
>ULVP01064022.1_pt1 | contig 11147 bp, 8 predicted proteins | sample 1959551 | NCBI WGS metagenome assembly ULVP01 (sample SAMEA4835789, study PRJEB28245) | human gut metagenome | biome: gut microbiome; material: fecal sample | place: Denmark | collected 2008 | reverse complement strand
CCCATCGCCGAGTTGGCGATGGCCGCCGCATCTTCGTCCGACTTATCGGTTGCGGGCTTGAGCGTATGCCCGCCCAAGGTAAGGGCATGGCCGCCAGCCATATACTTGGTGTACAGGTCGACCAGCTCGCCGCCCATATCACACGTGAGCAGATACTGGTCGTGACCGATGTGCACCGGCTCCTCGCCCATCATCTGACGCAGTTTGTTGTACTGGCTCGCCGGCGTCACAAACAGACCCATCGTATCGGCATTGCTACCCCCGAACGCCTTGGGAAGCTTTTCGCCCATGGCCTTGCACATTTCACTTGGAGTCACCGAAGGATCCGAACCGCCAAGCGGGTAACTCAGATACGAATCGATCTGCACATGCTCACCGGCAACATCGGCAATATTGACCTTCTTGCCGGTCTCGTCGTTGTTGTCCGCCGACTTGCCCTTACGATCGCCGTGCCATGGATCGCCGTGCCATGCGGAGTACAAATCGACCGTACTATCGGCCAGCACCATGCGATCGGCTTCAGACGGATTGATGTACTCTTTGTAGTAGTCGAGCGTATCGGGCGTGTAATAGACATACGTCTGTGACACGTCAACAGGGTTATAGCGCTCCAGGTTTTCGTTCATCACATTGGCAATCGACATACCGCACGTCACCGAGGTGATGGCCAAAAACAGGAGCATCGCGATGACGCCCATCGAAAAGCACACCGTGTTGACCTTGGCCGCAAGCTGGCGCACGGTAAACATGTTGAGGCCGCGCCAATACACGCCGCGCAGGCTCTGCAGCAGCTTGATGAGCATGCCCGAGAGTCCCCAGAACAGGGCAAAGGTGCCCACGGTAACCATAGCGGTCGTAATGCCAAACTGGTTCATGGCCTCTTGCAGCTTGCTGTCCGTCGCGGTTAGCGGGAACCCATCACGTAGCAGACGGTAATAGGCCACGCCCACAAGCACCACGCCCACGGCAAAGATGGCAATCGCAATCCAGGGGTTGCGCGTCTTGATGCTCTCGTTGCGACGCTCGGCACCCATAAGCTCGATGAGTTTGGTACGACGCACGGCGCGAAGGTTCAGCAGTAGCGTGAGCACAAACATTACGAGCATGCAGGCAAGAGTCAGATTGAACGCATGCACCGAGAAAAAGAAGTGGAAATTGGCAATCTGTGTCTTAAAAAGCGAGGCCGTAAAGAACGTCATGAGCTGGGAGAGTCCCACACCCAGCACAATGCCGGCGGCAAAGGCCACCACCGAGACAATCACCGTCTCGAGCGCCATGATCGTGGCGACGCGCCCGCGCCCCATGCCGAGCACCTGGTACAGGCCAAACTCCTTTTTGCGGCGTTTCATGATGAAGTTATTGGCATACACCATCAAAAAGGCCATGACACCGGCCAAAAAGTACGTCAGGTCGCCGAGCATGCTGCCCATAACCTGCGCCAAGCCCTCTTCATCGATGCCGGCGATGTCGACCTGCATCGAGATGGTGTTAAAGGCATAGAAGACCGTGACGCCCAGGGTGAGCGTCAAAAGGTAGACGAGGTAGTCGCGGCCGGCGCGGCGGACGTTGCCCCAAGCGAGTTTACAGAGCATCGGAGCCCTCACCGCCCATCATGGCAACGACCTCCATAATGCGGTCGAAGAACTCTCGGCGGTCGGTGTCGCCGCGGCGCAGCTCGGTGAAGATCTTGCCGTCGCGGATAAACAGCACACGGCTCGTGTAGCTGGCGGCAAAGCTATCGTGCGTGACCATGAGCACGGTAGCGCGTAGGCGGCAATTGAGGGCCTCCAGGCTCTCGAGCAGCAGACGGGCGCTCTTGGAATCGAGGGCGCCGGTGGGCTCGTCGGCCATGATCATGGTGGGGTCGGTGACGAGCGCGCGAGCCGCGGCAACGCGCTGCTGCTGGCCGCCGGACATCTGGTAGGGATACTTGTCGAGCACCTGACTGATGGACAGGCGCGCCGCCACATCCTGCACGCAGGTCGAGATCTCTGCCGAGTTTGTGCGGGCAATGGTGAGCGGCAGGGCGATGTTCTCGCGTGCCGTGAGCGTATCGAGCAGGTTGGAGTCCTGGAAGATAAAGCCGAGCTCCTCGCGGCGAAACTGCGAGAGCTTGGCCTGCTTCATGCGCGTCACGTCCTGCCCGTTGATGCGGATCGTGCCGCTCGTGGCGCTATCGATGGTCGACACGCAGTTGAGCAACGTCGACTTGCCCGAGCCCGAAGCGCCCATGATGCCAACAAATTCGCCGCGGTTGACGGTAAAGCTGACGTCGTTGAGCGCACGGGTCACGTTGCCCAGCGCTCCATATACCTTTTCGAGATGCGCGACCTCCAGTACCGGGGTCGCCATGTGCGTGGTTTGCATACCGAGTCCTTTCTTGCGATTAGTCTACGGCATCTATAGTCGCAAGAAGACGAGTCGGCTACCATCGATATGGCTTACGCTTGCCTTACCGTTGTGTAAGGTACGCGTAGCTACCCTGCCACGTGTTGATGTTGAGAGAGGACTCCTGTTGAAGACTGTTCATGTTGCCGCTGGGATCATTCGCAAGGAAGGATCTGATGAGCTGCTTGCCGTGCAGCGCGGCTACGGCGACATGCAGGGACTTTGGGAGTTTCCCGGTGGCAAGCTCATGCGCGGCGAGTCGCCCGAGGACGCCGTACGCCGCGAGCTTATGGAAGAGTTACAGGTCAAAGTCACCAATCTGCGCGATTTCTATACCGTTGAGTACGACTACCCCGATTTTCATCTCTCCATGGAGTGCTACTACTGCTCGCTGGCTAAAGAGTCTGGCGAGCCCCAGAAGCACGACCGCCAGCTCGATATCCGCTGGATTCCGCGCACCTCGCTTGCCACCGTTGAGTGGATGCCCGCCGACAAGGGACTCATTGATGCCCTAATTGAGTTGAAGGAAGACCGGCTTGAGGCCAACGGCGTTGCCAACGACGCCGAGGCCACCGCGACCGACGAGCCCGCCACCAAGCCCAAGCGCGCACCTAAGCGCCGTAGCAAAAAGCGCCCCAAACCAGGTCTGCTCGACGGCATCGACACCTCGGACCTTTCCGCCGACGAGCGTGAACTCGTGCGCCGTCGCGCCGCTATAAAAAAGTCCATGAAGGGCAACAAGCGTGCAAACACCAAGCCCGAGCTGCTCGTTCGCCAGCGCTTGCGCGCAGCGGGCCTTACGGGTTATCGCTTGGAATGGAAGGTTCCTGGCAAGCCCGACATCGCCTTTCCCGGCCGCAAGATCGCTATCTTCGTCAACGGCTGCTTTTGGCACCGCTGCCCCAAGTGCAACCCTAGCCAGCCCAAGCGCAACGTTGAGTTTTGGGAGGCAAAGTTCCGTCGCAACGTCGAGCGCGACCGCGCTGCCGTGGCAGCACTCACTCAAATGGGCTGGACACCCATAACCATCTGGGAATGCGAGCTCAAAAAAGACCGCATCGACGCCACGATGGAAAAGGTCATCGAGCAGGTGCGCGCCGCAGAGCCGCAGCGCTAGGAACGAGCCATCCACACGCCCCACACAGGCGAGCCACATCCGCGCCACAAACCTTAGAAAGCCCTTAAGCTCAAAACCTTTCAAGAGTGTTACTCGATGGCTTTGACCTGCAGTTTCATCGTAACATCAAACCAGGTTAAGCCTTTCTTTAGCGCTTCTTTGCAGCAGCCGCGGCATAATACTGCCAACGCACGGGACCTAGCAGCATACCCCGAGCGCAATCTATTGGTGGACATCGAGGAGGCCGCACAAGCATGCATTCTTCCAATGACGCAGCACAGCAGCCATCCCTAAAATATGCAAACCTTTTCTCCTTCCCCCCGACACAGAGAAACGGTCTCCTCGACTCCCCCACCACAAAAACCAAGCGCTCAGCCGATCAGAGCCTCAACTTACGAGCATCCTTCGAAAAGCTCCAAGCATCCCTAGACAAAACCTTCCCCAACCAAGCCCGGGCATACTAATCCCCCATCAGCAAAGAAGCCCTAACGCCCCACCCATTTCCGCCCTAACGCCACAAGGGCGACGATCTCGAGCAGGTCACCTTGGGAGGGACGAGGGCTTAGTTCCCCAATCTTTCCGCAGGGGGCAAAAAGCCTCGCCGCACGAAGTGTGCAGCGAGGCTTTTTGCATGCCCGAGGACGATTGGGGAACTAAGCCCTCGTCCCTCCCCGGGATATGTAGCGAGTCGGAGTACCCTTGCTGTTACTCTGCCTTGCCCACAGAGTTAAGGTTGGTCATGCGGATCTTAACCAGCTCGGTGATCTCACGCATACCCTCCTTGGCCGGCTTCTTGGGATCGAAGCAGGCAGGGTTCTCGGCCATGTAGGCCATGAAGCCCTTGGTGTAGGCCTGACGCAGCTCGGTGGCGTAGTTAACCTTGCAGATGCCGTTCTTCACGGCCTCGGCGACCTGCTCATCGGGCACACCGGAAGTGCCGTGCAGAACCAGCGGCACGTCGACGGCGTCGCGGATGGCCTTGACCACGGACTGCTCGATGTGCGGATCGCTCGTGTACACACCGTGGCTGGTGCCAACGCCAATAGCGAGAGAGGTGCAGCCGGTGCGCTCGACGAACTCCTTGGCCTCGGCCGGATCGGTGTAGGGGCTCTCGCCCTCAACCGCGGGACCGTCGTCCTCCTTGCCGCCAACCTTGCCGAGCTCGGCCTCGACGGGCACGCCCATGGCGCGGCCAGCGTCGGCGACGGACTTGGTCAGGGCGATGTTGTCCTCGAAGGACTCGTGCGAGCCGTCGATCATGACAGAGGTGTAGCCCGTGCGGAAAGCCTGCATGCAGCGGTCATAGCCATCGCCGTGATCGAGGTGCAGAGCGACGGGCACGGAAGCGCGCTCGGCGGCAGCTTTGACCATGCCGTAGAAGTAGTCCAGACCAGCGGTCTTGATGGTGCCCGGGGTGGTCTGCATGATGACGGGGGACTTGGTCTCCTCGGCAGCGGCCAGAACGGCCATAACAAACTCGAGGTTCTCGACGTTGAAAGCACCAACAGCGTAGTGGCCGGCCTGAGCGTCCTTGAGCATCTTTTCGGTGGTAACAAGTGCCATGAGCGTTTGCTCCTCTCCCTCGCCCGCATCTGGACGTCGGGCGTAGTTGTTCACAAGGCGTTTTACCTTGCGTTTTGCTGCGCTCATTGTATGAAATTCAGCAGCTTTGCACGTGCGAGATATTGAGCCGATGCAGGTCAATACAGTCGTTTTTGAAAAGTAAACGGAAGGAATTTGAGCCGAGTGGACATGTTCGATATTGAATTTTGGGCGTTCAGCGTCTTTCTTTTATAGAAAAGATAAGTAATCGAAAGGTGTTTTCTTACTCAAAAAGAAAATGAACGAAAATAGAGTCAACACAATTCCTGCAAATTTAGCCGAGAATGGAGCAAGCATGGCCCAAGCCACCAACCGCGCTTTTGCCGACGAACGCCGTACCGCCATTATGGAAATGCTCGATCATAATGCCTCGGTGCAGGTAGCAGAAATCGCCCAGACCTTTGGCGTGTCCTCCGTCACCGCCCGCGCCGACCTGGACGCGCTCGCCGAAGCAGGCAAGCTGCGCCGCACGCACGGCGGTGCCGTATCACTCCACAAACGTCTGACCGTCTCCACGCAGGATCGCCGCATCAATGTCAACGTCGCCGCCAAGCAGGCCATCGCGCAAAGCGCCATCGAGCTCGTCAATGACGGCGACACGCTGCTCGTCGACTCGGGCACCACGGCGCTCGAGTTCGTCCGGCTCCTCGATCAGCGCGACGGTATCACCGTCATCACGGCCGACATTACCATTGCCGATTACATCGACGAGAGCATGCCCTCAGTCGATGTCGTCATGCTGGGCGGGGCGCTGCGCAAAGGCCATCGTTATTTGTACGGACCGCTCACTATGCAGGCGCTCCAAATGGTCCATGCCGATCTGGCCGTCATGTGCCCCGGCGCCTTTGTCCCCAGCTGCGGCTTTACGACCGACTTTCCCCAGATGGCCGAGACTAAAACGGCTATGATCGCCGCGGCCCATCAAAGCGTCGCCCTCATGGACGCCAGCAAGGTTAACGGACGCGGCATGTACCGCTTTGCCGAGCTGACCGATGTCGACGCCATCGTGATGGACCGTGACCCCGATCATGCCGTCGCCACCTCAATCGCCGAGATCGTTGACGACGCTCACCCAAATCTCATCATCGCCGGCGCTTAAACAAAAACCACCACAAAGGTGCCTGTCCCCTTTGTGGTGGTTGTGATGGTTGAGCGTCAAAAGTGAACGTGTCGCTACTTGGACAGCTCGTCGGCGAGGGCCTCAATCTGGGCGCGCGATGCGTCGTTGAGCGAACCCAGGACAGTCACCTTGTTCTGCGTCAGGGTGATGTCCTTCATGCCCTCGAGCTCCTTGGTCATAACCTTGGCAGCAGCGGGCGCCCAAGAGCCGGCCTCGACGAGCGCCACCGTACGGTTCTGGTAGGCGTGCTCGGCGAGCGTATGGATGAAGGTGCTCATGAACGGGAAGATCTCGCCCTGATAGGTGATAGAGGCGAGCACCAGGCGGTCATAGCGGAACGCATCCTCAACAGCCTCGGCCATGTCGTCGCGAGCCAGGTCAAAGACAGAGACCTTCTGGCCGCGAGCCTCAAGCGCAGATGCAAGCTCCTCAACGGCAGCCTTCAGATGGCCATACACACTCGCATAGGCGATCGTGATGCCCTCGTCCTCGGGCTGATAACTCGACCAGGTGTTATAGGTGTCGAGGTAGTAGCCCAGGTTCTCGGTCAGCACGGGGCCGTGGAGCGGGCAGATGATCTGGATGTCCAGGTCGGCGGCCTTCTTGAGCACGGCCTGTACGAACTTGCCGAACTTACCGACGATGCCAAAGTAGTAGCGGCGTGCTTCGCAAGCCCAGCCCTCGGGATCCTCGATGTCGTTAGCACCGAACTTGCCAAAGCCGTCGGCACTAAAGAGCACCTTGTCGGTGGACTCGTAAGAGAACAGCACCTCGGGCCAGTGAACGTTGGGGGCGCCGATAAAGGTCAGGCTGTGGCCGCCCAGGTCAAGCACATCGCCCTCTTTGACGACCATCTTGCGCTCGGGGAAGTCGGTTCCAAAGTAGTTGACCATCATGCGGAAGGCGCCCATGCTTGCCACGATCTGCGCCTGGGGATAGCGCTCCATAAAGGCAGCGATGCCGGCGGAGTGATCGGGCTCCATGTGATGAACGACCAGGTAGTCGGGCGTACGGCCATCGAGCACGGCCTCGAGGTTGCCGAGCCATTCGTCGACAAAGCCAGCGTCGACCGAATCGGCGACAGCGATTTTATCGCCCACGACAACATAGCTGTTGTATGCCATGCCGTTCTCGGACACGTCGTACTGGCCCTCGAACAGGTCAATGTCGTGATCGTCGACACCGATGTAGCGGATATCCTTGGTGATCTCCATCAGGCAAAGCCTCCTAGATAGACAAAAGAGCCCATCTATCATAACACTCGTCTTCATAGCCACGGCTATCTGCCAGCATCCTTATCGATTGTTATTGAGGCGGAATATACCGCCGTTGACCTGCAAAAACTATACGCGCGGCGCTGCCGTGCTATGTCGAATAATGAGCTGGCCGGGAATACGAATGGCAACGGTTTTGCCCGCCGTACCCGCCTCGGGAACCGCATGCTCGAATACCTCGCGCCCACGCTGATGCAAATCGAATCGAACGGTCGTGAGCTCGTTATGCGCGACAAAGTCGTCGAGCGAGTCATCGATGCCCACCACGCTCACGTCCTCGGGCACGCGCAGGCCGCTATCACGCAGTGCGGCAATCGCGCCATTTGCCATCTGGTCGTTTGCCGCGTAAATCGCCGTCATGGCGTGGTCGTTCTCGGCCAGGTACCTGCCGGCCTCGTAACCGCTGTTGGCAGACCAGTCGCCCTCGAGCGGCGCCTGTGACTTAATGTGCTTACGCTCGAGCGCATCCTGCCAACCGGCGCGGCGAAATTGTTCGTCGACCGAGAACGACGGGCCGCCAATATAGCGAATCTGCTCGTGCCCCAGCTCAAACAGGTGATCCATGAGCAGCAGCGAGCAGCCGTAATGGTCGGAATCGACCGTGGTCACGCGCGGATGCGCGTACATGGTAACGATGACCGTGCCAATGCCCGGCAGTGGATTAAACGTCTCAAAATCGGGCGCCATGCGACTCATGCCGATGATGATGCCGTCCACCGGCAATGCGGCCATACGACGCGTGGCCTCGGCAAGCGAAAACTCCTCGGTCTTGGACATCTCGACCAGCGTGATGGCGCAATTATGCTCGCGAGCAGCGCTGGCGATGCCGTCGATCATTGAGAGGTTGCCAAACTTGGTGACATCGTTGACGCACAGGCCGACCGAATGGTAGCGACCGTCGCGCAGCGAGCGACCGGCATAACTCGGACGGAAGCCGAGCTCTTGCATAGCGGCCTGCACACGCTGGCGCGTCTGCTCGTTAACGTTGGGCAAGCCGTTGGCGACGCGCGAAACCGTCTGCTGCGAAACGCCAGCAGCGCGCGCGACGTCGGCCATGGAGACCGGACGCGAACTGGTATCGTTGGACGGACGCCTTGCCACAGGATCACCTTCACCCTTGCGAGATCTGAATAGCGTGAATGACGGCCCGGGCAGAGATACACTCCGCGCCGAGGCCCGCCATCGTCGGACGCATGTTAACGTACTCTACTTTTTCTATCTGCATCTCTTCTGCTTTATAAGTCCATACGGCAGTACCGTTCACGGCTGTATTTCTACCGATCACCAGATTCTCAAAAAGTGACAAGCGTTGTGTTATGAGTACGTTAACATAGCCCGTAACGTGCGGTATCGTGAACACTTGGTTCATACCGCTTCAAGTTGTTAACGTACTCATAACGACGCAAAACTCATCCGTGCGCGCCAAGGAAAGGACTCCCATGACCACCCCCGACGAAAAGACATTCGCCACGCTCACCAAGCTATTTGAGAAGGAGTTTGGGCCCATCGGCGATCGCCAGGTGCTCTATGTGCACGCACCCGGCCGTTCCGAGATCAGCGGCAACCACACCGACCACGAGGGTGGCCACGTTATCGCCGGCTCGCTCGATGTCGCCGTTGACGGCATTGCCGTGGCGACCGACTCCAACAAGGTCCGCGTCGCCGACGAGGGCTACCCCACGTTTGAGATTACCCTCGACACGCTGAATGTTCAGGAGTCCGAGAAGGGCACGTCCGCAAGCCTCGTGCGCGGTATGGCCCACGAGATCGCAGCCCTTGGCGTTGAGCCCCACGGCTTCGACTTCGCCTTCACCTGCTCCGTCCCCTCGGGCGGCGGTCTTTCGAGCTCCGCTGCCGTCGAAGCCGCATACGGACGCGCCATGGAAACCCTCTGGGGCGCGCCCGCAATTGAGCCCGTCGCACTCGCCCAAATGAGCCAGCGCACCGAGAACAACTATTATGGCAAGCCCTGCGGTCTGATGGACCAGGCCGCCGTATGTCTGGGCGGCCTTGCCTACATGGACTTTGAGGACCAGGCTCAGCCTAAAACCCAGAAGCTCGAGCTCAACTTTGAGGATCACGGCTATGCGCTCGTGCTCGTTAAGGTCGGTGCCGACCACGTGGCAGCCACCGACGACTACGCCGCCGTTCCGCGCGAGATGCAGGACGTTGCCGCCGAGTTTGGCAAGGCACGCCTGTGCGAGGTAAACGTTGCCGACTTTGACGCCAAACTCCCCGAACTGCGTGCCAAGCTGGGCGACCGTGCCTGCCTACGCGCCGTTCACTACTGGTACGAGAATGGCCTGGTCGACAAGCGCTGGGCCGCCCTGAACGCCGGCGACATCGACCAGTTCCTGATCCTGACGCGCGAGTCCGGCGCCAGCTCTGCTATGTACCTGCAGAATGTCGTTGCCAAGCTGGGCTCCGAGCAGCCTTCCATGTATGCCCTGGCGCTGGCCGAGCACGTGCTCGACGGCCGCGGCGCCGTCCGCATCCACGGTGGCGGCTTTGGTGGCACCATCCAGGCCTTCGTGCCCCTCGACCTGGTCGACACCTTTATCACCAAGATGAACGACTGGCTGGGCGAGGGCTCTGCCCGCCACTACGCAATTTCTGACAAGGGGGCTTACGCGGCATGGCTGTAATGACCGACGTGCGCGAGGCTGCCCAGGGCCTTATCGAATATGCCATCCACCGATCGATGATCGGCCAGGACGATCGCATCTGGGCATACAACACCATTTTGGAGTGCATCGGCGCCACGGGTCCCGCACTCGACATGGCTTGGGCGCTCAAGACCGAGAAGATTTCGCTCTTGCACCCCGATACACTCCCCGACTTTGACCTGGAGGGCACGCTTGCCGCGCTTTCCGAAGCCGCCGTGGCCAACGGTGCTGCCGAGGACACGGCGTCGGGCCGCGACCGCATCGCCATGCGCATCATGGGCGGGCTCATGCCGAGGCCTTCGGTTGTAAACGAGGAGTTCAACGGACGTATGGGCGTCAACGAACCCCGCGCCGCGACCGACTGGTTCTACGGCCTGTGCTGCGACGCCGGCTACGTGCGCCGTGCCGCCATCGCGCGCAACATCAAATGGAGCACCCCCACCAACTGGGGCGATCTTGAAATCACCATCAACCTGTCCAAACCCGAGAAGGACCCGCGCGATATCGCCGCGGCAGGTGCAGCCAAGAACTTGGGCGAGAAGTATCCCGCCTGCCAGCTCTGCATCGAGAACGAAGGCTACCCCGGACGCTCCGCCGCAGCCGACGGCGGCGCTCACCCCGCCCGCCAGAATCTGCGCGTTATCCCCATTGAGCTCGACGGCGAGCGCTGGGGCTTCCAATACAGCCCGTATGCGTATTTTAACGAGCACTGCATTGCCATGAGCTCCGAGCATCGCCCGATGCACGTCGACCGCAAGGGGCTGACCTGCCTGCTCGACTTTGTCGACCTGTTCCCGCACTACTTTATTGGCTCCAACGCCGACCTGCCCATCGTGGGCGGCTCGATTCTGTCGCACGACCACTTCCAGGGCGGCGCGCACGAGTTCCCCATGATGCATGCCACCGAGGTCTCGCAGTTTAGCGTGCCCGGCTTTGACCAAGTCAGCGGTACCGTGTTGCAGTGGCCGCTTTCGGTGCTG
>ULVP01019953.1_pt1 | contig 11207 bp, 9 predicted proteins | sample 1959551 | NCBI WGS metagenome assembly ULVP01 (sample SAMEA4835789, study PRJEB28245) | human gut metagenome | biome: gut microbiome; material: fecal sample | place: Denmark | collected 2008 | reverse complement strand
GCACCACCGCGCAGGCCGCCGTGAGCAGGCCGTTCTTGAGCGGGCGGCGGGATAGGGTAAAGCTGTAACCCGAAAGCAGAATAAAGCTCCAGCAGATATACTGCTGCCACACATGGCAGTGCGTGGACCAGATATCGTACCAGCCGCTGGCATGGCCAAAAATATACACCCAGTCATACATGGCATGGTAAACCAGCATATTCAGCAGTGCCAGCCCGCGCAGGGCATCGATCTGCCAAAAGCGCTGCCCGGCTGCCGCACGCAACGACTGTTGTTCGGTTTGCATCGCGTTCCCCTCCCTGCCCTGTGCCAATATGCAAAGGGCTGATGTCACTTTACCATACTTGGCATAGCAAATGCAAGGCGCCCTTGCAAAATGACCGAAAATGCGCTAAAATCTTTGGTGAAATATAACAAAGGAGGGGTCCGTTATGCCCGATATCCGTCTTGTTGCATTGGATCTGGACGGCACCGTATTCAATGATGAAAAAGAGATCACACCCCGCACGCTGGAAGCCATCCGCGCTGCCATTGCCAAAGGGGTTGATGTCATCCCCGCAACGGGGCGTGTGGCATCGGGTGTGCCGGAAGCGTTTTTGCGCATTCCCGGCGTGCGGTATGCCCTGACTTCCAACGGGGCCAGCGTGGTGGAGCTTTCCACCGGCAAACCGCTGGTCAACCTGCCGTTTGATGCTGCCCTTGCCAGCGACATTTATGATATCGTGGCCGCAACGGGCGGTGCCATGGGCATTTTTATCGACGGCAAAGCCTACACCGATTATTTTGGTGCCAATGACGGCCTTGCCCTGATGCCCCCTGCCCTGCGCCGCTACCTACGCGACAGCCGCATTGTGGTGGATGACATGCACGCAGTGTTCGCCGCCCACCCGCACGAGGTGGAAAAGTTCAGCATCACCTACCGGGACAATGCCGCCCGCGATGCCGCCTGGCAGGCTGTTGCCAGCCGGTTTAATGTTGAGATTACTTCCAGCATTCCCAACAACATGGAGATCAACGCCCCCGGCGTGACCAAGGGCAGCGGATTAAAAACGCTGGCCGATACCCTGGGCCTGGCGATGAACCAGGTGATGGCCTGCGGCGATTCCGGCAACGACCTTGCCATGATCCAGGCCGCCGGGTACGGCATTGCGATGGGCAACGCCACACCGGATGTTCTGGCCGCCGCCCGCTATGTAACGGACGACAACAACCATGACGGCGTTGCCAAGGCCATTGAAACCTATGTGTTGAAAGGATAACCCCCTATGCCAAATATCGTTGACCGCTTTGGCCAGCTGGTGGATGACGCCATTCCCAAGCCGGAGCTTGCCCGCCAGCTGCTGCTGTTGGGCTACCGCGCCAAGGATGTGCAGCTGCTGCTTGCCCCGGAAAAAGAGCTCACCCCCGCGCGGCAGTATGCGGCACAGATCGCCATGGACGCCATGATTGCGCCCCTGGCCCACCCGCAGCGGGCGGCGCTGGTCAATATCTTTATGCCCTGTGAACTGCTGCACGCCTTCCACCTGCTGCCGATGTTTGCCGAAGCCACCGCCTGTTACCTGAACGGTGCCGCAGCCGAGCGCGGCTTTATCCATTATGCCGAGAGCGCAGGCATCAGCCCCACGCTGTGCAGCTACCACAAGGCTTTGCTGGGCATGGGGCTTTCCGGCACGGCGGGCAAGCCGCTGTTCACTGCCTGCACCTCCATTGCCTGCGATGCCAACAACCTGACCTTCCGGCGGCTGGCGCAGCATTACGGCATCCCCCACTTTTATCTGGATGTGCCCTATGACCACGACGAGTACGCTGTGGCCGAAGTTTCCGACCGCCTACGAGAGTTCGCCGCCTTTTTGGAGGATGCGACCCACCAGAAGCTGGACGAAGCGGCCCTGCAGCAGGCAGTCGCCCACAGCGGCCGCACGCTGGAACTATTGCAGCAGGCACAGGCCGCCAAGGCCGGGCGGAACCTGCACAACGATGTCACCTCCGAATTTTACGAAGTGTTTGTGACCCACACCATGCTGGGCACCCCGCAGGCTGAACAGTACGCCCGCAAGCTGCTGGCGGATATCGAGGCCAGCCCCATGGGTGGCGGCACCCGGCTGCTGCGGGAGCACGCCGTGCCGTTTTATCAGGCGCCCGTGCGGGAGCGGCTGAATTTCTCGGCAGAAAACCAGCTTATTACCTGCGATATGAACGCCGATACCTTAGGCTGCTGCATGGACCCGGACAAACCGTTTGAGAGCATGGCCGCGCGGCTGGTGAACAACATCTTTAACGGCAGCGCCCAGCACCGCATCCAGCGCGCGCTGGAGCTGTGCCGCATGCAGCAGATCGACGGGGTGGTCTACTTCTGCCAATGGGGCTGCAAGCAGACGATGGGGGCCGCACAGCTGTTCAAGAGCGCACTGGAAGCCGAGGGCTACCCGGTGCTGCTGCTGGACGGCGATGGCTGCGACCGCGCCAACACGATGGACGGCCAGACCGCCACCCGGCTGGATGCTTTCCTGGAGATGCTGCACAGCAAACAGGAGGCGCTGGTATGAGCAAAACGATCTATTATGCCTGCAAATACGCCCCGCTGGAGCTGTTTGCCGGGTATGGGGCCACCTTCTCGGCGCTGGATCCGCTGGCGGAAAGTTTTTCCTGCGCGGAGCGCTGCGCCCACGCCAACCTGTGCGGTTACGCCAAGGCTGTGCTGGAACAGGTGGAGCAATCCGGCATCCGGGCTTTGGTGCTGACCAACTGCTGCGATGCCATGCTGCGCGTTTACGATGTGCTGGCTGCCAGTGGTAAGATGGAATTTTTGCAGCTGCTGCCCGTCCCCCACCAGAGCACCCCGGCCACCCGCGCCCGCTTTGCGCGGGACCTGCGCAGGCTGGCGGATGCCCTGCAGCGGTACACCGGGCAGGAATTCGACGCCCAGCGCGCCCACGCCTTTTTTGTGCACAAACCCCACGCCGAGGGTCCGCATTTGACCCTGCTGGGTGCCCATGGCGGCAGCGTGCTGTATGATACCGTGCAGAAAGCCTTTGCCCTGCCCGTGGTGGATGCTACCTGCACCGGCAACCGTGAGCTTGCCGATGTTGCCCCCGCCGCACTGGAGGACTTTTTGCCCGGTTACGCCGCCGCCCTGCTGGGCCAGATGCCCTGCATGCGGATGGATGCCCCGGTCAGTGAGCGCGCCGCCCTGGTGGACGGCCAGACCGTTGGCATTGTGTACCACACCGTGCAGTTCTGTGATTATTACGCCCCCGGCCTGACCGCGCCGGAGCAGTTCCATTTGCCGGTATTAAAAATTGAAACCGACTGTTCCCGCCAGACCTTTACCAGCGGCGGCGGGCAGCTGAGCACCCGCCTGGGCGCATTTGCCGAAAGCCTGAACGCCGTTCCCGATACCGAAAACAAGGAGGCCCCCGCCATGAACACCAACGCACAATATGCCGCCGGCATCGACAGCGGCTCTGCCAGCACCGATGCCGTGATCCTGGATCGCAGCGGAAAGATCTGCGGCTGGGCCATTGTGCCCACCGGCGCCGGGGCTGCAACCGGCGCCCGCCAGGCACTGGAACAGGCCCTGACGATGGCAGGCATTGCCGAAAGCGACCTGGGTTCCAAGGTATACACCGGCTACGGGCGCGAGTTCCTGGGCGATGACGGCGCAGCCGTGACCGAGATCACCTGCCATGCACGCGGGGCTCATCATCTGGACCCCGCCGTGCGCACCGTGATCGACATTGGCGGGCAGGATTCCAAGGTGATCCGCCTGAGCGAAAGCGGCGCTGTTGAAACCTTTGCGATGAACGACAAATGCGCCGCCGGTACCGGCCGTTTTTTGGAGATGATGGCCCGCACCCTGCAGATGAAGCTGCCGGAGATGAGCGAGCTTGGCCTGGACTGGCACAACGATGTGACCATTTCCAGCATGTGTACCGTGTTTGCGGAAAGTGAGGTCGTCAGCCTGATTGCCCGCAGCACCGCACCGGCGGATATCATCCACGGCCTGAACAAATCTGTTGCGGGCAAAACCGCTGCCCTGGCCCGCCGCACCGGCGGCGTGGCCCCCTTTATGATGACAGGCGGTGTAGCCCGCAACCGCGGCGTTGTGAAAGAGCTGGAAACCGCCCTGAAAGCCCCGGTGGAGGTCAGCGAGTACAGCCAACTGTGCGGCAGCCTGGGCGCAGCGCTGTTTGCGCTGGAAAAAATGGGCGTGAAGCTGTAAAACCTCCGGTGCGCAAAGTACTTGCTTTAAGTCGTACTTTCGTGTACACTAGGGTGTATCATATTAAGATAGCATGATGGCTGCAAAAATAAGGAGGGCTTTCTTATGTCTTGGGGAACAAATGTACTGGTCGGCCAGTCCGGCGGGCCGACTGCTGTGATCAATTCCAGCCTGGCCGGTGTGTATGAAGCTGCCAAAGCTCTGGGCGCCGCCCATGTATACGGCATGGAGTATGGCATTCAAGGGCTTTTGCAGGGCAAGATTGTGGACCTGGATGACCGCCTTGACGACAAGATGGAAATTGAGCTACTCAAGCGCACGCCGTCCAGTTACCTGGGCAGCTGCCGGTTCAAGCTGCCCAACCCCGCCACGGACGAACGCCCCTTTGTGCAGCTGTTTGAGCTGTTTGCCAAGTACTGCATTGGGGCTGTGTTCTACATTGGCGGCAATGATTCGATGGACACCATTGCCAAGCTTTCCGCTTACGGGGCTGCCAAGGGCAGCGAGATCCGCTTTATCGGCGTGCCCAAAACCATTGACAACGACCTGATGTACACCGACCACACCCCCGGTTACGGCAGTGCCGCCAAGTACATTGCCACCATCCTGAAAGAGGTCATCTGCGATTCCAGCGTGTATAACATCCGCAGCGTAACGGTGGCCGAGATCATGGGCCGCCATACCGGCTGGCTGGCCGGTGCCGCCAGCCTGGCTGCCGGGGCTGACTGCAACGGCCCGGACATCATTCTGCTGCCGGAGCGCCCCTTTGACGAGAATGTGTTCCTGGAAAAAGTAGCCCAGCTGGAAAAAGACCGCCACAATGTCATCATTGCGGCCAGCGAGGGCGTAAAAAACAAGGACGGCGTTTTCCTGTGTGATTTGGTATCCACAGCAGGCCAGCTGGATGCTTTTGGCCATAAAGCCATTTTGTCCGGCACCAGCCGCTACCTGGCGGATTTGATCCATGTGCGCCTGGGCTGCAAGACCCGCGCGATCGAGTTCTCTACCCTGCAGCGCTGTGCCTCCCATTTGGCAAGCCGCACCGACATTACCGAGGCATACCAAGTGGGCGGTGCTTCGGTGGAAGCTGCTTACCGCGGCGAAACCGGTAAGATGTGCGCCATCCGCCGCATTTCGGATATGCCGTACCGCACCGAAACCGAGATGGTAGATGTGCAGAAGGTTGCCAACCTGGAAAAGCGCGTGCCGGATGACTGGATCAGCCCGGACGGCATGCATGTGACCGAAGCATTCCATCACTATGCCCGCCCCCTCATCCAGGCCGAACTGACCCCCATCTACATCGACGGCGTGCCCCGCCATCTGCATCTGCATTGATTTACGGGGGTTTTTGTTCCTTCTTTGAAAAGAAGGAAGCAGAAGCTTTAATAATATAACACAATAATATTATTTTCCATCAAGAAAGCAATGAATAATAAAAGGCGCATCGCAACCCCTTGGATAGGGTGTGCGGTGCGCTTTTGTGTTGTACTTTTATTTAGGCACTGTAGGGTGGGATGCCCTCATCCCGTCCTTGAGGAACATAAATCATCCACCACATGCTAAAAAAGCTTCTGTAGGGAACAGTTTTGACCGTTCCGAAACCTTGTCCCGAATACCATTAACAAAATTCACCGCATCAGCTCATCCGCGGGACGATGCAAGCATCGTCCCCTACAAATGTTTGTAGGTTTGCAGCAAATATTTACGTTTCTCGGCGGGGTCGGGTGCCCCCACCTTACCGGGCAAGTTGCCCTTCCCCCCACAAAACCAAACGCCCCCGTCCTTATTCCAGCTGTCACGCAGCCAAAACAAAGGCGGGGGTATTTTTTAATGCCAGAGGGTAAACAGCAGCGCCAGCAGGGCCAGCAGGCCAAGCAGGTAGACGCCACAAATCAGCAGGGTAGCTTTCAGCGCACCCAGGATCGCCCACAGGCGCTCCTTACCGGTCAGCTGGGGGTCTTCCTCCCAGGGACGGTCAGCAGCCTGTTGGGGCTGCTGCGCGGGGGTATGGCCCTGCTTGCGGCGGCGCGGCAGCCAGATACTGTCGTGCTCAATGCCACTCATATCGGCCACGGTGCGGCCGTCATCCTCAAAGGGTTCGTTATGCTTCATTTTTCGTACAGGTGGCACACAACATAGTGGCCGGGTTCCACCTCACGCTGCTGCGGCGCTTCGGTCTTGCAGCGCTCGGTCGCATAGGGGCAGCGGGTATGGAACTTGCAGCCCTTGGGCGGGTTGGCCGGGGACGGAATGGAGCCCTGCAGCACAATGCGCTCGCGGCGAATGGTCGGGTCCGGGATAGGAATGGCGCTGAACAGTGCCTTGGTGTAGGGATGTAGCGGATGGCTGAAGATATCCGGCGTTGCACCGTACTCCACCAGGTTGCCCAGGTACATAACGCCGACCGTATCCGAAATATGCTCAACAACAGAAAGATCGTGGGAGATGAACAGGTAGGTCAGGTTATATTTATCCTGCAATTCTTTCAGCAGATTGATGATTTGGGCCTGAATGGAAACGTCCAGTGCAGAGACCGGTTCATCGCACACAACAAACTCCGGGTTCAGGGCCAGGGCGCGGGCAATGCAGATGCGCTGGCGCTGGCCGCCGGAAAATTCGTGCGGATAGCGGGTTTTGTGGTAGGGCTGCAGGCCGCAGTTATCCATGACCTGGTCAATATAATCATTGAACTCTGCCTTGGGCACCAGGTTATGCTCGCGCACAGCCTCACCGATGATCTCACCAACCGGCAGACGCGGGGACAGGCTGGAGAACGGGTCCTGGAAGATGATCTGCATCTTGGTACGCAGGTTACGCAGCTCCCTGCCGGTCATATCGTACACTTCTTTGCCGTTGAACAGTACCTGACCGCCGGTTTTTTCGCCGGCAAGGCGCAGGATTGTACGGCCGGTGGTGGATTTGCCGCAGCCGGATTCGCCGACCAGACCCATGGTATGGCCGCGCTTGAGGTTGAAGGTAACGCCATCGACAGCCTTGACATGACCCACGGTCTGGGACATCAGGCCGCCCTTGATGGGGAAGTATTTTTTAAGCTGGTTGACCATCAGAATATACTGATCATCATAGGTGACGGGGGTATAGTCCAGCTTTTTTGCGTTTTCTGCCTGTGCCATCGTCACTCACCCGCCTTTCGATTATTTTCATAGTAGCGGTAGCAGCTGACCTTGTGCGTGGGGGACAGGCTGATCTCGCAGGGGTATTCACCATCGCAGCAGGGCAGAGCCATCTCGCAGCGATCCTTAAAGTAACAGTAGTTGGGCATATTGACCGGGTTGGGCACCTTGCCGGGGATGGAGTACAGTCGGTCCACCTTTTTGCCCACGATCGGTTTGGAAGCCATCAGGCCGATGGTATAGGGGTGAGCCGGGTTTGCGAAAATCTCCTGAGCGGTTCCCTTTTCCACCACGCGGCCTGCGTACATGACAACAACGTAATCTGCCATCTCGGCAATCACACCCAGGTCATGGGTGATCAGCATGATGGAGGAGTTAATGCGGTTCTTCAGGTTGCGCAGCAGGTCCAGGATCTGGGCCTGAATCGTCACGTCCAGTGCGGTGGTGGGTTCGTCGGCGATGATAACCTTGGGGTTGCAGGCCAATGCCATGGCGATCATGACACGCTGGCGCATACCGCCGGACAACTCATGCGGGTACATCTCATATACACCCTGGCTGTTGGCGATGCCAACCATCTCCAGCATTTCAACGGTGCGCTTTTTAATATCCTCTTTGCTCTTGCCTTCGCCGTCATGCAGAGCAATGACTTCATCGATCTGAGCACCGATGCGGAACACCGGGTTCAGGCTGGTCATCGGCTCCTGGAAGATCATCGAAATATAGTTGCCGCGCAGGTGCTGCATGACCGTGCCGGGAGTTTTGGCAACATCATAGGCTTTGCCATTACCCAGGTTCAGGCGGATCTCGCCCTGAACGATCTGGCCCTGGGGGCGCTGCAGCAGCTGCATCAGCGAAAGGCTGGTAACGGATTTGCCGCAGCCGGATTCGCCCACAACGCCCACGGTTTTGCCCACGGGAACTTCAAACGAAACACCGTCCACGCTTTTTACCACGCCGGTATCGGTAAAGAAATAGGTGTGCAGGTTATCAAACTCAACAGCGTTTTCCGGGTTCTTCATCTGGGTCAGATACTCAGATTCCGGCACATTCTTGCGCTTGCGCTGTTTTTCGTACTGGTCCGTAATGCGGCGGTTTTCTTTGGAGATACGCCGCGACTCCTTGGCGGAAAGGTAACCGTCCTGTTGTTTAGCCATCGTGTGTGTCTCCTTTCATCAGCGTTTCATCTTGGGGTCAAAGGCATCGCGCAGGCCATCGCCCACAAAGTTGAAGCCCAGAACCGTGATCAGCAGGCAGATGCCGGCCGGGACCCAGATGAACAGATAGTTGGTCATAACATAAGCGTTGTTGACATCGTTGATGATGTTGCCCCAGGATGCAAACGGGTACTTAACGCCCAGACCCAGGAAAGACAGGGTGGCTTCCGTCAGGATGGTGGAGCCAAGGCTCATGGTGCAGGTAACAATCAGCTGCGGGATAACGTTGGGGATCAGGTGGCGGAAGATGCGGTGCCATGCGCTGATACCGCAGGCTTCAGCTGCCGTCATGAACTCCTGCTCGCGCAGGGACAAAATCTGGCCGCGGACCAGGCGGGCAATGCCGGGCCAGCCCAGGAAGCCGAGGATCAGCATCAGGTACATCATACGGGTCCAGGAGTCAATGCGCATGGCGTCCATGGCAGCGCCCAGAATGATGATGATGGGCATGGAGGGCAGGCAGTAGAACACGTCCACGATACGCATGATGAGGTTATCCACCCAGCCGCCGAAGTAGCCGGAGATACCGCCCATAACAATACCGATGGAGCCTTCGATCGCAACAACGATGAAGCCGATGATCAGGGAAACGCGGCCGCCGTACATCAGGCGGGTCAGCATGTCCATACCGTTGGTATCAGTGCCCAGCCAGTGCTCCTTGTTGGGGCTTGCGTAACGGTCAAACACATAGGTTTCCGTCATCTGCTTCACGCTCCAAACGCCGGTGCTGGCATCGTACACAATGTCATACTCGGCTTCGTTGCCGTCGGCATCGGTGTAGGTGAACTCGGTAATATTATCGTCAATGGCTTCTTCCAGGCGGTCGCGGAAGTCACGGCTGATGACCACGCTGGCATCGGCAGCGGAAACGACAAAGCGGCCGATATAGGCAACTTCGTTGCCGCTCTGGGTGATATTGCCGTCGTCATCCAGCGCATAGTCCTGGCCATCGGCAGTAAAGGTGGTCTCCCCTGCTGCCTGGGCAGTCAGGGCGGCCAGCTTGGCATCAAAGCTCAGCTCGGCCACGCCGTCCGCTGCGGTGACCATATCCTTAGAGGCATAAGCCAGCACAGTGCGACCCTGGCGGAAGACATACAGGTCCTCGTTCAGGGTTTCCACTTCGTAATCGTTATTTTTATAGGTAAAGGTCTCTTCACCCTTCTTGATGGCCTCGTTGCCCTTGCTCTGGGCAATGGAGCCGAACTCCTGGCCATCGGCAACAACAAAGCGCAGTTTATCGTTGCGGGTCACACCCACATACTCTTTGGACATCTGGGTGTAGGTGTAGAACTGCTGGTCCTGGCCGTAAGGGCTGACCACGCCGCCAATGAAGGAAAAGACGAACATGGCAAGCAGCATCGTCAGGCCCACAACGGCCAGACGGTTGCGGAAGAACCGCTTGGCAACCAGCGCGCCGGGCGAAAGCACCTTAACGCGGCGGTCGTCGTTCAGGGAGTACTGCTCCTTTTTGGGGGTGTTGTTCTGGGTATTCTCGCTCATGGGTGCAGTCTCCTTTCTTTAAGAAATGCGCACGCGCGGGTCAACCACTGCGTACATGATATCAGTCAGCAGGTTGCTGACCAGGGTAAGCACCGCCATAAAGGACAGGTAGAACATGGTGAACGGGATATCACCCGCAACCATGGACTGGTAAGAGATGTAGCCGATGCCGGGGATGGAGAACAGAGTCTCCGTGATCAAGGCACCGCTGAACAGGCCGGGCAGAGAACCGCCGATGATGGTAACCAGCGGAATCAGGGTGTTGCGGAATGCGTGCTTATAGATGACCACATGCTCCGAAAGGCCCTTGGCGCGGGCGGTACGGATATAGTCGGCGTTCAGCACTTCCAGCATGTTGGTGCGGGTGTAACGCATGGTAGAGCCGATGGAAACAATGACCAGCGTGACGATGGGCAGCACCAGATGGTTGGCGCGGTCACAGAACTGGCCCCACGAGCTGAGCTGGGCATAATCACGCCCGACCAGGCCGTACAGGTCAAACCAGCCAAGCTTGACAGAGAACAGCAGCTTGAGCAGCGTGGCAAAGAAGAAGCTGGGCAGAGAGATGCCCACCAGAGCCACAGCGGTGATGACGTAATCGGTACGGGAATACTGTTTGGTAGCAGCCAGGATGCCCAGGGGCACAGCGATGATCATGGACACCACAAAGGAGATGCCGCCCATGACAACAGACAGACCAATAACTTCCTGGAATTTTTGAACAACAGGGACGTTCCACTTCCAGCTGTCACCGAACTGACCGTGCACTGCGCTGGACAGCCAGGTCATGAAACCGGGCAGGATGCCCTTATCCAGACCATAGGCTGCGTTGAGCTGATCCAGCCATTCCTGATACGGTTTTGCGCCCGGTGCCTGGGACAGCTGCATGGCCATGTTCTCGGCAAAAGAGCTGGGCAGGCTGCGCATCATCACATAGATGATGAAGGTAACGCAAAACAGGATCACAAAAGAAAGCAGGATACGCTTGATGACGTAGTTTCGCACTTGAAAAATCGTTCCTTCCTTCGCGGGCAGGGAGGCCGCGTTTTTAATGGCTGCGCCGCATGGCTCCAAAATACACATGAGCCGGGGCCTTGTAGCTTCGCCTATGGTGTACCTAAAAAGTCGAAA
>ULVP01031883.1_pt1 | contig 11286 bp, 7 predicted proteins | sample 1959551 | NCBI WGS metagenome assembly ULVP01 (sample SAMEA4835789, study PRJEB28245) | human gut metagenome | biome: gut microbiome; material: fecal sample | place: Denmark | collected 2008 | reverse complement strand
GGCAGACTGCTCGGCGATGTTTTGTCCGAGTATCCGTCGCTGCTCGGCAAAGAAAACGAACTGCCGATACTGATAAAGCTGATAGACGCGCAGAGCGATCTGTCGGTTCAGGTGCATCCGGACGATGCGTATGCAATCTCGCATGAGGAACAGCACGGCAAGACCGAGATGTGGTATATCCTCGAGGCGCAGCCCGGCGCGCAGCTCGTGCTCGGATTTGACCGCCCGCTTACACGACAGCTGGTTCGTGAGGCTGCCGAACGCGGTGGGCTCGGGCGATATCTGCGATATGTTCCGGTTAAGCGCGGAGATGCATTCCTGATAGAGCCGGGTACTGTACACGCCATAGGCGGGGGAATAGTACTTGCCGAGATACAGCAGAGCTCAGATGTTACGTATCGGCTGTGGGATTACGGACGTAAGGATAAGGACGGGAAATTGCGTCCGCTGCATATAGACAGCGCTCTTGATGTTGCGGTACTTGACGGACGCGCGATCAAGCCGCTGTATCGGCATCCTGCCAGCGGCATTACGGAAATATGCAAGACGCAATATTTTTGTGTTACTCGCATTGAAGCAAAGACCGCCGCCGTCGCAGACGGCATGGAGTATTCCGGCACCTTGCTGCCGACGGAAGAGAATGCTGCGTCGGTGCTGCTGTGCATAGACGGCAGCGGAGAGCTTCGCGCCGAACGCGATAATGACCATAATGCGGGATCATGCTCGGGCTTTGATTCCCGCGACAGTATATCGTTTGCTGCTGCGATAGGCGCGGACGACACATATCAAGCGCCGCACAGCGCTCTTTCGTTTAAATGCGGCGACTGTATATTTGTCCCCGCAGGTAATATGAGGCTGTCTTTAACAGGAGCTTGTGTTTGCCTGCGTGTGAATTTTTAGACTTGCTTTACATTATAAGATTTTATCGCTGCAGTTTAGCTCACATTTTTTAGTATAGTATAAACGGATATGCTCGAGCTTGCATGAATGCATTTATATCTGCTCGGTACCCGAGATTTTCTTTTTGAAAAAATAACGCTCCGGCGTGATTTTTCGACGATTCTCAAAAATGAACCGTCTGTGAAAATCACACCGGAGCGATATTATATTCTTTAATTATCACCTCTTGATCCGAGCTAAAGATCTGAATTAATGATTTCTGCTCGTATCGGGCGATATTTAATGCTATTTACGTTCGACAATCAGAGGGTATATCCGAGCTCGCTTATGGTATCGTCGATATTGTCCTTGCCGTATAGCTCGCACAGCAGTTGATATTTTTCGTCATAGCCGTCGATCTTGCTGCCGTTTATGTAGAGCGACTTTACAACTTCCGTAAGCTCGTCTGCAATATCGTAGGGAATAAAGCTGTCGAGATCTGCAGGCTCGCCTATCGCGATTTTTTCGCCTGCGTTGTCGAGAGAAACAGCCATCTTGTAGGACATGGTTTTCTGTCTTGTGTTCGACGGATCGATCCTCAGAGTAGCGCCGAAGCTGAATTCAATATCGAGGTAGGTAATATATCCGTCCTTGTTTATGCTGCAATTCAGCTTGATGCTTGTCGGGTCTGCGGGATTCTCGATTTTCGGAAGATGAGTGAGACCCTCGGTGCGCAGCGAAATTACATCAAGCGAGCTGCCGCTCAGCATACCCGCATCAGCGCTCAGACTGAGCGTGACGGAACCGTCGCTGTTTTTGTTTGCGCACACGCCGGAAAGGGCAGAGGTGTTGATATCAGCGGGAAGATAGAGGGATGCCATTTCTTTGAATTTATAGCCTGCGAGCTTACCCTCTATATAGCTCGGATCCTCGAGCAGCGGGAGATATGCTTTTCCTGCACCGTAGAAAATATAGGAGTTAACAGTGTCTATTCCGTCAGATACGGATTCTCTGAGCTTTCCGCGGGAAATACCGTCCTCGGAGGTACGCAGTTTGAGATTACCGATACGCTCATATATCATGGAGTTATCCGTAGATTTGAGAGTGCGGCTTGCTTTTATATCCGCCTCCTCAAGATTTGCCGTCTTTTCGATAGCGCTGTCGAGGATCTCTTTCCAGTTCTCGACGGCTGCCGCATCGCTTTCCTTTTCGATTCTGCCGACAGCGGAATTCATCTCGGTGAGAGGCGTCTCGACCTCGTCCTCGTGTGCGACTGTTTCTTCCGGCTCCTCGGGATCGGTTTCGGGCGGATCGGTGTCGAATGCTCCCGGATCTGCAATGTACTTCATGAGTCGTATAAGATCGCGGGTGTCGGTAATATTATCGTTGTTCAGATCGGTGCCGACGGCTTCAACGCCCTCTCCGTCGGCAGCTATATATTTCATAAGTCTTACAAGGTCGGCTGTGTCGACATTTCCGTCATTATTTATGTCGCCGTATTTCGCCTGTACGCCGAAAGAGATTACGGCAGTTGCGGCAACGGTTGCCGTAACGACCGCGGCGGCAGTCAGCAGTAAATTTTTAATTGATTTCATCTTTATTCTCCGTAAAATCAAGTTTTGTATTACAACAAAGCGTAAGCGGCGCGGGGAAACCGCACCGCTTACAGAAAATGATGTTAAATCTTAGAGGGTAGGCAGGTTACACAATGTCGTGCGCGGTAAGCTCGACCTCATAACCGGCAATGTGCTTCATAAGTCTTACAAGGTCGATCGTATCAACAGCATCGTCGTTATTTACGTCTGCGTTGAATGCAGGAACTGCCTGTCCGGAGACGCTCTTCATAAGACGGACTATGTCCTTAGTGTCGATTTCGCCGTCACCGTTGATATCGCCTGCCTTAAGGGAAGAGACGAAATCTGTCTTTGTAAACGAGAGGTTAATCACACTGTCGCCCGTTCCGCTCATACCGTTGAGCATCCATCTGGATGCATTGCCGTTGCTGGCAAAGCTGCTGCCGAAAGGAATCTTCTCTCCGTCGCATATATTTGCGTAGAAAGAAACGGAACCGCCTTCAGCAATATAATTGATCGCAGTCTCGGTAAGCGGGATCTGCATCTCAACAGCGTAACCGGTATCGGTATCTTTAGCCCTTACATAGTTGAGGTTTGCCTTACGACCTTCATCTCTTGCTGCGAGATTCTCTGTGTTGAAAACATGTCTGCCTAAAAATGTGTGGAAAGCCGTGCTGCACTTTTCAAAAGCAAGCTCGCATTTATCCTGATACTCGGCGGGAGCCTTGTCAGGGGAGGTTACGAGCATACGCTGACCGTCCTTGTTGTAGTAGCAATAGTACTGATTTCCGTTTTCGTCGAGGGTCGGAGTTGTATCGGAACCGTCGCAGATCATGTCGCGATATGTCTGTGCCTTAGAGTTTACCTCGTCCTGGAAGCAGCAGTACTCCCACCAGTTGATGCAGTAATCATTCAGAGTGGAGAGAGTATTTTCGTATTTTACCTTTGCTGTCTCGGTATCGAAATGAGCCTCGCAGTTATTATCGGCACCGCTGTAGAAAATACTGCCGCCGTATGATGCAACAAAGCCGAGAGTCGAGACGGGGCGGGGATTCTTTTCGATGGCCGTAACGGTACCCTCATCCTTATTTACTTCATAGGAGGTCTTGGGCATATCGTTAAATGCAAATGTCGAAAGCACATAGTCGCCCCACACAGGTCTGCCGGACCAACCGGACGCATATGCTTCATTGCGCTCAGTGTCGGTAAGAGCGATAGGATCGTCGTCTACTACATCCGCATAGACAAATATGCTCTCGCCGTTGTAGAGGAAGTAGAAGGTTGTATCAGTGAACCACTTGCTTCTGAGTCCTGCCTCGGTCCAACGGAATTTAACGCCCTCGGGCAGTTTTCTATAATCGCCCTCGTAGAGATCGTCGCTAAGAAAATCATCCTTGGTAATCTGCTTTCCGTCAGCGTCGTAGATTTCAATATATCCTGTATCAAAATCGTATCCCGCTACCTTGTAGAACTTAGCTTCATCAAGCTGGAAAGTATTCATATCGATCTTTCCGGAGCTTGCGAGATCGGAAAGCTTGAACGAATAGGACTTAGTATAAGCGCTGTCCAGCTCTCCGTCGAGGGTAGGGGTAGCAAAACGAACAAAGTTCGTATTTGCATTCGCCGCAGAAACACTTCCGATGGTAGGTGCTATTGCGGTGCTTGCGATAAGCGCTGCGGAAACAAATGTAAGCAGCTTTTTGTTTTTCATCTGAATAACCTCCTGATGAACAATGGGATTTTGCCGCATATATAACAAATAAATATATAAACGGCCTCATGCAATTATGATTATACCATCTGATTTTATATTTGTCAACAGTATTTCACGCAATATGCATAAAAGATTTATGGATTTTTTTAAGGCAGTTGTAATAATGACAGTCGAGACAAAAAAACAAAGCCGCACTCCTTATCGGGGGCGGCTTTTCGTCGAATTGTACATATTTTCGTAATTTTCGTGCCTTAGATAAAATCAGAAAAAACTCGTAATTCCGGCTGCTTTACCGATCTGATCCGACACATGCATCCGCATTATCCGTTTGCCCTGATGCATCGGTCCGCGGCTGAGACGAAAGCGGCGATTGCATCTGCGCGAGATGCTCGCGTGCGACTGCAAGCATCAGCTTGATACGGTTTTCCTGGTTGACAGCGGTAGCACCGGGGTCGTAGTCTATCGGAACGATGTTGGCGCGCGGGTATTTTTCGCGCAGCTTGCGTATCATTCCCTTGCCGACGATATGATTAGGCAGACAGCCGAACGGCTGAACGCAGATGATATTCTCATATCCGAGCTCATAAAGCTCTGCCATCTCTGCGGTGAGCAGCCATCCCTCGCCCATGTCGCAGCCGCGGCTGATAATACCGTCGACGAGCTTTGTCAGATGAGTAAAGCTCGACGGCGGGGTAAAGCCGTGCGCGGAAGCGGCAGAGATTATCTTGCTCTTAACTCCCTCAAGGTATCTGCGAGCGATGCGGCAGACGTACAGCGGCATCTTTTCTCCGCCGTAGAGGTCGTATGCCTCGATGCCGCCCTGAACGCAGTAGAGCATAAAGTCGAGAAGACCCGGTACCATGACCTCGCAGTCCTCTGAGGCAAGGAAGCGCTCGAGGTTGTTATTTCCGAGGGCTGAGTATTTTATATAGATCTCGCCGACTATTCCGACCTTGACTCTCGGCTTTGTATCGCGTTCTATCGCCTCAAACTCTGCCGCTATCTTATCCATCGTCTTTTTTATGGATGAGCCGTAGAGCTGCCGTCCGTGATTGAACTCTTCGCAGAGATATTCCGTCCATTTCTCGACGAGCTTATCGCTGTCTCCCTTATGTATCTCATACGGCGCGGTCTGATTGCGCAGCAGCATGAGCAGATCGCCGTAGGCGAGCGCCGACATGGCGCGGGGAAGCATGGGCAGTGTGATCTTGAAGCCGCCGCCTTCATTCTTCCAGCCGCTGAAGTTGATGGATAGTATCGGCACATAGTCAAAGCCTGCGCGGTCGAGCGCCTTGCGCATAAGGCAGATATAGTTTGATGCGCGGCAGCCGCCGCCGGTCTGAAAATAAAGCATCGCGACCTTATGCGGGTCGTACTTACCGCAGCGCAGTGCATAAAGGTACTGACCTATTACGAGCAGAGCGGGGTAACAGGTATCGTTGTGGACCGAGCGCAGACCCTCGTCTATTATCGCGCGGTCGGTCGAGTCGATGAACTCGACGTTGTATCCGTAGAATGAGAAAATCCGCACCACAAAGTTCCAGTGGATCGGAAGCATATTCGGTATGAGTATTGTATACTCTTTTCTCATTTCGGGTGTAAATGGAACACTTCTCATTGCCGACCTCTTCTGAAATGCAAAGTTACATGGTTGCGAACAGGCTGCGGAGCCTGATCTTTACCGTTCCGAGATTTGTAATCTCGTCAATCTTAATCTGTGTGTATATCTTTCCTGCGCTCTCGAGGATCGAGCGTATCTCGTCTGTGGTGATAGCATCGACACCGCAGCCGAATGAAACGAACTGAACGAGATTCAGCTTAGGGTGCTCGCGCGCGTTTTCCGCAACGTACCGCGCGGCGGCGTACATGCGGCTGTGGTATGTCCACTGATTGAGGACGTTTACCTCAAACTTCGGTATTTCGTCGGCAACGGAATCCTCCGTTATCACGGCAGCGCCGAGATCGCAGATAAGCTTATCTATGCCGTGACAGACCTCCGGGTCTGCGTGGTACGGGCGGGACGCGAGTATAATGACCGGCATATCCGCCGCATATGCCTCGCGCAGCATACGCTTCCCCTCGTTACCGATACGGTCCATATGAGCTTGCTGCTCTGCAAAAGCCGCCTTGCATGCCGACTTTACCTCGGCGAGCGATATCCCGTCATAGTAGCGCAGCAGCATCGCGTGTAGCTTTTTCGGCAGCTCGCGTCGGTGCAGTCCAACATAGTCGCCGATAACAGTCACATCCTCGGGAAGATGCATATTCGCACGGATAACCTCGGGGTAATATGCAACGACCGGACAGTTGTAGTGGTTGTCGCTTTTGCCCTCGTCGATGTTATAGGTCATGCAGGGATAGAAAATCGTCTTTATTCCGTCGTCGACAAGCTCGCGGATATGACCGTGTATGAGCTTTGCGGGGTAGCATACGGTATCGGACGGGATCGTCGTCTGACCGTGCAGGTATGTATCGCGAGTCGACGGTGCGGAGCGGACGACCTCGAAGCCGAGTGTGGTAAAGAAGGTGTGCCAGAACGGGTACAACTCGTACATGTTCAATCCCATAGGAATGCCTATCCTTCCGCGTTTGCCTGACACCGGCTTATACGATGCGAGCAGTGTGCGCTTGTATTCGAGCATATTGAGATTGCTGCGCTCCTGTTTTCCGTGAATCATCTTCTCGCAGCGGTTGCCTCCGATAAAGCGGCGTGAGGAGCTTTCCGTACCGTCCGAGAGCGTGCTCGTGAATGTGTTGACGGTCAGCGAGCAATGGTTCTCACAGCCGTTGCAGGTTGTCATCTTAACATCGTGCTTCAGCCCACTCAGCTCGTCGGGCGAGAGAATGGAGCTCTCTGTGATGCCTTGCTTCGTCGCTCGCTCCTGGGCATACAGGGCTGCGCCGAAAGCGCCCATAAGTCCCGCAATAGACGGACGTACGACATCTCTGCCGACCTCGCGCTCAAACGCACGTAGCACGGCGTCGTTGAGAAATGTACCGCCTTGAACGACTATGCTGCTGCCGAATTCCTCGGGCGACGCTACGCGAATGACCTTGTACAGGGCGTTTTTAACGACCGATATCGACAGACCTGCCGAGATGTTGCCTACGCTCGCGCCGTCCTTCTGTGCCTGTTTGACCGAAGAATTCATGAATACCGTACATCTCGAGCCGAGATCGACGGGTGCGGGCGCGAGGAGTCCGAGCTTTGAAAAGTCCTCGATGGAGTATCCGAGCGCGCTCGCAAACGCCTGAAGAAACGAGCCGCAGCCGGAAGAGCATGCCTCGTTAAGAAAAATGTTGTCGATAGCGCCCGCGTGGATCTTAAAACACTTGATATCCTGACCGCCGATGTCGATAATAAACGAAACGTCCGGACGGAAGCGGTGCGCTGCGGTGAAGTGTGCAACGGTCTCGACAATACCGTAATCGAGTCTGAATGCACTGCGTATCATGTCCTCACCGTAGCCGGTAACGGCTGAGGCACCGATAGAGGCATGCGGGAAGCGCTCGCGGAAGCTCGTTATAAATTCGCGGACAAACGGGATGGGGTCGCCGCCGTTCGGCTGATATGCACTTGTTAGGATATTACCGTCCTCGTCTGTCGCTACCGCCTTGACGGTCGTCGAGCCTGCGTCTATTCCGATATATGCTGCGCCCATGTATTCGGTATCCTCGGTTATCGGGACTGCGGCGCGTGCATGCCGCTCACAAAACTCGCGATAATCCTCTTCGCTCTCGAAGAGAGGCGGGCAGGAGAGATATCCGCCGGTCAGAACAAAGTTCTCGAGCATCTCTGCCGTTTCTGCGAGCGACAGCTCGGTGTGTGCGAGCATGGCAGCGCCTATTGCAACGTAATAGAGCGAGTGCTCGGGAAGCGTGCCGTGGAGATCAAGCGTACGGTCAAAGGCTGCGCGCAGCTCGGAGAAAAACGTCAGCGGACCGCCGAGGTAAACAATGTTGCCCTCGATCGGTCTTCCCTGAGCAAGTCCCGAAACAGTCTGATTGACTACCGCTCCGAGTATGCTTGCGCAGATATCCGGTTTGAGTGCGCCCTGATTTATCAACGGCTGGATATCGCTTTTTGCAAAAACGCCGCAGCGGGATGCAATAGTATACAGCTTTTTGTGCTCTGTCGCAAGCTCGTTGAGCTCCGGCGCGGTGATTCCGAGCAGAGTGGCCATCTGGTCTATGAATGCGCCCGTTCCTCCTGCACACGATCCGTTCATGCGCACCTCGAGCGAGCCGCCCGAGAGGAAGAGTATCTTCGCATCCTCTCCGCCGAGCTCTATGACTACGTCGGTGCCGGGGATGTGCTTGTCGACCGATACCTTTGTCGCATAGACCTCCTGAACGAAGTCGAGCGAACATTTTTCCGCAAAGCCCATTGCCGCCGAACCGGTGATTGAGAGGCATGCGCGCCCCTCACCGGTCTTTTCGGCAATACTGCGCAGCATTGCGGCGGACATTTCGGTTATCTTGGACATGTGTCTGCGATAATCCTCGAATACTACATTGCCTTTTTCATCGAGAGCAACAGCCTTGACGGTGGTTGAGCCGATGTCGAGCCCGATTTTTATCATAGAGTATCTCCTTTTGTGCTTGCTTAGCGGAGTTTTCCGCAGATACGCCTGTTGCGGCGCGCCGTGACCGTCTATATGGCTCTGTACTTATCAGCCGTGTCGTATCGGTTACGGGAAATGTTATATGCGATATGCGATATCAGAAAGATATGAATTCAGCTGTAATGCGGGAGGAAAAAGTGTCGTATTTTTGCCGGTTCGGCTGCGGTATCGACATGGCAATTTATCGTGCCGATGCGCAGTTTTTAAAAAACAGACCGGAGGCAGGCTATCCGTGAATGTCCCGAAGCCGATCCTGTTTTGATATCAGATAAGCTCGGTCGTTACCGTATTTCCGATCAGACCGGTGATTCGTGCGGTAAGCTCACAGCCGCGCAGTCTGCACGGGTCGTCTGCGGACTGTCCCTCCCTCGGAGGAATGTGCGCAAGAAGCGCGTCGGTTTCCCGCTCGGTGAGTCCTGCGGATGCCTCAAAAAATTCCTCGGTATGTCCGGCAAGTACGATGCCGCTATCTGTCTGCGAGACACGCTCTGCGAGCAGATTAACTGTCGTGCAGCTTGCGGCAAGGTCCGATACCGTTTTCCTTTGCCGCTCGGAATTATCCCGCATCAAAACGGCAACTCGCTCCTTTGCGATATCGGATGGGACCTGATCCGGCATTTCAGCTGCCTCTGTGCCCTCGCGCTTCGAGTAAGGGAAGATATGCAGATGAAAGAAATCAGCCTCGGAGAGGAAGTCGCGTGTCCTGCTGAAGTCCTCATCGGTTTCTCCGGGAAAGCCGCAGATGATATCCGCTGACAGCCTAAGCGACGGCATGCGCTCGCGCATATAGCTCAGCTTTTCGAGCACCTGCGCGGTATTGTATCGGCGGCGCATCATGGAGAGGGTGCGGTCGCAGCCGCTCTGCATAGATATGTGAAAATGCGGCATTGTGTGCTTGCAGGCGGCGTATGCATCGACAAAATCCACGCGCATAAACGACGGATCGAGCGAGCCGAGCCGTATTCGACGTATGCCGTCGATCGCATCAAGACGTGTGATAAGCTCGGAGAGTCCGTACGAGTACGCGCTCAGCTCTATTCCGGTCAGCACTATCTCAGGACTTCCGCCGTGCACGAGTGATTCAGCCTCCGCAATAACATCCCCGGGCGCTTTGCATCGTATATCTCCGCGCAGAGACGGGATTATGCAGTAGGCGCAGTTAGATCGGCAGCCGTCCTCTATCTTGATATACGAGCGAAGTCTGCCGAACGAGGAAACACTCATTTGCTCAAAAGGAGCGTCGGAAAGATCGGTGCCTATCGGCTCCCGTGCCGTGCTGCCGACTGCGGCGAGTACAGCTGTCTCGAGCTTGCTGCGGTTTCCTATTACGGCTCTGACACCGGGGATCTTTTTGTATACCTCCGGATAGTTCTGTGCTGAACAGCCGGTTATGTAGAAAGCTGCGCTCGGATTATTTTTCAGTGCGCGATGCACGATCTGTCGGGATTTTCTGTCGGACATTGCGGTGACGGAGCAGGTATTGACTATCACCGTATCGTAACCGCTGCCGCTCTCCTCGGAGAGAGAAACACGAAAGCCTGTCCGCCTCAGATGCTCGGCGATAGCCTCGCTCTCGTAATGATTGACGCGGCAGCCGAGGGGAAGTATCAGCGCCGAGCGCTTATGCGCCGCGCCGCCCGTATTCTCGCACATGCCGAAATCCTCCGTGTTATTTAATGTCATATGCTTGCAGCGCAGAGCTTTTTACGGTGCGCTGTCATGCATTCCGACGGCAACAATATACGATCCGAAACGGTATATTCCGTCCCCGACCGTCGCCGTCAGTGATGTATTTAATATTTGATATTATATCATGTTCTGCATTTTTTGTCAACCTCGGCGGCAGGCGCAAAGCGTTGCGCCAAACACAAAAAAACACAAAACAAAAGTCATATTAACAGTTCCGTTTGTCAAACTTGACAAACGAAAATAATGTGTGTATAATTGTGTCATAAACTGCGGCATTCGTATGAACGAATCGCCGAACGGAGGAGATACAGATGCATAAGAGGCGCATATCGAGAGCGGTTGCGATGCTGCTTGCTGCGATAATGCTGTTTTCCTTTCAGGGGCTGACGGTATCGGCAACGCAGAACAGAGACCAGTACTTTTCAAAGAGCTATACTCTCACCGGCAACATCCGCGACGATATAGTTGCGGTCGCTGCGGCGCAGAACGGAAAGACAAAGGCACAGCTCGGCTTTACCGAGGCGTGGTGTGCGAACTTTGTCTGCGGCTGTGCGGCACTTGCCGGTATTCCGAACTTTCCGCGCAACGGCAGCTGTGATCAGCTGATAGTGCTGCTTAAAAAATGGGGTGGCGCGTGGTATGCCTACAATTCGGATTATATACCGAAGAAAGGCGATATCGTATTTTTCTCGAGCAAGGGAAATACTTCCGACGACTCGACGCATGTCGGTATCATATATCAGGACGGCTTTGTCGCTTCAAAGACGGTAAAGACGGTCGAGGGCAACACGAGCGGTGTCACCTC
>ULVP01106861.1_pt1 | contig 11289 bp, 5 predicted proteins | sample 1959551 | NCBI WGS metagenome assembly ULVP01 (sample SAMEA4835789, study PRJEB28245) | human gut metagenome | biome: gut microbiome; material: fecal sample | place: Denmark | collected 2008 | reverse complement strand
TCGACGGTTATGCAATTCGTTCGTCAGTTCTTGCGGATCGCGATGTTGTCCAGGCAGATGCGGCCGTCCTTGCTCTCGGCGCCCACGCCGGTCGTGTCCCAGCGGATCTGCGTCTCGGCCGTTGCGCCGTCGATCGTGAGCGTGAAGCAGGACCACTTCTTGAAGTCGTCGTTGGCATGTTTGGGACAGTGCGTCGACGTGATGGCGATCGACTGTCCGTCGGCTGCGGGGGTAATGGCCGTTTCGGCCGTCCCTTCCTCGATGCGCACGCTGGCTGTCTTTATGGTTCCCGCGCCCAGCACCTTGACGGGAATATCGGACGTCGAGGCGAACCGCACGGCGTCGAAGGTGAGCGTGATGCTCGTCGGGCCGCTCAGCGCCGTGAGTTTGGGAGTGGTCAGGATCCCGTACATGTTTCCCGAGGAGTTGGCTGTATTCGAGAGACGGATGTAACCCGGGAATTCGAAACAGTGGGCGATTCCCCAACCCGTCAGTCCGCGATTGGCCAGATAGGCCGGCGATGCCTCGCCTTCCGAGGCGATCTTGGCGCCGAAAGTGGTATACGACGCCTCCTTCTCGCCCGGTTCGGTACCGTCGATCAGAGCCGTGTCGGTCGATTGCCCCATACGACCGCTTTTGGCGTTCTTGCCGGCCTGGATCCAGTCGCCGCCGTAGACCATCAGGTCGAAATATTGGGCCAGTATCAACGCGGGATCATCGGCTTCGACGAGTTGCAGGTCGTAGCGGAACGGATCCTGCGTGCAGTCGATGCGCAGGTCGATTCGGGCGTCGGCCGTCAGATTGATCCAGAACTTGTTGAGCGGATCGGAGGCCATGCGGCCCAGGCTGCGGCGAACGTAGTATTCGGCTGCGGGATAGGTGTAGAAGGGGACGCATGCCCGATCGTTGTTGACCGTACCCACGCCGCCGTTGCCGCTGTACGACAGGAAGCCGTAGGGAACGTTCTCGACGAGTATCTCGAACGAATCGGCGGCGCTGACGGAGACCGTCCCCGTGTAGATCTTCGCTTCGCTTTCGGTCAGTTCGAACAGTTCGCCGTTGCTCTTGCGAACCCAGACGCCCTCCGAGGTGTCGACGAGCTGGAAGGTGAGGCTTACCGGTTCCGAATCCTTCGAGTCGGGCAGTTGTCCGACGGCGTACATCGTGAAGCGGATCGGCTCTTCGGCGCTGAGACCCTTCTGCGTGACGGAGAGCACGTCGGCGCCGACCTCTGTGAACGATGCGGCTTCGCCGAACTTGTAGGCGTAGCCCGCAGCGCCCTTGACGGCCGGCCACGAGACGACGACGCTGCCGATCTCGTCGCCCTTGACGTAGGTGGGCGCGGGTTGCGGAAGCGTGGGATCGATCTCGAAGTCGATCGTCCGCTCGGCCGAATCGGTCGTGTGGTCGAGATCGCCGACGGCTTTGAGTCGGAAGGTGTGGCCGCCCTCCGCAAGTGCAGTAAGCGTTACGGTGGTCGTGGCTGCGTCGACCGAAGTATAGTCCGCGGCGCCGTCCAGTGCATAGGCGTAGCCGGCGGTCTTCGCGACGGCGTCCCACGTGACGGTCGCCGTCGCCAGTTCGGTGGTGACTTTCAGTTTCGGGCTGGCCAGTTCGATGACTCCCCATCCGTCGTCATCGCTGGAAGAACATCCCCCTCCTGCCAGAAATGCCGCGGCGAGGAGCGTAAGAAACAGATACTTTTTCATAGATGTGTAGGTTTCGTCGGTTTGAATGTTAGAAATCGGCATGGAAATCGCCGGGGTGCTCCGCCGGATCGGTGAAGACCGTCTGTTCGTACTTGTTGCCGAAGCGGTCGATCGCCTCGACGCGCACGGCCGCAGCGGGGTTTTTGAGCGTGTAGTGGAACATGTGGTCGGACGACTTGCGGTAGCTGTCCGTGTTGTTCAGCAACCCGATATGGTAGGCTACGGTCCATGCGTCGATGTCGGAGTTGCGTGTCATCTGGCCGCTCAGTACGTCGTTTTCGTAGACGTTGACCGTCCACGAGGGATCCCAGTTCCAGATGTTGGCTACGATCTGGTCGGCGCCCGTCTGTTTGAAACGGTATTTGGCACCGCCGACGAAGGTGTCGGAGGCGCGGTAGAGGCGGATCTGGAACTGTTCGTCGTGACGAACCGAACGGTAGGCCCACTCCTCCATGCGGTTGCCGTCGATCCGGTAGAGGCCGAATCCGATGGGCGTACCCTCGGTGCAGACGGTCGAACGCCACCATGCGCCGCATGTGGTGCCCGTGACATGCTCGAAGATCTCCTTGCCGTTCTTTCGGTGGATGTAGTTGATGTTCGAGTGGGTGTGGGCCGACATGATCGCCGCATATTCGTACTGCGACAGCAGATCCAGCACCTCGTCGTAGTATTTGTCCGCATCGGCGTGCGCGCTGTTCGTGCCCCAGCCGCCGCGGAACGGAATATGTACGCAGAGGATCACCATCTTGTCCTTCGGCACGAAACTCAGATCCTGTTTGAGCCACGCGTACTGTGCGGCGGTGAATCCGCCTTCGTAGTCGGCGCTGGCCTTGCAGCTGTGGATGACGTTGTCCATCGAGACCACGTGTACGTCGCCGCGGTTGAACGAGTAGTCGACCGGCCCGAAATAACTCTCGTATTTCGCCCGTGCCGCCTTTTCGTCGGCCGTCGGGAATTCGTGGTCGTGGTTTCCGATCGTGGCGAAGACGGGCACTCCCGTCTGCTCCGGTTGCAGGGCGACGACCATGTTGGTGAACAGCGTCCATTTGTTGTTGACGTGGTCGCCCAGCGTGATGCCGTAGCAGGGAACGCCGGCCGAGGCCGCATATTCGCGGATCTCTCTTCCGGCCTCCTCCTTGAAACGCACGGCATGCGACGCCTCGTTGATCTGGGGATCGCCGATGCAGATCAGGTCGAACCGCTTTTCGGGTGCGGCGAGCGCTTCGAGCGTGAAGTCGTAGCGCGCCGTTCCGGCTTGGAGCCGGGCGAAGAAGCGGGGGAGTTTGTAGGTCTTGTCGACGCTCACCTTGTAAGCCGACGGCAGCGAATAGAAGACGAAGCCCGCGTCGGCGTTGCGCGTGAGTGCGTAACGCCCTTCGGCGTCGGTGGCCGTACAGGAGTATCCGTCGCTTACGACCACCCCTTCGACGGGATTGCCGTTCGTATCCTTGATGTAGCCGTAGGTGTCGCCGTCGGCGGGCGTTTCGGTATTGCCGTCGTCGCCGTTGCCGTTCGATTCGTTTCCGCCCTCGTTGTCCGAGCAGGCGGCGAAAGCGGTGAGCAGCAGCACGAGCAATGCGCGGTTCAGGTATTTCAGTATCGAAGTCATATCAGCATGTTTGAATCGGTTATTCCGCTGCGAAACCCGCGTAGCCGGGGTTTTGCGTGATCTGCGGCAGGGCGATGCGCTCGCTTTCGGGGATCGGCCACAGGTAGTCCTTCATCGGGTCGAAGGCCATGTCGATGAATTTGCGCAGGTTGATCTTCTTTCCGTCGAAGGTGTCGCCCTTGTAGGTCACGTGCCAGTTTTCGTCGATCGTAGGAATGGCGTTCGACATCGAACCGTCCGATGCCGGAGCGTAGAGCGTTCCCGAAATCACCTCTTCGGCAATGCCCCAGCGTCGGATGTCGAACCAGCGGAATCCTTCGTTGCACAACTCGACCATGCGCTCGTAACGCAGTGCCGAACGCAGCCCGTTGCGGTCCGATACCGTCAGTACGGGCATGTGGGCGCGGCCGCGGATGGTCTCGATGTCGGCTTTGGCGACGCCCAGATCGCCGCCCGCCCATTCGATGTTGGCCTCGGCGCGGATCAGGTACAATTCGGCCAGACGCATGAGCGGATAGCTCAGCGTGCAGACCGACTTGGTGCCGAATCCGTTGTTGGTCCTGTACTCCTCGATGTCGAGGTATTTGCGCCACAGATAGCCGCAGGGGCCCTTCGATCCGTTGGCGCCGTACTCCGACTTGGTGCCGTAGGCCTCCGAATTGGCCACCAGCACACCCTCCTCCTTGTCGTTGTAGTTCATGATCTTCTGAACCGAGGGGTTGGTTTCGAACTGCATTCCCAGCACGCGCGAACCCGGTCGCACGCAGAAGAGGTCGAGACGGGGATCGCGGTTTTTCCAGGGCTCCTTGTAGTCGAACAGCGGCGATTCGGCGATCGATTTGCCGTCGGTGCACTGGATCGCGTCGATGAACATCTGCGTGGGGCTGAAATAAGAGCAGCCTCCGGCGATGCGCGGTGCGGCGTAGTATCCGGCGTTGTGCTGGTTGCCCGATATCATGGCGTTGTACTGCAAGGCCCAGATCCATTCGTCGCTGTTGGCGTGGCCGCTCAGGCCGAAGAGGTTCGTCGCACTGGGTTCGCCCTTGGTGTAGTCTTCGCCGCAGAAGCGCGTATCGTAGGGTTCGAGGGCGTAGCCGGCATCCTTGGCCAGCGTGAGCGCCTTGTCGGCATATTTGGCGGCCTCTTCGAAGAATCCCCAGTTCAGGCAGATGCGGGCTTTGAGTCCGTAGGCGCCCACGCGGCCCAGACGGGTCGAGCCGTAGGTCGCCTTGTTGTGCCGCAGCGGCAGGAAGTCGAGCATCTCGTCTTTGAGATCCTCGTTGAGAATCTTGTCGATGACTTCGGCGCGCGGCGTGCGGGTATAGCTGTCGCCCAGCCCCAGCACGTGATCGATGTAGGGAATGTCGCCGTAGAGCTGGCAGCCCCATTCGTAGACGTAGGCGCGCGTGAGCAGCAGTTCGGCCTTGTACATGTTGTACTCCTGTTCGCTCATCAGATCGCGCACCTTGTCGATGCCGTCGAGCACGAGGTTGGCGCGGGCCGCGGTCTTGTAGATGTTGTTGTAGACCTTTTCGACCCATGCGTTGTCGGTGGGAAGTTTCGACTGCTGCTGGTAGTTGTAGTTGGCGGCGTTGAGACGCGATGCGCCGATATCGCTGGCGTTGTCCTGGATGCCGGGGAAGGGCGTCGAGGAGGCGTCGATCAGCGTCAGACCCTTGTAGGCGGCGAATACGCCCGCCTCCACCTCCGCTTTGGATGCGGGGAAGGTCAATGCGTTCGGGCCGTTGAGATAGCTCTTGTCGAGCGAGCAGCCTGCGGCGAGGAGTCCGCACAGCGCTGCACCTAATATGATCTTTTTCATGGTTGGTTTCCGCATTAGAATTTGAGATCGAGTCCGATCGTGACGAGTTTTACCTGGGGATAGTTGTTCGCCGAACCGAGTTTGACGAGGTCGAAATCGCCGCTGGCGTCGCCGTCGTAACCCACTTCGGGATCGTAACCGTCCCAGAAATTGGTAGCCGTGAAGAGGTTCTGCGCGTTGACGTAGACGTAGGCCGATTTGAGTCCGATCTTGCGCATCCAGCTTTTGGGCAGGTCGTAGCCGAGCTGGATGTTTTTCAGACGCAGGTAGGCGGCGCTCTTCATCCAGAACGACGAGTCGTACCAGTTGTTCTTGTTGGCGCTCGTCAGACGGGGCGTCACGCCGCCGGGATTCGCGGCGCAGGCGAAGTCGATGTGCTCCTTGCGGAACGTACCGCCCTGGTTGCTCGGCATGACGTAGTAGGTGTTCAGATAACCGTCCGTCTTGCCGACGCCCTGGAACAGCATGCTCAGGCGAAGCCCCTTCCAGCCGAAGTCGAGATTGAGACTGTACGTGTAGCGGGGGATCGTGCTGCCGACGATGGTCTTGTCGTTTTCGTCGATCGTGTTGCTGCCGTCGATGTCGGCATAACGGATGTCGCCGATCTGAACCGTCTCCTTGAATTGCGGGCAGTTGGCGTTGACCCAGTCGGCCTCCTCCTGCGTGCGGATGATACCGAGGCTTTCGAGGGCGTAGATGCTGCCGATCGAATAGCCCTCCTGATTGCGCAGTACGCCGCTGGTGGCGGTTTTGCCGCGCATGTCGACGATCTCGTTCTTGACGTCCGAGACGTTGGCCTGTACGCCGAAGGTGAAGTCGCGCCAGCGGTTGTTGTACCCGATGCTGAGTTCCCAGCCGGTGTTGCGTACCTTGCCGGCGTTCTGGTAGGGGGCGTTCAGACCCACGCCGGCCGGAATGTCGAGTTTCATCAGGATGTCGTCGGTGTTCTTGCGGTACCAGTCGGCCGTGATGTTGAGTTTCGAGAAGAGCGTGACGTCGACGCCCACGTCGAGCATCGTCGTGGTCTCCCACTTGATGTCGGGGTTGGCCAGCGTGTTGAGCGTTACGAGCGACGCCGGCGTGCCGTTCATCGAAATATGCCCCAGCGCGAGGTTCGGCGTGGTGGGATAGTAGCTGGCCGCATCGCCGCCGGCGAGGTTCTGGTTACCCAGCGTTCCGTAGGATGCACGGATTTTCAGCCCGTCGAGGATGTGCTTGGCGTTCTCCATGAACGGCTCCTCCGAGATGCGCCAGGCGCCCGATACCGACGGGAAGTAGCCCCAGCGGTTGGATTTGCTGAAACGCGACGAACCGTCGATACGCAGGTTGGCTTCGAGCAGGTAACGCTCCTTGAAGTTGTAGTTCAGACGGCCGAAGTAGGATTGGATGGCCCATTCGTAGCGGTGGCCGCTGTTGTCCATGTTCTCGATCTCGCCCACGTCGATCTGATCGTAGTCGGGGTAGTTGAAGACCTGGCGGTAGGCCGAAAGGTACTTGTAGTCGTAGGTGTTGCGTTCGGCGCCGAGGATGAGTTTCAGGTCATGGCCGCTGAAATTCTTCTTGAAGGTCATCAGGAAGTTGTAGTTGCCGTAGAAGGCGCGCGATCCCGATTCGGTGAGCGTGGCGTAGGGAGTGGAGGTGAGCGTGGCCGTACCCTCCATGTCCTGATAGGTCGTGACGGGCTTCTTCCAGTTGTGTTTGTTGGTGGTCGCGTAGCGCGGAGCCAGCATTCCTTGCAGCGAGAGCCATTCGACCGGTTCGTAGGTCAGCGTGATCGCCCCCGACAGACGCAGTGTATTGTTCTTGTTCTGGCCGCCTTCGAGCATCAGCGCTACGGGGTTGTTGCCTTGCAGGCCCAGGCCGTTGTAGAGTCCCGTCGAGAACTGGTTGGGGATGTCGGCCGAACGGGTGTTCATGTAGTTGAAGATCGTTCCCTGGTAGGGCGACGAGCGGCGGTCGCCGTTCGAGAACGAGAGATCGAGTTTCATCGACAGCTTGTCGTTGAACTTGACGTCGGCGTTGTTGCGGAACGTGTAGCGCTGGAAATCGGTAGTCTCGATGATACCGTTCTGATCGACATAGCCCAGCGTGGTGAGCATCCGCACGCGTTCGCTGCCGATGCCGAGCGAAACGGGGTGGCTGTGCGAGAGGCCCGAGCCGGTGAGGACGGCATCCTGCCAGTCGGTATTGGGATAGAGGTCGGGATCCTTGCCCATGTTCTTGCGGTAAAGCGCCATCGACTCGTCGTCGTAGGTCGGGGCGTTGCCGTCTTGCAGGTTCATGGCGTTGGTCAGCTCGCGGTATTCGAGTGCGTTGACCGTTTCGGGCAGGTCGGTAGGCGACTGCCAGCCGACGGTTCCCTTGTAGGTGACGGTGAAGCGTTCGGTCGAGCTGCGTTTGGTCGTCACCAGAATGACGCCGTTGGCCGCGCGCGAACCGTAGATCGACGACGACGCTGCGTCTTTGAGGATGGAGATGGATTCGATGAGTACGGGATCGACGCTGTCCAGACTGCCCTCGATCCCGTCGATGAGCACCAGCGGGGCGGTCGAGCTGCCGCCGAACGAATTGATACCGCGGATGCGGATGGCACCACCGTCGGCACCCGGGGCGCCCGACGGCGTGGTGACGGTCACGCCCGGAGCCATACCCTGCAAGGCGACCGATGCCGAAACGACCGGACGCTTTTCGAAGGTCGAGGCATCGATCGTCGATACCGAACCCGTGACGTTGACTTTTTTCTGGGTGCCGTAACCGACGACGACGACATCGTCGATCTGTTCGCTGTCGCTTTGAAGAGCGATCTCGTAAAAGGTTTTCGAGGTGACCTCTACGGTCGCTTCCCGATACCCGATGTAGGAAACCGCCAGTTGTTGGCCTTGGGAGGCGTTTACGGTAAATTTACCTTCGGTGTTGGTCGTAGTTCCCCCCCCCTCGGGCCGGGCGTTCTGCATGACGATTACGGTCGCTCCGACCAGCGGCGCCCCTTCCGCATCGGTGACGATTCCGTTCACGGCGGTCTTTTGGGCGAATGCGACTACACTGAATGCAGAGAGACCGACTGCCAGCAGCAGTCTCGTTAACGGGTGTAGCAGTTTTTTCATTGGTGTAAGGTTAAATGGTAAGTGTTTAAGTTGGATTTCTTTCGTCCGTTTCTCGTCTCGGCAATTCGAGCAGGCTCGATTGCGCTCGGCTTAACGAAATGGTTCGTTTTCAACAGTCGTTTTCTCGCCATGGCAAAGCTCGCGCAAGCGCGGCTCTGCCCATTTGGCTTAGCGAAAACGTTGGGTTGTCGTTCGAACAAGTGGGTCGAGGAGTGATCCGGCCGGGCTGCCCGACCTTCGGATCAGAGATTCATGCGGTGGTTCATTCGTCGGGTTTCGTTTTTTTGAAAGTTTTAGGTTTGGTTGTCTACGGCCGTTTTTCCGCCTCGGCATAGCCCGAATTTCACTTGGTTTTGCGTTCGGCTTAACGAAAACGTCATTAATGTTAACAAAAATAAATAAAGAATTTGTTTGTTGCAATACTTATCGAAAGAAAAAGATCATTTTCTATCTTTTTCGGAGTCGGGTATTTGGTTTCGATCGGAAACGGAATTCGTCCGGAGCGGCATGAGCCGTGGCGGGAAATGCGGAAAAATGAATAATGAAATCAGGGTTGCGAGCAGCCGGAAAGAACACGGGCGGCGAGGTGTCGCCGCGCCGCCCGCTTTGCCGCCGTCGGACAGACGGATTACAGCGTCAGCTCGATCTGCGGATGGTCCTGTTCGGAGTACCACATGTTCTCGACGGTCAGGCGCAGCGGCCTGTTCTGCGCAACGGTGGTCGTGACGGTCGAGAAGGGGTTGAGGATAAACGGATTCTGGCCCGGAAGCCGCAGAACGTACTGCACCGAGCTGTTGTTCGTCAGGCTCACCGTGCGGCGTCCCTTCGCATCGGTGTGGAGCACGCTCGTGCGCACCGATGCCGTGAAGAGGTCTTTCAGCAGTTGTTCGTCGCCGGCGATCGTACCGAACGAGTAGGCCAGCGTGCGGCGCGCCTCGATGGCTTCGCGCAGCGCTTCGAGCGTGTTCTCCTTGGCGAAGATCAGCGTCATGTTGCGGCGGTGTCCCTGTGCGCGATAGGTTTCGGTCGCCGAGTCGTGGATGTCGGTGTTGGCCGAGACGAAGAGGTTTTTGGCGTGCGCCCGCGAAATGGCCTTGGGGTAGAACTCGCCGCCGTTCATGATCTCGATGCCGTCGATCAGCCCTTCGCCGTAGGCCGCGACCTCGAATTCGGGGTGTTCGAGGCTTTTGCGGCGCCAGCCCGGGTGGTTGTGCATCACCAGCGCTCCCTGCGCCTTGGCGTTGCGCAACGATTGCAGGGCGTCGGCGGCGTAGATCGCATTGTTGTCGGTGGTGAAAAGCGCGTTGTAGTGACCGTAGGCGATTGGTTCGCGGGTGATTTCCGCGCCCGGAATGATCGTGATGCCGTACTTCGCGGCCGTCTCCTGCGCCAGCTTTACCGGGAAGTTCAGGTCGGACCGGATTCCCTGCTCGTCGGCCGGTTTGGCGATGATGTTGTAATTGACAGGTTCGGTGCCTTCCGGAACGTAACCTTTGAGGAAGTTGAGCATCTTGCCCTCGTGGCGGCGGTACTCCACGTGTTCGGTGATGGCCAGCACGTCCAGACCGTCGTACCACGCTTCGCGGACGCGGAATTCGGGCGTGCAGTCGCCGTCCGAGTAGATCGAATGGGTGTGCAGGTCGGCCTTGTAGACGGTGTAGCCGCCCACTTCGGGCAGTACGAACTCGACGCGCTGCGGGGCGATGCGCAGCGAGTGGCGCGTGATGTCGGGATTGGCGGAGTCGGTGTAGTAGTGTTGTCCGGTCGCGGTGAACGTCGCCGTCAGGGCAGCGCAGAAGAAGAGAAGTTTTTTCATGGCATAGTAGTTATGGGTTGTTCTTTGCAAAGATAAGAAAAAATTCGAAACGATCCGGATTCCGGATCGTTTCGAATGGGAATGAGAAAGGTCTCTCTGCGATTTCCGTCTTTTCGTCCCCTTTCCGCAGGGCGGCGGTTCATCGCCGTGTACGGCGGAACGCATCTCTTCGAGACGTGTACGGCGGCTCCGGCCGGCGGCGGGTCGCGGACCGGGGCGAATCGTTGGAACCATTTCGTTAAGCCGAGCGCAGAACCGAACGCTGTTCGGGCTATGGCGAGGCGAGAAATGGACGAAAGAAATTCAAGGATATTCGTCTCCGGTGGGATTCATGAAACAGGGGAGTATCCGCAACGCGGATACTCCCCTGTTTTTGCGTATTCGGGGCTCGGAACTACTTCGCGAAGCCCTTGCCGATGGCCAGAAAATCTTCGGCTTTGAGCGCTGCGCCGCCGATCAGACCTCCGTCGACGTCCTCCTTGGCGAAGATCTCGGCTGCGTTGGACGGTTTGCACGACCCGCCGTAGAGGATCGGGCACTCCTCGGCCGCTGCGCCGAACTTGGCGGCCAGCACCTTGCGGATGTAGGCGTGGATCTCCTGCGCCTGCTCGGCCGTCGCGGTCTTGCCCGTGCCGATGGCCCATACGGGTTCGTAGGCGATGACCAGCTTGCCGAACTGTTCCGGTGTGAGGTTGTAAACCACCTCTTCGATCTGCGCCTTCACCACGTCGAAATGTTTGCCGGCCTCGCGCTCGTCGAGGTTCTCGCCTACGCAGTAGATCGGAACGAGGTCGTTGGCATAGGCCTGCTCCATCTTGCGGTTGAGCGTCTCGGAGGTCTCGCCGTAGTACTGGCGGCGCTCCGAGTGGCCCAGGATCACGTACTTGCAGCCCAGCGCCGCGATCATCGACGCGGCTACTTCGCCCGTGTAGGCCCCTTTGGCCTCGGCGGCGCAGTTCTGGGCGCCGACGGCGATTCCCGTCCCTTCGAGCGTCTTGCTCACCTCCGACAGGTGCGTGAAGGGAGGACATACGATGAACGACACGCAGTCGCATACGGTGTGCTTGCCTGCTGCGACCTGTTTGGCCAGTTCTACGCCTTCGGCAGGCAGGGTATTCATTTTCCAGTTGCCTGCTACGATCTTCTTTCTCATTGCTGTGATTTTTTAAGTTTATGATTGTAACGGATGATTGTCAGGTATCCCGCCAGCGCCGAGACGACGATGAAGA
>ULVP01046688.1_pt1 | contig 11351 bp, 4 predicted proteins | sample 1959551 | NCBI WGS metagenome assembly ULVP01 (sample SAMEA4835789, study PRJEB28245) | human gut metagenome | biome: gut microbiome; material: fecal sample | place: Denmark | collected 2008 | reverse complement strand
ATCGAGCCGCCACAGCTGCATACCGCGCTTGTTCGCTATACCGCCGATCCTGCGTACATGCGGCATATAATAGACAACATCAAGCTCGGCGCGCAGGAGCGCAGACTGATCCGGTTCAAGCTCCGAAAGCTCTGCCACCATACCTATCTCGATGCCGTCCGCATCGAATACCGAGATATACGAATCCGGCACATCGAACGGAAATGCTCTGCGCAGCGAGACTCTGTCATAGCGGCGAAGCTCCTCTGCCGAGAAGCTATCCTCGGCACCCGGCATTGCATTTGCCGCCCGCCTGCGCGCTATGCGTTCAGCCGTCGCCGTATCAAGCTCGAGCGCGAGAAAATCCCCTCGCCGTGAAAAATGAGCGTTATCGGAGCCGAGCTCTATCATACCGGAAATATCGTCGAGCGTCTCCGCATCGGTCATCACGTCCCGCTCGGATATATTTTCTGTCATTTTTTCGATCGGAGCTGCCGACTTATTATCCGTCATACCTTCCGTCGAAGCCGCGGTGCTTTTTTTCTCATCCATTTTCGCCGTCTCCTTTCATTTTCGTCATATCCGCGCATTCACATAGCACAATATACACAGCTCCGCTTAACAGCCGTCAGCCCTCTACACCGATATTTTTAAGCGCCTCGAGCTGGAGCTTATACAGCTTTGCATATATTCCGTCGAGTGCGAGCAGTTCCTCATGCGTTCCCCGCTCCGGAATCCTGCCGCCGTCGACGACTATTATACTGTCCGCATCGCGGAGCGTAGACAGTCTGTGCGCGATAATTATCGTTGTTCTGCCGCGCGTAACGCCGCTTATCGCGCGCTGTATCAGCCGCTCCGTGTGCGTATCCATCGCAGCGGTCGCCTCATCCATTATGAGTATCTTCGGGTCGCGCAGCAGCGCGCGGGCGATGGATATCCGCTGACGCTCGCCGCCGGAGAGATCCTTATTTCCGCGGCCTATCCTCGTCTGATAAGCATCCGGCAAACGCATGATAAATTCATGTGCTCCCGCGAGTCTTGCCGCATTGATGACCTCTGCACGGCTCGCCTCCGGGCGGGCATAGGCGATATTGTCATAAATGCTGCCGACAAAGAGGTACGTTTCCTGCGAGACGATCGCTATATTCTCCCTCAGATCCGCCATACATACCTGAGATATCGGCACGCCGTCAATGCTTATACTGCCTGCAGTCGGGTCGTACAGACGCATGAGAAGGTTCACAAGCGTCGATTTTCCCGCGCCGGTATATCCGACTATGCCGAGAGTTTCGCCGGCAGGGACGCGAAATGAGACATCCTCGAGCACACGGTGAACTCCGTCATACGAAAACCCCACTCCGTCAAACTCCACATCTCCCCGCGGCGCGGGCATGGATATAGGATGCTCTGCCTCTACAACGTCCGGCTCGGCATCAAGAATATCGGTAATGCGAGACATTGCATTGAGCGAGTCGGACATTGCGTATATCATGTTGTAGAAATACTGGATAGGTGCGTGGACCATTCCGACATAGGTAATGAATGTATAAAACTGACCGTAGGAAAGCTCCCCGTGCATAACGTACAGTCCGCCTACCGCCCATGCCGCCGCAACGCTGAGCGAAAGTATCACCGTCGCAAGCGGAAACGCGGCAGAGAAGAACACCGATGCATGCAGATCGGCATCCGCCTGAGCCTGACTTACGCCCTCGAAGCGGGCATTCTCCTCCTGCTCCTTGGCAAAGGTCTTGACAACGCGCATTCCTCCGAAAACGTCGGAGAGCAGCGCCTTAAGCGTTCTGTCTGCGGAAAAGCGGCGAGCATTATACGAGCGCATCTTTGAATAGGCGAGCCTCCACAGCAGCACAGCGACCGGGATAACGGCGACCGTCAGCAGCGTCAGAGGCACGCTGATGCACAGCATTATAATAAATATTACAAAGACCTGCGCAAGATTTACAAGCAGATACGGCAGTCCGTCGCCGAACAGCCAATATATAGTCCCTGTATCGCCGTCGACCATCTGCATCAGACCGCCGGTCTGCCGTCCGGTAAAAAACGCCACCGACAGCCGCTCAAATGAGGAAAAGACCTCTTTCTTCAGTTCATATATAAAGTCGGCTGACATCTTGCAGCTGACGAGCCCGCTTACGATAGAATTAACGGTGGAGAGGAGCTTTGTTCCGACGCTGAGCAGCAGCACAAGCCCTATCGCACCGAAAAAGCTGCCGCCCTCGGTCAGCACCTCGTCGACATAAAAGCCGGAGGTAATGTAAGGAGTAAGCACACCGAGTGCCGAGCTTATGACCATAAACAGAACGATAAGCGCCATTCTTGCGCGGTATCGCTTCATAAGTGCAAGGAAGCGATGCATAATGCTCGTCGGTCTCGCACAGCGGGAGCAGCGCGGAGGATTTCCGCTCATAGCGGCACCGCAGCGAGGGCAGATGTTTTTGACCTCACCGTCGGACGCCTCTCGCTCCGGCAGTTCTCCGCACTCGGTCAAAGATGCGAGCACGCGAACAAGCGCATCACCCGAGCTTCTGCGGTCAAGCGACATGCGCGCAAGCGTTATTCCGTCGCCTCCGCGCTCCGCCACTATCCGCAGTCCTCCCGGAAGCTCCTCTACGCGAAAGCCGCCGAGTCCCACACGGGATATGCGCGTCACCGCCGTAATATCAATACGGTGTCCCGGGAGCCTTCGCTCCCACGGCATAAGACCGATAAACCGACGCAGAGCGCGCGCCGGAAGTCTGCTGCCGGTTATCCGCTCTGCTCTGCCGAGACGAACCGTGTACATAACAACGTCTATGCTGTCCGGAAGAACAAAAACGCGGCATTCGGATATCATACCCTCCGGCGAGCGGTCGAGCTCGGCGCAGTATATAAGAGCGTTCGCGTCAGCCACGCTTGTGTCAGGCACGGTCATACCGCCTGCCCGCTTCGACCGTCTGTCCGCATCGTCTCCGGCAATGCCGTTGAGCTCTATGCCGATTTTTGAATTACTTCCAAAGGCTTCGGCCGAATCGAACCCGATTTTTTCAACCGTTCCGCCGTCCGCTTCATATCGGTACAGCGCTGCATACACCTCAAGATCGCGCGCACTCGGTACATATTCCATCCGTTCGGGGGAAGCCTTTTTCGCCTTATCGGTCGACTTGTCGTCCGATGATTCGCACGGGCGCGAGTCGTTGGTCTCATAATGCTCGTCCACAGATTTTTTCTTTTCCGCAGATTTTTCTTTTCTATCTGCCATCGGCGCTTCCTCCTTTCGTTTTGCCTTGTATCATGTGCGGCAGAGTCCGAGTAAAAAAACACGCTCCAAACGCAAGCCCCATCATATCATTCGCATTTCATCCGCATACTTTAATCGGACGATCTCTGATGTCGGCTTGCAAATACATCGGTATTTTCGCCACAAGTCAAAATATGGAGACTTTACAAAACCGAAAAGTCTCCATTGTCTGTATTTATTCGTTAAGATTCATATCTGCGGCATTGATAATCAATAATGAGATAGAAATGCCGCATGTTGTCACAAGATTCGTTTGGCTTTCGGTGCCGCCCGCCCCGGCGCAATATCTATTTGCGTTGTGATTTACGCTTACTTCTTTTCTCTCTGTGAAAATACGCTGCGAAAGCCAGGTTCCTGCCGCTGCACGGTTCTTCTCTGCTCCTCGCGCCTCGCCTCCGCGCGCGCTCTGTCCTCACGGGACGGCATGCTTCGCTGCAAGTCGTTTCGTGCAGCATCGCGCACTCTGTCTTCCCGTCTGTCGCCGCGTACTCTGTCCTCACGCGAATCACCTCTGCGTATAGCATGAAGCTCTTCTGCGGGTATTCCGGTCGCATTAGCCACATCGTGCTTTGCGCTGCGAAGAGCCGAGTCGAGCAGATTTTCGCATTCGGTGCCGAGCCTGTGCGACAGCTCGCTTATCTCCTCGTCTGCCCCGTTGACAGCGCTGCGAAGCATACCGCAGACATTGCCTATGACCAAGCCTACCTCGCGCTCTATGCGCTTAGCCATATCGTCTACCGAGCAGCCGAATGCCGCACCGACATTGCGGAGCTTTTCCTGCGTCCTGCGGCAGTCCTCCTCGGCATCACGGCGAAGCCCGTCGGCATCGTCACGTGCGCGCGCAAGCTCATCACGAGCTTCAGCGCGTATAGCCTCAGCCTCGTTCTGGGCGGCTGCAACGACCGACTCGGCATTCTCGCGCGCATCGAGCAATATCCTGCCTATCTGAGCGGATACCTTGTCATATGCCTCGGCCTTTTGCTTCTCCCCGGGTACCGACTCATTCTCTGCGCCGATTTGCGCCTCCGCCGAACGCAGCTCCGTAAGCTCCTGCCTCAGCGAGTTGATCATATTCGCGCTGCGAGTATTCTCACTGCGAGCCTCTGTCAAAGACTCGGACAGTACGCTGTTCTGCCGTCTGAGATCCGTTATCTCCGCGTCGTCGACCGCCGCGAGCTTTTCCTTCAGCTCCGCAATCAAGCGGTCACGCTCGGCGACCGCCGTACTCAGGTCGTGTATGCGGTCCTCATGTTCTTTTGAGGACGCGAGAAAGCTCGCGTTTGTCTCTCTTATATAATTATTTATATCGTCCTTATTGTAGCCGCCGACCGCTGTACGGAAGGTAGGCGCGGGCATCTTGTCAAGCATTTAAAATTCAAACCTTTTCAGTTATTCTTTTGTTCAGCACGAATGATAGCCTCAACGGTCGCAAGATCGTCGGGCGTATTTACACCGAGCAGCTCGCGCTCGTCGGTGGTGGTTGCCGAGCCGACCTTATCGCCGCACTCGAGCATTATCTTCGGCACATCGGTCAGATAGTATTCGCCCGCCGCGTTGTCGGCATTTATCTTTCCGAGAGCGTCTACCAATCGGTCGCAGCGGAATACATACAGACCGACGTTCAGCTCCTTTATTGCCCTCTCCTCGGGTGTACAATCCTTGTGCTCGCGTATACCTGTGATGTTGCCGTCCGCATCGCGGATGATCCTGCCGAACGGCAGCGCTCTCTCGCTGACGCAGGTCAGCATTGTGCAGCTGTTGCCGCTTGCCTCATGCTCATGGCAGAGCTGCTCGACCGTCTCGCGCTTGATACACGGAACATCGCCGCTGAGAATGACAACATCACCCTTGTAATCCTTAAGCCCCGACTGCTCTATCGCGCAGCGGACCGCATAGCCCGTGCCGTAGCCGTCCTGACCCTGCAGCGCATAGCTGCGCTCCGGGAATGCCGCCTTTACCTCGTCAGCCATAAAGCCTACAACAACGGTAATATCCTCGTCGGGAATAAAATCAATGGAATCGAACACATAAGAGATAAGCGGTCTTCCGCAAGCCTCGCGGAGTACCTTCGGGCAGGGATGTTCATTATCGTACAGTCTCGTTCCCTTGCCGCCTGCCATGATTATAGCCTTCATTTTTATTTCCTTTCACCGCCGCGCGGCGCGCAGCGCCGTAGTATTTATGATATAAAGCAATCTTTCTCGCTAATGTAACAAGGGTATTTTAACACATATTTGTCAAATTGTAAACACTATTTTGTCATTTGCCGAAATTTCGGCACTTTTTTACGCGCCGAACTCGCGCAAAATGTATCGCCGCATTGAATTCGGACACAAAAAATGCGGGGCGCTCGGTTTCCCGCGCACCCCGCTGCATAACCTAAGCTTCGGTTATACGATTATTTTACTCTGTATTGAACCCACTCCACGGCATTACTTACATTTTCGTATACGGTCGGATCATACGTTGATTCAAAGCTATAAGTATAAACCAACGAACGATCTCTGTAAGAATACTCCGTATGTGTTTCTGCCGGAACATCGGTCGATTCACCGAAGAACCACTTATTATCATACGAATGAGAGAACATACTGCTGTCATAGTATCCGTAAAGTCCGCTGTAGCCAAGCGATTCAAGAGGATACGTAAGATTTATTTCATCATATTTCGTGCATATTCTACCGCTGTCAGACTTGTAATTTTTAGTGCCGAAAGAATAACCGTCACTCGACCGATAGATCCAATAACGATAGTTCGTATATGCCTCTCTGTCCGTTACGGTTTTTGTCTGAACCTGACGCGAATCGCTCGAGGATATGCTGTTTCTTGACCACGAGCTCCATGCGCCGTAGTCACTCCACTGTGATGAAGAAGATACGAGCTGCCACTCGCTCCTCTTCACCGCATCAACACCGCTTGTCGATGAAACGGTAAAGCTCCAGTAGCGATTCACCGCCGCTCCGTCCGCCGGAACACTGTCGGCTCTTACCCAACCGGACAGCGGCTTCAGCTCCCAATGCGCATACAAGGTGATATCATCTGTTCTTGTAACCACATCATCTTCCGTGATTCTCGTACCTCCGTCCTTTTCCGTAAACCATCCCAAGAAATTATGATAGTCACGAGCCGGCACGGGCAATGTTCCTATTTTTTCTCCATAAAAAACACTGCACGAAGCTTCAGAAGCGTCAAGAATTCCCTCGTTCGCATCAAAGCTGACGGTGCTTTGCCCTTTAATATATCTTGCGAATTCTTCCTCCGAAATTTGGATCAAATCGCCGTTTGAAATACTTATGTAATCTTCGCCGGAAACAGAGTTAACATAGCCGAGATTGCCGGTCACACCGAGATAACCTGATGCACCGTCTGCCGTCACCTGCGACTCGATAACAAGGTTCCTTCCTATGATCGCATAGCTCGAGTTTGTTTTAACTGCGCTGTCTTGAGAGAGCGACAAAATTGCGCCGTCCCTTTTTAGAATCACCGCAGTAGTATTGCTGTTAACAAACACCTTGCGCAGCGTAAGCTTTCCGGAATCAACCTTTATCGGTGTACCGCGGCTATCGACTACCGTCAGCTCGTTCAAGGTTGTATTCTCAGCTGAAGAATCGATGCGGAAATCATTATAGGTCTTTGTTCCGCCGTTAATTTCAATGGATTCTATCTCGGGAACGGTAAGTGACAACGGTGTTCCTTCTGCAATATACGATATATCAAGGACAATATTCTGCGCTCCGCTGTCAAGAATTGCTTTTATACATTCCTGCGTAATTTCTTTTTGCTTTGCTCTAATTTCCTCATCTGAAGCGTCGGGCAATTGCTGCACCGCCTCAGTGTAAGAAGCCAAAGAGTTAACAGCCCTTACGCTTATACTGTTCGCCCCGACAAATGCGTCTGTTCCTATCTTTACGACATTCGAGGGTATATTCATGTTGGTAAGATTTACACATCCCGAGAATGCTTCGTTTCCGATAGACGTAAAGCTGCCTACAACCTCTTCAAGCATGGTACAGTTCTTAAACGCGCCATCGGGAATCTCCGTAATAAACTCACCTAAAGACACGGAACGAACGGACTTTCCGGCAAATGCCTTGCCGGATATTTCGGTCACCTTATATGCCTGCTTACCGTCGGAGACATAGGAAGGAATAATAACATCCGTAGATTCTCCTACATATCCGGTTACCTTAGCCGTACCGTTAAGCGAATCGGTTATATACTGAACGCCGGTAGTTTTTGAGGTTCTTCCGCTGACATATTCAAAAACATCATACGGAATTTCAAAGGGCAGGCAGCTATACTCACAATCATCGAAAGAGCCGCCCTTAGGTGTATAATCCAGAAATTCTTTCACATTATCATCCATCACACTGAATGTATATGTAAAGTATGATTTTGCAGCATAGTCGTAACCGACAACGGCAAACACGTGAGCCTTTCCTACCAATATACTTCTGTATTTTCCTTCGATTCTACCGTCTACGCTGTAGGTCGATGTCGTAGTTTTACTCTCGAGCTTGCTGTATGTAACAGACGACGAGGTACCCGTCGTGTTACTTGCGGTAGAGCTGAAGCCTTGAGTCTTGGTATCACTTCCACCCTTAGAATAGCTGTTGCCGTATCCCTTAGTAGTTGTAACGATATCGGACAGCGCATTTCTCACAGTCTGACTTGTGCTGTGCTGCTGTGTCGAGGTGAAAGCACCGGCATAATTCCAGCTGCTTGTATTCTCATCAATTTCGGAATTTACCGTCACCTTATCTGTTCCGGTTTTAGTAACCGTATTTGTGTTATTATGGTATCCGTACTTAAGTCCTCCATTGAATTCAAATCCGTTTTCGTGTCTTATACCGGAAGATACGGCGTCCTTGTCGGAGCCCGATGCGGAATGATTATATTCATTGTCCTTGGACTTACTTGTATATCCATAAGAATCGGTTGCGCCGTATTCCGACGATGCGCCGAGGCTTACCTCGGTTTTATTAGTATAATTGCCGCTTAAGCTTGCATCAAACTGATGCCCCTTATCATTGGTCACGGTCTTTGTATCATAATCGTATACAGTCGATCCGTCCTCTGTCTTATGATAGGTCGAACCGCCGTTTTGTGCAGAAACACTCAATGTTCCCGCCGACGTCGTCGCCTCTGTTTTGCACTCCTCCGTTGTCTTTCCGATAGACTTTGCCCAAGTCTCGTTTACCGTGGTAACGTCATTCCAGTTCTCGGACAGTGTCCAGGTGGAGGAATTCGTCGTCATATCGGAAATAGTTTTAGAGATTTTTTCCGCTTCCGTATTTGTGATACTCGTTGTATAGGTTTCGGACACCTGCTGCGACAAGCCGGCTACACTTTGGATCTCCCAAAAAGGCTTGTCGGCATTAAGAGGTATATTACGGATTTCACCGATCTCATATGTGAAATAAACAACATTAGTATTCTGATCTTCAAGAATGATGGGATTGTTATCCACCTTACTCACGGCAAGATTACGCTCGCTTGTATAATAGGGCTTAAGCGTGATATCTCCGGTAGTGCCTATTGGAATCGTTTTATATTCTGTACCGTTTTCATCAAACCAACCGAGGAATATATAATTTTTGAGTCTCGGATCATACAGATTAGAATTGCCCTTGCTGACTGTATATTTTTGCTGTTTTTCCGTCGGTGCACTATCGATAGGAGTTTGATACAGATTATATGTAATATTATACTCTATTTCGGTTACATGCGCGTACAGCACTTTATCTTCATCAGCCGATGCAGGTATTTCCTTAATCTGAGTGGCACCGGCATCTGGTCCGTCATACCACCCGACAAAATTATAGCCAAGGTTACGGAGGTATTTAGCGATATAAGAGGTATCAAGAACCAAACGCTCTCCGGGAACATACGAACGAACAAGCTCGATCTCATCAATGTTCAAGGTTTGAAGAAGATACGGATCTGTAAAATTATATGAAATCGCCCTTGTGTTCGGCGGAATAGGCTCTATTCTCTCATGTCCGCTGAGCCATGTATTGCATCTATCGCACCAAATGCCCTCGGTATAACCCTCGGATGTAGATGTTGCCGGAACAGCTTCTTTAACAATTTCATTATGCGCCGCTTTCAGGATCGTGCTTTCGTGCGAAACTTCATTTTCTGCGGCATCATCCGAGAAACACTTTCCGCACTTTGTGCAGCTCCAATACTCAATATTACCGTCAACCGTACATGTCATAGCCTTTGCGGCGACATGCTGCAGAGCATGCGCGCACGGCTCGTAAAGCGGATAATCTTCTTCTCCGAACATGACATGATACAGCAGATAAACAGCATCGTTGCTGTTTACCTTGCCGTTTCCGTCCATATCACCGTTCTGGCGAATCGGATAGTCATCCTTGCCGAACATAACATAATACAGCAAATAAACCGCATCATTGCTGTTCAGCTTGTCATTTGCGTCCATGTCTCCGCGGATCGCATTACGAATCGTGACGCTGCCCGAAATAATACTGACGGGAACGGGTATTTCATTATCCGCATCATCCATTCGTTTAAGTGACATCGCACACATAACATTTACGTCTGCGTCATCAACTATCTTATTGATTTCAAACGTCAGTTTAACGACCGTGCCGTTAGCATCGGTATTTTCACTGAACGCCAATACGCCGCGCCCCTGTGATTGATTCCAGTTTTTAATTTCCGCATCACATATCCACTCAACATCAGTCAATGTCATTTTGTCGGTATCAAATGTGATGTTTGAGATCGACATACTCTTAACCGTGGGCGCATTTTTCAGAGTAATATTCATCTCTACCGTTTCGCCCGGCATAGCGAATACGTTATCCAAAATAAGCTGAGCGTCTGCCGTGCCGGATGATTCTGCACTGATCACGGTCACGGGTACCGCCGTGATCACCATAAGCATTGTTAAAAGAAACGAAGCAATTCTTGTTGACAACTGTTTTTTGGTGCTCATAAATACCCTCCCTAATTTATTTTATCGTTATCGGTATCGTCACCGATTGACAGGGAATCGTTATCTCATCCTCGTTTGCATTAAAATATGTAACCTTGAGATTAACTGTGACCGTATGCGTCCCCGATACGGCAGTACTGAGAGGCTTTAATGTTATATTGAAGATTTCGCCGCTTACCGAGGTCTGCTCCGTCAAGGTAGCAACACCCTGCAGGCGCGTTTTGTTAAAGTTTGATATTTCATAATCAAAACCAGAAGACCATGTGCCCTTTGTCACGGTAAAGCTTCCGGAATCATCAACAATCGAGATACCGAATGATTTTACGGGTTCCTTGCAGTTGAGCAGTATGACGGGAATCGTAATTGATGCGTCTTTGTCAACCGACTGAGCATCACAGCTCAAATACGCTCCCGAAATTTCCGTATAGGTTGCGGTAATAACAATATCAGACCTAATATTATCAAACGCCTTATCCCAGCCGGCAAAAACATATCCGCCGCGCGTAGGTGCAGTGGGTGCTGTCGCACTCTTACCCTCAGCTACCGTCTCGGTTTTCAGAGTCGTGCCGTTCCAGTCCTTGAAGGTTACTGTATAGGTTTTTGGAATTACGGGAGTAGTAGTATCCGACACAGCACCTGCGTCGATAGTCGAGCCGTCGGACATTACAAGGATAAGATGTCCCGCATCGTTCACATATGCATTTGAAACGCCGATGCCGGAATCGCCCTTCGCGCCCGGTGTACCGCGTTCGCCCTGTTCGCCCTTGTCGCCCTTATCGCCTTTATCACCCTTGGGTCCGACAAGCGATGCAAGCCAATCCTGAAGCGTGCCCTCATAGCCGCCCTCGACCGCAAGCTCATATGCAGACTTGCCGTCTCTGCCGTTTGTGCCGTCTTTACCGTTCGTACCGTCGGCTCCCTTATCTCCACGCTCGCCCTTAGCGCCGACAAGGGTAGTCAGCCAGTCCTGAACCGTTCCCTCGTAGCCGCCTGCCACAGCAAGGTCATATGCAGATGCGCCGGTGTCGCCTTTTTTACCCTGAGGTCCTACAAGCGCGGTCAGCCACTCGGACAGCGAGCCGGAAAAGCCCTGCTCACATGCAAGCTCGT
>ULVP01003856.1_pt1 | contig 11355 bp, 8 predicted proteins | sample 1959551 | NCBI WGS metagenome assembly ULVP01 (sample SAMEA4835789, study PRJEB28245) | human gut metagenome | biome: gut microbiome; material: fecal sample | place: Denmark | collected 2008 | reverse complement strand
CCCTGGCCGCGACCATCGCCATGGTCAGCATGTATTTCTTCATCGCCGCGCGCTGCATCCTCGCCCTGGGCGAGGCGGGCAACTTCCCGGCAGCCATCAAGGTGACCGCCGAGTACTTCCCCAAGAAGGACCGCGCCTACGCCACCTCGATCTTCAATGCCGGCGCTTCGATCGGCGCGCTGTTCGCCCCGCTGACCATTCCGCTGCTGGCGAAGGCCTGGGGCTGGGAGATGGCCTTCATCGTGATCGGCGCCCTGGGCTTCGTCTGGATGGGCTTCTGGGTCTTCATGTACAAGAAACCCTCGGACCATCCGAAGGTGAATGCCGCCGAGCTGGAGTATATCGAGCAGGATCAGCACGAAGTGGTCGACGGCGAGACGGTCGGCAAGGAGCAGGAGGGCGAGAAGATCTCGTTCTGGAGAACGCTCTCGTTCAAACAGACGTGGGCCTTCGCCTTCGGCAAGTTTATGACCGACGGCGTGTGGTGGTTCTTCCTCTTCTGGACCCCCTCGTACCTCAATTCGCAGTTCGGGATCAAGATGTCCGAAGGGCTGGGCGTGGCGCTGATCTTCACGCTTTATGCCATCACGATGCTGTCGATCTACGGCGGCAAGCTTCCGACGATCATCATCAACAAGACGGGGCTGAACCCCTATGCGGCACGCATGCGCGCCATGCTGATCTTCGCGTTCATTCCGCTGCTGGTGCTGCTGGCGCAGCCCATGGGCACGATCTCGCCGTGGTTCCCGATCATCCTGATCGGTCTGGGCGGCGCGGCGCACCAGTCGTGGTCGGCCAATATCTTCTCGACCATCGGCGACATGTTCCCCAAGTCGGCGATCGCCACCGTGACGGGCATCGGCGGCATGGCCGGCGGCGTAGGCTCGATGATCCTGCAATGGTTCGCCGGCTGGCTGTTCGTATATGCCGACGAAACGGCGATGCAGTTCATGGGTTTCGAGGGTAAGCCCGCCGGATATTTCGTCGTCTTCTGCATCTGCGCCGTGGCTTACCTCATCGGCTGGATCGTGATGAAGACGCTGGTTCCGAAATACAAACCGATTGTATTGGATTAACTTAAAAACCGGACATACAATGATCAAGCAACTGAACAAGTCGACCGTCGAAACGGTCGGCCGTCCCGTTCGCATCCTGCAATTCGGCGAAGGCAACTTCTTGAGAGCCTTCGTGGACTGGCAGATCGACATCGCCAACGAGAAGGGCGTCATGGATGCAGGCGTGGCCGTTTGCCAGCCGATCATCGACCCCGAGCGCAAGGTGCTGGGGATGATCGACCTGATGCACCGGCAGGACAACATGTACCACGTCTATCTGGAGGGCATCGAGAACAAACGGCCCAAGAAGGACGTGCGGCTGGTGAAGAGCATCATGGATTCGTTCAATCCCTATGTGGACTATGCGAAATACGAGGCGTATTTCCTCTCGCCGGAGCTGAAGATCACCATTTCGAACACCACCGAGGCGGGCATCCGCTACGAGGAGGGCGATGATCTGACGGCCTGTCCGCCGAAGTCGTATCCCGCCAAGATGACGGCGCTGCTGTACAAGCGGTTCAAACATTTCAACGGCGACCCGACCAAGGGCCTTTGCATCATCTGCTGCGAGCTGATCGAGAACAACGGCTCGACGCTCCACGAATACGTCATCAGACACGCCGAATACCACAAGCTCGGGCAGGATTTCATCGACTGGGTCGAAAACAGCTGCCACTTCTGCGACACGCTCGTGGACCGCATCGTCCCGGGTTTCCCGCGCGAGCAGATCGGCGAGATCAGGGAGGAGATCGGCTATGACGACAACCTTGTGGTGAAGGCCGAATTGTACCACTTGTGGGCTATCGGCGGGCCGGGCTACAAGGAGGTGATGAAGGAGCTGCCGCTGGACAAGGCGGGGCTGCATGTGATCTTCATGCCGTCGATCAAGCAGTTCCGCGACAAGAAGGTCCGCATCCTGAACGGGTCGCATACGGGCATGGTGCCCATCGCCCTGCAAATGGGCTGCGAGACGGTGATGGACGCTTTCAATACGCCCGACATCGAGCGGTTCGTCAACGACATGGTTGCCGAGGAGGTGATCCCGATGATCGACGAGGACCGGGACGAGCTGAAGAAGTTCGCCGCCGGGATTCTGGAGCGTTTCTACAACCCCTTCATCAAGCACATGCTCCGGTCCATTTCGCTCAACTCGCTTTCGAAATGGGAGGCGCGCAACTATCCGACCGTGCGCGACAACTGGTTCAAGGCGCAGCGGCTGGCCGAACGCGAAGCATTCACGTTCGCCGCGCTGATGACCCTCTACGGGCCGAACAGCGGTTTCGAACCCGACGACACGAGGGAGTTCGTGGACTACATCTGCGCCAACTGGGATTCGGCCGACATGGAGGCTACGATCGCGAAGATCGTGAAGGAGAGCGGCATCTTCACCGTCGATTTCTCGGAGGTTCCGGGCTTCATCGGGACCGTTGCGGGCTATGTCCGCGACATCGAGACGCTGGGCATGAAAGATGCCTTGAAGAAGTTTTTAGGAGCGTAACCAGTCAGCTGTTCCGGTGCGGCGTTTCGGACGGTTCGTGGCACGGCCTCCGGTCGTGTTCACAAGTCCGACTCACCCCCGAACCCCCGCCTCGGCGGGGGCTTTGCGGGACCCGGACATGCGGCTTATTTTATTGATATGAAACGGTTTCTGAAAATCAACGCTGCGGACAATGTCGCCGTCGCACTGGCCGACGACCTGCACGAGGGCGAGACGCTCGATGTCGAGGGCGTCGCCGTGACGCTCCGCGAGGACGTTGCGCGCGGCCATAAGTTCGCCCTGCGCGACATCGCCGCGGGCGAGAACGTCGTGAAGTACGGCTATCCCATCGGTCACGCCACGCAGGACGTGCCGCAGGGCGGGTGGATTCACACGCACAACCTGAAAACCAACCTCCGCGACGACCTCGAATACACCTATGCCCCCAAGGTTTACGATGTCGGGTGCCCGAAGCGCGACGTGCGGGTGATGGGTTACCTGCGCGGGAACGATACGATGGGCATTCGCAACGAGTTGTGGATCGTGCCCTCGGTGGGGTGCGTCAACGGGCAGGCGCAGGCCATCGCGGAGCGTGTGAAGCGCGAGTGCGACTGCTCGCACCTCGACGACGTGCGGGTCTACACCCACAATTACGGTTGTTCGCAGCTGGGCGACGACCACGCCAATACGCAGCGGGCGCTGGCCGCGCTGGTGCGTCACCCCAATGCGGGCGCCGTGCTGGTGCTGGGCCTCGGGTGCGAGAACAACCAGGTGTCGGCCCTGAAAGAGGTGATCGGCCAATGGGACGACGAGCGGGTGAAGTTCCTCGTCGCCCAGGAGGTCGAGGACGAGATCGAGGCGGGATTCGAAATCTGCCGCGGGCTGGTGGAAAAGACCAAAGCCGATAAGCGTCAGCCGCTTCCGCTCGCTTACCTCAAGGTGGGCTTGAAGTGCGGCGGCTCGGACGGTTTCTCGGGCATCACGGCCAATCCGCTGGTGGGGCTGTTTTCCGACTGGCTGATCGCGCAGGGCGGCACGACGGTGCTGACGGAGGTTCCCGAGATGTTCGGCGCCGAGACGATCCTGATGGACCGCGCCGCGGACCGCCGGGTTTTCGACGGAACGGTCTCGCTGATCAACGATTTCAAGCGCTATTTCCGCCGGTTCGACCAGCCGATTTATGAAAATCCCTCGCCGGGCAACAAGAAGGGCGGCATCACGACCCTTGAGGAGAAATCGCTCGGCTGCGTGCAGAAGGGCGGGGCGCAGCCCGTCGTCGACGTGCTGACCTACGCACAGCCCGTCACGAAGCCGGGATTGAACCTCTTGCAGGCTCCGGGCAACGACCTGGTGGCCGCTTCGGCGCTGGCTCTCTCGGGCTGCCAACTGGTGCTCTTCACCACGGGACGCGGCACGCCTTTCGGGTCGTTCGTGCCCACGATGAAGATTTCGACCAACACGCAGCTCGCGGAGTTCAAGGCCAACTGGATCGACTTCAACGCCGGCACGCTGGTCGAGGACGAGGAGCCGCAGGCCGTGCTGGAGCGTTTCATCGGCAAGGTGCTGGCCACGGCCGGCGGCGAGCGTCTCAAGCACGAGGAGACGGGTTTCAAGGAGATCGCCATCTTCAAGACGGGGGTGACGTTGTAGCGTGTAATTGCGTTCACCGAACCTATGATGAAATCCGCTGTAATCATAACGATCCTTCTCCTGTCCTCGTTCGTCGCCTCGGCAGAGACGGTCTATACCGTCGACTGCAACGGCGGCGGGGATTTCCGGACCATTCAGGCGTGTTTCGACGCCCTGCCGTCGAAGCCTGCGGAGTGGCGCACGGTGCGGATTATGCCCGGCGTCTATCGCGAGAAGGTGACGCTCGACGTCTATAAGGACAAGGTCCGGATTCTGGGCGATGAAATGGCTGAAACCCGCATCGTCTGGGGCGACTATGCCGGCAAAGTCGTCGACGGCCGCGAGCTGACCACCTACGACAGCTATACGATGTCCGTTCAGGCCGACGATGTCTATCTGGATTGCCTGACCGTCGAGAACGATGCCGGAAGGGTAGGGCAGGCCGTGGCGCTCGAAACCCGCGGCGACCGCATCCATCTGTATCATTGTGCGCTCATCGGCGATCAGGACACCTTCTTTGCTCGCAGCTACGTTTCGCGCGTACATGTCGAGAATTGTTATATCGAGGGAACCACCGACTTCATTTTCGGCCCTTCGATCGTGCTGTTCGAGTGTTCGACGATCCATTGCAAGGCCGACAGTTTCATCACGGCCGCTTCGACCACCGAGCGCAACGAATACGGATTCGTCTTCTCCTGCTGCCGTGTGACGGCGGCCGAAGGGGTGACGCGGGTTTACCTCGGGCGTCCGTGGAAATCGGCGGCCCGCACCGTGTGGCTGGAGTGCGAATTTCCCGCGGCGATCCGTCCCGAGGGGTGGCGCGACTGGCGGTTGTCCGGGTCCTATGCGATCTTGTCGTAGATGGTTTTCAGCCGGCGGGTCATAAAGAACTGGATCACTCCGCGCAGGAACATGTAGAGCGTGAAGGCCAGCCATAGGGCATTGTTGCCGATCAGCGGGTAGCAGGCGTAGTAAATGGCGAAATAGGCCGCCGTGGCCCAGAACATCGAGTCGCGCATGACGCGCGTTTCGGTGGCTCCGACCATGATGCCGTCCATGATGAAGGGCATGGCCGAGGCGATCGGGATGAGGATGATCCAGACGATGTAGCGTCCCGCCAGCTCCTCGATCACCCCGGCGTTGGGTGCCGAGTGATCTACGAACACGCCCACCAGGTCGCGCCACCAGACGAGATAAATCCCCACGAAGACCACCGATACGAGCGTTCCCCAGGCGATGCACCTCCGCAGGCAGTCGCGCAGCGACACGCTGTCGCGCGCCCCGATGAAGCGTCCCGTGAGCGCCTCGGCGGCGTAGGCGAAGCCGTCGTTCATGTAGGAAAAGAGCGTGAAGAGTTGCAGCAGCAGGGTGTTCACGGCCAGCAGCGCGGGGTCGTCCATGCGTGCTGACGCCCCGGTGAAGAAGGTGTAGACCGCGACGATGCAGAACGTGCGCAGGATGATGTCGCGGTTGATGATGAAGAACGTCTTCAGCGGTTTGAGGTCCAGCACCTCCGACCAGTCGATCCCGGTGAGGATCGGACGGTATTTGGCGGCGAGCAGCAGCGCCGAGAGCGCCACGCCGGTCCATTGGGCGATCACCGAGGCGTAGGCGATGCCCACGATGCCCATATCCATCCCGAAGGCGAACCAGAGGCTGCAAAGGATGTGCACGATGTTGACCGTGACGGCCGTCAGCATGGGGAATATGGCGTTCTGCATCCCCGTGAACCAGCCGTTGAACCCGAAGAGCACGATGCCCGCCGGCACGGCCCAGATGCGGGCGTAGAAGTAGTCGCGGGTCATTTCGCTGCCGTTCATGGCCCAGAGGGCCAGTTCTCCCACGGGGTATTGGAGCAGGATCATCAGCACACCCATCACCGCCGACACCGACAGCGCGCGGGCCAGCATGTTGGTGCACTCGCGGAAGTCGCCCGCGCCGAACGCCTGGGCCGTCAGCCCGCTGGTTCCCATGCGCACGAACGAGCAGTTCCAGTAGATGAAGTTGAAGATCGAGACGCCGATGGCCAGCGCGCCGATCGTGGCGGCGGAGTCGGCTCCCCAGTGTCCGGCGATGGCGGTCGATACGATGCCCATGAGCGGCACGGTGATGTTCGAGACGATATTGGGGAGCGCAATGCGCAGTATTTCGCGGTTCATGTTCATAACACAGGATCGGGTGTCGCAGCCGATACCGGGCGGCGCGGGGCTTCTGCCGGAATGCCGCCGGTCGTCGGGGAGTTATTTTTCGGCAAAGATACGGCAAAAGCAGGCGTTTTGTCGCCTTCCGGCGCAATTATTCCCAAAACGGTTGAAATCGGGCACGTTATGTGTTATAATCCGGAAAAATGGATTACCTTTGCCGGGTGGAAACCGGCTCGGACGGGCTGCGTCCGGTATCACGCGCGTGAACCCGGTCGGCACGTTCCGGTCCCTGCCCCCGATAATTTATTAGACGAATAGAAAATGAAAGATCCTAAAAACGACTCGACCCCGGTGCTCGAACGCTTCGGACGCGACAAACGCAAGCGCACCGTAGTGGCTACGGCGGAGCGTGTCGAGCGTCGCCCGCGTTTGCAGCGTGATGCCGCCGATTCGGAGCAACCCTCCTTTGAAAACAGGCCCGAACGCCGGGCTTCGTATAACCCCCATTTCACGGCCGACAACCGTCCGGTTTTCGAGAAGCCGCACTACGGCGACAAATCCCGCGGGGAGGGCGACCGCCCGCGCCGTTCGTATGACGACCGCCCGCGTCCCTATGGCGACCGTCCGCGTCAGTACGACGATAAGCCGCGTTCGTATGGCGACCGCCCGCGTCAGGACGACGACCGTCCGCGGCGTTCCTTCGGAGACAAACCCCGCTACGACGGTGACCGTCACCGCAGCGACGAGGAGCGTCCGCGCCGCAGTTACGGCGACAAGCCGGCCTACGGCGAGAAGAAATTCGGACCCAAGAAGTTCGGCGACAAGCCCTACGGCGAGAAGAAGTTCGGCGAGAAAAAATTCGGGGATAAGAAATTCGGCGACCGGAAGTTCGTCGACAAACCGTTCAAACCTGCCTATAAGAAACACGACGACAAACCGGCGTCGTATCCGAAATTCAATCCCGAGAAGCAGACGGGCGAGATGCGCCTGAACCGCTTCATCGCCCAGTCGGGCATCTGCTCGCGCCGCGAGGCCGACGATTTCATCACGGCGGGCGTCGTTTCGGTCAACGGCAAAATTGTCACCGAACTGGGGACCAAGGTGCTGCCGACCGACGAAGTGCGGTTCAACGACGAGCCGGTGCAGGGCGAGAAGAAGGTCTACCTGGTGCTGAACAAGCCCAAGGGCTACGTCACTTCGCTCGACGATCCCCATGCCGGAAAGACGGTCATGGAGCTGGTCTCGGGCGCCTGCACGGAGCGCATCTACCCGGTGGGACGCCTCGACAAGAACAGCCTCGGGCTGCTGTTGTTCACCAACGACGGCGACCTTACGAAGCAGTTGACGCACCCTTCCTACAAGAAGAAGAAAATCTACCAGGTGACGCTCGACAAACCCCTGACGCGCGCCGACATGGACCGCATCGCCGAGGGCGTCACGCTCGAAGACGGCGAGATCTTCGCCGACGAGATTTCCTACGTCAAGGAGAACAAGCAGGAGGTGGGCATCGAGATCCACTCGGGCCGCAACCGCATCGTGCGCCGTATTTTCGAGTTCCTGGGGTACACCGTGACCAAACTCGACCGCGTTTACTATGCGGGTCTCACGAAGAAGAACCTCAAGCGCGGAGCGTGGCGGTTCCTGACCCGCGAGGAGGTGGAGCGGCTGAAGTCCGGGCAGTATGAATAGAAAGTCCGGGCTGTATGCATAAATGAAAAGAGCGATTCGTGAGAATCGCTCTTTTCATTTCATTTAATGCGTGTCCCGATACCAGTTCGTCATCCGGTTTTCGGCGACGTACTTCGTCGAAGGCTCGCTCACGGAGACGCCCGTATAGAAATGCACGGGGTTCGACCCGTTGTTGTATTGGGAATAGAACTGCTTCGTGCACAGACGGCTTTCGGGGGGAAATGCCCGGTCGAGTTGCGTCGTGAATTCCTTGACGAGCGCCGGGTCGCCGCAGCTCAATTCGACGTAATGCCCCAAGTCGTAGAAAAGGTGTGTCATCAGTCCCTCGTAGTACTGGAGCTGCGAGAGTTCGAACGGCTGTTTGCCTTTTTCGTTGATGCGGCGCATCACCTCCGCCAGCGCGTCCAGCTGCGACGTGACGGCCAGTGAGATGCAGCCCGACTGCTCTTTCCAGGTCGTGCTCTGGTATTCGTTTTCGTAGAGGTTCCAGAACTCCCGGCAGGTTTCCGCGAGCCGGTCCGCGACCGGTCCCGTTTCGAACAGGTGGGGAACGATCCGGTCGTAGGGGAATCCGTCGCCCATGACCTCGCAGGGCGACGCCACGATGTAGCCGATGACCGAACGCAGGTCGTAGAGCGTTTCGATGTTGGCCATGAAGCAGTCGTCGAAGATCAGGTAGTCGAAACGGAACTGCTGCGCTTCGAGCGCCTCCTTCAGCTCCGTGATGTTCAGTTCGTAGCCCTTGTCGCCGAACGAACGGGTCTGCTTGGCCCCCGGGGGCGCGGCCCATAGGTCGTCCTCGGCGGAACGCCGCATCGAGTAGGAGAGCGAGCCGCTGGCGACCGGAATCCACGCCTTGCCGTGGCAGCCGATGATCAGCCCGTAGTTTTGGGCCGGAGCCAGCTCCGCGGCATCGGCGAACAGCTGCCGCACCTTTTCGGGGTTTCCGGCGTTGAAGCCGTCGTAGGTTTTGAGCGTCGTTCGTTCGCACCGTTCCGTCGCCGGGTCGTAACGGATCTCCTGCAGGACGGCCGACGAATGCTTCTCGGGCTGGTAGCAGACCAGAATGCGCCCGTCGCCCGGGATTTGGTTCGTCACGGCCGCACTGACGCCCTCGATGTTGCGCTCGTAATAGTCGATCAGGCTTCGTCCGGGCATGTACAGCAGAAGGGTCTGCGTCGCCACGGCGGGCCGCTGGTAGACCTCGACCGGATAGCCGTCCTTGTTGGCGGGGTGGCGGACGGTTATCGTGCCCAGCTTCCGGCGCGCCTTGGCGGAGTTGGGTTCGGAAGCGGTCACCGTGACCGTCGTCTCCCCGCGGGCGCCGCCGTCCGGCGTCACGGCGAATCCCTCGCCGGTATACGACAGCGTCCACGGTTCTTCGGCCGACACGGTGAACGTCGTTCCGGACGAAGCGTCGCCCGGGAGGTGAATCTCTCCCGTCGAGACCTCGATTCGCGGCTCGCGGTCTTTTTCGCAGGCCGCGAGCGTCAGCAGCAGGGCGAGGCAGAGCGTATGCCGGAGAATGCGGATCATTTATAGGTGCGGGGTTTGAGGTTGTTGAACTGCCACGTGCGGTCGCGCTGGTAGGTGTAACCCTCCGGTTTGTTCCAGTAGACGCGGCTGAAATCGAAATAGAATCCCTTGCGCTTCTTGCCCTCGACCACATAGGGAACGACCAGCGGCACGAACTCCACCGTGCGGCTGACGATGCGCGCCTTGCCGAACGAAAGCCCTTCGGCGGCCAGCACGTCGAGCGCGTGGTCGAACATCAGCACATGGCGCGGGGTCTTCTGCGTGAATCCGTCGCCCGAGCCGAGGATCGTGCGGATGACGCCGTTCATGCGGTCCGACCAGGCTTTTTCCTGCTCCTTGTCGCCCAGCGCACCGTAGGCGAACGACATGAGGTTGAGGATTTTGGGGCTGAACGGATCGCGTTTCAGGGCGTCGTTTCCCACCGAGACCATCGTTTCCAGCGTGGCCCTGTCGGGTTTGTCGGGGTCGATGCCCGAGGCCAGCATCAGCATTTTGTCCAGATCGGGGTTCACGGCCAGCGGCTTGTATTCGTCGCGGTAGGCGTATCCGTAGTAGAGGTAGTGGTAATCCTCGTCGGTCAGCGTCTCGTCGCCCGCGTTGTAGCGCATCATCAGCGCGGGGTAGTAGAACGCGGACTGGGCGTCCATCGTCCGGTCGAGGATCATGTCCTCGTCGGGGACTCCGGCGGCGGCCAGCGCCGGAACCAGCAGTGAGAGAAGCAGCAATCGTTTCATAGCGGTCGTTTCCGGTACAAACGCAAAATCAGCGCAAATCGTATCTGGCGATCAGTTCTTCGAACTTCGCGCGGAGTTTTCCCGATCCGGCGACCAGCGGCAGGCGCATCGTGTCGCCGATGCGTCCCATCACCGAGAGGGCGCATTTCACGCCCACGGGGTTGCCCTCCTCGAAGAGCGCGTGCACGGCTTCGTCCAGCGCGGCATAAGCCTTTTCCGCCGCGTCGAAGTCGCCCGCCTTGGCATGGTTCACGCACTCCATGAACCGCTGCGGAAAGGCGTTCGCCGCCACGGAGATCACGCCGTCGCCTCCGCGGCGCATCAGCTCGATGGCCATGCCGTCGTCGCCCGACAGCACGAGGAATCCCTCGGGACGGTTGTCCAGGATGCGCTGCATCTGCCCGATGTCGCCCGACGCCTCCTTGATGCCGATGACGTTGCGGAAGTCGGCGGCGCAGCGGAGCGTGGTCTCGGCGGTCATGTTGACGCCCGAGCGGCCCGGGATGTTGTAGAGGATCACCGGCAGGGGCGAATGCTCCGAGACGGTGCGGAAATGCTGATAGAGACCCTCCTGCGAAGGTTTGTTGTAATAGGGCGTCACGCTCAAAATGGCGTCGGCGCCCCGCAGGTCGAATTCGCGCAGCTGGTCCAGCACCTCCGAGGTGGAGTTGCCGCCGCAGCCCATCACCAGCGGCACGCGGCCTGCGATCTGGTTGGTGATGAACATGGCGATCACGGCGCGTTCGGGCATGTAGAGCGTGGGGGTCTCGGCCGTGGTGCCGAGTGCGACGATGTAGTCCACGCCGCCGTCGATCACGTAGTCGATCATGCGGGCCAGCGCCTTGTAGTCGACGCGGCCGTCTGCCGTGAAAGGGGTGATCATCGCGGCGCCCACGCCGGAAAGTTTGTGTCGTAGCATAATGTCTCTGATTGTCGTTTTATCTGTTGTCGTTTTGCGTCAGTCCTCAAAGCAGGCGTCTTGCGCCTGTCAGAATAATTCCTGTTGTGCGGCCTTTTCCACCGGGCCTCCGCCTTCGATCATGGCGATGAACTCCTCCTCGGAGATGATCCTTACACCCAGCTTCTCGGCC
>ULVP01102495.1_pt1 | contig 11359 bp, 8 predicted proteins | sample 1959551 | NCBI WGS metagenome assembly ULVP01 (sample SAMEA4835789, study PRJEB28245) | human gut metagenome | biome: gut microbiome; material: fecal sample | place: Denmark | collected 2008 | reverse complement strand
GGCGGGTTGCCGATCTCCTCGGTCGAGGTCGCAGCGGAGTCAATGACAAACTCGCCCGCGCGCCCGGCGCGCCGCACCAGCTCGGTAAACACCGACTCAGCCATCGTCGAGCGACAGATGTTGCCATGGCAGATAAACAGTATGCGTTGCATGAGCGGTTTCCTTTCTAGGCGGTCGTGCAGGGCTTACAGACTGCTCTTGAGGCAGTTTGCTCCAATAAAGCCCGCTGCGTAGTTTACCTGCGATAATAACAAGATTAGACCTTTAATCCCAACGCTTCTACTGTGTTCAACGAGCTGAATGGCTCAAAAAATAGTTTCCAATATAGGGAAGGAAATCCACTTTATTAAGGCCAGAAATCAGTCAAAAGTAGAAGCAAAAGTAGTAAAAACGTAGTACGGCTCAAATTTTTACTACCAATGTCTACCTGCGGTTTTGTTCAATAGCAAGCATCTCGTCTTGAATATCTTCAAGCCCAAGATGGGTGTAAACGTTGTAGGTGGTGTTGATATCCGAGTGCCCCATAATGTATCTGAGCTTTGCTGGACTCATGCCAGCGCGTGCCATTCGGCTACAGAAAGTGTGCCTGAGCTGGTGCGGAGTTATATGAGGCAGTTCTTCCTTATAGATGTGGTTGTGCTTAATGATGGCGCGTTTGAGCCTATGCTCCCAATGCAGAGCAACGCATGGCATCTCATTCTTGTCTAGGCATATGAAGCCCCTTACCCCATCAATAACAGGCTCTTCTTTTGGCTGCGCCCTCTGTTCGATGAGACTGTGGAAGGCCTTTTCGACAGAGGCGGTCATGGGGATATACCTCATACCAGATTTCGTCTTGGGCTCTTCAACGTAATACTGCATATCTCTCGCACGATGGAGTTGCTTTTGAACGCATATGCAGTGATTTTCGAAGTCAATGTCATCAAGGGTCAGGCCGCAGTATTCAGAAATTCTGAGTCCAGTGTTCAACAAGATGAAGTAAGTCTCAAAGTAGCGCGAGAAGTGATGATCCGAGCGCATGAACTCAAGGAATAGCCGTTCCTGTCTAACGCTTAACGATTCTCTGGATACCGTATCGTTGACCAGCACATTGATAAGCTCGAAGTTAAAGGGGTTTCTTCTGATGAGGCCGCATTCCTCAGCAAGTTGAAAGGCTGGCCTGAGTACGCCTCGGATGCTACAGACGCTGCTATAGCCCTTTCCAACATCTTGCTGAAGGTGGATAAGCCATTTCTTTGCGTCCAACACCGTAATGTTTGATATTTTGGCTTTGCTGAAGCTGTCTGTTTTCAGGTAATTGGTGACGGTTTTATAGGCGCTAACGGTTGTCTTTCGTACCGCAACCTTGGTCGCAAGGTAGTTCTCAACCAGAGTCATGACGTTCATGTTCTCAGGTGCGATGTGGTCGAAGAGGTCTTTTTGAACCTGCTGCTCTTTTTGTCTTAAGCAGAGGTCTCTCTTTTTGCCGTGCGGCGTTTGGTCGTGAATTGTCAAAGTCCACGAATAGGCAAAGCAGGTTTTTCCCATCCAATTGGTGTATTTAAACGAGTAGCGACCGTCTGGGCGCTGGCCTTCTCCGCGATGGAGAACTCGACCCTTGTTATCTTTCCTATTCGACATAGCTTGGATCTCCTTTCAGAGACTCAAGCACGACAACATGATTGTAGCTATGGGGTTGTCTATGCCATGGTAAAAGGGTTCGTTTATTGGGTTAAATCAAAGGAAATGAGGCCTATTTGCCCCGTTGAGGCTGGGGTTGGAGTAAGTGTCCATCGGTGTAATTCCAAGCCCAAATTTCGCCCTCAGCGTGCATCTTTGCTATAGGCTGAGCGGACATCAATTGAAATCGCAGTTTGAAAGAAAGGGCACCGTGGCGAAGTACGCTACGGTGCCAGACATTGCACAGTGTGGATTGAGGAGCCTATGCGACTGTTGCCCTAAGCAGGACTTTCTCACCGTCGCTGGCAAAAAGATATGTAATCCCGTTTTTGCTTGTAGACCCACTGAAGTCTTCGACACTGTTTGCAAGATTTGTAACGACTTCCTGAGCATCGGTTTTCGAGAGTGAGGAATCGCAAGCCATCACGAATCCGCGTGCGACGATTGCTGAGTCACATTTTGTGGTGTCAATCATAAGGACGGGGGACGGGTTGCAGGAGCTGTCATACCTGCTGCTCTTTGTCAGGTTACTCTGCCCGTCCATTGTCGTAAAAGAGAGCATTGCGTACATATCGGGGTCTTTGATGTCGTCAACAAATATATAGGAAATAAGCTCATCGGTGCTCTTGTCGATAACGTCTGCGTCTAGATTGCTTTTGAGCTTTCCATTGAAGGAGCTAGGGGAAAAGGAGAATGCGGATGGGGCGGTCTCCTCTGTCGCGGCCTGATTGCTATCTTCAGATGACTGGCTAGTTGCGGTTGAAGGGCTATCGTCTTCCGCTTCATCGGTGCTATTCGGGGCTGGAATTATCTTTCCGCAGTACATGCAGACCTTTGAACCATCGCTTCTGTCCTCGAAGCAATGATTGTCTGGGTTTTTCTCTCCGACGGTTTTCCCGCAGTTGGCACAAGTTTTCGGTTCGGTGCACGTTGCGGGGTTCCAGTTGTGTGCATCGGGGTCAATTTTTCCATTGGGGTCGACCTTTCCGCATTTATAGCAGTGGTTGACTTGGTGACAGTCGTTTCCGCTCCACTTGTGTATGCAGATGATGTTTGACGCAAGCAGGGCTCCAACGGCTATTTCTGCGACTGCGACTATGCCGAGTACTGCTGCTGTCAATTTCATTTTGCCTGAAACGACCTGCTTCTTTTTCTTTTGCCCCTCTTCTGCTGGCTTTTTCGTTTGCGTATCGGGGAGCTTATTGTTGTCCTGCGCTTCATCCGAGGAGCCATCTTTTTGCTTCTCGGTCACAGATTCTGGCTGAACGCTTTGAGTGTCTTCTGTACCGTTGGTTGTTTCGTTGCTGGAGATGCTGTTCAGCGGAAAGCCACAATTTGGGCAGGTTGGAGCTTTGTCCGAAACCTGCTTTCCGCATTCTGGGCAGTTAATAAGGGGCACGACCTCTCCTTCCAAAGGAATCCCGACAAAAGTGGAAGGGGAGAAACACATCAACTAAATTAAGCGATGTGGAGGACACCTACCACAGTTACCACACCGCAAGGCTTCACATGCATATGCGAACAGACCTTGAAAGGCGGGTGCCCTCCAATTCGCCTGTTTGCATACGCAAAGCGGCAGCTATGCCATTGTGAAGCTCCATCCAAATATATGGATGTTGCGGTGTGGTAGATGAGATTGTATCAAGGACACGGGCTTTCATTTTGAGTAAAAGGGCGAACGGTTCCGCTTCCTGCTGGCATTTCTCAGGGCGCGAAGATTCAAGGCGTTTTAGGCAGCTAGCGATCTTCTCGATAGCATTGGCGATTATGCCTTGGTAATACACTGTTTACAGTGAAGGTAGACGGTCGGAGGAATTTATTCTTCCTGTCATGTTGATATCAACTACATATATGGGGTCTGCCAAGTAGAAGTTGAGGCCAAAGTGTAAAACACCCCGTATGCTACAAAACAGACTGGGGGCAGGGGCTTATGAGGTAACGCATCTTTTGCAAGCTGGGAGTGCGCAAGAGAGTTGAGCTGCGTTACGGTGTATCCCAAAATTCATAACATTTGAGACATGAGAAATACCACTCCCCAAGTGAGTCTTTTGAATCAAATAGTGTCCTAAAAGATATTCCAAAAGTATATGTCTCAATATAAAATACTAATAGGACTTTTGAGACATATAGGAATTGGAGGCACGCGATGAAGTTTCTCTACGCTCGCTGCTCAACAAAGGAACAGAACGAGGCAAGGCAGCTTGAATATGCGCATGAGCTTGGCTTAAAGGATAACCAGATATTTATCGATAAGGCTTCGGGCAAGAACGCCAATCGTCCTGCTCTGAAAGATATGCTCTCTCGTCTGCGCGAGGGCGATGAAGTCTATATCACTGAGTTGTCTCGACTTGGCAGGAGTACTAAAGACCTAATTGACCTTATGGAGACCTTCGAACAGATGCATGTCGAGGTTCATAGCAAGAAAGAGGCTATCGATACAACCACTCCAGCAGGCAAGTTGATATTTCATATGCTGTCAGCGATTGCTGAGTTCCAGAGGCAGATCATCCTTGAGAATGCTGCCGAGGGCAGGGAGGCCGCTATGAAGCAAGGTGTGAAGTTCGGCAGACCTAATGTTGATGAAGACGCTCTCAACATGGCTCTCTATCTATTTGGAAACGACAGAACGAAGTCGGTTAAAGAGATATGTGAAAAGACTGGTATCAGCAGGAGCACTCTATATAGAGAAGCTGGCAACAAAAATGTATGTCGTGGTAAATAAAAATCAAACATATAAACTCGATAGCTCAAAACTATATCGCGAAATAGGGAATTGATATTGATGGTTTGGCGTATAGCCGTTACATGCTAGGGGATACTTTCACTGTACCTAAATAGCGGAGTTGGTAATTTTAATTAAGGGAGGTAAGTTTATATCCGCTACTTACTAACGTATCTACCTGCATGTTTAACAATATCAATCTCGCATTACTTATAGTTTGCTACATCTCTTCGAGACGTAGCAAATGTTTATATTTGTCACCTTTCAAGTCCCTAAATAAATATTTAATTATATATGGTAGTTGATTGGTGACAAATTATGCGAGATGAAATCGAGCATCTATAAGTTAATAAAAATTTATAGTGACAAATTAAATTCGTGCAGGAAGGTAGTTCAGTTGGATTGATAGGAGGTTTATTTGGATTTAGGGCTAAAAGTTGGAGAGTACAGCTACAAGGAAATGTGTGAGCTATTTCACGAGAAACCAAAAACGGGCAAGTCGAAGCAACTGCAACTGAAGCATTGGGAACTGTATTGCCGTTATGAGAGGCCGACCAATCGATTGTTTGTTGTAAACGAGGTCTACGAGGAGCCGCTGGCGAGAGTCGACGGGAGAAAGACGAACGGGAGGAAGTCGGAAACCGAGGAAGAGTTTTCCATCCTATTTGGGTCACTGTTCGTTCGAGAATATACGCGAAATATGTACCATACAGCAAATGGACAGTGGCAGACGGCAAGACTGACCAATGGCGAGCTTTCTAAATATTTTGGACTATATGGGGATCGTCTTTATTATGCAAAAAAAGACAAGAAGATAGACGATGACCTATTTCAAGAGCTGACATCCAAGCTGAGCGGCAAAAGAAGGAGTCTTATTGTCGACCGCGCTGCAAAGATAGATTGGGTTGAAGTAAAAAAGGAGGTGATTGTATATTGGGGAGACCATCCTCTTTACTATGACGAAGAGTATCGAGAGTCTTTTGATTCGTATCGCATCGAGTATGTTCGCAAACATGGATATAAATCTCTTGCTGATGTAATAAAACACGGCGAGTGGTCTGATATGTCTGAGTACGTACTTGGGCGATTTAAGGCAACGTGGGAGAGTTCCCTTGCTGAGAAAAGTCCCTGGTTATTGTCGGACTATGGTTCAATAAATAGGATTGAATCGTGCACCTCGTTCGGACTTAAAGAAGGAGCGGAGAGGCCGCCGTTTTATTATTCTCTTGAAGAGGTTGATTCTGCTAGATATAGCTTCAACCTGAAAACAGTGGCATCACTGGTCAAACTCTTCGAAAAACAAGTGCCAACAAAGGGTTGGAATATGGAACAGGTTCGCTATCTCCTTAGGAAATATGTTTTGTTGCCCAACTGGCAAGACTATAGGAAACGTTCCAAGGCTGCATAGCTCTTGGTCTGGTCTAAAACTGAAAGGCAATAGAATGTGCCGTAGAGGCCATGGAGAATGACTTGGAGGAAGGGCATCATGCACTCTCCTCCAAGTTTAATTATCATTATGCAGCTATTTCACTGTTATCCGCAGACCTTGCAACAGCGGCTTTTACCGCTTGCGGAGATGCTTCCGCTGTGAATTCCAGATGAGCGTTTCAGCGTTGGGCAGTTTGGCGTGGTGTGGTAGACGCTGCCGCCCGAGACCCAGTACACGGTTTGGCCCTGCGTGGCCTGAGCTTCACTTTGGATGCGGTTTTGTTCAGCCTCCCGTTGGGCGCGCTCTTGCTCCAGTTTCTTCGCATCAACCTGTTTTTGGAGTTCATCGCGCTCGCTTTGAAGAGCATCAAGCTGGGAGTGGAGTTCTTCGAGCTTCGCTTTCTCATCGTCGATAGTTGCCTGCTGGTCTTTATAGAGAGTAAGCTCTCGACTTAAATCTGCTTTTTCGTTCTGTATCTTTTCGATGCGGCTCCGCAGCTTGTTGTTGTTATCTTGCAAAAGAGTTGCCTTGTCGAACGCATCATCATAGTCATCTGAAAGAGAATCGTACTTAGCGGAAAGTGCGTTGTAGCTCTCAACCTGCTCGCTATATGAATGGACTCCAATAGCCGTGCTGGCGATAAGTAATGCGAACAATACGGCGAAGGCTATGACGGATCTCTTGCGAGCCCTGAGGTGCCGTGAGATGCGACGTGCTTCAGAACGGATTTTGATGCACGTGCTTGGTGCGCTGTCGTTGGGCTGATCGACTTTTCCTTTGGATTGGTTGGTCTCTGCGGTTCGCTCAATAGCAACGCAGAGACGGGCTAGGGTTTCATGGGCTAATTTGCGCCCTTCAGGGTTTTCTTCATCGGCGCAAAGGTCGATGAGCTTGCAATTCAATGGTTCCATGGTCACTCTATTAATTAATGGTTATTGAAAGATGGCCTTAATAGACAATATCCGTGTAGTAGTTATTCCATTCGCATCCACCATAACCGCTATCGGGATTGGAGAAGTAGAACGTCACCGTATATCTAGAATGAGGCTTAATGTTATCAACTTGGCATGTTGAATTTTCAGTCACGGTGCCCGACTCATTTTTTAGCGAACATTCCCAAGCCGAATCAAATTGATAGTCGGTGTTGTTGTCGACCTCGAAGCTGGCAGAATAGTCAGTCCATGTTACCTCGTTGTCGATTCGGTCGGTCTGGCTGTCGATATCGGCCTCAATGGCTTCGAGAGCTGTTAGCAGCTTCTTCTGTTTGTCTAGTCCTGCGATGTAATTAGAGACAAAGTCATCGTCCGTGGCAAGGAATCCTATCTCCTCATAAAGCTCGTTGAGCGCTTCGTAACGAAGAACCATGCCCTTTTGCCATTCAATTTGCTCGTCCGATTTAAGGGCTTCGCCGAGGGCGGCTTTTTGGGTGTCGAGTCCTTCCAAATACTTGGTGCAAGAGTTCTTAACCGTGTCGCTGGAGAAATCTGCGGAACGGTATTTTTCTAGCTTTGCTAGCTCAGCATCTACTAAAACACCCTGATCCGTATCGTCCGCGTGTTTTTGCCGCCAATGGATCGACTTTTTCAAATCTTTGCTAAATTGCTGGTCGGTTCTGAGCTTCGAGCATTCTACGAGGGCGCTTTCCAAGTCTTTGTAGTGTTTAACATCCCGCTTCCCGCTAGCATCAAGTTCTTTATATTGGCTATTAAGAGACTGAAGCTCGTCCCAAGAGTCGGCGGTAATTTTTCCGATTGAGGCAATCTGCTGGTCGAGTTTTGTCCCCTGACTTGCGCAGCCGCTCAGCAGGATACATGAAGCCAACAATGGGATGAGCAATGCTTGTTTGCGCATTTGTTCCTCCAAGAAAACGTGAAGATGTGGCTGAAGGCTCTGTTTGTGGTTTGCCGCAAACAAAAGCCAGAATGCTGGCATCGCTCATCGTGGCAGTGCCATTTTCAAGATTGATCATGAACGCTTCGTCAGATGGTCGGGCTTGTTGCGTAAAGCGGCTGATAGGCTGATGGGGCGCAATCGTTGATTGCAGTGAAAATCAGAGACGGGACGAGTTCTGCCGTAACAGCAAACGGGCGGTTCTTTTGGCTCATTGGGCTTTCCTTCCTCCGACACTTGGTAAACGCTGTGTTTGGTTGGCTGATACGCCTGATAATCAGCGCTTATCTAGCCGAGCGATAGATATTGCCGTGTCATTGGAGACTGTTCCAAGTTTTTCCATTATCGGTTGAATAGGAATCGAGTTTTCCGTCTCCATCGTTATCCACGGCTTTATTGCCATTGCCGTCAGCAATTGCTCCAGTTCCATCAGCATTTTTATGAATGGCGTACTCCCCATCGGTGTCGATATAGTCTGTGCCACCGTCTTCCGAGTCAGACTTTAGATACGTTTTGCCGTCATCCGTATCAACCCAATCGTCCTCATCTAATAATGTGCTAGAAGATGAGCTCGATGAGGAGCTGGAGTAAGAAGAATAATCATCATCGTCCTCAGAGTCTTCATCATCGTCCTCAGAGTCTTCATCATTTTCATCATAGGCGGCAGAAGAAGAGGAGCTTGACGGATCATTGAAAGAATTCAATATGCAAGCACAGCTGGTGATGTATAGGGCGCAAAGAAGGCAGACAGCAAGCATAGGCAGCAATGCCTTTTTAAAGTGCGTCGCAAACTTCGCGCTTTCACTTTCGGTGCCAGTGTTTTCGTCCGTCATGGGTGTCATCCCTTACGCATCGTAGTCTTCGCGGAATCCGCAGTTCTGGCAGTAATACGTCTTTTTCTTCTTGCCAAGTGCTCCGCCCACGAGGCCAATGGGGCCTAAAAGCAGACCTCCAGCGGCGGCTTTTCCCACACTGAAGCCTTTATTAGATTCTCCTGTGCATTTCCAACCTGTGCGTTCTCCGCAAGATGGGCATTGTGCTGGTGCTTTGTTTGCCATAAAAATCATCCTTTCTCTGGCGATCGGTGCATCAACGTCTTTATGACTTCAAGTATTTCTTTTCAAGACGTTTGTGAATTAAATGCTATCGGTGTGAACTGACACTGATTTCGCAGCTTGGGGTTAACGGACGAGGGTCACGTTTTATTCATCGTGATAACGGAATTGTTGTGCAGCAAATTGAACTTTTTGAGAGATGAAAGCTATGTGTTTGTGCACGATGCGTTCTCCTTCCATTGGCGTGACGGAAACTGCGGAAGGAGGCTCATCCGAAGAGCGGAATGTGTAGCACGAAAAGGAGGAGTATCCACCCACAGTTGCTACACAGCTCCGAGCGCCTCGCAATAGCACGAACCAGCAAGGAGAAAGGGCAAATACCCCTCCTTGTCGCTGGTTGAGTGTCTTCAGTTGTGAAGCGCGAGCATTAAAAAATGCTAGAGCTGTGTAGCAGGTACAACTCTAGCATGCTGATAAGTTATTTAATCTACTGACCTGTTGAACGGTCGAAAAAGTAGGCTGTTGTGAAAAGCGGAACCATCTGACCTGTCGTGCCTGAGCCTCTATGAGTAGTAAAAAGGTAGTAGGTCAGATGATTTGAATGGTTAATATGCCTGATAATCAGCGGTTACCTCGTCGAGCGGCAGATGTTGCCATAGCAGATAAAAAGAATGCGTTGCATGAGCGGCTTCCTTTCTAGGCGGTCGCGCAGGGCTTACAGACTGCTCTTGAGGCAGTTTGCTCCAATAAAGCCCGCTGCGTACAAGGGGAGGTGGCGCAGCTCGCGCCCGTCATCGGTTTCGCTGCGGGAAAAATTGTTCTCGGACAAAATGTAGGCATATGGCGATCGGGCTTTGTCCATAAACGACCCGAGGGTTCTCGCGCGCACGTTACGTGCGGACTTTACTTCGACGGGCACAATTTCCATACGGTCGGTCTGAAGTAAAAAATCGAGCTCGCCGGTCGTCTTCCAAGACGACGGCGGCACCCAGTAATACGTCTGCAAGCTATTGCCCGAAAATGCTTGCATGACCGAGTTTTCCGCCAGGGCGCCTCGGAAGTCGGAAGATAGCGCTATGGCGGAATCCTCTTTGAGGTCGAGCCAGAGCCGCGGGTTGATGCCGAGTTTGTAGAACATGAGGCCGGTATCGAGAAGATAGACCTTAAAGAAACTTCCATCTTCGTCGTCGAAGGGAACGAGGGGAGGCTCGATGCCTTCGGTCAGGTTGTTGACCGATATGATGCCGGCGCCTTCGAGCCAGTCGAGCGGCTCGATAAGCTTGGCGCGACGGCCTCCGCGTTCGACCTCGGAGTACTTGAATTTTTTTGTGGACGATCTCAGCAGCTGGGACGGAATGGAGCGCCAGACCTTGCGCGCCGCCACGCCGCTGATCCCGTTTTCGGGGTCGGTCATATCGGCGGTATAGGTCTCGTCGATTTCGCGCTGCTCGACGCGCGCATCCTCGATGGATAACGTCTTGCGATATGCGTTGACGGCGGCGGGCATGCCGCCCACGATCTGGTATCGATGAAACAGGCTGAGCGCGGCTTGGTGCGCGGCGTAGGTCTCGAGCGTGCCGGCGTGGGTACGAATGGCATTGGCCATCTGCTCCTCGTCGAGCGCCCAGAGAAACTCCTCGAACGACATAGGATGCATGGTCTCTTGACGAACGCCGCTGGGAAAAGGCAACTTGCGCTTGCGCGTGGCGACGCCGAGCTGACTGCCGGTCGCGCATATGCGCCAGCCCGAACCCGAAAAAAAGCGAAGCGAGTTGAGCGCCCGTTCGCAGAGCTGCACCTCGTCAAACAGGATGAAGGCGGTTTCTTTGCGAATGGGGGTGCGTTTATAGTCTGAGATTCGCGCCACGATGGCGTTAACGTCGTCGGTGGGACAGTCGAACAGCGGAGCGATCAGCTCAAGATCGGTCTGAAAGTCGAGTTTGACAAACGCATCGCCGGCGATTCGTCTGCCGATTTCCTCGGCAACGTACGTTTTGCCTACGCGTCGCGCACCACGGATGAGGAGGGGGCGCGACGCGTCCTTTGTCGCCCATGATTCGATAACGGATTCGATTGATCTGCGCATGGGGCCGCCTTTCCAATTTCGTGTACTTCAGATACATAGTTTAGTACGATTTCATGTACTTGGAATACACGAAATAGTAGAAAAGTGTGTATCTCAAATACACGAAATTGCACTGCTGAAGCTTCCAGGCGGATAAACATACTCATATTGGGCGGTTTTCACCGGTTACTCGCCACCTTGGGCTATGTTTGCCCCTATGCCCGTATTGAGGGCCGTGCTGATTGACGACGGCGCTCCCAGCGAGCCAGCTTAATCGTCACCAGCGTGAGGGCCCAGGCCACAAGCGAGAACGCGGCGCCCACTGCGCCCACGTACGCAATGCCAACGCTGCTTACCACGGCGCCGCCCACTGCGGTGCCAAACGAGATGCCGACGTTAAACGCCATGGGCTCAACCGAACTTGCGAGTACCATCGACTTGGGATGGCGGCTGCGTGCCACGTCCATAAAGTGCGTGATGCATGAGACCGAGAACAGGTACATGAGCATCGCCAGGCTAAAGACAAAGACCAGCGCGAG
>ULVP01071930.1_pt1 | contig 11410 bp, 9 predicted proteins | sample 1959551 | NCBI WGS metagenome assembly ULVP01 (sample SAMEA4835789, study PRJEB28245) | human gut metagenome | biome: gut microbiome; material: fecal sample | place: Denmark | collected 2008 | reverse complement strand
GCCGCCGAGCGCGTCATGGAGCATATCGACGCAGCCCATACCCGAAAGGCAAGCAAAAAGGCGGCAAGGAAAGCACAGGAGGAAGCGGCGGCACAAACAAAATCGTCCCGCTTGCAGTTTACCGAAGAAGAACTTTCCACCCCGGAACTGGAAAAGTACATTGAAAAATCCAACCGGGCAGCCGACCGTCTGGACAAGGCAAAGGCAGCTATCCCGAAGCAGAAAAAACTTGTCAAGGAGCGTACCTTTGACGAAGCCACCGGAAAGGCAAAGACCCGCTTACGCTTTGAGGAACGGGAAAAGCCCATGCCCGGAAGCAAAAGCCATAAAAACCCGCTGTCCCGCCCCGCGCAGGAAGCGGGTATTTTCGTCCACAACAAGGTACATTCCGTAGAAAGGGACAATTCCGGCGTGGAGGGCGCACACAAATCTGAAGAACTGGCGGAAAAAGGCGCGAAATACGGGGCGCGGAAAGTCAAACAGGGCTACCGCAGCCACAAGCTCAAACCCTACCGGAAAGCGGCAAAGGCAGAGAAAGCGGCGGCAAAGGCGAATGTCAACTTCCACTATCACAAGGCACTCCATGACAACCCGCAGCTTACAAGCAATCCATTATCACGCTTCTGGCAGAAACAGCAGATAAAAAAGCAATACGCAAAGGCGGCAAGGGCAGGCGGCGCAAAGGGTATCAAAGCCGCAGCGGAGAACACCCGGAAAGCGGCAGCCAAAGCCGCCGAGAAAACAAGGCAGACCGTAGCGTTTGTGGCAAGGCACCCGGCAGGCGTTTGTATCGCCATAGCCGCGCTGCTCCTGATTATCCTTGTCTTTGCGGGGCTGTCGTCCTGCTCCGCTATGTTTTCCGGGACGATAAACGGCGTTGTGGGGACTTCCTATACATCAGAGGACAGCGACCTTGTGGCGGTGGAAAACAATTATGCCGCTATGGAAAATGAGCTGCAAGCAGAGATAGACAATATCGAGCGCACCTACCCCGGCTATGATGAATACCGCTACGACCTTGACACTATCGGGCATAACCCCCATGAATTAGCGTCCTATCTGACTGCCCTTTTGCAGAGCTACACCCCGGAGAGCGCACAGGCAGAAATCGAGCGCATTTTCGGCTTGCAGTACACCTTGACACTGACCGAGGAAGTGGAAATTCGCTACCGGGAGGAAGAACGCACTAACACATGGACGGACGAGGACAGCAACGAGCATGAGGAAACTTATACGGTTCAAGTGCCGTATGAGTACCATATCTTAGGCGTGGAGCTGACGAACAAGCCCATTTCCTCACTTGCAGAAGAACTCCTGACCCCGGAGCAGCTTGAAATGTTCCGCGTCTACATGGAAACAAGCGGCAATAAGCCGCTGATTTTTGGCGGCGGTTCCCCGGACACTTCCGCGTCGGAGGATTTAAGCGGCGTTCAGTTTGTAAACGGCACACGCCCCGGAAACACCGCCCTTGTAGACCTTGCGAAACAGCAGGTCGGGAACGTGGGCGGCTATCCCTATTGGAGCTGGTATGGCTTTAACAGCCGCGTGGAATGGTGCGCCTGCTTTGTGAGCTGGTGCTACAATCAGGCGGGTGTGAGCGAACCGAAGTTTGCCGCCTGCCAGTCGCAGGGCGTCCCGTGGTTCCAGTCACGGGGACAATGGGGCGCAAGGGGCTATGAGAATATCGCCCCCGGCGACGCTATCTTTTTTGACTGGGATTTAGACGGCAGCGCAGACCATGTAGGCATTGTCATAGGCACAGACGGAAGCCGCGTCTACACCGTGGAGGGCAATTCCGGCGACGCCTGCAAGATAAAGAGCTACGACCTTAGCTATCAGTGTATCAAAGGGTACGGGCTGATGAACTGGTAAACCGACCCAAAAAATGAAAGGAGAAATTTTATATGGCTATGAACAAGATTGAACGTATCGACCGGGAAATCCAGAAAACCCGTGAGAAAATCACAGAGTACCAGAACAAGTTAAAAGGCTTGGAAGCACAGAAAACCGAAGCGGAAAACCTGCAAATCGTACAGCTTGTGCGGGCTATGAAGCTGACCCCGCAGGAGCTTAACGCCATGCTTTCGGGCGGCGGTATTCCGGGCATGGAACCCGCGCCGGACTATGGCACAGGGGAAGCCGCTGACTATGACGAGGGACAGGAGGATTTCGCACATGAAGAATAAAATCACACGGACACTGACCGCCTTTTGCGCCGCCCTGTTCCTTATGGGCGGCTTTTCTGTTCCCGCTTTTGCACAGACCCCGGAGGACACGCCCGACGCGACCGACGACAGCGGCGTTGTCATGGAGGAACCACAGGAAGCCGAACCCCTCACGCCGGAGGGGAACGCCACCCTTGTAGACGATTTCGGCGGGAACAAGCAGCTTATCACAGTGACGACCAAAGCCGGGAATTACTTCTATATCCTCATTGACCGGGACGACGAGGGGGAAAACACCGTCCATTTCCTCAATCAAGTAGACGACGCAGACCTTTCCGCACTTTTGGAGGACGGGGAAACGGAGGAAACGCCCGCCGTCTGCACCTGTACGGAGAAATGCGAAGCCGGAGCTGTCAATATAAACTGCCCCGTATGCTCTACCGACCGTACCCAGTGTGCGGGCGTGGAAGCTGAACCGGAGCCGGAGGAACCGGAAGAACCGCAGGAGGAAGAAAGCGGCGGCAACATGGGCTTGCCGCTTATCGTCCTTGTGCTTGCCGGGGCAGGCGGCGCGGCGTTCTATTATTTCAAAGTGTTGAAACCGAAGAAGGACGCGGCAAAGGGAAGCGACGACCTGAGCGATTATGACTTTGACGACTACGACGAGGACGAGGAAGAACAGCCGGAGGAACCAGACGACGGGGAGGAAGCCGACGAGGGACAGGAGGATAAAGAAGTATGACCCTGTTCACGGATAGCCCCTATGAAAAAATGATGATACAGAAACCGGAGGACGGGAAGCGGGACAAATCCCCGCCCGCTTCCTTTTCCCCGCGCTGCGCGGGCTGCCCCTATCGGGGGCAGTCCCCTTGTATTGGGTATTGTATCAGAAAGTTAGAAAAAGACAGACAGCCGGAACGCTGAAAGGAGGATTTTTTATTGACTTCACATATCTTAGTAATCGCTGAAAAGCCCAGTGTGGCGCAGTCTATCGCCGCCGTCCTTGGCGCAGGGGAGAAAAAGGACGGATTTATCGAGGGGAACGGCTACCTTGTTTCCTGGTGTGTCGGACACCTTATCGGGCTTGCGGAAGCTGCCGCTTATGGGGAACAGTACAGGAAATGGAGCTATGACAGCTTACCCATTCTGCCGCAGGAATGGAAATACACCGTCGCCGCTGACAAGAAAGCGCAGTTTGACACCCTCAAAGACCTTATGCACCGGGAGGACGTTTCCGAAGTCGTCAACGCCTGCGACGCAGGGCGCGAGGGGGAATTGATTTTCCGTTTCGTCTATGAAGTTGCCGGGTGTAAAAAGCCCATGCGCCGCCTTTGGATTTCCTCAATGGAGGACGAAGCTATCCGGGACGGCTTCACCCACTTGAAAGACGGACAGGACTACGACCCCCTCTTTGCTTCTGCCCTTTGCAGGGCAAAAGCTGACTGGATTATCGGTATCAACGCCACCCGCCTTTTCTCCTGCCTTTATAACCATACCCTGAACGTGGGGCGCGTCCAGACCCCTACTTTAAAAATGCTTGTTGACCGGGACGCTGCCATTACCACGTTCAAGAAAGAAAAATACTACCATGTACGGCTCATGCTTCCCGGTGCGGAAGCCATAAGCGAACGGCTCCCCGCCGCTGATAAAGCGCGGGAACTGAAAAAGGCTTGCGAAGCAGCGCAGGCAGTTTGTGCTTCCCTTTCCAGAGAACAGAAAACCGCAGCCCCGCCGAAGCTCTTTGACCTCACTTCTTTACAACGGGAAGCGAACCGGATTTTCGGCTATACCGCAAAGCAGACCCTTGACCTTGCACAAGCCCTTTATGAAAAGCGGCTCCTTACTTATCCGAGGACGGACAGCAGCTACCTGACCGACGATATGGGAGACACGGCGGCGGGTATCCTCACAATGCTATGCGAAAAACTCCCCTTTATGGAGGGCGTCGCCCTCACGCCGGAAGTTTCCCGGCTCTTAAACAGCAAAAAAGTGTCCGACCACCACGCAATCATTCCCACTATGGAGCTTGCGAAAACCGACCTTTCCGGGTTGCCGGAAACGGAACGGAATATCCTTACCCTTGCCGGGGCAAGGCTTCTCATGGCTGCCGCCGAACCGCACACCTTTGAAGCGGTCACGGCGGTTTTTGAATGTGCGGGGCAGACCTTTACCGCAAAGGCAAGGACGGTACTTTCCGACGGGTGGAAAGGCTTGGAACGCCGCTACCGGGCGACCCTCAAAACAAAACCAGACCCGGAGGACGACGGGGAAAGCGGGCTTCTTTCCGGTACGCTCTCCTTTACCGAAGGGCAGACCTTTGACCGCCCCACGGCAAAGGTAACGGAGCATGACACCACGCCGCCGAAGCCACACAACGAAGCGTCCCTGCTCTCCGCTATGGAACGCGCCGGGAATGAGGAAACCGATCCGGACGCAGAACGCCGGGGGCTTGGAACGCCTGCGACCCGCGCCGCCGTTATTGAAAAGTTAGTCAAGGGCGGTTTTGTGGAACGTAAGGGGAAGCAGCTTATCCCTACAAAGGCCGGTATCAACCTTGTATGCGTCCTGCCGGAAGCCCTCACTTCCCCGAAGCTGACCGCCGAATGGGAAAACAACCTGACGCAGATAGCAAAGGGAAAGGCAGACCCGGACGCATTTATGGGCGGTATCGAGGAAATGGCAAAGGGGCTTGTGAAATCCTATCCCTTTCTTTCCGACGAGAAAAAAGACCTGTTCAAACCGGAACGCGCCGAGCTTGGCAAATGCCCCCGCTGCGGCTCCCCGGTCTATGAGGGGAAAAAGAACTATTATTGCAGCAGCCGGGAATGTGCTTTTACCATGTGGAAGAACGACCGTTTCTTTGAGGAACGGAAAGTAACCTTTTCCCCGAAAATCGCCGCCGCTCTCCTAAAGGACGGCAGGGCAGCCGCAAAAAAGCTCTATTCCCCGAAAACAGGCAAGACCTATGAGGGAACCGTCCTTTTGGCTGATACGGGCGGGAAGTACGTCAATTACCGGGTGGAACTTCCGAAGAAACGAAAGTAACGCAGCAAGCATAGGAAAGGGGTACCCTTTCCGTAAAATCCCCGCTTCCCCTTACCGGGAACGACGGGGATTTTTGCTTGTTGGGAAGTGTCCCAAACCCTCTGAAAAAATAAAAAACACTTTGGCAAAAGCGCGGCAGCTCCGTAGTAGGAAGTGAAACCGAAAAACGGCAGCTTCCGCGCTGCCACTGGCGAAAGGAGATTATATATGGCAAGTTTGCGCGACGCGATAAAGGCACAGCAGGAAGAATTACAAGGCGGTAACGCATGGGTGGCGTTCTGGAAAGAGGGACGTTCCTGGCACAGCGAAGCGTTCCACCTTGATATGGGCGCGACCCTCTACCCGGAGGACGAATGGCGGCTGCGGGAAATCGAAGCGGCAGACCCCGCCGCTATCGTACTGAACGGATATTTGAGCGATAACATGACCCTTGACGAGCTGACGGCTTCTATCCGTTACCACTATGAACACCGCATGAACGGGATTACCGGGTTTATCACAGAGTACAGCGACCGCCTATCCCCGGAGGAAATCGAGAAAGGGCGGGCAGCCGCCCGCGCCGCAGGGCTTCCCTTTTCCGAAAAACCGTTCCGGGACGGGGAAGATTTTGACCCTTATGTATATGACGGCAGCATGAGCATGGAGGACTACGAGCTTATGCAGCGCATGATTGAGAAAGAAAGGAGTGAACGAATGGACGAACCGATTTTAAGCGGGTACCTCTCCAACCTTGGCGCATACGCCGGGGGCAGACCCGCCGGGGAATGGGTAACATTCCCCACCACCGCCGGACACATGAAAGAAGTCTTTGACCGTATCGGTATTGACGTTCAAAACCGGGAAGCATGGCACTTTACCGAATTTCAGTCCCCTATCCCTCATCTGGCAGAGAAGTTAGGGGAACACGAACACCCGGACGAGCTGAACTATTTAGGAAAGCTCTTAGAAATGCAGTTTGACGGCGACCGGGAAAAATTCGCGGCGGCTATCGCCCTTGGCGACCACGCTTCCAGTGTGGAGGAACTTATCAACCTTGCACAGAACCTTGACTGTTACTGGATTTACCCGTCCGTCCACAATGAGGAAGAATACGGGCATTACCTTGTTGATGAACTGGAAGAACCGGAGTTGCCGGAGGAAGCCAAAAAATATTTCATGTATGAGGAATACGGGCGGGACGCGGCTATCAATGACGGGGGACTGTTTACCGAACAGGGCTATATCTACAACAACCAGAACACATTTACAAGGTGGTATGACGGACGGGACGTGCCGGAGGAATACCGGGTAACGCCTGCCCCGCCGGAGCCGGGACGCCCAGACCCGGAAAAAGTGGAAATGGACGCTGCCCCCGCAGGGCAGAACGCAGCGCAGACAAAGGAGCAGGCGCAGGAGCCGCGCCCGGTTATCCCCATTGTCCTTACGTCCGAAAAGCCCGCCGACAAGCTCAAAGAGATTACCGACCGTCTGGAACAGGGGATAACGGAACTGTTTGAAAGCGAGCGTTACAAGGAATATCTGCGCGTCATGTCGAAATTCCACAATTACAGCTTTAACAATACGCTGCTTATCGCCATGCAGAAGCCCGACGCTTCCCTTGTGGCAGGCTTTTCCTCTTGGAAAAATAACTTTGGGCGGAACGTGATGAAAGGCGAAAAGGGAATAAAAATCATAGCCCCGTCGCCGTTTACGGTTAAGCAGGAAGTAGAGAAAACCGACCCGCAGACCGGGAAGCCTGTTATCGGGAAGGACGGGAAGCCCGTTACCGAGGAAAAGGAAATCAAGGTACCCGCCTACAAGGTGGTGTCCGTCTTTGATGTGTCCCAGACCGAGGGGCGGGAGCTGCCGGATATAGCCGTGGACGAGCTGACCGGGGACGTTGACCGCTTCAAGGATTTTTTCGCCGCACTGGAACAGGCTTCTCCCGTCCCTATCGGCTTTGAGAAAATCGAGGGCGGCGCACACGGCTACTACCATTTAGAGGAAAAGCGGATTGCCATTGACGAGGGCATGAGCGACTTACAGACCCTTAAAACCGCTATCCATGAAATCGCCCATGCGAAGCTCCACGACATAGACTTAAACGCCCCGAAAGAGGAACAGAAGCCCCGCGTTGACCGCCGCACCCGTGAGGTGGAAGCGGAAAGCGTCGCCTATACCGTCTGCCAACACTACGGGCTTGATACGTCGGACTATTCGTTCGGGTATGTTGCCGGGTGGAGCAGCGGGAAAGAGCTTGCGGAGCTTAGGGGCTCCCTTGAAACAATCCGCAGTACCGCCGCAGAAATGATAAACGCCATTGACGGGCATTTTGCGGAGCTTCAAAAGGCACAGGAAAAAGAAAAGGCACAGCCGCAGCATGAGGGCAACACCCCGGAGCAGAAGTCCGAAACACAGGCAAAAGACGCGCCGAGGGAAAAGGCGGCTATGCCGGAATACATTTACAAGATAGAAGCCAACCCACGCAGCGACAGCCGGGAAAACCTCTCTTTCCTGCAAGCCTATCTACCGCAGGGGGACGGAACAGCGGCGATTGGCGACGTACTGTATATCGGAACGCCGGAGAAATGCCGGGAACTTTTAGGGCAGCTCAATGCCGGGGAGCTGACCCAGGGCGAAGTCAAGGAGTTGTACGCAAAGGCGCAGGAGCAGCCGGAAACCGGGCGGGACGACACCTTTTCCATTTACCAGTTAAAGGACGGGGACGAAACACGGGACTACCGTTTTGAGCCTTACGACCGCCTGCAGGCGGCAGGGCTTGCCGTTGACCGGGCGAACTATGAGCTTGTCTATACCGCGCCCCTTATGCCGGGAACGTCCCTTGACGACATTTTTACCCGGTTCAATATCGACCACCCGAAAGATTTTAAGGGACACAGCCTTTCCGTTTCTGATGTGGTGGTGCTTCATCAGGACGGGCAGGACACCGCCCACTATGTAGACCGTGGGGATTTTAAGCAGATACCGGAGTTTTTGCAGGAGAAACAGCCGCAGCGGGAAAATCCCTTAAAAGCCGCCGAGCAGACCACCGAGCAAAACTATAACATGATTGACGGACGGATAAACAACACCCCGACCGTGGACGAACTGGAAGCAAAGGTCAAGGCGGGGGAAACCATTTCCCTTGTTGACCTGGCGAACGCGGTCAAAGCGGATAAGGAGCGCGGCAAGGCGGCGAAGCCGGAAAAGAAGCCCTCTATCCGGGCGCAGCTCAAAGCCGATAAGGAACGGGCGGCGCAGAAGAAACCCGCAAAGCAGAAATCACAGGGCTTGGAAAGGAGCTGAACCATTGAATAAGTTTGAGAACGTGGACGTTATCGCGTCCCTTGACGCTATCATGCGGCAGAACACCGCATTTTATCAAGATGATTTTGACATAGACAAACGGATTTTACAGGAAGCGGCTGCAAGACCCGGCGCGGAGGACAGGAAAATCCTCTGGTTTTCCCGCCCGTCCGGGACTTGTTGCGTCCGGGAGCGCGACGTGTTCCTAAAGGACACAAGGCAGCACAACACATGGCGGTTTTACGGGGAGCAGACCCGCGATACCGTCCTTGCCTATCTGGTGGAGCTGACCGGGAAAGAGAACGGGAAGCTCAAAGGCAACCTCTATGAGCTTGACTATGAGCAGCACTTCCGGCGCGTGATAGAAAAGTCCGTCCCTGCTGATAATTACACGCTTGTTTATGAGCATGGGGAGCGCAACATACCCGCCGGACAGTATTTTGACGGCAACCCTGACCCGCAGCTTGGGAAGTTTGAACGCTTTGAAGCGCAGCCGAACGACCCGGAAGCCCTGCGGGGCGTACTCATGGAGGAACAGCGCAGCCGGGAAAAGCTGCGTCCGGGGGATTTCAAAGCCCATGTAGCCATGCTGCACGATAACCGGATAGAACGGGAAGCCTGCCGCGTGGTGGAGAAAATGAAGTCCTTGCAGGAGCCGAACAGCCCGGACAAGACCCGTTTCATGGTGGAGCTGTCCCCGTATTTTGTCCGGCTTGCCACAGATAAGGACGCCGACCGCCTGTTTTCCATGCTGCCCTATAAGACCCTTGCCTTTTCCAAAAGCAAAGACCGTTTCGGAACCTATGCGCTGATTGACAAAGGCGAGGACAGGAGCAAAGGAATACGCAAGATACGCCCCTCTGTCCGGGCGCAGCTTGCCGCAGGCAAAGAGAAAACCGCCCCGAAAAAGGCGGCGGCAAAGACCAGACAGAAAGAAATGGAGGTATGAGCATGACACAGTTTACCGTGGAAGAAACGAACCTTTTGAGCATTTACCATGAGGGGAGCCGGGAGCAGCTTCGGGAGAACATGAACGCTGCGCTTCCCTACATGGACGCGGATATGCGGGAGCTTGCAAAGCGCACCCTTTCCAAAGTGGACGCGCTGACGGAAACGGAATATGCGGAGCTTGCCGTCTACGCCGCTGATGAAGCATGAGCGCGGGCAAGCGGCTCACGCCGCCGCAAAGCCGGAAAGTCAATGCCCTTGTAAAGCGGGAGTGCTGTAACTGCGATAACGGACACTGTATCTTACTGGACGACGGGGAGGAATGTATCTGCCCGCAGCTCATTTCCTATTCCCTGCTCTGCAAGTGGTTCCGTATTGCCGTACTTCCCGGCGACAGGCTGCTCTATGCGGAGCTTTATAAGACCGAGGACAGGAAAAAGTGTACCGTGTGCGGCGCGTTCTTTGCTTCAAGGTCAAATCATGTCAAATACTGCCCGGACTGCCGGAAGCGTATCACGAACCGGCAGGCAGCGGAGCGCATGAGGAAACGCCGCGCCCTTGTTACGCAATAGGGGCGAAAACAGCCTTGATTTATGCGGCTTTCCGGGCAGGAAAACAGCGCAGCCGATACAGATTACCTTTTCCCTCAAAAATAGGGTTCTACTGCGTAACAAAACCATAGCAGCACCCACACAGACACGGGGCGCGGTTAGCCTTTTTTGGCTTTCCGCGCCCCGTTCTTTTTTGCCTATACGATTTCTATATCTGCTATTCTGGCTGCTATTACAGCGTAAAGCCTGCCGTTGTCTACTTCTATGATAATCATATCATTTTTTTTGGGAATATCCCCATATTCCACACATAAAACGCGACCTGCGAGAGTTTCCCCGTTGTCGAACGTAATCCTGACTTTACAACCCGTGTCAAGATACATTTCCATGCCGCACATTTCATTTTCCATTGTTATTTTGTAAGACGTTCTAATCTCTGTTATTTTCATACTATTCCCGTTCCTTTCCTTTTTCCCGTTCCGGCTCCTTTGGCTGCCGCAAAATACTGTCTATGTTCTGCTTGATAACGTCGTATTCCCTGACCTGTTTTTTCAGCTTGCCGTAGTCGGCGCGGAGGGCTTCTTTCTGTTCTTGCAGCTTTTCATATTCCGCTTGCAGGGCGGCAAGGTTCGGCAGCTTGGAAATGCCCGCCGCCTTTAGTGCCTTTGCCGCCGCTTCATGGAGAATGACAGTCCCCTCATGGGCTGCCCGGTATCGCTCTTTGTTCCTTGCTTTCCGGTAGGTATCATAGGCGGGCTTTGTCTTTTGGAACGTGGAAACATTCTTGATAAGTACAGCCATATCCGCAAGCCGTTTTTCTACTTCCTTTAGTGCGTCGCCTGCCTTGTCGCTTTCTGTCTGGATTTCCGTTATCTTTGCAGTCAAATCCTCATACCGGCTTATCTGGTGTTCCGTAAGGAAATTGAGCGTCTTTGCCGCCTGCTTCAGATTATGGATTTTCGCCCACTGTTCATAGCCCCGGCTCTGCGCCGCTTTGATACTGTTCTCAATGTCAATGAGTAAGGAAACGCCGCGCTCTGCCTTTGGAGCTTTGGCGGTTCTGGTACGTCTGCCCTCTATCCGTTCCCTTATGGCTTCCTCTGTATAATCTGCGCCGAGGGTTTTCAAGCGTGTAAACCGTTCCTGTCCCGGAGCGCGGCAGGAAACGTATTTCCCCGGCTTTATTTCATAGCCTGCCGCTTGGAGCCGGGAAAGCAATTCTTCAAAACTGGATACCTGGGGGATAAGCCCGTCCACGGCGATTTTCAACTTGCCTTTCCAACTGGTTCCGGTTTTCTCTGCAAGATATTCCGCATAGCTTTTTCCCTTGCTGCCCTTGCCGGGGACGACCACGGAAAGCCCGTTTTCCCTGCACAGCCTGTCGCTCATGTTCCGTATGCCGTAATAGCTGCGCTT
>ULVP01043300.1_pt1 | contig 11418 bp, 10 predicted proteins | sample 1959551 | NCBI WGS metagenome assembly ULVP01 (sample SAMEA4835789, study PRJEB28245) | human gut metagenome | biome: gut microbiome; material: fecal sample | place: Denmark | collected 2008 | reverse complement strand
CATTCCGATTATGCGATCTCTGTAATTTCTACTACCCTGGCATTTTCCAGTCAAAGTTATTTCACATCTGTTTTCCGGGAAAAAACCGGTAAAACACCAATGCAGTATCGTTCAGAACACTTCCGCACTTCCAGCATCAAATAAAAAGCTGGAAATATTCTTCCTCTGCCGTGTCATAACCAGATTATACATAAATCCCAGGCCAACCAGAACAAATGCGGCTCCGTACAGTAACAGATGCAAATTTCCCGCCTTTCCATTTTTAGTGCTCCATAATCCAGTGTCCCAACAGCCAGCAGATAGGTGGCCATTCTTCTCTGCTTTTTTTACCAGGAAAGAGGTGTGAATTTGCAAAATACAGAGTTACCAATTGATTTAGAAAGCCAGATTATTCTAATGAAATAATATGTCAGTTTCCGCCAGAAAAAGAAAATGAGAGATTTCCTTAATTACGCCGGTTATTTTAAACTCTTTTTCCTTTTCATCTACTTTATCTCCGTTTTATGATAAACAAGATACATGAGTGGTACCATCAAAACACATAGGATTGGATAAATGACTAGCATGATTGGTATCGAGCCGACAATCTTACCGCCTATATGATATAAATCAAATGTATTGATAATCTCATTGATCTGTAGCAAGCGGTCTGGGAACACACCTAATATTCCCGATAAGAAGTCGAAATTTGATACGAACAGCGGTAAAAACAGGATTGCAAAAGGTATTGTCACTGCAACAACTGCTGTATGCGTCTTTGCTGACACAAGCATAGACAGAAACAGGCAAAATACTGTTCCAATATATCCGGCAACTACCGTGAGCAAATACAACTGCATATAGGTGATATTGTAAAAGGATTTCCAATGCCAGAAGCCTGTCTGTATCATGACTTCTCCACCACCGAAGCCAAGACATCCCAATACCACAAGTGAATACAGCGATATTACAATAAAGTAGATAGCTGATACCACGGTAAATCCTGCTATGATCTTAGATCTTGTACCCTTGTTCCTTCCTAATTTTGTTGAGAAAAATATGGAATCTGATTTCCAACTAAATTCATGGGAAAAGATACCTGACACCAAGAATGCTGACACAAGCATAATGAGCATAATAATCGTCTGAGCGTAACTCAGTACTGATTTCCAGCCATCATAGTCCTCATAGTATAAAGGTGCTTTCATCTCACTGTACTGCTCTATCAAAAAAGCTTTCTCGTCTTCATCGAATAAACCATTGGCATCTTCGGAATTCAACCATTTTTCCAAACTCTTTCCACGATTCTCATAGATCCGTACCACTTCTTCTTTCGATAATGAATCAATGCGATAATAATTAAAATCTCTAAATTCGCAGAATCCCATATTAATCATGTCCTTGATTTCCGAAAACCCTTGTACCTTGGAATCATGTAATAAGTTAGTAGAATCATCTCCATGGCGAATTGGATATTCTTCACTGATCTTTTTATATTCATCCATGACATCTTGTAATGCTGTTTCGTCCAGAATACCTTCCCACTTCTGCTTTTCTTCCCGCAGACTCCTTGCCGCTTCGATTCCTGTATGAGATTTGCCCTGCTCATCCAAAAAACTGACATTTGTGATTGCAAAATAGCAGGATATCAAAAGTGAAAATAACAACACGACCAATGATACTTTACTGATGCTCTTAGAAAAGATTTTCTTAATTTCATATCTAATCATTCCATCTCACCGCCCTTTTCACCGAAATAATATAAGAACACGTCCTCCAATGTCGGCTCCACCACAGATGCTCCAGCAATCGGTGGCTCACTGGCAATAATACGAAGGTTCACCATTCCACTTTCCGCTTTCATATTAGACACCTTAAATTTTTTCATCATCTTCGTAGCATCTGCCTGTGATACTTCACACGCATATACCTTTTCCTGCATAGAAGCAAGTGTCTGATCAAGATTTCCCTGCTGCATGATTTGTCCGTCCTTCATCAGCCAGATTTCATTGGCAATATACTCTACATCTGAAACAATATGCGTCGATAAAATAACGATCCTATCCTCTGACAGCTCACTAATCAGATTCCGAAAACGCACCCTTTCTGTTGGATCAAGTCCAGCCGTAGGCTCATCCAGAATAAGAATTTTGGGATTGTTTAGCATTGCCTGGGCAATTCCTGCTCTACGTTTCATTCCGCCGGACAGCTTCCTCATCTTTTTATTTGCTGACTTTGTAAGTCCAACCTGTGCAAGCAATTCCTTTACCCGTTTGCCAGCAACCATAGGTCGAATCCCCTTTAAGCTGGCAATATACAGTAAATAGTCTTTTACTGTGAAATCCGGATAGAATCCGAACTCCTGTGGTAAGTATCCAAGCAGATTCCGATATTCTCCATCCATTTTGAAAATATCCTTTCCATCGCACAGAATCCGTCCACTTGTAGGTGGCAAAAGGGTACAGATCATTCGCATAAGCGTTGTCTTTCCTGCACCATTCACACCTAAAAGTCCATATACTCCATTCTCTATCGTCAGGTTTAAGTTCTCTACTGCCCGAAAGTCACCAAACTTTCTTGTAACATTAACCATTTGTAGTTTCATATAGATTTCCCTCCATAGTCCAACATAAGCGATTGCAGTCATGTACCACCTTATACACAGCACCAATCAGGAAACAGCTTGCTAATCCAAATAAGATACTCCATACAGGAAATGTAATCTTAGTATAAATAAAATCATTCATTGTAACCACCCACCAGATTACGCTCCACAAAAAGCAACCAAACATGGATGCTGCTTCATTCAAAGCTCTGCTGTTTAACATTGCAAAGCAGATTCCGGCAGCAACAACCATTGGGAACAAAAACTGCACCAAAATATCCATAAAATGCATTCTCATACCCACACAGCAAACGAGCATAAATAGCGTTATCATAAATACATCCGCTACTCCTATCAAAAATACTCGTGCGGAATAGATCTGTCTGAGGGAGTATAGGCACGTTGCCTCAATCTGTAAGGAATCACTTTCTTTGTTTCTCCAAAATTCTGGAATGATCATAACGATAAAAAGGACAGAGGAAGTTCCTATTGTTCTCATCAAATATTCGCTATCATCCAGATAATTCATGAGAAAAAATGTCACTATCAGTAATGCTGCCTGCAACATCCACCATCTCTTTCGGATCAGCCGAAATTGAGAAAATAAAAACTCTCCATAGCTCATCGTATGTTCAAACTGAACTTCCATCATAATTTCCTTAGATTTTTGAATCGTTTCCAGAATCTTTTCTTCTCTTGGAATAACTTTTGCTTCTGTTTTATAGTTTTGCATCATCTTTTCCAAATTCATCAGAGTCCTCCTCTCCCAAAAGTTTTTTTAATTCTTCTTTTGCCCTTTTATGTCGGTACTTAACTAGCGGCAAGCCAATTTGTAAGATATCAGCTACCTCTTTTAGCTTACAGTCTCCGAAATAAATTAACAGTATCACTTCTCTTAACTCTGGGGTTAACCTGCCAAGTGCCTGTTCCACATCCATTCGTTTTTCTTTCCTTAGGATACCGCCATCCGAAACCGGCACTCTTTCCAATATTTCCTGCTCTAAACTCTCTGCCTTCCATTTCTTTGCGTAGTTCTTACATAAATTACCTGCTATCACATACAGATAATTCTTTGCTTTCCCAATATGCTGATAAAATGCAATATTTTCCATGAATCGAAGAAAGGTTTCCTGTGTGAGATCTTCTGCTTCTGCCTGATCCAGACAGTGATATCTGCAATAATACAGAATTTCTGCATAATATTTCCGTACAAATTTATCAAAAGCCTTTTCATTGCCCTGTTTCATTTGTAGGATCAAAAGAAAATCATTCAAGTTGCCCTCCTTTCCCATTTCAGTAATGTATAAACGTTTATTCCATTCTAATATGTATAACAACTGACTACATAAAAAAGATAGTCTATGTTTTAGATTTCTCAAAAAAAGACACCAACCCTCTATGGTTGATGTCCTATCAATAGCATTTGTACTCCTATATCATCTGAAAATGTCTCAAAGCATCCTCAATTGCCTTTACCTGCGCAATATACAAACTTGATACCTTGTATCCTGTCTACTCCTTCACATAGTCCTTTATCGCTTCATATGTGGCGCCCTTCTTAAATCCTGACATATCCATATCTTCAAAAGACATCTCAACCTTTACTTTCTGAGAGTCGATTATACCATTGGAAAGTAAGACAACCGTCTCTACATGCAACGGCATCTTTGTTGGAACACATATCATTCGCCTCGTAACCCGAAAAAGAATACATATCATTATCATTCAACAAGTCGTGATTATTGCTCATTTTAAAGCTCCTCATTGTTGTTTACGTTATCGTCAATATAATCTACTTCATTGCCATCAACTTCTCCTATCAGAATTTTGTCAAAATCACTTTGATACAGCTTATCCTGTTTTACTCTATATTTTTCAAACTCTGTAAGTGCATGTTCTTCTGCTATCTTTGCAGATATGCTACCTGCATTTGTTAATATTTCTTTCTTACTCAGTCTTAAAATCCCTTCAAACTGTTCAGCCCAATCTTCCATAGTCATCGGAACTTCTTCCTCTGCCCTCAGCTCTGCTAAATCCAGGTATGCATTGACTATTCTTGCCATTGAAGATAACTCTTCTTTTGTCAGATAGTTCTTCGCAATAACCACATCAAATCTTTGAATTTTACCATCCGGAGCATCCTTCCATGTTGTCAGCCCCATATTTTCCTTTTCACTATCTGCCATGCGATAAATTGTTTCTGCAGCGGTTTCTCCATGAATTGCCCAATGAAGCTGATTCTGTACTCTTGCGAAGAATTTTTTTGTTGTTAAAGAATGTGCATCATAATCTATACTTGTTGCATATATATCTGTTATTTTTTGATAAAACCGTCTTTCTGAGAGGCGAATCTCTCGTACTCTTTCTAACTGCTCCTTAAAATAATCTTTTGTTAAAACAGTTCCAAAATTTTTTAATCTCTCATCATCCATAGCAAATCCTTTAACTGTAAATTCCTCAATTATATGATTTGCCCACTTTCTGAACTGGATAGCTCTCGGAGAATCCACTTTATTTCCTACCGCAATGATTGCACTCAGATTATAATGATTGGTATTATATGTTTTTCCATCAACGGCAGTTATTCGAAATTTTCGAATAACTGAATTCTCATCTACTTCTCTATCCGTAAATATTTTTTTTAAATGATAATTAATCGTATTTGTCCCAACATTATATAATACTCCCATCATTTTCTGGGTAAGCCATACATTTTCATCAAAATATACAGCATTAACATCGCTTTCTCCAGTTGCAGTTATAAATGTAAGATACTCTGCTGCTGAAGAACGAACAATGCTAATTTCACGCTTGTTGTCTTTCATCTTGTCACCTCAATTTTTAATCGACTAAACTGCTTTATGAAGATTCATATATCTGTCTCTCGCATCCGGTATGCTTCTTTCATCCATACCTTTTAACACAAAGGTCAGCTTATATGGATCAACTATGCCATCCTCTGCCTGCTCTCCAACTATAACCTTCTCGACCATACTTTCAAATACCACTCTATCAAATTCATCAAGAACATCTGCATCCTTCAGCTTGGCTCTGATAGCCTTCATCTTATCTGCAATGTTTTTCTGTGATAATGCACAGTCGGTGAATATTGCTCTCTCTTCCTCTCATTTATCCAGTTTTTTGCTAAGCTCACTGTATTTATCGTCATAAGCTTCTTTAGTAAGTTTATCATCGAGATACATATCGGTCAATTTCTTTCTTTTCTTCTCAAGACTGGCAATATCCTTTTCAATGCGTTTTAACTTCTCGGTGCTGTCGTCTTTTGAAAGTGTTTCTTCTATCGAAGAGAGAACTGATTCAAGCACATCATCAAAATTTTTCGCAAGAAGCGCAAACATTTCCACAAATGCATTTTCAATGATTACCTCATCTATCGCCTTGCTGTGTGGACAATTCTATATCCCTTTGTTGGTTGCTGTTCTGCACTTCCACACAGGCTTTTTATGCTGTGTGTCCTGATGATGGGATCGCCTTGTCAGATTCGTACCACAGAAACCGCATTTGCACATACTGCTGAAAGCATATTTTCTTGCAAACTTAATTCTTTCTGTTTCAGATACATTCTCGTTTGTCCTGTATCTGCTTTTAAGAATCTCCTGCCAGGACCATATGTATAAAAGAATGAGTCGACGTGCCAGCATGTTGTAAAAGACACTCTTTTTTCAGACATATGTGTCTGAATAGAACTTCCGATAATTTATCAGTTCTTATCGCTTAGGCTTTTATATATAATACCAAATGCACGCTTTTAAAAGTCATAGTGGGGACTGCTAGATACACATCAGAGACATCTCCGCCCTGATGCAATCTAGTTAGGGGGATTTTCCCCTAAAACCCCGATTATTTACTATATGCCGTCACTTTTTAACGGCATTTTACATTACTGACCTCTCTTTGTTCCGTCCTTACAAGAAGTGGCACAATCACTCCTTCTTTCTCAATACTTTTTATCAGCTCGCATAATTCCGTATTTACCTCTACCTTAAACGGATGATTCTTAAAATCATGCAACTGATTTATCTCTACATTCCGTATCGTCTCCATAAAATCGCCTTTCTCGAATACATCGAATTGATCTTCCCTGAAGTCCGTCTGATATAATGAACTTCAGATATAAAGAAAGGCCGCTCACTTTCAATTTTTCTTGAAAATGAACGGTCTTTCACGCTTCTGTTATTTAGTTGAATGATATGATATTGTTCAGAGCCAAGCAAATTTCCTGCAAAAAGTGCGAGTCAAGCTTGCTTACGAATCCATCCGATGTAGTGCAACTATTGTCTCAATATGGCCAGTATTTGGAAACATATCTATACAGCAGCCCTTTTTTACCTCATACCCGCTCTCCTGCAACATAACCAGATCCCTTGCAAGACTTGTAGGCTTACAGGAAATATACACCATAGAATCCACACCATAATCAACTATCTTCTTAAGTGCCTTAGGATTGATTCCATCTCTTGGCGGATCAAGAACTATAAAATCTGGTTTATCCTTAATATTATCAAGTGCATTAAGTACATCGTCTGCTATGAATTCACAGTTATCAAGCCCATTTATATCTGCATTTATTTTAGCTGCATCAACTGCCTCGGATATTATTTCGACACCTATAACTTTTTTTGCAACAGGTGCTAAAATCTGTGCTATAGTACCCGTTCCACTATAAAGATCAAAGATAACCTTGTCCTTAGTTGTTCCGACATAATCTCTTGCCTTAGAATACAGAACTTCTGCACCAAGCGAGTTAGTCTGAAAGAATGAAAATGCTGTAATCTTAAACTTTAGTCCAAGCAGCTCTTCTTCAATATAATCTCTTCCATATACTATATCCGTCTTTTCATTGATTACAGCATCTGCAACACTATCATTATAAGTGTGTAAAAATCCTACAATCTCACCATCCAGCGATAACGCTTTTAATCTGTCTGCCAACTCATCCATAGGAATATCGTTAACCGTAGTCGTTACAATATCCACTAGAATCTGACCCGTTTTTACTGCTTTTCTTACAAGCAAATGTCTAAGGTAACCTTCATGCTTCATTTTATGATAATATGTAAGTTTCTTCTCCAAAGCATAATCATATACACATTTTAATATTTTTCTGTAATCATTATCCACAATTTTACATTCTGTTACTGTGACTATGTCATACATACTATTTCTTTTATGCAGTCCAAGTGCTATAGGACCATCCTTTATTTCATCACCAAAAGAATATTCCATCTTATTACGATATTCACTTGATACCGGACTTCCAATTATTCCTTCCCAGTCATAATCTGTCTTTATAACAGGATCCAGAATCTTTTTAACTGTGGTTTCTTTCATCTTTAGCTGTTCATCATAACTTACAGTCTGATATACACATCCACCACATTTTCCGAAATGTTCGCATCTTTCGTTTGTTTCTGTATCTGACTGTCTGACAACTTCAAGAAGTCTTCCTTCACATTTTCCATGCTTCTTTTTATTCACCATAAATGTAACTGTCTGTCCTGGTATAGAATTCTTCACAACTGCTTTTTCCTTAATCAGTTGTCCATCTTCCTCTATTTCAACTATGACATTTCCTTTATTAGGAAAATCAACACTGTCTACATACCCTGTATATATACCACCTTTTTTCATTTAGAATTCCCTTTCATATATCACATGCTTTCCTATATATGTATATTTCTTATCCATACAGGTAAAAAGACCACTGACCGATTACATAACCTGCCAGTGGTCTTATATACATTATATTATTCTGACTAACTGATACGCTGCTGATTAATTCTCAAAGTCTTTATCAGCTTCATCTTCATCATCAAAATCATCTTCAAAATCATCATCATCGAAATCATCATCGAAATCATCAAGATAATCTGGTGTGAAATATCTGTATATAGCATATACGATTGCTGCTAAAGCTGCAACTGCTCCGATTACTGCTAAAACAATAACAACAACATTATTTTTGTTCTTTTTTTCTACATCTTTCTTATGAAGAAGTTCATTCAGCTTACTAGCTGCTATAAGTTCTTCAATCTTATCCTTATTCATAACAACCGCTCCTTTCCAGTCACATAATAAAGTAAATATATTGTATCATAATCATTTTTATTTGTCACCATATTTAACTACATCTTCAATATCTTATTTAGTAACTTATTTAATTATATCTTCTTTTTTAATCTTCTTTAATCACATATTTAACTAAATCTTCTTTAATCTTGCAAATCCTGCAAGCATCTTTTTTAAGCCGAATTCATCAAACTTTACAGATACCATATAGTCACGTTCACCATGGTCTATAGATATTACCCTGCCTTTGCCAAACTTACTATGTTCTACAGTATCACCTACAGAATAACCTAGTCCGCCTGATGATTCTTTTGATAAGCTTTTTCCTGTATCTTCTGATGATGAAGCTTTAATGGTTGTTTTTTTTAAGTCAAATATGTCCATAGGAAATTCTTTTCCGAATCCAACCTTCTTGTTTACCCCAGCATTAGCTGTATCACGTATAGCTTTCTTTGCTGAACCATATATAGTATTACCATATCCACTGCTCTTATACATTCCACCCGGCTTTGAAGCGCCACCTATCTTTACTCTGCCAGACTGCTTATATGTAGTATTTCCACTTCCATATCTGCTGAGTGCCGCCTTTGCATTGGCTCTTATATTATATGCAGGCTGTTCTTCTGACTCATCTTTTCCACCATAAGATATTTTTCCTTTATATCCGGAACTGTTATTCTCTATATTAAGATATTCATCTGGTATCTCTTTGATGAATCTTGAAACCTTATTCATCTGTGTTTCACCTCGTACCATACGCATTTTGGCACTACTCAGATTAAGTATTTTCTCAGCTCTTGTTATACCTACATAACATAATCTTCTCTCTTCCTCAATCTCTGTTGGATCATCTGATACTATGGTCATATAGCTTGGGAACAGTCCGTCTTCCATACCTGTCATATATACTATAGGAAACTCAAGACCTTTAGCACTATGAAGTGTCATAAGCATAACCTGTTTTTCTGATTCATTAAGATTATCTATATCTGCTATAAGCGCAACCTCCTCTAAGAAACCACTTAGCGTAGGTTTTTCGCCTTTTTCCTGACATCCAGTTTCATAACTCACTATTTTATTAATGAATTCATCAATATTCTCCTGTCTTGCTTCTATCTCCTCTGCGGTTTCACTTTCAGCAAGACTTTCTATATATCTTGTATCCTCTAATACTGTTTCTGCCAGTTCTTTAAGACTCATGAACTGCTGTTTAGCCTTTAATGAGCTTATAAGCGTAACAAATGGTTCTATCTTTCCTGCGCCTCTTTTTATAGTATCTATATTATCTGCTTCACATAATGCCTGCCAGAACGTATAAGAATTCTGATCGGCATATTCCTGGACACGTTCTATAGTAGTTGCCCCTATTCCTCTTTTAGGAACATTTATGATACGTCTTACAGCCTGTCCATCCATGCCATTATCTATCGTCTTAAGATAAGCAAGAATATCCTTGATTTCTTTCCTCTGATAAAAGCTTATACCACCATATATTCTATATGGTATATTTTTCATCATGAGTTTTTCTTCAAGCACTCTCGACTGGGCATTTGTTCTATATAATATCGCAATATCATTATAATTCCATCCATCTCTTACGAATGAACTTATACTATTTACCACGCCATCCGCTTCTTCATATCCATTTTCATAAAGTGTGTAATTAACTTTCTCACCCTCACCATTCTCAGTCCACAGACTTTTCGACTTTCTTCCAACATTATTCTGTATAACCGCATTTGCTGCATTAAGTATGGTCTGAGTTGAACGATAATTCTGCTCAAGCTTAATAACCTTTGTTCCCTCAAATGTATTCTCAAAATTAAGAATATTCGTAATATTAGCTCCTCTGAACTTATATATTGACTGGTCATCATCACCAACAACACACAGATTACCATACTTTGCTGCAAGCATAGACACAAGTTTAAACTGTGAAGTATTCGTATCCTGATACTCATCTACCATAATATATCTGAATCTGTCCTGATAATAATTAAGTACTTCTGCATCATGCTCAAACAACTCAACCGTTTTAAATATAAGATCATCAAAATCAAGCGCATTATTAAGCTTTAGCGTTTTCTGATATTCAACGTATACATTGGCTATCCTTTTAGCATTATAATCCCCACCAGCATCCAGAACCATTTCCTCAGGTGTCATAAGCTCATCCTTTGCATGCGATATAGCATTCATAATAGTTCTTTCTTTAAGCAGCTTTGTATCTATATTAAATTTCTTACATATATCTTTAATAACACTCTTTTGATCATCTGTATCATATATTGTAAAATTATTAGAATATCCTATTCTGTCTATATATCTTCTTAATATACGTACACAGGTTGAATGAAATGTACTTACCCATACCTCACCTGCACCATTTCCCACAGTTGCATCTACTCTCTCTCTCATTTCTCTTGCAGCTTTATTCGTAAATGTTATCGCAAGTATATTATATGGCGCTACTCCGCAATCATCTATAAGATAGGCTATTCTGTTCGTAAGCACTCTTGTCTTACCAGAACCAGCACCAGCTATTATAAGCAGAGGTCCCTCTGTACGCTTAACAGCGCGCTTCTGCATATCATTTAATCCATCTAAATTCATACACAACTCCTGTTTTAACTATATATTGCACGAACATGTATTCTTGTCATACTTATTTAGTATAGCAAATGTTGTGGAAATAATAAAGTGGAAATATTGTTGTTTAATTGAATATTAGTTGGTGACGAACG
>ULVP01098993.1_pt1 | contig 11487 bp, 6 predicted proteins | sample 1959551 | NCBI WGS metagenome assembly ULVP01 (sample SAMEA4835789, study PRJEB28245) | human gut metagenome | biome: gut microbiome; material: fecal sample | place: Denmark | collected 2008 | reverse complement strand
CGTGCCACCTTCGAGGCCCGTGGCTACACCGCTTGGGATCCCACCAGCCCCGCCTTTATCAAGGACGATGTCCTATGCATCCCCACGGCTTTCTGCTCCTACACGGGTGAGGCCCTGGACAAGAAGACCCCGCTGCTGCGCTCCATGACCGCGCTCTCGCGTGAGTCCAAGCGCGTTTTGGCACTGTTTGGCAAGACCCCCAAGAAGGTCGTTCCTTCCGTGGGCGACGAGCAGGAGTACTTCCTGATCAAGAAGGACGCCTACCGCAAGCGCAAGGACCTGGTCATCACCGGCCGCACCCTCTTTGGTGCTGCTCCCTGCAAGGGCCAGGAGCTCGAGGAGCACTACTTTGGCGCTATCCGCCCCACCGTCTCGGCCTATATGAAGGACCTGGACGATGAACTGTGGGCGCTTGGCATTCCCGCCAAGACCAAGCACAACGAGGTCGCTCCCTGCCAGCATGAGCTCGCACCGGTCTATGGCGAGGTCAACGAGGCCATCGACCAGAATCTGGTCATGATGGAGAAGATGAAGCTCATCGCCTCCCGCCACGACTTGGTCTGCCTGCTGCACGAGAAGCCCTTCGAGGGCATCAATGGTTCGGGCAAGCACAACAACTGGTCGCTTGGCACCGAGTCCGAGAATCTGCTCGATCCGGGCGACACCCCGCTCGACAACCTGCAGTTCATCGTCTTCCTCACCGCGGTGATCGAGGCCGTCGATAACTATCAGGAGCTCCTGCGTGCCTCCGTTGCCTCGGCCGGCAACGACCATCGTCTGGGCGCCAACGAGGCTCCTCCGGCGATTATGTCCATCTTCCTGGGCGACCAGCTTACCGAGGTCGTCGAGAAGATCATCGATGGCAAGGCTTCCGTCCATGCCACGCGCGGCGTGCTCGACCTGGGCGCCGATACCCTGCCCAAGCTGATGCAGGACAACACCGACCGCAACCGCACCTCCCCGTTTGCCTTCACCGGCAACAAGTTCGAGTTCCGTGCCTGCGGCTCCGAGCAGAACGTCTCCGACTCCAACCTGGTGCTCGATGCCGCCGTGGCCAAGTCACTCAAGTCCTTCGCCGACGCACTCGAGGGTACGCCCGAGGATGAGTTCCAGGACGCCGCGCTCGAGTACTGCAAGAAGGTGCTGACCGACCACCAGCGCATCCTCTTCTCCGGCGATGGCTACTCCGACGAGTGGCCCGTCGAGGCCGAGAAGCGCGGCCTTGCCAACAACAAGACCACGGCCGACGCCCTGCCCGCCTTTGTTTCCGATAAGGCCATTGCGCTCTTTGAGGAGACGGGTGTCCTGACCAAGGCCGAGGCCCAGTGCCGCTACGACTGCAAGCTCGAGAAGTACAACAAGCTCATGAACATCGAGGCCACCACGATGGTTCGCGAGGCGCGTCGTACCTATCGCCCGGTCATTACCGCATATGCCACCAAGGTCGCTAAGGGTCTTGAGACTATTCGTGCCGCCGGTGCCGAGGCCGCCATGCAGTGCGAGCAGAACACGCTCAACAAGCTCTGCAACGGTATCACCACCATTAACGACTCCATCAAGGCGCTCGACGCCGTGCATCAGAAGGCCGAGGCCCTCGATGGCCAGGAGCAGGCCAACGTGTACGCGCACGAGGTCGTTCCCGCTATGGATACGCTGCGCGCCGCCGTGGACGCCATGGAGGAGATCGTGGCCGCCGACTACTGGCCGGTCCCGACCTACGACGACATTCTGTTCTATGTGTAACAGACACGATTGATTTTGCGTGTGAAGGGGTCTCGCCTGTGCGAGGCCCCTTCTTTTTATGTCGCTCGGACCTGCTTTGAACTTGCAACCGAGCAAGCGTTTCGCGCGGGGCATCTTAAAAGTTGTAACCTGTTTTGGCATGCGGACGTTTCGGGCGTTTGTTCGTAAAGGGGAGGATTATCCGATGAAGGTATTCGATATCGTGTTTAGCCCGACCGGCGGAACGGAAAAGGCGTCTGGCTACATTGCCAATACGTTGGAAGGGGAAACCGTTGCTGTAGATCTGACCGATAGCGGGCTTGGTTTTCGCACGGTTGCGATGACAAAAGAGGATGTAGCCGTGATCGCGGTGCCCTCGTATGGCGGGCGAGTCCCGGCTGTGGCCGCGGAGCGTTTGGGTATGATGCGGGGAAACGGTGCGCAGGCGGTTCTAGTTTGTGTTTACGGAAACCGCGCGTATGAGGACACGCTGGTCGAGCTTGAAGACGCGGCAAAGGGCGCGGGCTTTCGGGTGATCGCGGCGGTTTCAGCCATCGCCGAGCATTCTATTGTTCGCCAGTTTGCAGCCGGTCGGCCAGACCGACAGGACGCTGCGCAGCTCGCTGGGTTTGCGAATCAGATTCAGCAAAAGATATCTGCAGGTGATGCTTCTGAGCCGGCAATTCCGGGCGATCGTCCCTATAAGAAGGCAGGGGGCACCGGTATGGTGCCCAAGGCCACAAAAGAGTGCACCGCTTGCGGGGCTTGTGCCGCAGCGTGTCCCGTTGGCGCTATCGATAAAGACGATCCCAAGCGGGTGGACAAAAAGGCCTGCATTTCCTGCATGCGCTGCGTTGCCGTATGTCCGCGGGGCGCTCGCGCGGTAAATCCCGTCATGCTCTCTGCGGCTACCAAGATGTTGAGCAAAGCCTGCTCTGAGCGAAAAGAATGCGAGCTGTTCATCTAGCGCAAGGGCATTGAGTACTTTTCGTTTTATAACGGCAAAAAGAACGAACCCGCCGGACCTTACATCCGGCGGGTTCGAACATTTTAAAGTTGGTGCCCCCAGCGGGATGTCCGCGTGCGGCTGGCGCCGCCCGCTTCCGCTGCGTCGCTCCGCTCCTTGCGTGCTGCGCTGGAAAACGCTCCGCGTTTCCTCAGCTCCGCACCCTGCCGGGTTCGAATCCTGGCACATGAATAGCAAAAAGCCCGTTACCGCAAGGGCAACGGGCTTCTCAGTTTAAATGGTGCCCCCAGCGGGATTCGAACCCGCGATATCCACCTTGAAAGGGTGGCGTCCTTGGCCGCTAGACGATGGGGACAGCGGGAAAGAGTATAGCAGACTTTTTTGCCGGCGCGTATATCGTTGGCAAACTGGAAAACCACCACACAGGAGCTGACTCTCTATCCCGATCTTCAAACATCTCAATCTGTAACATCTGGGCAGGCAAATCGGCTCTATCTGTTACAGATTGAGACAAACTGCCGTGGCAGATCAAAATCGCCACAAAGGTGCCTGTCCCCTTTGTGGCGGTGGGGCGTTAGGGGAGGAGCTTCATCGCGGCGTCGTGGGCGGCGTGCTCGTAGGTGTCGTCGAGGGGTTTGAGCGGCAGCAGGGCGGCGGCCTGTGCGTCGCCACGGCGCTCGAGGGCGTGGGCGATGAGCCAGTCGGCGAACTCGGGGTTCTTGGGCAGTGCCGGTCCGTGTAGGTACGTGCCGATGACGCCCTTGTAGATGAGGCCCTCAAAGCCATCGTCGCCGTTGTTGCCGGTGCCCGTGACAACGGACGTTCCGAGCGGCGTGGCATCGGCGTCCAAAAGCGTGCGCCCGCCGTGGTTCTCGAATCCCACAAAGGGCTCGGGTGCCAGGTCGGTCTTGACGGCGACGTTGCCGATCAGGCGGTCGGAGCCGCGCACAGTCTCGGCGGCAATGACGCCCAGGCCCTCGATGCGATTCTCGCCCATATAGTACGAACGGCCGAGCAGCTGATAGCTGCCGCAGATAGCAAGCAGCGATCCGCCATCCTCAACATAGGCCGCGACCTTGTCTTTTTGAGCGAACAGCTCGTGTGCCACGGCCAGCTGGTCGCGGTCGGAGCCACCGCCCATCATGACGATGTCGGCGTCGGTGAGATCGAGCGACTCGCCCATACGGACCTCGTCCACGCGCACGGGGATGCCGCGCCAGGCGCAGCGGCGCTCGAGGGCAATGACGTTCCCGCCGTCGCCATAGAGGTTGAGGGCATCGGGATACAGGTAGACGATGCGCAGGGGGCGCGAAAGCTCGACCGGCACAATGTCGGTGGGGACAGCGCTCCCATCGGCGCGCGTTACGGCGTGGGAGGCGACCGAGCTCGCATCGGTGCTCTTAAGCTCGTCGAGCTCCTTGACCAGTGGTGGGAAGGCCGTGTAGTTGGCGACGGCGTAGAAAGTATCGCCAGCCTCCTCGTCTGCCACGGCGCCGATCGCCTGCTCGATATTCGAGATGATGGCGGCGTCGATGCCGGCGTACTTCAGGCGTACCTGCATATCGTGCGCGCGCGTACCTCCGACAAAGGCGACAAGCCCTGGGGTATCGGCGATGCGCTCGAAGTCGACGTCGTAGATCCACGAGACATCGTGACCGTCGGCGTCGTTGTCGTTCAGGAAGAAGGCACAGAGCCTGCCGCCTGCCGTTTTAATGGACTGGATCTGGCGATCGAAGCCCACGGGATTTTTGGCCAGGTTTGCCTCGACGGTACGGCCGGCGATCTCCCAGCGGCCCATGCGTCCGCCGGCGGGGACATAGGCATCGAGCGTGGGCTGCAGATGCGCCGCGTCTACGCCCAGCTCGCGCGCCGCAAAGAAGGCGGCGGCAACGTTGTAGACCATGTACAGGCCGTTGTAGCGCGTGGCGATGTGCGTTGTGGGTGCGTCGGTATCGGGTCCAAAGTTCAGGTCAAAGCCGTAGCCGTTGCAGGTGAGCTCAACGTCCGTCACGCGACGGAGCAGCGCGTGACGACTCCAGCCGCACGAAGGACAATGATAGGCTCCGAGCTGGCCGTACTGCACATAGTCGTACTCCAGCGGCGCGTTGCACTGCGAGCAAAAACGCGAGTCACTAATGCGATCGGACTCGGTGCCCGTGGCGCCGTCGATGCCAAAGGCGATGCTCATGTTGGGGACGCGCGCGGCGATCGAGGCGCACAGCGGATCGTCGGCGTTATAGATGAGCGTCGTTGCCGGCGAAAGCTCCAGTGCGTGGGCGATGACGTCCTGGGTGTGGTCGATCTCGCCGTAGCGGTCCAGCTGGTCGCGGAACAGGTTGAGCAGCACAAAGTAGGTCGGCTTGAGCTTGGGCAGGACGCGCACCGTGTAGAGCTCGTCGCACTCAAAGACGCCTACGCGCTTGCCGCTGCCGGCACGCTTAAGATCGCTGCGGCTCTCGAGCAGTGCACCCACCACGCCCGGCTCCATGTTGTTTCCGGCGCGGTTGCATACCACGGTGGCGCCGCTAGCGGCAACGGCGTCGGCGATGAGGTTGGAGGTGGTGGTCTTGCCATTAGTACCCGTAATCACCACGCTGCGGTCGACAAGGCCAGCGAGGTCGCTCAACAACTCGGGATCGATCTTCATGGCGATGCGGCCGGGGAGTACGCCGCCCTGGCGCTTAAGGACGGAGCGCAGCCCCCAGCGGGCGATATCGCTCGAGGTGCAGGCAAGAGATGAGCGGAGATTCATGAAGCCGTTCCTAACGTGAATGACATGGTCGTGGCGTTTGCGCCGTTAAAAGCCGTAACGGCGCGCAAATTCCTGGGCAAGCTGCGACACGTCTTCGCAGGCATTGGCCCAGGGGGCAAAGTCGGGAGTGTCCGAGATAATGCCGTCCGCTTCCCAAACGGCCTGGTGCGAAAGATCCCAGGGATCGCGTGGCTCGGGCCGGCAGGGAAGGTACGGCGTCTGATACATGGGGTTCAGCAAAAAGAACGCGCCGCCCTCGCAGCGGTTGGCAAACTCGCGCAGCGCGCGTGTCGCCGGGCGCATCTTGTTCGTTTTGAACAGCAAGATCGTGCGGGCGAGCAGGTACCAGGGGGAGTTCTCGAGGGCATCGGCCCCCATCTGCTCCTCGAGCTGGTGGGCCAGGGCAAAAAAGCCGTCCTCGTCTTCCAGGCGAGCGAGGGCGAGTAGCACGGTGCCTGCAGCTCGGGTGGGATAGCCTTCCGCCTTAAGAATACGGCGAGAATAGTTGGCGGCAGCACGGTAGCGAGCGCTTGCCATGCACAGCTGCGAGATGGCCTCGAGCGTGTGGAGCCACCCGATAAGAGCCGGCTCGCTTACGGTGAGATCGGCCGCCGTCACGCCGTCCGTCAAAACCTTGTTGGCCCAGTAGTGTGGGGCCTCCATGTCGAACCCGGGCACGCTTTGCTGCAGGTAATCGGCCGTGGTCGCCTCGAGTTTCATCAGGTCGCCCAGGCAGGCGTCGACGGGCGTGTCCGCCAAAATGATGGCGAGCAGCTGCGCATCGAGGACATACGCATCGACGCGGACGATCTTGAGCAACTCATCGCGCATATCGTCGAACAGGCGGTTGCGCGTCTGCTCAAACTCCTCGTCGCTGCCCATGTCCTCGATGCGATGGAGTTCGTCGAGCAGGTGGCGGTGAACGCCGGCATAGGACAGCAGCGCCTGGGCATGCTCGGTCTGCGCATACTTATGAGGGTTGACGCTCACGTCGTTGTGGACAAGCTCGCGTGCTGCATCGGTGAGTTCGGGGTGCGACGCAACGTAGGCGCGCTCTAGGTAGGCGGGGATGTAGACGCTCGGATCCATTAGAGGTCTCCTCCCTTAAACGGCAAGCCCTGCTCGGCCGCCCGCAGGATGCGCTCGTCGATCTGGGAACGCACGATATCGTTGGTGGCGACCCAGGCGGCAAAGCTGGCGTTGTCGGGGGCGCCCAAGCCCTCCTGCAGTACCGGCGTCGCCTCGGACAACGCAAGGACAAGCTCGTCGGTGGAGCCCACGCCCACGTTGACGCGGGCATAGACGCCATCGGGAAACTCGGTTTGGAAGTAGAGTGCTTCGGCCGCGTGCGGGCATGAGCGCACCAGGATGCGCAAGTAGCGCTCGGCACCCTCGTAGTCCAGCTCGCGCCAGGCAGCGCTCATCAGCGCGATGAGCGTCCACGGGTCCAAGTCGCGCTCCGCGTCCTTGGGACGACGGCGCAGCGGCGTGTTGGCAAGATAGGGGACGGAGTGGGCAGAGCGAAAGCGCTTGAGCTCCTCGGCGGGGTATTCGAGCTTCGCCATGGCGAGCATCGCGGTGTGGCGGACGCCGGCAGGATCGTTGGGGGCAAAGTCGAGGCTGCGATTTGCGGCTTCGAGCGACATGCGATAGCGGCCGCTAATGAGGGCGCGTGACGCAAGGGCGGCAAGCCAGCGCAGGTAGGGACGGCGCATAAGGTCGCCAGCGGCCTCGCGCTCGTAGGGGTCCTGCGCCGAGGCGATCTTGAGTGCCAGGTCGCGCTCCACCTCGTCGCACTTGGACACCAGATACTGTACGTACTCCTCGTTGGAGTTGGCGGTGAGGGCGGTCAGCATGCGCTGAGCGTCCCAGTTGGCCGGATCGAGCTCGGTTGCCTCGCGAAGCATGTTCTCGGCAGTGGCCTCTTCTTGCTCTGCCTGGGTATCGTCAGGGATAAAGGGAATGCGGTAGTCGACAGCCTCGACCACCTTGGCAATGAGGTGCCCGGCGCGGTCGCGGTCGTGCACGATGAGCGGTGCGGGGTTGCGGGTGAATTGTTCCATCAGACGCTCTACGGCGGCACCGTCGGTGAGCGGGATATTGTCGCGGCGCAAGGCCTCAAGAACGAGGCGATGGCAATCCTCTTGAATGGGATCGAATGCCATGGGGCCTCCTTTGCTGCGGTTAGGGTTCAAATCTCTCTATATAAGGTTCTAGTTTACCCGCATGTGGCACACCGGGGGTGCCGCACTTGGACATGCACCTTTGCACCACGAAGACGGATGTCAGACGGATGTCGCACAAATGTCGGCACCTTGGACGGCCGAGTGGTATCACGGTGCCGCAAACGGTCGATTTTTGGCGGCGAACGGGGCACATTTTGGAGGGGCACCGTCCTGCCCGGGATATGTGGTCAACCTTGATAAAACGTTTGCCCAGCTTGGGAGTATGAATGCCCCATAAGGGTCTTCAGGGATAGAAAAAACGTTTCATCATTGTTGGCTTTAGGTGAATAACTGACCAACCAGAACGGTAAAATAGTGTTTGTCTGAGCATTGAGACGTTTAGACATCGCGCATTGTCATCGCCGGCAACGCGCAAAACGGTCCTAACGGAGCCAATCGGGTGCTCCGTTATATACGCAAGTCTAAGAGGGGCTTGTTTAGGAGGCACAGTATGGGACGTTTTACCAATCCTCGCGATCTGTACTTTGGTGAGGGCGCTCGCCACGAGGTGAAGAACCTCAAGGGCAAGAAGGCCATCATCGTTTCTGGCGGCAGCTCTATGCGCCGCGGCGGGTTCCTGCAGGACGTTGAGGCCGACCTCAAAGAGGGCGGCTTCGAGGTCAAGCTGTTCGAGGGCGTCGAGTCCGATCCGTCCATCGAGACGGTCATGAAGGGCGCCGAGGCCATGCGCGAGTTCGAGCCCGACTGGATTATCGCCATCGGCGGCGGCTCGCCCATCGATGCCGCTAAGGCCATGTGGGTCTTCTACGAGTATCCCGAGGAGTCCTTCGATAACATCATCCAGCCGTTCAGCTTCCCTGAGCTGCGTCAGAAGGCTCACTTCTGCGCCATCTCCTCTACCTCCGGTACCGCTACCGAGGTCACTGCCTTCTCCGTCATTACCGACTACGCCAAGGGCATCAAGTACCCGCTGGCCGACTTCAACATCACCCCTGATGTCGCCATCGTCGACCCCGAGCTCACCTACACCATGCCCTCCAAGCTGTGCGCTCATACCGGCATGGACGCTCTGACCCACTGCATGGAGGCTTACGTTTCCACCTGCGCTTCCATGTTCACCGACGCCAACGCTCTGCACGGCATCCGCGAGATCGTCGAGTGGCTGCCCAAATCCTATGCTGGCGACCATGAGGCCCGTCAGCACATGCACGAGGCTCAGTGCATCGCCGGTATCGCCTTCTCCTCGGGCCTGCTCGGCATCGTTCACTCCATGGCTCACAAGACCGGTGCTGCCTTCGAGAACGGCCACATCATCCATGGTGCTGCTAACGCTATGTACCTGGGCAAGGTCATCCAGTGGAACTCCAAGGATCCCCGTGCTGCCGAGCGTTACGCTTACGTGGCCAAGGAGATTCTGCACCTTCCCGGCGAGACCAACGAGGAGCTCATCGCCGCGCTCGTCCAGAAGATTCGCGACCTCAACGATCAGCTCAACATTCCGCAGTCCATCAAGGATTACGCGAATGGTGGCGTGAAGGTCGACGCCGAGAACCCGCAGATGGTTTCCGAGGAGGAGTTCCTCGCCAAGCTGCCCGAGATCGCCGCGAACGCCGAGCAGGACGCCTGCACGCCCGAGAACCCGCGTGAGACCAAGGCTGCCGACTTCGAGAAGATCCTCAAGGCCTGCTACTACGACACCGACATCGATTTCTAATCGACTCTTGTTATCGTAATGAGGGGCTCCGCACGTATCCGTACGGAGCCCCTTTCTTTTTAATTATTAGAGAATGGGATAGTTATGGCTGCAATCTTCAATAGCCCCAGCAAGTACATCCAGGGCCCGGACGAGCTGGCCAAGCTCGGCTCCTATGTCGAGCCGCTCGGCGCTAAGGCCCTCGTTATCGTGACGCCTTCGGGCAAGAAGCGCGTCGGTGCCAAGATCGAGGGCGGCTTTGCCGAGGCTAAGGCCGAGCTGCTGTTTGAGGACTTTAACGGCGAGTGCTCCAAGGGCGAGGTCGATCGCCTGGTTGCGCTCGCTCGCGACAACGGTTGCGACATCATCGTAGGCGTCGGTGGCGGCAAGATCCTCGATACCGCTAAGGCCGTCGCCTATTACCTGGAGTCCCCGGTTATCATTTGCCCCACCATCGCCTCGACCGATGCACCGTGCTCGGCACTTTCGGTGCTCTACACCGACGACGGCCAGTTCGATAAATATCTCTTCCTTAAGGCAAACCCCAATATCGTCCTTATGGATACGACGGTTATCGCAGCGAGCCCGGTGCGCCTGACGGTTTCCGGTATGGGCGATGCGCTCGCAACCTACTTTGAGGCCCAAGCGACGCACGATGCCGACGGCGGCACTTGCGCCGGCGGTAAGGGCGGAATGGCCGGCCTGGCGCTCGCCAAGCTCTGCTACGAGACGCTTATGGCCGATGGCGTCAAGGCCAAGGTTGCGCTGGAGAAGGGTGCGCTTACGCCTGCCGTCGAGCATATCATCGAGGCCAATACGCTGCTCTCCGGTATTGGCTTTGAGAGCTCGGGCCTTGCTGCTGCTCATGCCATCCACAATGGCCTGACGATGCTGCCCGAGTGCCACGGCATGTATCACGGCGAGAAGGTCGCCTTTGGCACCATCGTCCAGCTGGTACTCGAGGATGCTCCGACCGAGAAGCTCGAGGAAGTCTTGGGCTTCTGCATTGAGCTGGGCCTGCCGGTCACGATGAAGGAACTTGGCGTTGCCGAGCTTACGCGCGAGCAGGCCATGATTGTTGCCGAGGCCGCCTGCGCGCCCGATGATACCATGTGCAACATGCCGTTTGAGGTGACGCCCGAGATGGTCGCCAACGCCATCCTGGGTGCCGACGCACTGGGTCATTATTACCTTATGGATGAGTAAACTAAGGTAAGGAAGGGGCAAAGCCGACAGATGGCTTTGCCCCTTTTGCTATGGTGCAAAGGGACCTGTCCCCAATGCACAAGTTGGTGCAGGGGGGCAGGTTACTTTGCACCAATCGTTGTTTGATGAAGGGCGGATTCTCGCATGGCGCTTCCCATGGTTTATGGCGGTCCCGGCCGGTATGTTCAGGGGCCGGGCGAACCTTCGCGTCAGGGCAGGTATCTGTCATGGTTGGGGTGCTCCGCCTATGTCCTGTTTGACCAAGGCACCGAGGATCGACTGTGCAAGCAGATCGTCGATGGATTTCTGGGCGAAGGTCTCAGCGAGCCGTTCTTTAAGATTTATGACGGTCCGTGTAGCGCGATTTCCGATGGCGACCTGCAGGGTGTTGCAAATGCGGTCTTTAGAAACGAGCGTAATATGGCCAACGAGCAGGTCAAGGTGACCGAACAAAAGCTCGTGCAGCTCATGTGCGAGGCATAGCTTGACGCTTGATCGACCTTGTGCAATCGGGGCGGCGATAGGCCATGGGCTATTTGCCGCAAAGATGCGCCGCGTGTAATTTGCCCGAGGCGTGGGCCGATGGCGTATCATTATCTCTTGCTTGTTTGCACTGCTCAGGGAGGGGCCGCGCATGGCGCAGGAACACGATCTGTTTGATGACATTATCGAGATCAGCAAGGGTTTCGACTTTCTTAAAAACCCGCTTGGCGGTGTGACCGATGCACTCGATCCATCGGCGCCGCAGTGGAATCCTGCCGACTACAAGGAGCGCCCGCGCGGCAACACCATTCCGTGTCTGACCTGCAAAAACGAAAAGAGCGGCTGCACCGCGTGCATGGATGTGTGCCCGGTCAACGCTATCGAGGTCGAGGAAGACTCCATCGAGATCCTCGACTCCTGTCGCAAGTGCGGCCTGTGCGCCGCTGTCTGTCCGACCGAGGCGATCATCTCGCCGCGC
>ULVP01060270.1_pt1 | contig 11511 bp, 10 predicted proteins | sample 1959551 | NCBI WGS metagenome assembly ULVP01 (sample SAMEA4835789, study PRJEB28245) | human gut metagenome | biome: gut microbiome; material: fecal sample | place: Denmark | collected 2008 | reverse complement strand
GGAGCGGGCGGCTCCGTCGACGGGGAGCACGGCGCCCGTGACATAGGATGACATGTCGCTCGCTAGGAAAACGAAGGCGTTGGCGACGTCCTCGGGCTCGCCCATGCGGCCGAGTGGGATGGTGGCGATGATGGGCTTGATGACCTCTTCGGGCAGGTTGGCGACCATGTCGGTCTTGGTTACGCCTGGGGCGACGGCGTTGACGCGAATGCCCATGGGGGCGAGCTCGCGAGAGAGCGACTGGACCATGCCGTTGACGGCAAACTTGGACGTGGGGTAGCCGACGCCAGAGGGCTGACCGTACTTGGCGACCATCGAGCTCGTGGTGGTGATGGTGCCGCCGTGGCCGGCCTCGGTCATAATCTTGGCGGCCGCCTGGTGGCCGTTAAAGACGGCGACGACGTTGAGGTCCATGACCTTTGCGAACTCCTCGGCCGTGTAGTCCAAGAGAGGCGAGCGCTGGGAGATACCGGCATTGTTGACGACTGTGTCCAAGCCGCCCATGTCGGCGGCAGCCTGGGTAAAGGCCTCGGTCATGGCTTCGAGCGAGGTGAGGTCGCAGGAGCGGCCCCAGACCTTGGCGTCGGGATAGGCGGCTGCCAGCTTCTCAACGGCCGCATCGGCGGTCTCCTGACGCGAGCCAAAGACGGTGACGGCGGCGCCCTCCTCGATAAAACGGCAGGCGATGGCATAGCCGATACCGCGTGTGCCTCCGGTGATGATTGCTTTCTTGCCCTCGAGCAACATGGTACTTCCTCTCATCGCGGGCGGACATTCGCAGCACAGCGTAGCGGTAGCCGGAATCGGCCGCGTTTGCATATCGGTGAACGGTAGCTCGCGTTACCGATGAGCGGCTCGCGCAGATGTGCTCTGCCGTTGTGCTAGGGCAGGAGACAAAAGGGCTCCCGTCCCATATCGGACGGGAGCCCCTAAAGCGCGTATCGCTAGGCGAGCGTTGGGTTAGTTGGCCATGACGCCTTCGGTCCAAGCCTCAACGTCCTCGATGCGCAGGACGTTGGCGACCTCGGCCACGCAGTACACGCTGGCAAGCTCGGCGGCGGCAGCCTGGACGTCCTTCTCGAGCGCGCGGTGCGTCAGGAAGATGACCGAGCAGGCATCGCTGACGCCCGACTTGCCGTCCTCGACCTGGTTGATGAGCGAGATCGAGATGTTGTGCTTGGCAAAGATGTCGACCGTCTCGGACAGGGCGCCCACGCGGTCGGCGACCTTCAGGCGTACATAGTACTTGGTCGTGAGCTCGTCCATGGGCTTAAAGGCGAGGTTGTGGCCATAGGGCTCAATCTCGGGCAGCGGAGCCACGCCGCGGCTGATCTGCTCGGAGAGCGACAGGATGTCGCCCACGACGGCGCTTGCGGTGGGGAAGGAGCCTGCACCGGCACCGTAGAACATGGTCTCGCCCACGGCGTCGCCTACCACGTAGACAGCGTTCATGGCGCCGTTGACCTTGGCAAGCATGTGGTCGGCGGGGATCAGCGTGGGGTGCACACGAACGTCGACGCCGGCGTCGGTGTTGCGGGCGATGCCCAGCAGCTTGATGGTGTAGCCGAGCTCGCGGGCCTGGGTGATGTCCTCGGCACCGATGGTGCGGATGCCCTGCTGATATACGTCGTCGGTGGTCACGCGGGTGCCAAAGCCGATGGAGGCGAGGATCGCCGTCTTGCTGGCGGCATCGAAGCCGTCGACGTCGGCGGACGGGTCGGCCTCGGCATAGCCCTTAGCCTGTGCGTCGGCGAGCACGTCGGCGTAATCGGCGCCCTCGGCGTCCATGCGCGACAGGATATAGTTGGTGGTGCCGTTGAGAATGCCGGCGATGGTCAGGATCTTGTTGCCCACCAGGTCGTGCTCGAGCGTGCTCACAATGGGGATGCCGCCGCCGCAGCTGGCCTCGCACTTAATCTGCACGCCGCACGCGCGCGCCTTCTCGGCGAGCGTCTCGACGTGACGGCCCAGCAGGGCCTTGTTGGCAGAGACGACGTGCTTGCCGTGCTCAAAGGCAGTGGTGAAGATCTCGGTTGCGGGATGCTCACCACCGATCAGCTCGACGACGATGTCGACGGCGGGGTCGGTGACGACATCGTGCCAGTCGCCCGTAAAGGCCTCACGCTCAATGCCGGCTGCCTCAGCCTGCTCCCAGGCAAGCGCGCAGGCGCGGGTCAGCTTAAGGTCGATGCCGTAGGCTGCCAGGTACTCATCGTGGTGGCTCTTGATCAGACGGGCCACGCCGCCGCCGACGGTTCCCAGACCGATCAGACCGACGTTCACGGTGCGCAGGGGTTCGCTCATAGATAGCTCCTTCGTGCATCTTATGGATGGATTAACCGCTTAAAGGTTGAGTGCATTCTAGCGTGAACCGAGGGCGCGTGCTCGCCAGGCAACAGGAGTCGCACAAAACGGCACCCCCGAAACGCTGCGGAAACATTGGAAACATGCTCGCTACAAACGGAACTCCGTAACAAACTGTCAACGTTTGCGCCATAAGGTTTGCTTCACCGACCCCACCATGGGCGCCAGCGCCGCGAAGTTCTTGGCTGAGAAGTATGCAGACGCCAAGATCGCCCTGTTCTACAACTCCGGCGATACATGCAGCTCGGGCGCTGCCGACGCCTTTGCCGAGCAGGCCAAGGCGTCCAAGCTCGACATCGTCGATACCGAGACCTTTAAGGACGATTCTGCCACGAGCTTTACCAACCAGCTGACCAAGGCCATGCGCAAGATCAAGGTCGAGGGCCTGACGGGCGAGCTGACGTGGAACGACGAGGGCCAGGTCGAGAAGCCCGCTACGGCCTATGTGATTCAGGACGGCAAGTACATCGCCGCCTAAGTGCATATAACGAGACTGGTGGGGCCGTTTTATTCAGGGCAAGGATGCCTGTAACAGAACGGAAACATTACTGTCACACAATAAAGTGGCTAAACTGCATAAACAGACAGGAATACGCAGAACTATGGAAAAATGGACAAAGCAAAAGAAAAGTTGAAATAATCGCCACTTTTCTCAACTAAAGCGTCTACTATTTTGCGAACGCCGAACACGGCGAAGGATGGCCTGTCGGGTTACCGAAACCCGACGAGATTTGAGAGGAGAGCCGCATGTCGAGCCTCACCGGTAAGTCATTGAACCCTGTTATGAATCGCAGGAGCGTTATCGCGAGCGCAGCAGGTCTGGGGGCGATGTCCATTCTAGCTGGCTGCTCCTCCAACGGCGGCGACAGCGGTTCCGCTTCGAGCGACGCTTCGTTCAAGATTGGCACCATCGGCCCGCTGACCGGCGCCAACGCGTCCTACGGCAAGTCCGTTACCCAGGGTGTCGAGCTTGGCTGCAAGGACTTCTCCACCAAGGAGCTGCCGCTTGCCAGCAAGGCCGAGGACGACCAGGCCGACGGTGAGAAGGCCGTCAACGCCTTCAACACCCTGCTCGACTGGGGCATGCAGGCCCTCGTCGGCCCGACCACCACGGGTGCGTCGGTTGCCGTTGCCGCCGAGTGCGGTAACGACCCCAAGACGTTCATGATCACCCCGTCCGCGTCCTCCGAGGACGTCACCGACGGCAAGGATTGCGTCTTCCAGGTTTGCTTCACCGACCCCAACCAGGGTGTCAACGCTGCCAAGTTCCTGGCGCAGAAGTATGCGGACGAGAAGTTCGTGCTGTTCTATAACTCCGGCGACGCCTATTCTTCGGGCATCGCAGATTCCTTTAAGGCCCAGGCCGCTGAGTCCAAGCTCGAGATTGTTGACGAGGAGACCTTTAAGGACGACTCCGCCACGAGCTTTACCAACCAGCTGACCAAGGCCAAGCAGGCCGGCGCCACCATGATCTTTGCGCCGATCTACTACACACCGGCGTCCGTCCTGCTCAAGAACGCCAAGGACATGGGCTACGACGTCAAGATGATGGGCTGCGACGGCATGGACGGCATCCTGGGCGTTGAGGGCTTCGACACCTCTCTTGCCGAGGGTCTGCTGCTCATGACCCCGTTCTCCGCCGACGACGAGAAGAACGCCGACTTCGTCAACGCTTACAAGGATAAGTACGGCGATACCCCCGACCAGTTTGCCGCCGACGCCTACGACGGCGTGCACGCGGTGGCCGAGGCCGTCAAGGAGGCCGGTCTTGGTGTCGACGCCGACCCGACCGAGGTCGCCGAGAAGCTGTCCAAGGCTATGCTCAAGATTACCGTTGACGGTCTGACCGGCAAGCTCACCTGGAACGATAAGGGCCAGGTCCAGAAGGAGCCCACGGCGTACGTCATCACCGACGGCAAGTACGTACAGGCCTAATTGGCCGCCTTACATAGAGCGGTTTTGATCCCAAGCAGGGGAGGTTTTGGCCTTCCCTGCTTGCTTGGTATCTAGGGACGATGTAACGTCCCTGTTTCATACATCAACTGGAAACCTATTCGAAAGGGGGATGTGGAACATGACGGTCTTTATCCAATACCTGGTCAACGGCCTGTCCATGGGCAGCGTCTACGCCATCATCGCGTTGGGCTACACCATGGTCTACGGTATCGCCAAGATGCTGAACTTCGCTCACGGCGACGTCATCATGGTCGGTGCCTATGTCTCGTTCTGCGCCACGTCGTATCTCGGCCTCCCGGGTTGGGCATCTGTAGTTCTCTCTTGTGTGGTCTGTACCGTTCTCGGTGTTCTCATCGAGGGCCTGGCCTATAAGCCGCTGCGCCAAGCAGGCCCGCTGGCCGTTCTGATCACGGCTATCGGCGTGTCTTACTTCCTGCAGAACGCCGCGCAGCTTCTGTGGGGCGCCACGCCCAAGAACTTCACTTCGCTCGTCACCTTCCAGGTGCCGGAGTTCTTGGCCAAGTTCAACGTAAGCGCCGTCTCGCTCGTCACCATCGTCGCCTGCCTGGTTATCATGGCCGGCCTGATGTTCTTTACAGGTAAGACCAAGATGGGTAAGGCCATGCGCGCCGTGTCCGAGGACAAGGCCGCCGCTCAGCTCATGGGCATCAATGTCAACCGCACCATCTCGATGACGTTTGCCATCGGCTCTGCCCTTGCCGCCATCGCCGGCGTGCTGCTGTGCTCCTACTCGCCGGTGCTGCAGCCTACGACAGGCGCCATGCCTGGCATCAAGGCCTTCGACGCCGCCGTCTTCGGTGGCATCGGCTCCCTCCCCGGCGCCTTTGTCGGCGGCATTCTCATTGGCATCATCGAGGCGATGGCGCAGGCCTACATTTCCACGAGCCTTGCCAACTCCATCGTCTTTGGTGTTTTGATCATCGTCCTGCTCGTCAAGCCTGCCGGCCTCTTGGGCAAGTACGTCCCCGAGAAGGTGTAGGTGAGCGTTATGAAGTTTCTTAAAGACAAGCAGACGCGTCACGACTTTGTCACGTACGCCATGTGCCTTGTGGCGTTCGCCATCGTGTTCTTTATGCAGTCTAACCACATGATTCCGCGCATGATCGCCGGTCAGCTGGTTCCCATTACGGCCTACATCGTCATGGCCATTTCCCTCAACCTCGTCGTCGGCATCGCAGGCGACCTGTCGCTGGGCCATGCGGGCTTTATGAGTGTCGGTGCCTATACGGGAATCGTCACCGCCGTCGCCCTCGAGAGCGCCGTTCCCTCCGATCCGGTGCGCCTTGTCATCAGCATCGTGGTCGGCGCTATAGCCGCTGCCGTCTTGGGCTTCTTGATCGGTATCCCGGTCCTGCGCCTGAGCGGCGACTATCTGGCCATCGTGACCCTGGCTTTTGGCGAGATCATCAAAGAGATCGTCACCTGCCTTATCGTGGGTGTCGACTCGCGCGGCCTGCACGTGATCTTTAACATCACGGGCAACTCCACGATCGACGATCTGCATTTGCTCGAGGACGGCACCGCCATCATCAAGGGCGCCCAGGGTGCCTCGGGCGTGTCGACGTACTCGACCTTCCTCGCCGGTGCCATCCTGGTCATGGTCGCACTCGTGATCGTGCTCAACCTGGTTCGCAGCCGTACCGGTCGTGCCATTATGGCCGTGCGCGACAACAAGATCGCTGCCGAGTCCGTAGGCATCTCCGTCACCGAGTACCGCATGATCGCCTTCGTGGTTTCCGCTGCCCTCGCCGGTGCTGCCGGAGCTCTCTTCGGCGGTAACTTCTCGCAGCTCTCCGCCACCAAGTTCGACTTCAATACCTCCATTCTCATTCTGGTGTTCGTGGTCCTGGGCGGCCTGGGCAATATGCGCGGCTCCGTTATCGCCGCGGCGCTGCTCACGGTGCTCCCCGAGCTGCTCCGTCAGTTCTCGGACTACCGCATGCTCATCTACGCCATCGTGTTGATTCTGGTCATGATCTTTACCAACAACCCGCAGCTCAAGGCGTTCTTCGGTCGCGTCAAGGACCGCTTTGCTTCCAAGAAGGAGGTGGCAGCCGATGCCCAGTAAGTTTGAGTTCAAGAAGGGCAAGATGGTCCCGTATCCTTCTGGAGCCATCGTTCCCGACCGCGACCTGGGCGAGCGCCCTGCACTCGAGTGCATCCACCTGGGCATTGAGTTCGGTGGCCTTAAGGCAGTCGACGACTTTAGCCTGACTATCGGCAAGACCGAGATCGCCGGTCTGATCGGCCCCAACGGTGCCGGTAAGACCACGGTCTTCAACCTGCTCACCAAGGTGTATCAGCCCACGCACGGCACCATCCTGCTCGACGGCGAGGACACCTCGGGCAAGTCGGTCTACCAGGTCAACCGCATGGGTATTGCCCGTACGTTCCAGAACATTCGCCTGTTCAACACCATGACGGTGGAGGATAACGTTAAGGTCGGCCTGCATAACCAGGAGCGTTACTCCGGCTTTGAGGGCGTGCTGCGCCTGCCGACGTATTGGAAGCACGAGAAGGCCGCCCACGAGCGTGCCATGGAGCTGCTGTCCATCTTTGATATGGAGCATCTGGCAAACGAGCAGGCTGGCTCGCTGCCTTACGGCGCCCAGCGTCGTCTGGAGATCGTCCGCGCGCTTGCCACCAACCCCAAACTGCTGCTGCTCGACGAGCCTGCCGCCGGCATGAACCCGTCCGAGACCGCGGAACTCATGGAGAACATCGTTAAGATTCGCGACACCTTCGGCATTGCCATCATGCTTATCGAGCACGACATGTCGCTCGTCATGAATATTTGCGAGGGCATCTGTGTGCTCAACTTTGGTAAGGTCATCGCCAAGGGCACGGCCGAGGAAATCCAGAACAACGACGCCGTTATCGAGGCGTATCTGGGCAAGCAGGATAAGGGGGAGAACTAAATGGCAGAGCCGATGCTTTCCGTCTACAACATCAACGTCTGGTACGGCGCTATCCACGCCATCAAGGACATCTCCTTTAACGTCAACGAGGGCGAGATCGTGGCTCTGATCGGTGCCAACGGCGCCGGTAAGTCCACGACGCTTAAGACCGTCTCGGGCCTGCTGCGTTCCAAGACCGGCTCCATCAAGTTTATGGGCGAGGACATTACCCATACGCCTGCCGACAAGCTGGTTGGTAAGGGCCTGGCTCAGGTCCCCGAGGGCCGTCGCGCCTTTTTGCAGATGACGGTCGAGGAGAACCTGGAGATGGGCGCTTATACACAGCCCAAGTCCACGGTGGCTCCGGGCCTGGAGCGCGTCTATGAGCAGTTCCCGCGCCTGAAGGAGCGCCGTCGCCAGGTCGCCGGCACCCTTTCGGGCGGCGAGCAGCAGATGCTCGTTATGGGCCGTGCCCTTATGAGTAACCCCAAGCTGCTCATGCTCGACGAGCCTTCCATGGGCCTGGCGCCGATTCTGATCGAACAGATCTTCCAGATTGTTGAGGACCTGCACAAGGCCGGCACCACGGTGCTTCTGGTCGAGCAAAATGCGCAGATGGCTCTTTCCATCGCCACACGCGGCTACGTGCTCGAGACCGGCAAGATCACCATGACCGGCACGGGCCAAGAGCTGCTGCACGACGACAACGTGCGTAAAGCCTACCTCGGAGGCTAACCCACCTAACAAAAGGGGCGCTGACTATCTCAGTCAGCGCCCCTTTTTAGTTGCGGTGGAATAGGGACTAAATGGGAGCCTCAGAGGCCAAAACAGTCCCTATTCCACCGCAACTTCATGGGGGCGTGCGACAATGCCCATCGGAAAACGTTTGTCATCTGGGGGTCTATCTATGCTGTACGAGTTTTGTGCCGAGAACTTTGAGCGAGTGCCGGCGGCTATCGATGCCGGTGCAAGGCGTATCGAACTTTGTGACAACCTTGCCGTCGGTGGTACTACGCCCTCGGCTGGCGTTATCAGCGCTACGGTCAGCTATGCTCACGAGCATGACGCGCGAGTGATGTGCATGATCCGTCCGCGTGGCGGCGACTTTCACTACAACCAGGACGAGCTGCGCATGATGGAGGTGGATTTGGGCCTTGCCGTGAGTGCGGGCGTCGACGGCTTGGTCTTTGGCTGCTGCAAACCCTGCGCTGGCGGATGGGCACTCGATGAGCTTACACTCGGCGCCCTCGTGATGGCTGCGGGCTGCGCGACCGAGGAATGCAAGCGTGAGCCCATCGACATCACCTTCCACATGGCCTTTGATCAGCTCTCGCTCGAGGCTCAGCTCGATGCCGTCGACACGCTCGCCGACTGCGGCATCATGCGCATCCTGACGCATGGTGGTGCTGCCGGAACGCCGATCGAGGACAATCTGGAGCACCTATCGCGTCTTGTCGAATATGCGGCCGACCGCCTGACCATCCTTCCCGGCGGCGGCATTTCCACGGCCAACCGTGATGCCGTTGCGGCAGCACTTGGCGTCTCCGAGCTCCATGGCACCAAGATCGTGCCGCTGGAGGCGTAACCCGTGGCGCTGGTATTTGACGTTCGGCAGGCGAGCGGCAAGCCCGACGACAACCGGCGCCCTGGCACCGCGTGCCCCTTTTGCGATACCGAGGGACTCGCCAATATCATCCGGCGCGACGGCGACTGCATCTGGCTCGAGAATAAGTTCAAAACCCTGCGCGCCACCCGTCAAACCGTGCTGATCGAGTCAGCCGATCACGATGCCGACCTGGCGACCTATGAGCCGGATGAACTCCACCATGTGATGAGGTTTGCCCTGGATTGCTGGCAGCAGATGATCGATTCACAGCAGTATCGAAGCGTGCTCATGTACAAGAACAAGGGTCCTCTCTCGGGCGGTAGTCTCGTTCATCCGCACATGCAGATTGTGGGTTTGGAGCAGGAAGACGGCTATGCGGCACTAGCCCCCGCCAACTTCGAAGGCATCAATGTCTGGCAACAGGGGAGAATCTCGGTCAACATCTCAACCGAACCGATCATGGGGTTCTTTGAGATTAACGTTTCAGCCCCACAGGGAATCGCCGCCAGCGATGACATACGAGATCAAGCCGAGGCGGATCTCTTCGCCGATGCGATCCAGGTGGCTCTGCGCTATATCCTGAACGAGCACCACGGTGGTCGCGCAGAGTCGTACAACTTGTTCTTCTATCACCTGGGCGGTCGGACCATTGCCAAGGCGCTGCCGCGTTGGGTGGTTTCGCCCTACTTTGTCGGCTATCGTTTGGCCCAGGTCAATGCCGAGACAACGCTCGATATCGATGCCGAGCGCCTGCGTGCGCATCTGGAAACGCTCGCATAGCAAGACTAACACCCGTGTAATGCGGGCAGTCTAGCGTGCCATGGCGTCGCGGCCGGCCTCGACCCGCTTGCGCTGGGCGGCGCGCTCCTCGCCGGTCAGACGCTCAAAGAGATGCCCGATAAGCGAGGCGAGTATCTGCTGAAATAGCGTTCCGCACATGACGGGAAACACGACTTCGCCTGGAAAGTACTGCGTAGCGATGACGGCGCCCGAAGAGATGTTACGCATGCCGCAGGTAAAGCACATGGTAGTCGTCTCGCTATATGGCAGATGGAGCGCACGGGCGACCAGAAAACCGACGACAAAGCCGCTGATGGCGAAGGTCAAAATAAAGAGGGCGACTTCTAGGCGCACCACGTTCACGTGCAGCACGTACTCGCTCATAGCGGTGGAGTTGGACGCGATGACGCCCATCATCATGAACTTGCAGGCGGGCGAGAGCGCGGGGGAGAGCTTCTCGTGTCCCCATCCACGCGTGAGCTCGTTGATCACGATGCCGCAGACAAGGTTGGGGTTGGAGCCAAAGAACAGCGATCCCATGGCATAAGCTGCTATGGGAATAAGCACCGCCGAGACGAGCAGCGCCAAAATCAGGTGCAGCGGACGGCGGAACACCTCGGCTACCTGGTGGAAGGTGTTACTGAGCGCGCCTTGGAACGTCATAAAGGCGAAGAGAGTGGGAACGATGGGCTTAAGTACGCCGATCTGCTGGGGAAAGAGCACACCGAGCGTTACGCAAATCGGAACGATGACCTGCATATGCCCCGCGAGGAACTTTCCCAGTCCAACCCATTGCTTCATCTGCTCTTGTGACTCCCTTTGCTCGTAAATCCGTTTTGAATGGATATGCTAGACGCTCGCATGCATCCGTGCGTTAGAAACGCTCGATTATTTCGAGGGTATTACCGGCATCGTTTACCGAAACCACGGCGTGCTGCGAGGCTCTGCGTCCGTGCCGCACGGTATAATAAACCCGTTCAACAGATCTGCCTGCCGAAGCGGGCATACACAGAGGACTCATCGCTATGAACCGTGAGAGGTATCGCGGCGACCTGCCCCTATCGGGGGTGGGCGCCTATGTCATCGCTTAAGACGACGCATCGCTGGGCGGTCGCTCAGCAAAATCCCGAGCTCGAAAAGGAGCTTTCGGCTGGTCTGGGCATACCCGGGCTGGTGGCGCGCATTATGGTTGCGCACGGCATTGCCTCGATTGAGGAAGGACAGCTATTTTTGACGCCTTCGCTCGATCGCGACTGGGCCGATCCGCTCGTCATTCCGGGCATGTCGGTTGTTGCCGATCGTGTCGAGCGCGCCATCCGCAACCGCGAACGCATCGCCGTCTTTGGTGATTTTGACGTCGATGGCATTACGTCGACTTGTCTGTTGACCGAGGCGCTGCGAACGTTTGGCGCCAATGTCACACCGTTTATTCCGCACCGCTTTGACGAGGGTTATGGCCTTTCGCGCGCGGCGCTCGACCGCGTTAACGAGCTTGCCCAACCCAATCTGATCGTGACCGTCGATAACGGTATCGCGGCTAAGGAGGAGGTCTCCTATCTGGAGAGCCTGGGAATCGATCTGGTGGTTACGGACCACCATGAGCCGTCCGACCAGGTGCCGCAGGGCGTGCCCCTGACCGACCCTAAGCTCGAGGATGAGGGTCCTTCGCGTGAACTTGCCGGCGCCGGCGTGGCGCTCAAGCTGGTGCAGGTCCTGGGTGAGCGTTTGGGCAAGCCGTCGTATTGGCGTTCGCTGATAGAGGTCGCGGCGCTGGGCACCGTGTCCGACATGATGCCGCTCACGCCCGAGAATCGCGCGCTGGTCGCCGAGGGCATCCAGCAGATGCGCGTGACGGCCCGTCCCGGCTATATCGCGCTTGCCGCACTT
>ULVP01055802.1_pt1 | contig 11511 bp, 10 predicted proteins | sample 1959551 | NCBI WGS metagenome assembly ULVP01 (sample SAMEA4835789, study PRJEB28245) | human gut metagenome | biome: gut microbiome; material: fecal sample | place: Denmark | collected 2008 | reverse complement strand
TTTAAAGCTTGAGTTAACCCCAAGTCTATTTAGTTACTCAATGTTCCTATCTATATTATTCTTACTTTTATAGTAAGAGAAATATGGAAAGCTGTTCTTAAAAGAAAGATGGTTGAAGGGGAGAATCGTTCCTTACTTCTTGTAGTGACAGCAGATGTCGCGAAATCAGTTATAAAAAGTATCAAAGAAAATAACTATGCAAGATATAAGATTGCTGGAGTCGTTGTTATTGATCATGATATGACTGGATTAAATATAGATGGTGTCAAAGTAGTTGCTAACATGCAAAATGCTGCAGATTATGTATGTAAAGAATGGATTGATGAAGTTTTAATTGTAACTTCTGGTTCTATGCCTTATCCAAGAGAACTTATCGAACAGTTTACTGAAACTGGAGTTACTGTTCATTTGAATTTAGCTAAAATACAGAATGTACCAGGTAAAAAACAGTTTGTGGAAAAAGTAGGAGATTACACAGTACTGACTACTAGTATCAACTATGCATCTCCAAGAGATCTTATGTTGAAACGTTTAATGGATATTATTGGTGGTTTAGCAGGGTGTATTATTACTGGTATTCTATTCATATTTGTAGCACCAGCCATCTATATTGCTTCACCAGGACCTATTTTCTTTGCTCAAGAGAGAGTAGGAAAGAATGGTAAGAGATTTAAGATGTATAAGTTCAGAAGTATGTATATGGATGCTGAAGCACGTAAAGCTGAATTACTCAAAGATAACAAATTGAGTGATGCTAAGATGTTTAAGTTAGATTTTGATCCAAGAGTTATTGGAAATAAGATTCTTCCAGATGGTACACATAAGACTGGAATTGGTGATTTTATTAGAAAAACTAGTATTGACGAGTTTCCACAGTTTTTCAATGTATTAAAAGGCGATATGTCTATTATTGGAACTCGTCCTCCTCTCATTTCAGAAACTAACTTGTATGAATTACATCATCGTGCAAGACTTGCCATTAAGCCTGGAATTACAGGTATGTGGCAGGTAAGTGGAAGAAGTGATATTACTGATTTTGAAGAAGTTGTAAGACTCGATAAAGAATATATTGAGAATTGGAATATTGCAATGGATATAAAGATTCTATTTAAAACAGTATTAGTAGTATTAAAGAAAGACGGTTCAATGTAATCTTTTTACAGATTATAAATAGAGAGTATAATCTGTAAAAGGATAACTATAAAAATTGATAGTGCAGGAAAAAGAGGGAGATTATGGGAAGAAAAAAGAATGAGACTTCTCCACTTAAAATTGCAGTTTTAGGGCATAAGACGATTCCTAGTCGTCAGGGTGGAATTGAAGTTGTAGTTGAGGAGTTAGGTGCCCGTATGGCTAAACTAGGTGATAAAATCACAGTTTATAACCGTAGTGGACATCACGTGAGTGGTAAACAGTTTGATGAGAAGAAGATGACAGAATATAAAGGTATGCGCATTAAGTATGTACCAACTATTGATAAGAAAGGTTTAGCCGCAATGAGTGCTTCAGTCTTTGGAGCAATTGCAGCCGCATTTGGAAACTATGATGTTGTTCATTTTCATGCAGAAGGACCTTGTGCTATGTTATGGTTACCTAAACTATTTGGAAAGCGCTGTATTGCGACTATTCATGGTTTAGACCACAAAAGAGCTAAATGGGGTAAACTAGCGAGTACATATATTATGTTAGGTGAAAAATGTGCTGCTAAGTTTGCAGATGAAGTTATTGTATTAAGTGAATGTGTTCATCAGTACTTCCTTGATACATATGGCAGAGAAACACATTTTATTCCTAATGGTGTAAATAAACCAAATATACGTGAAGCTAAAATTATTAAAGATAAGTTTGGTTTAGAAAAAGATGATTATATTCTTTATTTAGGTAGATTAGTTCCAGAAAAAGGAATTAAGTATCTAATTAAAGCATTTAAGAATGTAAAAACTGATAAAAAACTAGTTATTGCAGGTGGAAGTTCAGATACTGAGGCATTTGCGGAAGAATTAAAGGAAATGGCTAAAGATGATCCTAGAATCATTTTTACTGGATTTGTTCAGTCAGAGTTGTTAGAAGAACTTTATAGTAATGCTTATGTATATACTTTACCTAGTGATCTTGAAGGTATGCCACTAAGCTTATTAGAAGCAATGAGTTTTGGAAATTGTTGCTTAGTATCTGATATAGAGGAATGTGCTTCTGTAGTTGAAGATAAAGCTGTTACTTTCAAGAAGAGTGATGTATCTGATTTACAAGATAAGTTACAGAAAGCTTGTGATGATAAAAAACTAGTACAAAAATATAAAGATGAAGCAGCAGATTTTATTTTTAAGAAATATAATTGGGATCATGTTGTGGAAGAAACGTTGAAGTTGTTTAAGCAGTAAAAGATGAAAAAACATTATGGTGCAATTGATGGGTTAAGAATGATTGCTGCTTTTTGACATCATTATAATGAATCTATAACAGTCTGTTAGAGATTGCTAATTAGAAAAAATATAAAATCTATTTTTAAACATTAATAGATAGTCAATTCCAATAATCCATACTTAGTTTATATTTATAAATAAAATCGAACTCTATTATTTATGTTAGTTATATACTATACGAGCTGTTAGAATAACTTATTATTTAACAACTTGTTGTAGCAACATCATTGGAAAATATCATAACATTGTTTTATAGCGTTAACTACGTTCGGATGGAGTACTTAGCTTAAAAAGATGCATTATAAGTGCTTTATTCGAACTCAAGTAGTTTTGCTTACTATTTTTTAAAAAATCTAAAGACAAATAAAATGAATATAGTTTTTGAATGCAAACAACAGATATTCTATAAACACTTTTTATAAAATTCCCTTTAAATATTATTCAAAAGGACGAGCTCAATTATGTTAAAAGCGTTTTTTGCAGATTGTGCATACTTAGAATAAAGCATAACAAGAGAACAAAATATATAAAGTTGCAGGTGCTGATGGTTTTAAGGGTTTAAATTTTCTGAAACTAAAATGTTATAAAGCGCCTTGTATTGCGGTTATCGACATCAATTGTATGAATAATTTCTACGTTATTGTATTAAAAACTTTATGTTTATGGTAGTTAGCTATGTATCCCAATTTTTTATTTGTTGAAAGAAATGGAGACTAAAACTATGAAAAAATATCTTTTTATTATCCCGTCTTTATCTAAAGGTGGAGCGGAGAGAGTTGTTTCTGTTTTGGCAAGCGAATTAAGCATGCAAGGAAGAGAATGTGTTATTGTAACACACTTTCAAGCAACTAACGAATATCCTGTAGAGGATAAGGTAAAAGTCATTTGCTTATCTGGATTAGATGAAATTAAATATAGAAAAAGTATAAATTTTAAATATTTATTGCAGTTAGCTTACCGACTCAGAAAAGTAGTTATTCAAGAAAAACCAGATTATATTATTCCTTTTTTGTGGACTACTTGTATCAGAACGGATATTGCATTAATGGGTTCTTCTTATAAGAAGGCAGTAATTCAAACTGTACGTAACAATCCTTATATATTCCCTGAAAATAATTTTCAAAAAAAATATCGCGATATGTTAGTAAGAAAATCTCGAAAAACTATTGTACAAAATAATGATCAAAAACAATATTTTCCTGAAAACATACAAAGTAAAATTTTTGTTTTGCCTAACCCAATATCAGAAATGCTATTACAAGTTAAACACTCCCATGACGATAATTTGTTTCATATAGTGGGTGTTGGAAGACTTGAAGAACAAAAGAATTTTGAAATGTTGATTGATTCGGTCGGTAAAGTTTATCATTCATATCCGGAAGTTAGATTGGATATATATGGTGAAGGCTCTTTGTTTAACAAACTTCAAAAGCACATTAATAAATTAGGACTAAGTGATATAGTAACGTTAAAGGGAAGAAGTAATGATTATGATGAGATATATGGAAAAGCAGATGCTTTTGTGTTATCTTCGAACTTTGAAGGAATGCCAAATACACTGATGGAAGCTATGGCAGTTGGTATTCCCTGTATTTCAACAGATTGCCCTACTGGTCCTAAAGATATTATTCAATCATATAAAAATGGAATATTGGTACCAGTTGGAAATACTGAAAAACTTAGTAGAAGTATTGAAACAATAATTAGAGATGAACAGTTAAGAAGGAAACTTGGGCTTGAAGCTAAAAAAACAATCTTGTTAAAGTATTTACCTAATATTATAGGAAAACAATTGATAACAATATGTGAGTAAAAAAAGAACAAGGAAATTAAATTTATAATCACAACGGGTACAGGGTACTAGAACGATGTCGCCTTGTATAAGTAATAGTATTTCACAAAAAATATTATTAAAACAGATGAACAATGTTGGTTGTCTCTGTCTCTATAACAATTGCATACTATTCCAATGATGACTGTTTATCACAGTGGTTGAGAAATACTTTAAAGCTGAAGATGTTATACATATTGGAAGTGATATCAATAAATGATAGACTGTCAGAAAAAAGCAAGCTATTTAAAGAAAAACTAAAAAAATTGAATATACAAAATATGCAGGGAACAGTATTTTGGATCTTTATTTGTTCTTTCTATTGTCTGTTTGAAAGGATTCCAATAAAAATGTATTTATATCAAACCTGTGTTTTATGGGTATTCAAATAAACTGATATAAAGAATGAAATAATGAAAAGGAGTTAAAAATATGATAAAAATAATACAGAAGGCCATAAATATTATCAGACAAATTAATCCTGAAAAATATGCAAGAAATATTGGTGTTGTGTTCGGGAAAGAGTGTCGCTTTATTGGTAGGACAGATTGGGGCTCAGAACCTTATTTAATTGAAATAGGAAATCACACAGAAATATCTTTTGGATGCTCATTTGTAACTCATGATGGAAGCACTTGGTGTTTTAGAGAGAAAGAAAAGTATAAAGGAGTATCTAGATTTGGTAGAATTAAAATAGGAGATAATTGTTTCATAGGATGCAGATCTATTATTTTGCCAAACGTAAAGATTGGAAATAATTGTATAGTTGGAGCGGGAAGTTTAGTAAACAAAAGCATACCGAGCGGAGAAGTGTGGGGGGGTGTACCAGCACATTTTTTAATGACTACTGAGCAATTTGCTGAGAAATGTTTACGTGAATCACCAAATCTTATAAATAAGGATTATAAAAATAAAAAGGAATGGGTTCTAGATTGTGTCAAAAAGGAGCATTAAAAAGTGAAAAAAATATTAATTGTAATGACATCTTTATACAATGGTGGAGCAGAAAAAAGCTTAGTAAATTTATTAAATGAATTACCATTTGATGAATATCAGGTTGATTTGCTCTTGTTTATGAAAAGGGGTATGTTTTTAAAACAGGTTCCATCAAAGGTGAATATTATAAATACACCATATGAAATAAAAAAGTTGTATGACTCTAAACTAAAACCTGGGAAATTTTTTTTAATAAAATACTTAGGTGGAATAATTGCGAAGATATTTACTAAATCGGATTCAGAGAGAAGGGCGTTTAGGTGGAAATGGTTTTATAGTAAAGTAATTCCGAAGTTAGATGAGTATTACGATGTTGCATTGGGATATATGCCGTGTGAAATTATTTATTATCTTGATGAAAAAGTTAACGCGAAGCGAAAAATAGGATGGGTACATAATGATTATAAATCTTCAAAGTATCCGCATAAATATGATGAAGCACATTTTTATAATCTAGATGCTTTAGTGTCTATTTCAGATACATGCGTAAATATTCTAAAGGAAGAATTCCCTAAAATTGAAAATAAGATTTTTTGCTTACAAAATATAACATCATCCAAAGTAGTAAAAATGCGTGCAAATGAGTATTATCCCAAAGAGTATAATGAAAAAGAAGTTAATTTGATTTCAATTGGACGTTTACATGAACAAAAAGGATTTGACTTAGCAGTATATGCGGCAAGTATTATGAAAAAAAGAGGAATAAAATTTAATTGGTTTATTATTGGGGATGGTGATGCAGAAAAGAAAAAATTAGAAAAATTAATTCACAAAGAAAATATTTCAGATTGTTTTAAATTATTGGGCACTAGGGAAAACCCATATCCTTATATAAAAAATTCAACTATATTTGTTCAACCGTCTCGTTATGAGGGAAAATCAGTGGTATTGGATGAAGCAAAGATATTATCGGTTCCAATTATAGCAACTGCATATCCGACAGTATATGACCAAATAAAAGATGGTAAAGAAGGGATGATTGTCTCACTTACACCCGAGAAAATTGCTGAGGGTATAGAAAAAATGATTTTTCACAGTGAAATTATGGATAACCTTGTTTCATATTTAGCTGCTCATGAATATGGCAATCAAAATGAAATTGAAAAATATATTAATCTTATAGATAACAAACAGGGGTAATAATCAATGAAAACAAAGAAAGTATTAATTGTGATACATGATTTTGGAAGCGGTGGTGCTCAGAAAAGTTTAGTTTCATTTCTGAAAGGATTGGAAATGAATTCAAAGATAAATGATTATGATATAGATGTTCTTGTAAGTGATAATTATGGATTTTTTAAAAGGGATTTACCTAATAACATTAATATTTGTCAGTCTGACAGTACAATTACATGGATGAATTGTCCTTTGAAAAATAAAAGAGTATGGAAAAATGTATCTTTAAAAGCTATTTATGGAGAAATAAAGTGGATTGTTAATCAAAAAGTTGGTCATAAATCAGGAGAATTATGGCAATGCTGGAAGAATCTAATTCCATTTAATTCTAAAAAATATGATATAGCAATTTCATATATCGATGGATGGGCTAATTATTATGTAATGGATAAAGTTAATGCTAAGAAAAAAATATTATGGATTCACAATGATTATCAGAAGCAACCTCACAATGAGAATTTTGACAGAAAATATTATGAAAGATGTGATAAAATAATTACAATTTCAGAAGAATGTAAAAAAAGTTTTTTGAAATCATTTCCAGAATTACAAAATAAAATATACGTTTTACAAAATATTACACTTGTCGAAGATGTGAAATATAAAGCAAAAAGCGGTAGAGCTAAAGAATTTGAAGAAAATAAGGAATGTCTAAAAATTTTATCTGTTGGTAGATTGACAAAACAGAAAGCATTTAATTTAGCAATTGATGCAGCTTTAGAATTAAAACATAGGGGAATTGACTTTGTATGGGTGATAATAGGAGAAGGTGAAGATCGATCAAAATTGGAAGCTAGTATAAAAAAATGTAAATTAGATAATTATGTCTTACTTCCCGGAATTAAAGAAAATCCCTATTGCTATATATCTGAATGTGATGTTTTTGTTCAGACATCTATTTATGAGGGAAAATCAATTGTATTAGATGAAGCCAAAGTATTACAAAAACCCATTGTTGTTACGGATTATCCTACGGTTAAAGCTTCAATTACGGATATGAAAAATGGTATCATAGCACAATTTAATGGAAAGGATATTTCTGATAAAATTATAAGCCTTCATCAAAATAAGGCAATTCAAGAACAGTTTAAAAAGCAGCTAATCATAGAACAAAATCGATATATTGAAGAAATAAATAAATACATAGAAATAATGTTAGCGTGAGAGGAGGATATAAATTAATGTATTATTTTAGTATAATATTACCTGTGTATAATGTTGAAAAATATTTAAAAAGATGTATGAAGAGCATTTTAAATCAAAAATTTGCAGATTACGAAATAATATTAGTCGATGACGGATCTACCGATTTTAGTGGAAAAATCTGCGATGAGTATTCGTCCCAATATCCATTCATTCAGACCATACATAAGGAAAATGGTGGGTTATCAAGTGCAAGGAATGAAGGGCTAAAAAGAGCTTTAGGCAAGTATATATTTATGATTGATTCGGACGATTGGATTGAAGACAATGCATTGGAGAAATTATACGATTATACAAAAAATCAAGACATAGATATCATCAAGTTTGATTATATACGACAACCGGAAAATAAGAAGAAGACTTCAATACTAGAAGAAGGGTTAAGACGTAATGAAGAATTGAAAACAATAATACCATTGGTGCTAAAAGAAACTGGTAAAGTTAATTTTTCGGCCTGGGGACATATATATAGAAATTCCTTTTTAAAACAAAACGATTTGAGATTTGTTTCTGAACGTATTATTGGAAGTGAGGATTATTTGTTTAATCTTCAGGCATATTGTCAAGCAGAGAGTCTATTGGTGATACCAGAGTTTTTATATGATTATGATATGAGAGAAGGAAGCTTGACTAAAAGATACAGAAAAAATATATTCACGCAATATAATATACTACATGATAAATTTAAAGAATGTTTGATTGGATGCGAAATGTTTGACACTACATTGAAAAGAGCATTGGCGTATTCATATATTGAAAAGATCATAGGTGTATGCATGCAAAATGAATGTATATTGTGCGACAATCATAATTTGATAGATGGAATACAAAATTGTAAGAAAATGGTTCGAAATAATAAATTTAAGGAATATATCTTAAGTTATCCATTTAGTGAAGTAGGACTAAAAAGAAAAATACTTATTAAAAGCTTAAATTTAAATATAGTACTTCCATGTATGATTTTGTTGAAAAGAGGAATTAAGTAATCAATGAAAAATAGAGTTGTATTTATTATACCATTTTTTGGAAAATTTAATAATTACTTTCCAGCTTTTTTAAAAACGTGCGAATGTAATCCTCAATTCACTTGGATGATTTTTACCGATGATGAAACCAAATATAATTATCCTGATAATGTAATAAGATATAAGATGACATTTGAAGAGCTGAAAGAAAAAATATCATCTAAGTTCGATTTTAATATTGAAATGCCTAATGCATACAAATTATGTGATTTCAAGCCTGCATACGGTTATATATTTGAAGAGTATATAAAAGAATATGACTGGTGGGGACATTGTGATATTGATTTATTATTAGGAGATTTATCGACTTTTATTACAGATGAATTACTTGATAATTTTGATAAATTATTTTGCTTAGGTCATATGGTACTTTATAAAAATACTTATGAAAATAATCGCATCTTCATGGATGACTATAAGGGTAAAGCGTTATATAAACAAGTTTATTCTAATCCGTTGATTTGTTGGTTTGATGAAGAGTGGAAGGATGATAATAATATAAATAGAATATTTTTGAATTCTGGAAAAAAAGTTCTTCAAGTTGATTGGTCAGCAAATTTTTTGATTTGGGAAAATAAGTTTATAAGAACTGTTTATAAATATAATGATACAGAAAACAAATACCTTTATGAAAATGATAATGTAAGAGATGCCTTGTACTATTGGAAGGATGGAAAGTGTAAAAGAGCATTTATCAAGGATGGAATACTTATAACAGAAGAATTTTTATATATACATCTACAAAAACGTAAAATGAAAATGGATCCTGGTATTTTAACAAATACCATGTTCAAAATAGTACCTAATAGAATAGATATTTTAGAAGCCAATCCAGAAGAAGAAAATGGATACAGGAAAATAAAAAAAGATTATATTTGCTTTCAAAAGTTATATATAAAACGTGATAGGATGATCCGTAATTACAAACGACGTTTAAAAAAGTTATATATATTTTTAAGAAAGGGTAGTTATGAAAATTAAGAAATATAATTTAAGATTGGTAATTTGTGCTGTATGCATATTTCATGTTTTGTTTGTAAAAATAAATTATAGTTACTTCCAGGATTTTCGTCGAATTAGGTTATACATGGTTCTGCTATGTGGAATGGTTCTATTACCGGTTGTAAAAGTTTTATTTGAAAAGAGATGGGTGATAATTAACTTATTGACTGCATTTCTTAGTACAGCCATAATTTACTCATCGTATTACAATCGCGGTTTTGAATCTAGTAATATTGAAACTAGCTTCATTTTGGGAATAGGAATTTTTGAACTTTTTTGGATGCTAGAATATGCAATGAAAAAGACAGCGATTGATACTGTTTTACGAGTGTGGTGGATTTGCATATTAGTATATTGTTTGCTTTCAGATTTTTTATGGATTATGAATCCATATAAATATGGTCAAGCAGATACATTTTTAATAGGCAATAAATTTCAAATATGTTACATGCATATTTGGCTATTCATATTGTATTTTAGTTTTAAAAATAAAAGAAAATTGTATGCTATAGTTCTATTTCTATTTAACATAGTTGTTGCAATTAATGCTGGCTGTACAACTGCGTTAATTGGATGTACTATTTTAGGTGTTTTATTAAAATTCAGGGGAAAGTTAGAGAATATAATAAGAAAACCAACTACATTGATTATTTCTCTTGCTTTTTTTAACTCGATATTAATACTTAATTCAGCTCTAATTTCAAATCCGACAATTCATTATATAATTGTAAATATCCTTGGTAAGGATCCAACTCTCACAGGAAGAATTGGAATTTATGCAAAAGCATTAATGGTGATAAAGAATAGTTTATTATGGGGATATGGTTATGAGAATAATTATACTGCTTCAGTAATGTATTTTGACGCTGCTAATATTCAGAATGGAATTTTTGATCTCTTAATGTCATATGGCGTAATAGGAACTAGTTTGTTGATGGGAATCCTTTTATATTTAATGTACAAAAAAGGAAATGAGACTTCGTATGTAATTATTAGCGCTTTGTATATGTATATATTGATTTCTAGCGTAGAAATTGTTTTTGACGGATGGTTTTTTGCTTGTGTGGCATTAGTCATTTTTTGGTTGGAATATAAAAATTGTAATAGATACAAGATTAACAAAGAAACGGTGATTGATTAATGGGAAAAAACAGTACAAAAAGTATCAAAAAAAATTATTTATATAATGTAATGTATCAAATTCTTGCGTTTATAGTACCTTTGGTAACGACTCCTTATGTGTCAAGAGTGCTTGGTGCGACAGGAATTGGAGATTATAACTATACAGTTGGAATTGTCACATATTTTGGTTTGATAGCGGCGACTGGAACCACGTCATTTGGTAATAGAGAAATTGCTAAACACCAAGATGATTCACGGGAGTACAGTAAATTATTTTGGGAAATTTGGTTTTTCCGTTTAGCATGCACGATGATTGCACTAGTATCTTATTTACTTTTTATTTCTTTTTTCTTGAAAGAATATAGATATCTATTTTTAATTCAATTATTTACAGTGGGCTCTTGGGTCGCAGATGTTAGTTGGTTTTGTCAAGGAATGGAGAACTTTAAGGTCACTGCATTGCGAAATGTTTTTATAAAAATATTTGGTACGGCCCTGGTGTTTTTATTAGTTAAAAATAGAAATGATTTATGGATATATACTATGATTTATAGCGTCACTGTTCTATTGGGAAATATATCTATGTGGGGATTTGTAGCAAAGCGAGTATGTAGGATTCCAATAAGGGAACTTCATCCATTTAAACATACAAAGGGAATTATAGAATTATTTATCCCAGTTATAGCAATTCAAATCTATACGGTATTGGATAAAACGATGTTAGGAACACTCG
>ULVP01012974.1_pt1 | contig 11536 bp, 7 predicted proteins | sample 1959551 | NCBI WGS metagenome assembly ULVP01 (sample SAMEA4835789, study PRJEB28245) | human gut metagenome | biome: gut microbiome; material: fecal sample | place: Denmark | collected 2008 | reverse complement strand
TTTGTCATTTTACTAACTTTTTAATTCAACCAACGGGTATAATAATCTAATTATCATTGGTCCATTTTTTATTAAATACTCAATCCAAGCAATATTCATACTCGGGCTTATGGTTATACTAACTTAGTTAATCGGCTCTCCATCAATCGAAACAATCTCTTTAATATAGAGCTCAGTCATACTAATTTCATTTTCCCAAGTTTCAGAAAAGTGAAGTTTAAGAAGTTGGCCTTGTGCAACTCCGTTGTCAATCATCTCTTTTGACACACTCGTCCATTGAATTTCAGGAGTTCGGGCTGCATTAATAAAAGATGCAATTTGTTTCCAATTATTGCGGGATGGATTGAAATAATCATCCAAATTGCCAACTTCTTTATAAGTTTTGAAAAGGAACTCGTCATCTTCCGATAGACTAATATCAAAATTTTTAATGCGTTGCATATAGGTAGATGCATTCCATTTCGCCCCGAATCCTTGCATAAAACCAATTTCAGAAATGCGCATTGTCCGTCCAAGATCTATCACAATGGCAATTGTTGTCGGATTGGTTACCCCTGCTCTGCAAAGACGTCGACCCAAAAAAGTATGCCATTCATTACCTGCTGCATTTTCATAATCATAATCATCGGAATTAGCAAATGTCGTTGCCAAGGCTGTGTCCCATGCACCACACCAACCTCCACCAATATCTCCGTCCAAGATGTCTGTCGGAGGATTGTAATTCCAGTCATCTGCCGGATCTGTGTATTTTATGGTGCAGTCACTATTACAATAAAGAATCTTCATTGCATTTTTATCAGTCTGGTTTATTTCTCGAACCCCATATTTGGGATTATCCAAGAGAATATACATAATTTCACTCGACAAATCAACCCCATCCAAAGACGTATCATTCAAAACAATAGGAAGCAAATAAGTTTTATCGGATGTTAGCAATTCCCTCTGAATTGTTATAGATATAGTAGCCTTTGTCATACCTTTTTCGAACTCAAATTGCTCGAATGAAACCGCACCTTCCGGCATTGTCTCGTAGTTAGTTCTGTTATCTTGATTGTAGGCAGCAACTAATTCAGTCCAATGGCCTATCTCTTTGAGTAGACTGCATGAGAAATCCCATGGATTATCATCTATATTCTCCAAATTAGCTTCAATTTCCAAATCGAGAGACTTATATAGCATAGATTCATGGCGGATATTATTAGTGGGCATTTCCAATACTACTTGCGCCGACTTTGTCTCGATCGTATAGAATAGCATGTTCATATCTTCATTAACCTTATTTTCTTCGCTAACTAATTTAAGCGGAAGCACGAACGTTGCCTTCGGATCGTTTTCAATAGCTTTGATTATTTCTGACGTATTAAAAATCAGATCAATATTCTTATATCGCTCATTCGAATCAAATTTGAGACTTTCTTCATTCAGCGAATAAGCCGGAGCCGGCAGATGCTTATAAGTCACACCATAGAGGAGACTGTATAATTCTAGTTCTTCCCGAGACAACAATTCAAAAGTCGCTTTTGCTGTCGCTTGAGGATTGGCTCCAGTTTTAGCAACAATAACTTTTTTGGTATATTGGGGAACAGATTCATATATCGTAATCGTTTCCATATTCTCACCGTCTATATAAAGCACCGCATTATATTCCGTAGGAATAAGGTCTCGATAGCTTTCATCACATGAAATAAAACTCGACAAGCCGCAAAAAAGCACCAGTCTCAATATATTTTTCATTTTCATAATTACCTGTTATTAGCACATTATAGCAAATCCATAACCATCTGACTATTCTACGATTGCAATCTCTCTGAAAGATAGGTCTGTCATACTTATTTCATTAGTCCAACTGCCTGAAAAATGCAATTTCAACAGCCGACCTTCGGAAGCTCCTGACTCTATCAATTCTTCTGAAACATTATGCCATTGTTTATCGCTAATCCGAGGTGCATCAACAACAGACAGGATTTTCACCCAATTATTACGGGAAGGATTGAAATAGTCGTTCAAGTTACCAACTTCTCGAAATGTTTGAAACAAAAATTCTTCATCTTGAGATATGCTGACATCAAAGTTTCTCACACGCTGCATCCACTCGGAATCATTATATTTACCAAATCCTTGCTGAAATCCAATCTCGGCAATGCGCATTGTTCGACCAAGATCAATCACTATGGCAACACCTTCTGTGAAAGTTTGCCCTGCCAAATTGGGCCGGAATCCAAGAAATGTATGCCATTCCTTACCAGCCATGTGGTCATAATCATAATCATCGCCATTCGAGAAATCACGTCTATATTTTCCATCGTATGCACTAGTCCAACCAATACCATTCAGAATACCTGTTACAGGATGATAATCCCATTCATTTGACGGATCAATATCAGGATGATTTATAAGACATTCGCTATTGCAATAGAGTATTTTCATGGCGTTCTTATCTTCCTGACCAACATTTCTCAATTCGTATTTAGGATTCTGAACCAATATATATGTCACTTCATTGGATGTACAAATCTCTTCGGTTGAAAGTTGATTCAGCATCAGCGGGAGAAGATAAACTTTACCTTCTTCCAATTCGGAGCCATTAATGATCATTTCGGCAGAAGCCTCGTTCTGGCCCGGAATAAAATCAAAATTTTCAACACCAATTGCAGATACAGGCAACATTTCATAAGATGTATCATTATCGGCATTATATTTCTTTACCTCCTCCACCCATATCGATTCTGTTGTATTTATAGTACACGAAAATGTCAATTTATTCAATTCAACATTTACGGCAGCCGTCAACGTATGCCTTGCACCGGTTTTGTAAGGCATTATAATTTGTTCGGGAGTTGTATCTTCTGTACCTTTTAGTGAAATTTTCGGTCTAGGATCATACGAAATTGTAAAAAGTTTGCTTTCTTTCTCGGGATTCACTTCCCCATCATAGCTTAACAATTTAACAGCGAGTGCCCATACTGTCTCACTTTCATTTTCTGCCATCACTTTAATGATCTCATCCGCAATAAGTGTCAGTTCTGTCGTTTTTGTAATTTCGTCCGGTGAAAATGACAATACAGTCGGAGTGAACTTATAAGTTCCTTCTGGAAGTAATTTATAGTTAGTTTCGGCAGCTATGTATTCGTCATCAAATTCATTTTGCGTGAGAACCAATATTTCAGCCTGCACATTTTTATCTTTTTCTTCTCCTCCTTTAGATATAGAAATCAATTGCTTGTATTCCGATGTTCCAGAAGACATCTCAATATTTTCCACGCTCTTTCCGTCTATCTGAAGTCCAACCTTTCTACGTTCAACTGATATCGTGTACAACATAAGGCAACTTTCACTATCTATTCCCGCATTGTCACTCACTAGCTTAATGCCGAGTGCATAGGTTGCATTAACATCTGATCCAATAGCCTTCACAACTTTATCCGTAAAAAAAGTTACCTGCACAGACTTCCGAAGATCTTCCGCTGCAATTGAGACCGACTTAGTATCCAGAACATAGGCGGTCTCTGGCAATGCCATATATTCCGGGCCATATTCATCTTCAAGTTCGCGCTGTGTCAAAACCTCCAATTTAGCAGTTGTAGGTTCTTTCAATGTTTTATTTTTTTTCGCTACTGTAAATATTCTGGAATACTTGTCCTTATTTTGATCAAAATCAATATAAACATTATCAATTCCCGCAGCTTCTATTTGCAGAACGAGTTTATCGGATTTGGAAATTTCGCCCGTACTGTCGTCTTTACACGAAATAAATCCTAATGCAACACTCAAGATCGTTATTACTATTTTATTCATAATATTTGTCTTTAAAATTATTGGTCATTAATAGCCCGGAGCTTGCTCCATTTGTGAATTGGAGTAAATATCTTTTTGAGGGATGGGTAACAAATACATACGGTCGTTCCAATTGAACGGTTGTGCAATCCGTGTTCTAGTATTAAACTCAGAGAATCCGGGGCCCACCACCATTGCGTTGAGCCCTTCATAACATTGCGGACTTTGTCGTTCTCTTCCTTTAAGATAGCGTCGAATATCATGATAGCGAAACCCCTCTTGATATAATTCGACAAAGCGCTCCTGCAAAACCAGATCAACAAGCGAAGCATTACCGATATTTTCGGATGTTAATAATGGAACTCCAGCTCTATCACGTATTTCATTCAAATAGAACAATACATCATCGGTCTTATTCAAATGAGCCGCACATTCTGCCAAATTAAGATAAAGTTCGGCCAAGCGCATTAAAGAAGCTGTATACTTCGCATCCCTATCCCAATTATCCATACCATCCACTTGTGAAAAATAAAGATTAGGGGCTACCCATTTTTTATTCAGATAACCTGTTACCGAATAATTCCTATTTCCAAATAATGTCGGATTATACCCTTGGGTCTGAGGATCCATGGCATTTATAATCAATGAAGACTGGTTTTTGGCATATGTCGAAAATTCATCGCCATCAAAACAAATCCAAGCATAAAATCTAGGTTCTCGTCCAACATGCAATTTCACGATATTCTGATTACTCTCCAACTCTGCCGATTCAAACCAAGATGACTTAGCAGGGAACGATGGATCTTTTTCAGGAAGCAATCCTTTTTTGGTATAAAAATGTTCTATCGTATACAACGTTGGAGACAATCCGCCCCAATAACCACGAATATCGCCTTGATCGCTAATTAGAATATAATGAGGAACTGAGGCTTGAGTAAATGGGTATGCAATCTGCGCGCCCCAAAGTATTTCATTATTTCCCTGATCAGGCCTTGTCGTCATCATATATCGAAGCATCATGACCCGTTTGCAAAAATCCGAGCCTTCTTCCTCGCCGGGGATAATAGGCAAAGACACTTTATGGTTGTTACGAAGAGTTTCAGATGTCTGAATATTGAAAAGTTCGAATCCGGCATCGCTTGCTGCTTTAACAGCCTCTTTCGCTGCAATATAAGCCCGCTCCCATTTTTTCTCCTGATATTCTCGACTAACCAATTCTACCCCATAATTGGGGGTTTCAAAATTTTTATTAGACCAAATAAAAGGGAAACTCCCATTCCAAAGAGGCGAAGCAGCATATGTCAAAACTCTAGCTTTGAGCCCTTTTGCTATTACAGATGTAGCCCGTCCGAAATAATCGACATTCGTATAGGTAGGCGGAAGAACATAAGCTGCCTCATCAAGCAGTCTGACTACATAATCAACACAATAGTCAAAATGACTGCGTCCCGGAAACTGACTTCCCGGCGTATTCATACTCATCAAATGATCCATAATAGGAATTGGACCAAAAAGTTGCATCAAACGGAAATGATAATAGGCCTTTAAGAATTTAACTTCTGCAATGTAATTTTCCCTATTGTTCGAATCAATCGAGGGATTGTATTTTTCAAGGTTAGCTAAAAACTCATTACAATAACCGATGGCATTATATAAATCTCTCCACGGATATTTATTAGTCGTACCTGCAGAAACCGGCGTAAAATACCCGTATTGAGCATATGATCCTGCGCCCTCCCATTCCTGAGGGCGAACAGTAGCATCATCTCCGCCACCATCAATCGTATTATACAACACTCCTGATATATTAGTGTTATCAATAAATCCATAACAACCATACAGATACTTCAACGTTGTAGGATTGTCAATCATCATATCTTTTTGCTGCGCCGTTTCAGGAGGAACAATATCAAGATAATTACAGGAACAAATGCAAAACACCATGGCTACAGCCATGACAATTCGCCGTATATTTGAAATAGTGATCATAATCCTTTGTTATTAATTAAAATTTCAATTGCGCTCCGATATTGAACGTGCGCTGTAATGGATACGAATTATACCATAACGACGGATCCCACAATTTGAAAGGACTCCATACGGCAATATTATCGCCGTTTATATAAATTCTGCAATGCGGAAAATTGTATCCGAGTTCCAAAGTTTTAAATCGTATAAATCCCGCATTTCGCATCCAATAACTACTCGGTTGCATATTATTGGTTATTTGCGAATTGAGAACACCTAAGCGAGGATATTTGGCATTAGGATTAGGATTATTTACAGACCAATAATCATCCGCGATAAAACTCATCAGATTACGTTCATTAGTATCGTTTGCACAAAAAGGTGAAATTCCGTTTATCATTATTTTGCGCATAGCAGAACCTGTGAAAAATATGCCAAAGTCGAACCTCTTATACTGAATATTCAGCCCTAAACCATACTGCATTCTTGGAACATTCCCATAAGAAGACAACATGACCTGATCTTCTTCCGAAATCTTGCCATCGCCATTTATATCCCGGTATTTGATATCTCCAGGCATAATCACTGATCCGAAAGAACTCTGATCCGCCCATATATCTATCTCCTCTTGACTGGAAAAAAGGCCATCGGCCACATATCCGACTGTTGTACTGAGCGGCCTTCCCGTCTTAGTTTGCCATACATGTGGATAATTGGGTTCATCTACATAAACATATTTATTACTGGTATAGGTAAAATTGCCGCGAAAATCAATAAAGAAATCATCTGCAATTTTCTTATTCCAGTTTATGCTAAATTCGACGCCTTGATTATCCACTTTTCCGATATTGCTCCAAGGGACATCGTAATAATACCCCATAATATCGGGAAACATTTCCCGCTTCATTAGGATACGGCTACGCCTGTCATAAAAATAGTCAACTGTTACGTCAAACATATTGAAGAGCCTAAAATCCAAACCTACATTGAATTTCCGAGCTACTTCCCAACGCGCATTCTCGACCTTATACTTCGTTACAACCGGAGAGCCAGTGGCAGGTCGATATCCCCCTGCAGGTCCCGAGGAAAACATATATCCCCCATTGAGAAGTATTTGGTCAATATATAAGAAATGAGAAGCTCCGGCCTGAAGACCAGTTTCATCGCTTCCAACAAGTCCATACGATGCTCTAAGTTTAAGATAGTTAATCGCACTAGCAACTGATGTCATAAAATTTTCGTTGCTGATTACCCAGCCTAATGATATAGCGGGAAAGAGCTCAAACCGATTTCCTTTTTTCAAACGTTCAGTACCATTATATCCAAAATTAACCTCAACCAAATACCTATTTTTATAATCATATGTAAAACGGCCTGAAATACCTTGATTTCGTTGGGGAAGAACATCGCTCCGATATTGTCGTTGCATATACATAAGCATTCCCGATACACTGTGATCCCCAAAATTCCTGATGTAATTAATCCGTGCATCAAAATAGAAAGTATTATCATTATAGCGTGATATACCACTTTGTTCAATAAATTCTGTACCTTGTTGCAATTGTGATAACACAAAACTATTGGGACTGGATTCATCCCAACTACCATTAACGACAGAATAATAGTAAGGTTTCAAAGACCTTGAATAAGCTGATTGCGAATAATTTTTAAAATTAACTAATGCGGTAACGCTCAGTCCTTTTGTAATGAAGTCCAGTTTTTGATCAATATTAAGAGATGTATTAAGTGTATTAGTGTTTTCTTCTCTAAAAGAATTTAACATTGTAGCATAAGGATTTTCAAAATATCTGCTACTTGACATTACGGCACTACCAAACCGAATATGCTTATCATCATCTTCAGCGGGAAAGACGGCAGGAAATGTCACCGGATTACTTCGATATACTTGGTTAAATATTTCAGTTGTAGAGGTATTAGGTGATTTTCTAGTTCCAATTTGAGCATTCATCCTCAAATCAACCTTTGTTGTGGGGGTTATCTTATAAGATATATTATTTTGGAACGTATAATTCCAGCGGTTGATATTATTATCGAATGAATAATTTTTAGGAATATCCAACAATCCGGTATCATGATTTGCTTGGATACTCATATAATAAGTAACCTTCGAACCACCGCCCTGAACATTAATATTGGCACGTTGATTCATTGCAAAATCCTTAAATATTATGTCATACCAATCAACGTCGGGAAAAACATATGGATTTATTCGTTGTCGAGTATAATTAATACGATCGTCAGAGTATTTTAGCTCAGCCATAGAATTACGGGCCAATGTAGCTTCATTATAAATCTCCATCCATTTAACACCCCCTACATAATCTATAACATTAACCGGCTGTACAACAGAATTTTCTACTGATACATTTATTCTAGCTTTAGTATTTTCTGTTCCGCTTTTGGTCGTCACCAGCATCACCCCATTAGCACCTCTGGCCCCATAAATAGCTGTTGCCGATGCATCTTTGAGAATCGAAAAACTCTCAATAGATTCTGCTGGTATATTGTCCAGATCACTAGAAGATATTTCCACTCCGTCAAGTAATATTAACGGAGTGGATCGTCCTCCGAAAGTACTGATTCCACGTATATAAAATTCAGCACCAGTGCCAGGTTCCCCACTATTGACTATTGAAACAACACCGGCAAGTTGACCAGCAAGGTTGCTTGTCAAATTGGATGTCGGAGCTTTCAGAAACACTCCTTTCGTTGAAGTTATGGCCCCTGTTACAGAAACCTTGCGTTGTTGTCCGGCACCAATAATTACAACTTCAGCCAATTCTTGTTTTTCGGGCTCCAACATAATGTCTAGAACGCCAAGGTCGCCCACCAAAACAGTTTTATTGTGATAACCCAAGCACGATACGATAAGTTCATCCTTTGAAGTGACCTGAATCGAGTATTGCCCATCTTTATCGGTCGCTACCCCTTGATACGAACCCTTGATTTGTAATACAGCTCCGGGAATAGGATCAAGGGATATGGCATCCTTGATAACCCCCGTAAGGGTACGTTTAGTTTGATTTTGTGAATTCGTGTTTTTCGAGGTAGGTTGAGGAAGAAGGGAGAGAACTACTTGCTTTCCTTCTTTTTTGTAGCCATATCCCATTTTCTTACACAATTCGTCGAGCAATTGATCCCCAGTCTTATTTGCATAGGAAATCTCAACAAGCTTATCTAAAGTTGCATGTACCGCCTCGGAATACATGAAGATATATCCACTAATCGAAGTTATGAGGTCAAGTGTTTTACTGACAGTTTCTTTCTTTTTTGTTTGAGTTTCATTTCCTTGAGTCTGCGCATCCGATGGCAATGGGGCCATAAACATTGATATTAGACATAACAGCAGACAAAAAACTCCCTTTTTCTTTCCTTTAAAAGGGAAAAAATCATAATTTTGCATACAAATCTCAGTTAGGTTAGCTTTTTCTTAATCTGATGATTAGCGGGTAAATACTGGAACTATTTACCCGCATTTTCATATCTAGGGTTCAATAGGATTTTAAAGTATCAATTTATTTTCTGAATTTTCCCATCTTTAATCGTAATATCTCGAATCGTCACAGTTTCTTTTGTTGTTTTGAAATTAGTTGAATGGTACGATATTTTCAAGTCTCCTTTCAAATTCCTAAATATCATCGAATGTCCGCCATCATCGCTATTTAACACTTCTTTTTCATGTGTCCACGGGCCTGTAATCTTTCCGGATTTCGAAATTGCCTGCCCCATAGTATATCCAGAAGAAGTTGTACTGCTCCAAACCATTATAAGATTACCGCTTTCTGAATCTTTATACAAAACAGGGGCATCAACTATATATAATTTTTTCCCATCTTTTTCTCCCGAAGGTTGTGCCCATCCGGACTCTGATGCATCGAATAACAAAATTGGATCACCTTCCATGTCACTAAGATCTTTTTTCATCTTTTGGATATAAACTCTCCCTGCATAAAATTGCGTTAGTTCTCCGCTATATATCATCCAGGGTTGGTCATCCTCATCAATATATAGATGCCCATCAAGAGCCATCATATTCGAAGGTGTAAAATTCAGTCGTTCAAGAGGTAATATGGTGGAATATGGTCCAATCGGTCCTGAAATACTTTTCAAAACAGTCGTGCCTCGTTTAATCTCGTAATTTGCAAGATCAAAATTATTAGTGTTGCTGGTATTTTTTTTCGCGAATAAGTAATGAAAATATAGTGTTCACCTTTGTATTCAAATAAATCCGGTGCCCATCCGTCACTATTTGCCAAGAAGCCAGATGGAGCTCTCCAAATGGTTCCCAAATTTTTCCAGTGTTTCAAATCTTTACTTTCATATGCTACAATAGCGGCGACATTATCAATCCATTTAGGATGAACAATATAATAGCGTTGTTTACTTTCATCTGCATAGATAAAAGGATCTCTCAAATACATTTGAGACGTCGGAATATTGTATTCCTCATCGAAAGAGAACTTATCGTCTGCATTCTGTCCGCTACAGGAAGCCATCGATATTAGACAGATAGCTAAAGTAATGTAAAAAATAAATTTGTTCATAATTCAAGTAGTATTAGAGTTCGTTTATATGCCATTACCAAAACATCATTTTTCACTTTATGGCCAATCTATTGAAATATTATTGTCGAGAAAAAGGAGAACTTCTTCTACAGAATCGGGTAACACCATTTTCCCATACATTTTTTTAGCTTGCAATTCTTGGGAAATGGTCATTCTTGTACCATAATAAGTATTCAAGATTTCTACTATTTCACCCAAAGTATACCCATCGAGGTCCAAATACCCATCTTTCCAACAAGTATATCTTGATGTATTTACTTTTTCCATACCAACGATATTCCCGGAAGCAAGAATTGCCCTATCAGCTGGTAGCATAATCATTTTCCTTTCAGAATGGTCTGTAATTTCAACCGAGCCCTCGACAAGAACTACTTGGTCAATATCTGTATTGGGATATGCCAATATATCGAATCTAGTTCCAAGAACCTTTAAATTAAAGCGATCTGTAGTAACCACAAATGGCTTTCTTTTATTGTGGGCCACATCAAGGAAAGCTTCTCCCTGTACATATATATTTCGAATATTTCCCGTAAATTTTCGAGGAAAAATCATCTTTGTTCGAGTATTGATATCTGCAATAGTTCCATCAGGCAGTTCAACCCGCACTCTTTTACCTGCAGGGACCATTAAAATATTAAACTTATCAGACATTGAAGCAGATTCATTCGTTTTAACAAGCGGAATTCCGTTTTGAGTGAGTTTCCCATTGTTATCCCACGCCAAAAATGCTTCGTGAGCAATCAAAAATATTCCCTCACTAGTCATCATTGTGATTTCAGCGACATCATCAGGCGAACCGGTTTCAGCGGCCAAAACAATACCATTTGAAATCGTATTCATTCTCGGTAAACTGATAATTAAGGCTGCCATAATTACGGAGGCTGCCGCAATTATCGAAGCTACAATTATTTTTCGTTTGCGCCAATGTTCATAAGCATTGATTTTCAATTTAGTAATTGCAATTACTTTTTCCGGATTTCCATGGGGAATTTCACATTGTTCCAGAAAATATTTCAGTTTTTTATTTTGGTTATGATCCATATAGTTTTCAATTTTATTATAAAGACGCAATTCAATTCACATTCTCCCGAAAAAAGTGTCACTTTTTTCGAAAAACTGCACATAGTCGCAATAAATGCCTATCACTGATGTAATAAAATTATTCACTACCCGTTGGTTGAATTAAAAAGTTAGTAAAATGACAAATG
>ULVP01080457.1_pt1 | contig 11543 bp, 10 predicted proteins | sample 1959551 | NCBI WGS metagenome assembly ULVP01 (sample SAMEA4835789, study PRJEB28245) | human gut metagenome | biome: gut microbiome; material: fecal sample | place: Denmark | collected 2008 | reverse complement strand
CGGTACACATCATAGTGAGTGCTTTTTTTATCTTAGCTTATCATGAAATCAAGTCTTTCAATTCTGTTCTTTACCAGTCAGAACCCCAATCGTCGGAGCCGGAGTCCCAGCTGCTGTCGGAATCCCAACTGCTATCGGAGTCCCAGCTGCTGTCGGAATCCCAGGTGTCGTCGTCATCATACGAAGGGTCGTAGTAAGGCGAATCGTCGAAGTCATCATAATCAGCGCTGCTGTCATAAGAGTTGGAATCATAATAGGAAGAATAATCATCATTCATCCAGTCGGCAACCGTAGTAGCAGTCCAGGCGTCGTTCATCCATTCATACCAGCTGCCGTGATAGTAATAATAATTGTTGTTGCCGTAGGTGTAGTAACCGGTTCTGGGTCCGGAACCGCCGCAATTAAATAGGGAGGGCATTGCCAGCTGCACAACTACAATCAGGATAATAATCGTAATAATGTTTTGAAGTTTGTTTTTTCGGGTCGGTTCATTGCTGCTCCGGTTGCCGGAAGTATTCCCCTGCGGACGCGGCTGGCCTGCCTGACGGGCTTTCTGGTCGGCAACGCGTTCTTTCATTTTCATATAAAGCTCGTTTACCGCATAGGCTTCATCGCTGCCCTTGTAGCGGACCGCACGGCTGCCGTCGGCTTTGTTTTTGTAAACCACAAAAGTGCCGTCGTCCGGGTCCTTGTAAATACCGAAGGCCTTCGGACCTCTGTAATCCTCGCCGATAAAAGTACGCATGTCGGCAAGCGGCAGATTCATTGCCTTAGCCCATGCCTTCAGTTCTTCGATCGTTTTAGGAACCTTGTCTGACTGTCTCACGTAGTGGCTGTTGGTTGCTCCGCAGTTCGGACAGGTTTCGTCAAAATCATTAATCCAACTATCACAATAATCACATTTAATTTTCACAGTTTTCCCCCTCTGCATCTTATGTTGAAATGTCAGCTGTATCGCATAGTAAAATATATTCTCAAAATGAGACTGCAAATACAAATAATGTACTTAGTATAAGGCAAAAGGATGACCATCGTCAACGGCAGCCTGCCATTTTCCCAAAATTATATGAAAATTCATCAAGACCCGACCGGAAAACGTTTTCACCTCACTCTGTCACACGAAATTCAAAGGTTATCCCGTCAAATGCGTACCCCCCACTCTGTCACACGAAATTCAAAGGTTATCCCGTCAAATGCGTACCCCCACTCTGTCACATGGATTTTACATGGGATTTACGGCAGCGTGATAGCGGAAGCCGGCAAGAAGCATTATGATTCCGATGTACACAAAAAAGGATGAAAGCAAAAATCATTACGTGCAAAATGTGCGTAAAAGCAAAAAATCATTACGTGCAAAATGTGCGTAAAAAGCAGAAAAGAGGATAACTATGAAAAAGAAAAAATTAATCGCAATGCTTACCGCCGCTGCAATGGTATTGTCACTGGCAGCCTGCGGAAACACAAACAATCAGGAGAACAAGGCGGCAGCAAATACTTCCACCGCCGCTTCCGGGGAGAGCGCTCAGGAGAGTACGGAGAGTAAGGAAAGTGTGGCAAATGATACAAAGGATGCCACTGCAGACGACAGCGCTGCCGATGCAGCGGAAAAACCCGTGCAGACCAAGCCCTTAGTGGTTTACTTAAATGACTTTGATGCTGTAATCGGTGATATGTTTAAGGAAGCAACCGGTTATGATGTAGAGGTAGTTGTCGGAAACGGTGCAGAAACTATGTCCCGTATCGCTGCCGAAAAAGGCAATCCCCAGTGGGACGTTGTATGGATTGACTCCATGTATGATGTATACAATTTGTCCGCAGACGGCGAGCTTGTAACCGACTGGGAGCCGGAAAATGCCGCAAACTTAACCGGCTTTTCCAAGGATCTGGTACCGGATAACAAGTGCATGTACCCCACCGATATCCATGCGGCAGGCGTTCTGGTTTACCGCAATGACGTGTGGAGCGAAGCAGACGCCCCCAAGACCTTCGATGATTTAACCGATGCAAAATATAAAGATGCCGTTGGTATGGCAGACCCCGGTGTGGCAGCGCCCGCTTATCCTCTGGCAGCTTATTTCATGGATAAAAAAGGACTGGATGCCGGAAAAGAATACTTTACCACCCTGTTCGACAACGGTCTGAAGGTATTCCCCAAGAATCCCCAGGTTGTGCAGGCTCTGGCAGGCGGAGACATCTCCATTGCCATGCTGCAGGAAACCAATGCTTACGATATGGTAGCAAGCGGCGAACCCGTCTCCATTATCTGGCCCGAGGAAGGCGCTCCCGGATCTACCCGTGTGGCAGCCATCAGCTCATCTACCGAGCAGCTGGAAATCGCCAAGATTTTCGTAAACTTCTTACTGGATGCCAAGACCCAGCAGCAGCTTGTAGATACCGGCGACGAAGGATATTTTGAACCCTCCGTAGAAGGCGTTACCTTAAAGGCAGAGCGTGATGCCAACGCAATCTTAGCCGTTGCAGACGAAGTATTCGGTGCGGAAAACGAAGCCGACATCAAGGCATGGTTTGCAGATATGTCCGCGAAGTAGGAGAAAACATGAAGAGTAAAGACAATGCCGCAGGCATAGGAATACTCGGACTTCTGATTTTATTAGTACTGTTGCCTCTGGTGACAGTACTATTTCAGGTTATATGCCCGGGACTTTCCATCGATAAATTCAATTTGTCCAATCTGGCACTCGTACTGGATGTATTTAAAAGACCGCTGTGGAAAAAAGCATTTTTGAACTCCTTCTTTTTAAGCTGCGGCACCACGGTGCTGGGTCTTATTCTGGCAGCCGTACTGGCTCATTTCCGGGTAAATTATAAATTCGCGTGCGCAAAACTTCTGGACTTTACAGCATGGGTGCTGATGATAATTCCTTCCTTTATACTGGCGCAGGGCTGGGTGTATTTTTCCTCCGGCAACGGAATTGCCAGTGCGTGGCTGGGCATAAAAGGAGTCGGCTCCTTTGTTTTCAGCTACTGGGGATTGGTGTGTGTAATGGTTCTTTGCAAATTTCCCCTTGCCTATGTGACCATCAAAACTTCCATGGAGTGGTATCCGTCCCGCCTGATGCATGCGGCGCGGATGAACGGGGCATCGGCATTCCGGGCATGGAAAAATGTGCAGCTCCCCCTCTGTATTCCCGCTTACTGCTCGGCGGCAATGTTGATTTTCATGGACACAGTGGGCGATTACGGCATGTCCTCCACCATAACGGCGGTTTATTCCTTCCCCACACTGCCATACACCATTTACAGCGCCATCTGCTCCTCACCGGTGCGTTTTGACATGGCGGGCGTGCTTTCCCTGTACCTGATGGTCATGATTGTAATCGCTATGGCGGTGCAGTACGGCGCCATGGGAAAGAAAAAATTTGATTTCTTAGATAACGGCACGGAGCGTGTGATGGCGGTTTCTCCGAAAAAACCGGTGCAGGTTTTACTTACAGCCGCAACGGTGCTGTTCTGTCTGATAGCACTGGGAATACCGGTAGGCTCCGAACTGATTATGTCCTTTTCCGGCTCCGTCAGCGTGCAGAAATTTACCTTTACTCTGGATAATTATAAGGAAGTGCTATCCTCTGCGGGCAGCATGGTAAGCGGCATCAAGCATTCTCTGGGGCTGGCGGGAATATCCGCAGTGTTTGGCATCCTGATTGGATTTTGCGTGGCGTATGTGCTTACATATTCCCGTTTTAAGCTGAAAAAACTGATTGATATGCTGACGCTTGTGGCAATGGCGGTGCCGGGCGTGGTGCTGGGCATCGGTTATATTTTCGTATGGAACCAGAAATGGCTGACAAAAGTGGGACTGCATTTGTACGGAACGCCGTCTATTTTAGTACTTGCCAGCGTGGCGGCAGCCATTCCCATGATAAACCGCGTGCTGATGGGCGGCATGGCAAAAATCCCCGGCAGCCTGCTTACGGCAGCACAGATGCAGGGAGCCGGCTTTTTCCGTAAAATCCGTACCATTCTTTTGCCGCTTCTGCACAACAGCAGTGTTTCGGCGGTACTTGCGGCATTCGGAGGCAGTGTGTTTAACCTTGCCATCACTACCATTCTGTATCCGCCAAATTACAGTACGCTGCCGGTTTACATCAGCGACTCCTACAACGATTTGAAGTTCGGCTACGCGGCAGCAGCCACCATGGTGGGCGGCGCCTTTATCGTGGGCATCATGATGCTTTTGGAAGTGGTGCTGAACGCCGGCTACCGGAAAAAGCAGGGACATTAAGAAGAAAGTGGTTACAAATTATGGAAACGATTTTGGAACTGAAAGATGTAAAGAAGAATTACGGTAAGAAGGAAATCTTAAAAGGCATCAACCTGACGGTGCAGGAAGGGGAGATTATCAGTGTGCTCGGCCCTTCCGGCTGCGGTAAGTCTACCTTATTAAATATCATTGCCGGCATTCTGCCCCTGAACGCAGGGCAGATATTTGTCCGGGGTAAAGAAATGTCATCTCCACACAGGGTGGTGCCTATCGAACAGCGTGACATGAACATGGTGTTTCAGGATTTTGCCCTCTGGCCGCATATGAAGGCACGGGACAACATTATTTACGGATTGAAGGTGCGCAAAACGGACAAGGCGCAGATGCAGGAAAAACTTCAAGAGGTGGAAACACTGCTGCATCTGGAAGGACTATTAGACCAGTATCCGGCAGAACTTTCCGGCGGACAGCAGCAGCGCGTGGCAATCGCCAGAGCGCTTATCACCAACCCGTCCATTATTCTGCTGGACGAACCGCTCTGCAATCTGGACGTGCAGCTTCGTATTGAAATGAGAACGGAAATGGCACAGCTTTTCCGCCAATTAAAGACCACGGTATTCCACGTTACCCACGACCCGTCCGAAGCATTCGCCATGGCGGACCGCATTATCGTGATGAACCAGGGTGTGATTGACCAGATTGCCACTCCGGCGGAATGTTACGAAAGCCCCCGCACCATCACGGTAGCGGGACTTTTAGGCGCCGGAAACTGCGTGCATGGCGCAGTAATGGAAGGGCCCGCGGGAGCAGACGATGCAGAAGTTGGAAGTGCAGAGCAGGCAGCAGATGGCAGCGACAGGGAAAACCGTGCCGTTGTCAGCGTGCAAAACCGGAAGCTTGTCTGTAAAAGTTTTCAAAATGTTAAAAAAGGGCAAAAAATGCTCTTGAAATTTCGCCCGGAAGAATGTATTTTTGTAGAAAAAGAATGTAAAAATGCTATTCCGGTGCGCGTGGTGATGTCCTCATTTGAAGGCGGCCAGTACCGGGTTAAGGTGGAAACAGATGGCGGCGATACCTTCTGCCTGCTTCATCCAACGTTTTTGAAGGAGCAGCAGACGGGATACGCCCAAATCCTTCCGGAAAGGTTGTATGCTTATGAGGAAATTTCTGGCTAAGGGCGGTTACGGAGAACATGGACGGAGCTGCTTTTTAACGGAATACGGTACAGAAGGTCGTTTTTATATGGTGGATTGCGGTATTATGGACAGCGACAGCAATCCCTATCCCGATGTGACGGAGGAGGAACTTGCCAAAACGGATTACGTTTTTCTGACGCACAGTCACAAAGACCATAGCGGTGCATTCATGCACTTTGTGGAAAAAGGTTTCCGGGGGACACTGGTTACCTCTGCCATGGCGTTTGAACTGTCAGATATAACCTATGACAAGGTTGTCATTTTATCATTGGATATGGAGCAGCCGGTGGCTTTCCGGCAGCAGGACTTGCAGGTTTCCTTCGGCAGAACCGGCCACTGCATGGGCGGCCTGTGGTTTCTCATCACGGATGCACTGGGCACCTGCTTTTTCAGCGGTGACTATCAGGAAGATACCCTTGCCTATGCCTGCGATGCGGCAAGAGGAATGAAAGCGGAGCTTGCCATTGTGGATTGTGCCCATTATGAAACGGACAAGAGTGCCGCCGAACTTCGTGAGGACATGCTCGCACAGACGGATAAATATCTGCAGGAGGCGAGACGGGTCATTTTCCCGGTACCCAAATACGGCCGCGGCATGGAGATGTTCGCCCTGCTGGAAAAGGAATTTCCGGATAAAAAAGTCATGGTGGATGCTGCCTTCGTAAGGGAAAGCCTGCGCTGCCTGAAGGACAGAGCCTGGTTCTGTGAGGATACCTACGACAAATTATGTGGATTACTGGAGCGGCTTTCCGGGGAATGTGTGGATTTCTCCAGAGAGGATGCCGTACAGCCGGATTATGATATTCTGCTGCTTGCGGACACGCACCTTTTAAAGCCTTACAACACTGCTTTCGTGGAAAAGGAAGTAGCCGCCGGAGCAAGAGTAATCGTTACCGGCAGGGTCAGACCCGGCAAGCTGCCGGAAAAACTGCTCGCCGAAGGAAAAGCAGCGAAGTTTCTGTACCCCCACCACCAGAGCAGAGGCGACCTGCTCCGCGTGGCAGAAAACAACGACTTTACCGTCGTCCTGCCTTACCACAATGAGGTAAAAGAAGTGCTGGTGAAGTAAAGAGAAGTAAAAAGAGAGGCTTAAGCCGGTATGACAGAAATGTTGTACCGGTTTTTTGATTTTAAATTATACTCTGTTATTGTACGGCTTTTTTGCCGAATTACGTGATAAGTCGGAATATATAAAATTAGGGTGAAAATTGACGGAAAATGCAGGATATGGTAATGTAATAATGAGCGGGTAAGTCATGGCAACATGCAATAAAAAGAATAAATGTTGAAAAATGATTACAAAGACCGATTTATGGGACAAGTGATGAGTATACTGGGAGAGAAGGGAAACCGAAAAGCGAAAAGAGAAGCATGGCGAAGAGTTCGCCTACATGAGCAGATTGGGAGACATGACTATGGCAGAGAATAGAAGAGAATTGACACAGGATGAAATGGATTTGAACACGGGAGCAATGGCTTATCAGCAAGGAGATTATAAAACCGCCATTACCTATTACACTAAAGCCGCAGAAGCGGGGAACGTGATTGCTCTCAGCAACCTGGGCTACTGCTACTATTACGGCAGGAGTATTCCGGTGGACAAAGTAAAGGCAAAGGAATGCTGGGAAAGGGCATCTATTTTTGGTGATATTGCTGCTGTATACAAGCTGGGTGATATGTATCGGAACGGCGATCTAAAGGAAAATATTGCCTATTCCCATGCTCTTTACCGGAGAGCCTTTGAAATGGCACTGGAATCGGAAGATATCTATGTCTGCCCGGATGCTTATCTGCGCATGCTCCGCCATTATCCGGAGGAAATCGATCATTATGCAGACAGGCAGACCATTGTCGAAGACTGTGTTTCCATGTTAAAGAAGCGTATCAAGGACGGTGACCGTTATTCCGACAAGCTGTTAAAAGAAGCGGAAGATTTCCTTCAGAAAATCCATTCTACAGCACCCAAGGATGCAGATATGACACCGGAGTTTGTTCACGGAAAAAATATACCCGACAGCCTGCAGGTAAAAGAGAGTTTCTTCTCAGACGGCAGGAGCTATCTGGCTGAAATGTGGTGCCTGGAACAGACAACTAACGTAACCTACTATTTCCCCGTAGACGATACAATGGGTGGTAAAATCCCCAATGACAGTGGAGCAATCGAGGACTACCTGATCCGCCAGAAGAAATTAGTAGCCGGGGAATCCCACCCTCTGGGCATTCAGATCATAGAAAGATACGGATGCCGGATTTATTCCGTGACGGTATGCGTGGGCTGCGACGATGAGGTGTTCTGTGAGGCGTATTTGTAGGGGGAGAAAGGTGCGTAAATGGACTTAGGACATGGATTTGTAAAGGGAAGAAATACGGTAAGTAAGCAGAAAGTATGCTATTGGAAACATACACGGGAAGACATAACATGGAAAGCATTTCTGTGGTACATTGCTGAATATATAGAAATTGAGAATTATGGCGAAGATTGGGGAAATGTCTATATTTGGACTGAAAAACAACGCGAATTGTTTTATAAAAAGGTGTTGGAATATGATGAGGAAAATGGGAAACATAATTATGAAATAGATAAGACGAATGAACTTTGGAAAGACCATAAAAGGAATGCTGAAAAAAATAATGAAATTTTGCAGAGATTATGTGACGAATGATAAAAAAAAGTCTTTTGAGTGCCTTAAATTGAAAAAAATTTTTTTTCGTGATACGCTTAATCTATATTTGCTAATCGAACAACGGAGGAACAGTAATGGTTGACACAAAAAAAGAACAGGAACGTGATGAACTGCATCGTGCAATTTGGGCGATTGCAGATGAACTGCGTGGAGCAGTGGATGGATGGGACTTTAAGAACTATGTTCTTGGCACAATGTTCTATCGTTACATTTCTGAAAATCTGTGTAGCTACATAAATAGTGGAGAAGCGGATGCCGGCAATGCTGATTTTGACTTTGCAAGGATGTCGGATGAGGAGGCAGAAGAAGCAAGAGAAGGATTGGTGGAGGAAAAAGGATTTTTTATTCTGCCAAGCGAGCTTTTCTGCAATGTTCGTGCCAATGCTGCGAATGATGAAAACTTAAATGAAACACTGGAGCAAGTATTCCGTCACATTGAGGAATCTGCGAAAGGCAGCGAAGCAGAGAGCGACTTTGCCGGATTGTTTGATGATTATGATGTAAACAGCAATAAGTTAGGATCTACGGTTGCAAAGCGTAATGAAAAGCTTGTAAAACTGCTGAATGGCGTAGGGGAAATGAACCTTGGGGATGTGAAAGACCATTCTATTGATGCATTTGGTGATGCATATGAATACCTTATGACCATGTACGCATCAAATGCTGGAAAATCTGGTGGAGAGTTTTTTACTCCGGCAGATGTGTCCGAACTGCTTACAAGGCTTGGCACTGTAGGAAAAACGGAAATCAATAAAGTATATGATCCGGCCTGCGGTTCCGGTTCATTACTTTTGAAGGCTGAGAAAATCCTTGGAAAGGATGCCATCCGTAATGGCTTTTATGGACAGGAGATCAATATCACAACCTACAACCTGTGCCGTATTAATATGTTCCTGCATGATGTGGGATTTGACAAATTTGATATAGCCTGTGAAGATACTTTGCTTAGTCCGCAGCACTGGGATGATGAACCATTTGAGCTGATTGTATCAAATCCTCCGTATTCTATTAAATGGGCAGGAGACGAAAATTCCCTGCTGATTAATGACCCTCGTTTTGCTCCGGCAGGAGTTTTGGCACCGAAGAGTAAAGCGGATATGGCGTTTATTATGCACAGCCTGTCATGGCTTGCGTCTAACGGAACGGCGGCTATCGTATGTTTTCCGGGTATCATGTATCGTGGTGGTGCAGAGCAGAAAATCCGTAAATATCTGGTAGACAATAACTATGTGGATTGTATTATTCAGTTGCCGAGTAACCTGTTCTTTGGCACTTCGATTGCTACCTGTATTATGGTAATGAAAAAGAATAAGACAGACAATAAAACATTGTTTATTGATGCTACAAGCGAGTGCGTGAAAGTTACAAACAATAATAAACTGACACCAGAGAATATTGACCATATTGTGGATGTGTTTGCAAAACGGGAAGAAGTAGAACATTTTTCTCATCTGGCAAGCTATGAAGAAGTATCCGGCAATGATTACAATTTATCTGTTTCCACCTATGTTGAAGCGGAAGATACTAAAGAGAAAATTGACATTGTAAAACTGAATGCGGAAATCAAAGAAATTGTTGCTCGTGAGCAGGTACTTCGTGATGAGATTGATAAGATCATTGCAGAAATTGAGGTGTAAATGGTAATTCGATTGGTTCAAGATATAAGAAAGGCATTGGAAAATGAACTATATTTTGTATCATTAAGTTCTGCACTCACCTTACCAGATATATGCGGTAGGGTTGCATATCCTGCTGAGCGAAGCAGTAGAAAACGATACATTTTATGGTATGACGAAGAAATAGGTAAATATGAAAAGAATCCAGAAGACAAAGATGATATGCCGTACTTGTCGGGAGAGATAATTTATAGTTTACGCTGTTCATTGTTACACGAAGGAAATCCAAATTTGAAAAATAACAGTTTACGAACTAATCAACCTATAGATCATTTTTCGTTGGTTATTGAAAAAGCTAAACGGTTTGAGATTTATTCAGACGCCAGCACTATAACTCCATTTGGAAATGAACAGAGACGTGAATATAGGATGAATGTTAGAAGAATATGCATGATTTTATGTAATGTAGTAGAAACCTATTATAAAGAGAATAGAGATAAATTTCATTTCAATTATGAAATTATTGACTGGGACGAGGTTACGTCACACTTGCCTCCAATAGACATGGAGAAAGTCTTTGTAGAGCTGGCTAAAAGTGATAATGAATTTTATCAAGGAAGGAAAATGGGCGAAAATGAATAGAATAAATGAATTAATAAAAGAATATTGCCCAGATGGTGTGGAAATACGTTGCCTTGAGGATTGTTGCAATTTGCTTGATAAAAATCGTAAACCAATAGCAAAAGCATCTCGCGAAACTGGGGAATATCCATATTATGGAGCTAATGGCATTCAGGATTATGTGGCAAATTATATTTTTGATGGTACTTTTGTCTTGGTTGGTGAAGATGGAAGTGTTATTACGAAAGCAGGGACACCTGTTGTAACATGGGCAAAAGGAAAAATATGGGTAAACAATCATGCCCATATTATTGAAGAAAAAGATGGTGTGATGCTACGCTATTTATACCATTATCTTCAGACGATAGATGTAACATCGTTGGTTCATGGGAATATTCCTAAATTGACGGGAGGAGATTTTAAGACATTGAAGATTGCTATACCTCCACTGAAGATACAACATGAAATAGTTCATGTGTTGGACTCTTTCACGTTACGTACAGCCGAGCTTACAGCCGAGCTTACAGCCGAGCTTACAGCTCGAAAGAAACAGTATCAATTTTACAGAGACAAGTTACTTACATTTTCTGAAAATGAAATAAAATATCTTCCTCTGGGTGAATTATATCCAGATATACGCAATGGATTTGTTGGTACTGTTACTCCGTTTTTTTCTAATAAAGAAAATGGAGTATTATATCTTAGAGGTACTAATGTTCATGATGGTGTTATCGGTAATGAAGATGTTGTATATGTGTCAAAGGAGTTTCATGAAAAACATAATAGAACCGAATTGAAATCGGATGACATAATTATGGTTCAGTCTGGACATGTTGGTGAGTGTGCTGTTGTAGGAGAGGCATATGAGGGAGCAAATTGTCATGCCTTAATAGTTATGAGTAATGGAGGCAAGTGTAATTCGAAATATATTGTTTACTATTTTCATTCTTATGAGGGAAGAAAAAAACTGGATGCGATAACAACAGGTGGTACAGTTAAACATATTTTGGCATCTAAAATGAAAAAAGTTATTGTTCCGATTCCGCCGCTTGAAGTGCAAAATCGTTTGGTTAATGTCCTTGATAATCTTGAAGCCATCTGTACTGACCTGAATATTGGATTACCAGCCGAAATTGAAGCACGTCAGAAACAATATGAATATTATCGAGATTTGCTCTTGACATTCGCTGAAACAGGCAGCACG
>ULVP01091483.1_pt1 | contig 11565 bp, 9 predicted proteins | sample 1959551 | NCBI WGS metagenome assembly ULVP01 (sample SAMEA4835789, study PRJEB28245) | human gut metagenome | biome: gut microbiome; material: fecal sample | place: Denmark | collected 2008 | reverse complement strand
TTGATGCGAACCTGCTCCTTCTGATTGGGCTTTTCCTCGGTGAGAATGGCGTACAGCACCTCCGGCGTCAGCTTTGCCTCGCGGGAGAGCTGCTTCATGCGGAGTGACTGTGACAGCGACGGTGTGGCATCCTCCCGCCCAATCAAGTCCCACAGCTCCGCCTGCTCGTCGCGGGTGAGATAGGACAGCTCCACGGCGGGAGAAAAGGCGATGCGTCCATCGTCCACCATCTGAAGCAGCGGCGGAACAAGGTTGGTCAGGCGAATATATCGTTTGACCACATCTTTACTAATACCGGCTTCATATCCGATTTGTTCAGTTGTCAACTTCGGTGCGAGTTGCACCGAAGTTGATTTTCCTTGGTGTTTCATGGCCTCCAACTTCATCTTGTAAGCAAACGCCTTTTCACTGGGCAGCAGGTTTTCCCTCTGAAGGTTGCTGTCTACCATCAGGATCACTGCTTCATCGTCGGTCATTTTCCGCACCAGCACCGGCACGGTGGGCAGGCCCAATTTCTGCGCCGCCAATCGCCGCCGATGCCCGCTGACCAGCTCGTAGCCCTCCCCTTTTGGCCGCGCCAGTAAGGGCGACAGAACGCCGTGGACACGGATGCTCTCGATAAGCTCGTCCATGGCAGCGTCCTCCCGCACCTGATAGGGATGCTTTTCAAAAGGCGACAGCTTGTCCGGCGGGAGCTGTGAAATAAACTCCTTCACCATACCGTCCCTCCCTCCGAAAGCGCGGCGGACACGTTCACATGGTAGTGAAGGTCGGAGCCGTGATAGTGGTAGTCCGCGTCAAAGGAATGGAGCCAACCGGCATTTCGCACATTCACGTTTTCGCTCTCTTTTTTGGCCTGTAACCACTGCGGCGCAAGGCTTTTTGTGCTTGTGGCCCTTGGACTTCCACAGTCGGCACAGAGGAGCTGGGACATCTCGAGATGGTCGGCACGATCGTTCACCAGCTTACGCGCAATTTGACCGAGGAGCAGATCAAGGAGGCTGGGTTCGAGCCGTACTTTGTCGACCACACGACGGGCGTTTTCCCGCAGTTCGCCTCGGGTTACCCGTGGTCGGCGAGCACCATGCAGGTCACGGGCGACACCATCGCGGACCTCACAGAGGACCTGGCTGCGGAACAGAAGGCGCGCGTGACGTATGACAACATTCTGCGCCTTTCCGACGATCCGGACGTGAGTGATGTCATCAAATTCCTGCGTGCGCGCGAGATCGTACACTTCCAGCGCTTCGGTGAAGGCCTGCGCCTCGCCAAGGACCGTCTGGACGAGAAAAACGTCTACTACGTAAACCCAAGCTTTGATCAGTAAAATAGAAAAATGAAAGGAAGTCTCTGCCGGTTGGCAGAGACTTCCTTTTTATGGAGGGATACGGCAATGAGAATCCGGGAGCGTTTCAACCCACGCGCCCCTTGCGGGGCGCGACCGTCAACAACCTTGCGGTCACGGTCGAAAAACTATATTTCAACCCACGCGCCCCTTGCGGGGCGCGACCGAGCGCGCCATGAACGGTATCCTGCGGAAGCTGGATATTTCAACCCACGCGCCCCTTGCGGGGCGCGACGATGGGGCGTTTCTGCGGTGGAGCAGTGAACAGAAATTTCAACCCACGCGCCCCTTGCGGGGCGCGACTTCCGACCTCATCCAAGCGACACAAATCACCAACATTTCAACCCACGCGCCCCTTGCGGGGCGCGACTCTATGTGGATAAATGGGACAAGCCAATCTTACAAATTTCAACCCACGCGCCCCTTGCGGGGCGCGACGTGTTCAAGGGCGACAACCTGCGACGGGACAAGGCATTTCAACCCACGCGCCCCTTGCGGGGCGCGACCCGTACTCCGCTTTACCTTGGCAATTCAACACCGATTTCAACCCACGCGCCCCTTGCGGGGCGCGACCCGATATTTGGGGCTGCTGGGTGTGGTTGCGCGCCATTTCAACCCACGCGCCCCTTGCGGGGCGCGACAAACGGCAACTCGGATTCGTCCTCGATGACTTCCGTATTTCAACCCACGCGCCCCTTGCGGGGCGCGACTTTCCGATGTACGGAGGCCGAGCCAGACAGCCAGAAATTTCAACCCACGCGCCCCTTGCGGGGCGCGACGAGCATGACCGATGCGTTTACATGGCGCAGGTCGTGATTTCAACCCACGCGCCCCTTGCGGGGCGCGACGAATTTGCATTATGGGGCGCATTACGCGCGATCTGATTTCAACCCACGCGCCCCTTGCGGGGCGCGACCAAGGAGAGCAAGAAAAAGGCTTGTGAGATCATTATTTCAACCCACGCGCCCCTTGCGGGGCGCGACCTTTGTCGATGTACTTTTTGATCCTCGGATTCGTATTTCAACCCACGCGCCCCTTGCGGGGCGCGACCGTTGATAATGCCATCGCCGGTAACAGCAGCAGTATTTCAACCCACGCGCCCCTTGCGGGGCGCGACCGCAAAAGAGTACAAATCACTATGCACATTTTTGCGATAACAGACAAATTTCAGATGCTTTTGCACAGAATGCCGCCTGTCAGGGCATTCTGCTCCTTTTTGATGCAGGAAAACCATGCGGATTTTGGGTGCGAACCGCCCAAGTGATCTCTGCGCACTTGTGCTTCGCACTATAAGATCATCGGTTCCTCGGGCAGATACGTCTGCTTGCAGCCGAAGTGTTCGATTTTATTCTCGTACTTCTTGCCCAAGTAGTAAAATCGAAGGCTGTCCTTTTCTGGGTCAATGATCTTACAGAGTTCATTTTGCAGCTTCCGGCACTGCGCCGTGTCCAGCAGGCATTCGAACACCGAATTCTGCACGCGCTGACCGTAATTGACACATTCCTTTGCGATTCTGCGCAGCCGCCCGCGTCCGGCGGCGTCGCTCGTGTTCACATCGTAGGTGATCAGAACCAGCATAGGCGCCTCACTTCCATAAAAACGGCGGATAGTCGTCCAAGTCGCCGCGCAGGTACCGCGCGAGCAGCAGGCTTTGTACATACGGTACCAGACCCCACGGTATCTTTTCCTCGAGAAACGGATGCGTGATGGTCTCCTTTTTTCGCTCCTGCCACTTCTGCAGGAACGTCCTGCGCCCTGTGTCCGTCAGCAGCACCGCGCCGCTCTCGCGGAAGTCAAAATCGATCGCTTTGAGCACACGGTTGTTGATGAGCGTGAGCACAAAGCGGTCGGCAAAGCACGGGCGCAGCTCCTCCATCAAATCGAGCGCCAGCGACTCCCGCCCTGGCCGGTCGCGGTGGAGATATCCGACGTAGGCGTCCAGCCCTACGCTTTCAAGCGCCGCGGCGCAGTCGTGCGCGAGCAGACTGTAAGCAAACGACAGCAGCGCGTTGAACGCATCGAGCGGCGGACGGCGGCTGCGCTCGCGGAAGAAAAACGTCTCTTTTCCCTGCAAGATCATGTCGTCCAGCACGCTGAAATATGCCGCCGCACCGACACCCTCGAGGCCGCGCAGACTGTCGAGCGACGTCTCCGCTGCGATCTGCGGCAGAAGCCCCTGTAACTGGTCGGACACGGCTGAAAAGCGCGATTCGTCAATGCGCATGGCGTGGTCGCGGCGCGTGCGCTCCACGCTCCATTTTGCGTTGTAGACCTTGCCGAAGATCATCATTCCGGCGACGCGACAGCTCTGCGACGGGTCGTACGCCACGCGGTACTGCATCCGCCGCAGCAAGACGTTCCCCTGAGCCTGACCTGCTACACGGGCGAGAAATTTCCCGCGCGGCGAGCAGAACGCAAGTCCAATCTCCCGCTGCGCGCATGCGCCCATCAGGGCGGGCGACGCGCCCGCGTAGGAAAATGAGACGATGCTTTGCAGCGTGTGCAGCGGATAGCGGGCGACCGCTTCCCCGACGCGGTTCGCCACAACGTTTTCCCCGTCCAGCGAGAGGTAAATATCCTCCGATGTGACAAAAAGCGTGTTCAAAAGCTGTCTCATCGCTCTCCCTCCATTGCGCCGCGCAGATACGCGGAAACGGACTTGCTTCTCATCAGCTTTGGCAGACACGATCCTTTCAGCGAGCAGGCGTTGCAGCCCTTTGTTGGCTTTACCTTTGGCGTGCTGCCGCGCGCATAGAGCGCATGCATCTCTTCAAGGAGGGCACGCACCTCCTGCCGCAGCTCAGGGGTGAAGTCGACTTCCGTGCGCCGCCGCGGCTCGCCGTAATAGAGCGCGCCGCGCGGGATCTCGCAGCAGAGCATTTCTTCAAGGCACATCGCCTGTCCACAGAGCTGGAGCGTGTCTTCCGTGCCCTCTTTCGGCTTTCCGCGCTTATACTCCACGGGATAGGGCTGCCATAGGCCCTCGCGGTCTTTGAGCGGAATGCCCGTCTCGCCGCGGCGGAATTCCAGCACGCGTCGCACGCGCCTGATACGCCGAGCGTGCGGGAAAAGACGCGCATATCGCGCGTGATGACGAGGTCGCCCCTGCTTTCGGTGAATGAGCCGTCGTGCGCGTTTTCGTGCATGATCGCGCCGTCCGTTGTGCGGTAGTTTTCCGCCCATTGCTTTTCTACATGGATGAGTGCCCACTGGCGGCGGCAGAATTTGAAATGCTGTAAGCCGGAAAGCTGGAGGAAGTCCTCGTCCTGATAGATCACCCCATCCGCGTGCAAGTCACGCCGGAGGGAAGGTGCGTTTCATCCACGTTGACAGTGTAGTCGCCGTAGCTTCTCGGCGCGGTCACGCCGTCCTTGTGTTCGACCTTGACAAGGTCAAAGAGCTTGTGCGCCGGAGCGCAGCCGAGCTCGCAGTTGTGCTTGAAGACGATGAGCTCGCGCACGGCCATCTTGCCGCGCGCGGCGGAATGGTCGTTTTCAAACATGTTCAAAATAGCCGTCCACAGGAGTTCGAGGTCCTCTTCCGAAAAGCCGGTCGTCTTGCGCGCGAGATTCGCCGACACATAGCCCTCCGCGCGGTAGAGGCCGTAAGGCACGATGTACTTGCGGCCCATCTCGGTGTTCTTCTTTTCCGCGTCCGCCTCGGTCGTGATGGCGACGCGCGTGATGGTCACCTCCTGCGGCAGAATGGGGTCGATGCTTCGGGCAAAGCCGAGCTGCACCGGCCCACGCACCTGACCGCAGTTGAGCGCACCCTTGGTAAAGGTCGTCATCACCGCGCCGAACGTGCGGATATCGTAGAAATTGGAACACATGAAGTCGCGAATTTTTTCATCCAGATGCTCGTCCTTTTTCTTGGCTTCCTTCAGCTTATCGGGGTCTGCGCCGACGTAGGCACAGGCCTCTTTATCGCTCGAGTTCAGCGGTACGCCGTCTTTGATGTAGATGCGGTAGCCTTTTTCGCCCTCTTTTGCCATTTCAACATAATTGCGGATCTTGCGCTTGAGGCAAACGTCCGTCACAAGGCCATAGCCGGTCTCGGGGTCGACGCGCGGCATATTGCCCGCATCGGGATCACCGTTCGGATTGCCGTTTTCCACGTCGAACAGCACCACAAATTCATAACGGTTCTTGATGGGATCAGACATTTTCTTTCTCCTCCTTTTTGCCATTACACTGATGATAGTAACCAAGATAAAAACAGATTGTTTCTTCCTGCGTGAATCGCGCCGGTGGTGGTGTGGTCAGTCGCGCAGCAAGATCACTTTCCAAGTCTCCGAGCTTTTTCCCTAATCCTGGCTTATCTCGCATGAGTTTTTTCAGGTGGTAATTACTCAAGGAGAACAGTTTGCCAAATACACTCCTCGGTGTTGATGCCGCCGAGTTGAAATAGCTGTCCCTAATACTCCGGTTCACGCTCCACCCCATCGATGCAAGCTGAATCTCTTCCATCACTCGAAACAGACGGCCCAAAAGATATGGCATATAGTTACAATCTTCATTTAACTGCACACTTGTCACCTCCGAAAACATTGAATGATCGCTTCCTCGTTCGTAGTTCTTTGCCAAATAGGCCTTCAAAATAGCGGCTCTCTCCCAAGTAACGTTTCGCTCTGCACGAATGCGAAGCAAGACAGCTTCCATCAAAGATACAGGGTATGGAGTTCCTGAAAATACAGCCCGCACCGTTGCCCCAGACACAACTGGACTGGGGACCTGTTTTTTGGGATCTCGTACGGTTGCGTTCAGCAGAGCCCACAAAGGGAGTATCGAATATTTTGCACCGGCGATCTCCAGCCTTGCATAGTGCGCGTTTACATTCTCCATCAGCTTTCCGAAGCTGTCGCGCAGAAAGAAGCGGACGGAAAGGCGCGCCGCGTTGGGCGCGAGACCGAGAATGTAAAACGGTCGATTCGGGTCGACACCGAGGTCGTCGCACGGCAGCCCATTCGCCAGACGTTTGAGCGCCGCGCGCAGATCATTGTCCGACAGGCCGCCGTATGTGCCGCCGCCAATCACGGCGCTGAAAAAGCCGGGATAGGCATCATCTGCGCCCTCTGCCCAGCAGACGACTGTCGTATCGCCGATGTGCTGGACGTGGTCGCTGTCCGCAAGCAGATGATTCAGTGCGGCGGTGTAGGCAAAGGCGGCGTATTTGCCGACTGGGGCATTGTAGTTCTGCTCCCGTCCGTAGGAGCAGAACGCCGGCGCGTTGAATGACACCAGCGCCGCGCCGCTGGACTGCGCGTCCCGCACGCCCTTGACCGACGGGTGCACAGCGGCGATCTCATCCTCTTTTCCGGTCACGAGACACTGCATCTTGACGCCGCTCTCGCCGCCGTCCCGATACCGCTGCCATGCCTCGCGGATAGCGGCATCCTCCTCGACCTTGCGGCCATCCACGCGAAAGACGAGGTTGCCGCCCGCGGTCACATCGTCGAGCTGCCTGATGAGCGCCGGATGCTCTGCCGCGCGTTCCGGTTCCCAAGTGTCGAAAAATGCCAGTATTGCGCGGCCATTGGGCGAATCGACGCTATCCAGCACCGCGTGGTGCAGCTTTGCCGCTGCGGCAAAGCACTCGCGGCTGCGTTCAGGCTTGCCCTTTTGGTCGATACCAAGAAGATAGGAGGAATTGTCCCAAAGGAAATTTGATGCGATATTAGAAGCGCGTTTTACCGGTGCGGGTAATGGCTTAGACTGCGGCTGCAAAACGGTTTTCTTGCCTTTTGACACCTCATCCATCGTTGGAACGATCTGCGTCAGCTCACCGTTTTCGTTTATGTAAAGTGCGAGACTGATCTTCGCAGGGGCCCAGCCGGGCGCGGCGATCTCACCGCGCGAGAGGAGGTCTTCGTAATACCGCGTCAGTGCTTGCAGGATCATCCTCTCACCTCCCCGCTGTTTGGCGGCGGAACAGTCATCACGCCGTCGACAAGGCTCGCGCGGAAAAACTTCGGCGTGATGTTCGCAGGATCGCTGTAGTCGAGATCCCACAGCATCCAGCCGAGGTCGCGCGTGCCTTTGAGCTCATCGGGGCACGGCGGCAATTCCGTGCAGCACCGGAACTGCGCGGGAAATTCCCGCGTGCCGAAATACGGCATGCTGTAACACTGCCCCTTTTCCAGCCGTCGCTTGATCATGTCCTGAAACTTGCCGGGATTGTCGCCGGGCGCAGCGGCGTCCGTCATGTCGAAGTGCGCGTCGATGACATAGTGTACGTCCCGCAGCACCATAGCCGCGCGCTGCTGAATGCTCTCCGACGCGGCGAGGTACAGCTCCCCCTGCCCTTTTTCCATCACGGTCTTCGCCCTGCGGGCGCTGATGACATCCTTGACCTCGTTGCGGCGGATGTTGGTGAAGCGGATGGGGGCGCACACATGGATGCGGTCGATCACCCAACGGAGCCCTGGGTGCCAATAGAGGCTATCCAGCAGCGCGCCCGCGGCATAGAGCTTTTGAAAATGCGGTTCGTAGACCGAGACTGCATAGCGCCCCAGCTTGCGGTAGAGACCCTTGGAGCATTCCCCTTCCTTTAGCTGCTCAACGAGCGTCGCGCCATCGCCGATGGGAACGTAGACCGTGCGCGTGTTCTGATCGATCAGATGAAAATTCTCCGCCACGGTGCGAAACGGCAGTTCGCAGCCGTTGATGCCCTTTTCAAACGCCTTGATAACACCCGACTTGTCGAGTGTTTCTCCGCTTAAGCTGCGCAGCGCGTCGAAATAGTTCTGCATCGTCTCCCGCGCGCCGATATCGCAGCTGTTCATCAATGCTTCGTGCGTAGCGCCGATTGCTGTGCGGAACAACATTGGCGGCAGCTCCGTCCGCTCAAAGATCGTTACGATGCTCTCACCTGCCGCCCGCTTTCCCTCGCGGTTGCAGCGCCCCGCCGCCTGCAAGACGGAATCCAGCCCAGCCAGCTCGCGGTACACCGCGGGAAAGTCCACGTCCACGCCCGCCTCGATCAGCGAGGTCGACACGACGCGGCACGGTTCCCCCGCCTTTAGGCGCCGCCGGATCTCATCGAGAAGCGTCTGCCGCTGTGCGGGCACCATCAGCGTCGAGAGGTGAAAGCTCGCCTCCTGCGGCAAGCGCGCAAAGATGCTCTGCGCCGCCTTGCGGCTGTTCACGATGCAAAGCACCTGCCGGTGCTCGCTGAGCCTTTCCGCAAGCGCGTCGTCCTCCAAGATGCCCTCCTGCTGAAACGTCACGCGGCGGAAGCTGTCGTATTCCTCCGCCGTCTGCGGGCACAGTTCTGTGACAGGGCAGCTTGGCGCATAGGTGTGCAGCAGGTCACCGAGCGACGGCTGCGTGGCTGTGCACAGCACAAGCGTTGAACGGAATTGCTCGGCAAGCGATGCCATCGCCGCCACGCAGGGCCGCAGATGGCAAAGCGGCAGCATTTGCGCCTCGTCAAAAATGATGACGCTGTCGGCAAGATTATGGAGCTTGCGGCATTTTGACGAACGGTTTGCGTAAATGGACTCAAAAAACTGCACCGCCGTTGTGACGATGACCGGCATGTCCCAGTTTTCCGCCGCCAGCGCGCGGCGCACCTCCTCGGGCGACGCGCCGTCGGAAAGCTCGAACTGCACACCTGAGTGATGCTCGAGCACATTGCCGTCGCCGAGGATCTCGCGGAATACTTCGGCATTCTGCTCGATGATCGACGTGTACGGCACGACGTAGATCACCCGCTTCATCCCGTGCGCCACTGCGTGCCGCAGCGCAAAGGCGAGCGACGCGACCGTCTTTCCGCCGCCGGTCGGCACGGTCAGCGTGTAAATGCCTTTTAGTTTACTGCCTGTATCCAGACAGCTGTTTAGAATTTTGCAGCGCAGCTTGTTGAGCGCTGTTTTCGGTTCCTGCCACGGCGCGATGTATTCTTTCAGCCGCCTTAGCAGCGTCGGAAGATCGTCATATCCGCCGCGCCCACGTTCGCCGTCCATGAACCGCTCCGTATCGAGAAAATCCGCGTCCACCAGACAGGAATAGAGCATCCTTGTCCGAAACGACGCTTTCAATGGATCCCGTTCCGGCGTCTCAGGCGGAAGAGTTGGCAGTGTCACGCCGCTCTCGCCGCAGCGCTCAAGATAGTGTCCCTCCACGCCCTTTTTGAACCGGCCGGAGAGCGTAGCCTCGCCCGCGCGGTCGGTCCTCAGATTTCCGACATCCAAAAGTCCGCCGTGGTGACCGGCGACGCACGCGGCGGCGCTGGGCCGCTTCATCCTTATACAGGTGAGCATCCCCGCCGTGGTGTGGTCGACAACGGGACCACCTTCAAGCAGGCGCTTCTGGAATGCGTCAGTGCATTTGCCGAGATCGTGCGCGAGCCCCATCAGATCTCCGTCCGCCTCTGCGCCGAAGTCGGCGGCAAACTCTCGGCACAGCGCGGCTGTACCTGTCAGGTGCTCCGCGACGGTCTGATAGATGGTCTCGCCGTTTTCATCCTGCCGGATGTGTGCGTAATATGGCATGCGCTTCCCTCTCATTTCTCCCCAAACAGCAAAAATCAGCCCTGTGAGATCACAGAGCTGACTTCCCGGGGCCGGGATCCAGCCCTGCGTATAAAACTTAAGCGTTAATCATATCGTATAAGATAACGCCGAAAAAGTCAATGGAATTTATATGCTTTGCACTGTTCACGAACGTTTTCTTTTGGCCTTTTTTCCAGCTTATCCGATACCATTGTCCCTCCATCTTGACGCTGCGGCGAAAGTGTGGTATCATCGCTTTGCCTTCCGGGAAGACTACTCTGACCGGCGGCGAACCAGATTCATTCTACCGTTCTGACAGCGAGGATGCGTTCCGAGCCACAAGAAGAGGGAAAACAAAGACACAGCCCTGCTGCGTCGTCATTTGCTGTTTCCATCCCTTCTGCTGAACGGCGGAAGGGATGATTTTTATTTTGACAAAGGAGAATGCGTTAATGGAAACGAGAGTCGCCGTGCTGGCCATCATCGTCCGCGGGGGAAGCTCTGTCCAGCCGCTCAACGAGCTTCTGCACCAGTACGGTCAGTATATCATCGGGCGCATGGGCGTGCCGTACCGCGAAAAGGGCGTGAATATCATCAGCGTGGCGCTCGACGCGCCGGGCAACGTCATCTCCGCCCTGTCGGGCAAGATCGGCCGTCTGGACGGCATCACCGCCAAAACGGTCTACGCGCCCGAGGGCAGCATCGGAAAGGAAGAAAAACAATGAAAAAGAATCTCAAATATCTCTTGGCCCTGTGCCTGACGATTGCGCTCGTCTTCTCGCTCGCCGCCTGCGGACAGAAGGCGGACGAGACGCCGAACGACGCGCAGGACGACCAGCAGACCGAACAGGAGGAGTTCACCCCTGCGAACTATTCCATCGCCGCGCTCAAGGGCCCTACGGCCATGGGCCTTGTGAAGCTGATGAAGGACAGCGAAAGCGGCGAAACGACTGGCAATGAATATACCTTTACCCTTGCCGGTTCTGCGGATGAAGTGACGCCCGCGCTCCTCAAGGGCGAGCTCGACATGGCCTGCGTGCCCGCGAACCTCGCCGCCGTGCTCTACAATAAGACGGAGGGCGAGATTGAGGTGCTGGCGGTCAACACGCTCGGCGTTCTCTACATCGTGGAAAACGGCGAGAGCGTGCACTCCATGGCCGACTTGAAGGGCAAGACCATCGTGGCGGCGGGCAAGGGCTCTACGCCGGAATACGCCCTGCGCTATCTTCTCACGGAAAACGGCATCGATCCCGATAACGATGTGACGATCGACTGGAAGAGCGAGCACAGCGAGTGTGTCGCGGCGCTGGCTTCCGGTCAGGCGAGCGTTGCGCTCCTGCCCCAGCCCTTCGTCACCGTGGCGCAGAGCAAGATCGAGGGCCTGCGCATGGCGCTCGATCTGAATGCTGAATGGGACGCACTCGATAACGGCTCGGCGCTCATCACGGGCGTCATTGTTGCCCGCCGCGCGGTCGTGGAGGAAAATCCCGCGGCCGTGAACGAATTCCTGAAGGAATACGCCGCAAGCGTTGACTGGGTGAACGCCAACACCGCGGATGCCGCCGCGCTCATCGGCGAATACAGCATCGTGGACGCCGCCGTCGCGGAAAAGGCACTGCCCTACTGCAATATCGTCTGCCTGACGGGGGCAGACCTTCTTGAGGCGCTGCCCGGTTATTTAGAGGTGCTCTACAATGCGTCTCCCGCCGCTGTCGGCGGCGAGATG
>ULVP01077475.1_pt1 | contig 11590 bp, 6 predicted proteins | sample 1959551 | NCBI WGS metagenome assembly ULVP01 (sample SAMEA4835789, study PRJEB28245) | human gut metagenome | biome: gut microbiome; material: fecal sample | place: Denmark | collected 2008 | reverse complement strand
GCCGCAGGAGGCGGAGCAGACGGAGGCAGACCTTCAGCGGGCACCCGCGGAAGCCGCGGCGGAGACGGATGCGCCGCAGCAGGAGACGGCAGAGGAGCTGCCGCTGCTGGACGACGCGGCGTATACGCTGGTCACGTCCACGGCGGCGGCCAGGATGGAAAACCCGGGGGCCAAAATGCGCACCTTCAGCAAGCTGGCGGAGAAAGACAAGATCCAGCCGCAGAAAATCCGCTCCAGCGTTGCGTTCGACAACGTGATGGACGGCGTCAGTCTGCTGTACCAGAACTATGGATATAACGTAAAAGAGAGCATCATCATCGAGAAGCCGCAGGAACAGTATGCCTACTCGTTTGTGCTGAACCTGCAGGGCCTGACGCCGACGCTTGAGGCCGACGGCTCTGTGCTGCTGCGCGGTGCCGACGGCGAGCCGGTCTACGAGATCCCGGCACCGTATCTGGCGGATGCCGACGGCGCAACGTCACTGGAGGACGCCGCCTACAAGCTCGAGCGCATCTCGGGCGGTTATCTGCTGACCGTGGAGGCGGATCCGGAGTGGATGAACGCGCCGGAGCGTGCCTACCCCGTGACGCTCGACCCGACGATCCTGCTGCACAACAAGGGCAACGTTCTGACGACGTTCATCCGGTCGGCATGGCCGGGGTCTGTTGCCCCGAATTCTGCAGATCAATTTGTCGGGTATAGGGCAAACGAAGGATATGATGCCTGTAATATTTATGTTCAGTTTGCAAACCTGCCGGAGATTCCGCAAAATTGTGTTCCAATTAGCGCGCAATTGGCAATGTATAACGCCGGCTTTTTCACATCCGATGGTGTAGGCTGTGCGGCTCCGGATGGATCATTGACGGTGGAAGCGCATGAATGGCCCGCTGCGGTCAGTGATGTTTCCGGTTTGACTTGGTATCTGGTCCATTTTGGCTCTACACCTGTTAACGAAGAAACCATTGACTACCAAAAATTAAGTAAGGAAACTCTTGGGGAATACGTCACATGGGACATCACGCGCACGGTCATGCAGTGGTACCAGAAGCAGAACGAAGGCGACACGAGCGGCGGGCGCGGCGTACTCCTCGAGGGAATTGACGGTCATGAGAATTATCGCGTAGCGAACCTGATCGGCAGCGGATACCACGACCACAGCCCGTATTTTGCGGTGTACTACCGCAATCCGGTCGGTCTGGAGAGCTATTATACCTATCAGGAGGCATCGGCGGGAAAAGCCGGAGATCTTTCTATCCATAATTTTACGAACCAGTTCACGCTCGACCGTGCGGATGTCTCCCTCTCGCTGGAGCCGGTGTCCTATGCGCTGCGCCATATCTATAACAGCGCCACCTCCGGCATCGAATTTTCCAATAACGAGGCGGGCGGTATTCACACCTGTGACTACACGTCCATGCAAGTCGGTGTCGGCTGGAAGCTCTCTGCGCAGCAGACGGTGGTGGAGTGCAAGGTCGGCGACGAGACGTATCTGGTCTACAACGACGAGGACGGTACCGAGCATTACTTCAGAAAGACGGCAACCAACACCTATGAGGACGAGGACGGCCTCGGCCTGAAGATCGTCAAGTCCACCAGCGGCTGGAATGCGACCTATACCATGACGGACACGAACGGGGATAATACCTGGGTGTTTTATAACGGGTACTTGAATACGCAGACGGACGCAAACGGAAACACGCTATACTTTGCATACAATGCGCCATATGACGAAAACAGCAGCGCATGGAAGCCGGCACCGAGCGCACCGAACAACCGGCTCGTGCAGATCGTCATGGACATCAACAGCGGCAACAATGAAAAGTCAAGAACGCTCCAGACGGTCGCAAACCTGACCTACAGCGGCGACCGGCTCTCCAGCGTGACGGACTACGCCGGTCGCAGCACGAACTACAGCTACGACTCCGGCGGTCACCTGACGCAGGTGACCTATGCGGACGGCACGTCCGTGTCCTACGCGTATAACGGCAGCGGCGGCCGTCTGTCGACGCTGTATGATGCCGAGAGCCAGTACGGACTGGACATTACCTACACCTACAATCTCGGCGTCGTGTCCACGTTCCGCGTGCAGGAATTTGCCAACACCTCGGGGGCAAAGCAGACCGGCAGCGCCTTCCATGCCTACCGTAACGGCATCCACCAGACGTCGTACCGCTTCTACGGGCCGGACCATACCCGGGACACGGCCGACGACACGGTCATGACCTGCGTGCTCGACCATTTCGGCAAGACGATCTGCACCTATGACAGCAACACGGACTACTCAGAGATCATCGGCACCAGCGCCGCCAACTATACGGACAACAGCGGCACCAGCAAAACGAACAACCGCCTGACCGGCGCGGCGGCTATGGGTATATCGTCGTTCAACATGCTGTCCAACTCCGGATTGGAGACCTGCACAGGCAACGCTGCGGACAACTGGGCGCAGCTTTCATTCAGCACGTCTGCCTCGGCGGGTACACAGTCCGGAAACAAGGCGCGCCTTGGCAAAGCCTCAATTAAAACCACGGCGCGCGGCAGCGGCATGTATCAGGAAGCCGCGCTGCAGGCAGGCACGACCTACACCTTCTCCGGCTACGTGAACACGTGCGACATGACCGCGTTCGATTCGGGCGGCAGCGTGTATCTTGCGGCGCTCACGGCCGACCAGATCGCCGATCTGTCGCAGGCGAGCCGCTCGCCGTGGAAGAGCGAACGGGTGAACTACCAAACGGACGCCTCGGTCAGCCGCGGCTGGGAAAAGGTCAGCGTGACCTTCACGCCGGAAACGTCGGGCACATACTACATGGCCTTCCTGCAGGACAAGGCGGACGGCACGGCCTATTGCGATGACCTGCTGCTCGAAAAGGGCGAGGCCGCGTCCGAGATCAATCTGGTGCAAAACGGCAGATTCTCGCAGCTCGTCAACGGAAAACCGGACTTCTGGACCGCCAACAAATACACGATCACCAACGAGCACCCCACCGGCCAGCCGAACAGCAAGTCCATGCACATCGGCAGCACGATGAACGGCTACGCGCGCACGCATCAGGTCATCCCGCTCAATCTCCCGGCAGATGAGGCGACGTTCCTGCTCTCCGGCTGGGGCAAGGCGACGAGCGTCGGCGGCACGGCCCGCAAGCATGAGCACGGCTACGAGCGGTATTTTGGCCTTGTCGCGGAGATCGCCTATACCGACGGCACGACCGAAAACCAGTACGTGAGCTTCAACGGGGACTACGCGGGCTGGCAGTTCGCGTCGGGCGTCATCGTGCCGGGCAAGCGCGACAAGTGGGTCAAAGACATCACGGTGCGCTGTGCCTATGACTACAACGCCAACGAAGCATATTTCACGGACATCAGCCTCGTGCTCGAACCGGCGGAGACCTACAGCTACGACAGCAAGGGCAACCCCGTCGCGGCGACGGACGGCAGCGCCAAAACGGCGAGCGAGTACTTCACGGACTCCCAGCGTCTCAAGAGCTATACCACGCCCGGCGGCGCAAAGCACACGCTGTGGTACGACGCAAGCAACAACCTGCAGGAGGATACGCTGGCCGGCCTGACGAATTACACCTACCACAACGGTTCCGGCAGCCCCACGACGAGCATGACGCGCAAGGGGTACAGCGGGGACTATCTCAAGTCCCAAAACGTCTACGACAGCACCCGCCGCTTCCGCACGCAGGCCGTGGACGTCAACGGCGTCACAACGGGGTACGCATACGACACCGGCGCTGCGCGCCTGTACAGGACGACGGCGGCCAACGGCACGCAGCAGGATTACCGCTACTGCACCGGCAGCGACCGCACCGCCCTCACGTACATCAACGGTGTCGCCTCCATCCGCTATACCTACGACCGCGCGCAGCTGAGCGACCTCATCCGCAAAGGGTATCTGGGCTCGACGGGCTTCTGGCAGCACTACCTGCTGAACTATGATGCCTTCGGCAACATGACGCGCGTGCAGGTCTGCGCCTCGAGCGAGGAGCAGACGGGGTACTCCTCCCCCGTCACCCTCGCGTCGTATACATATGAGGGCAACGTCAATAACGGCCGGCTGGCCACGATGACCTACGGCAACGGCGACAGTGTCAGCTACACCTATGACGCGTTTGACAGGCAGCGCACCGCTGCGTATAATGACGGTACAACATACCACTACGACTACAGCGGCGACAACGACCTCACGCGGCAGTACGCCACGGACGGCGACGGCAAGGTCACGGAGCAGTACAGCTACCAGTACGACAGCCTCGGCCGCCTCATCCATTCGCGCCAGTCGACGGCCAACGGCGCGCTCATCCAGTCCACGCAGCACATGTACGACGCCGCCAACCGCATGACGTCGCAGTCGTGGCAGTTCGGCACGGGCCTTTACCGGCAGCAGTATTCTTACACCGGCGTCAAGGCCGACGGCACGGCCGACAGCTCGGTCGACGGCACGATCAGCGCCATCACGACCACGATCCCGAACCAGCTCGACGTCACGTCTAAGTACGAGTACAATGACCTGCGCCAGCTTGAGAAAAAGACGGTCACTGTGCCCAACCAGAACAGGGGCACGACCACGGTCTACACCCGCAGCTATACCTATGCGGTCATCGCGGAGGATGACGGCTGCAACCGGATGGGTACGCGTCTGGCGAGCACGGGCTATACGTTCGGCTCAAGCAGCCGCAGCTTCGACTATACCTACGACGCGGCCGGCAACATCCAGACGGTCACGACCGGCGGCACGAATGTGCCCGCGGCAGCCGCCTCGAAGACGTATACCTACGACGCGCAGGGCCAACTTGCGACCGAGACCAACGGCGGCGCGTCCCGCGCCTACGCCTACGACACGGTGGGCAACATCCGCAGCGTCACGACCGACGGCGCGGTCATAAAGTCCTTTGGCTACACGAACCCCTCGTGGCCGGACCTGCTCACGAGCGTGACAGTCGGTGGCACGACGAAGGACATTCTCTACGAAGGCCAGACCCAGACGAGCGGCGTCCCGTCCTCCGGCAACCCGGTCACGTATTACAACGGCAAGGATTATTCCTTCACGTGGACGAAGGGCCGCCAGCTTGCCTCCGCAACGGTCGACGGCAAGCAGGTCTCCTACACCTACGACATGTCCGGTGTCCGCACCAGCAAAACGGTCAATGGCACGACGTACAACTATACCACGCTCTCCGGCAAGGTCATGCGGCAGCAGTGGGACGGCAAAACACTTGAGTTTGTCTACGACGATGGCAGCCAGCCGTTCGCCATGATCTATAACGACGGCTCGACCTCGACGCTCTACTACTACGTTCTCAACGCGCAGGGCGACGTCATTGCGCTGCTGAACGCGAACGGCAAACTCGCTGCGTCCTACGACTATGACGCCTGGGGCAACTGCACGGTGTATGACAGCAGTGCGAAAGTCCTCACCGATCCCACCAGCATCGCCAACCTCAACCCCCTGCGCTACCGCGGCTATTACTATGATGCCGAGACCGGCTTCTACTATCTCCAGAGCCGCTATTATGACCCGGCCATCTGCCGGTTCATCAACGCGGATGCATATGCTACGACGAATGCAGGGAGCTTTCTGAGTTGCAATATGTTCGCGTACTGTGGAAACAACCCGGTTAATCGCGCAGACCAAAGTGGAACGTTCTGGAAAGAAATCGGAAGTTTCTTCAATAAAGTTGGTACAGCAATTGCAGGTTTTGCAAAAGCAACATTTGGTGCAGGTAGTTCACTATCAGCAACTATTACAAAAACGGAAGTTGAATATTTGCCTGATCCTTTACCCATTACCGTAAAGTTAGGCACAAAAACTACGCAAACAATTTCAAAGCACGGCAATTCCTCAAAGCCCATTTCAGTTTATGCTAAGGGTAATGCTGAGCATCCAATTAAATCATCATCGGCAGGTATAAAAATAAACATAGCAAAATTCACATTGGATATCAGCATGGGACTTGATAATATTGGAATTTCAGGCTCGCTTTCAAATGGCAATACAACAAATAGTTTTGGCTTAAAAGCAAACCTGTCAGAATTAAAAGTTGGCTTTGAAGGATCAACTGCTGTCAAATGGGACAATAACACCGAAACCACTTATACCAATGTGAGCGTTAGCGGGTGGGCTATTGCTGCGGCGTATGTGTTTATTACAACAGGACAGTCAATGCCATCGCCGTTATATGCGTACGAATATTAGAAAGGAAAAATATGTTATTTGCAACAATAAGGCTTATATTTTTTGGTATAGCGTTCACTATAAGTTTCTTTTTCATAAGGAAATCTCACTTGGTTTATAAACGTCGGTGCTCGATAGTTGCGTTTGCGGCAACCGTAATACTGACAACGATTTCTGCATTGATACCAATAGAAAATGCTTTTGTAACATTTTCGTCGCCTAAATCAGCATACAACTACAACCATTCTGCAAGTGTAGAGCTAATCGTGGATGGTAATGAATCTGATTTTGTAGTTGGGGCAAAAGGTGAGACTGATGTTTATGCTATTGTTCCGAGATCAAATAATGCTTGGAAAATTGGAATGGGATTAGACACAAAGCGAATTGTTCAAACCATATCTGACGGAATCACAATTTATGTGTATCAGTATAAAAATACAAATGATTATTACATTACTGTTTTGGACACAAACGGTGGTTCGTCAGAAATAACAGATAACCGAAATTCTAAATTTGAACACTTGGATAAGGCAAATAGCACGCTTAACAAGACTTTTTACACTTACTTCGCTTTCATAGACAGCTTTGATGAACAATACGCCTTAACTGTGAATGGTAAATCAATCAAGATTCAGGACTAACTACCCCTGCAAACCGCCACACTATGGTGATTTCTTGTACAATTTGACCGTCAGCCTTTTCAACCTGCCCGACTTGAATTTTCTCAATGAGTTTATTCAATATGAGCGGTGATAAAGTATCAATGTTCAGGATGGTTGAAATACAAGAAGGGCAGTTCTGACCTTCGCGGCTTCACCTATACCTACGATGCGTCCGGCAACATCACGAAGATCGTGACCGAAGGCACGAACGTGCCCCAGGCGGCGCTGACGAAGGAGTATACCTACGACGCGCTGGGTCAGCTTGCGACCGAGGTCAACGGCAGCGGCACGACCTTCGGCTATGCCTACGACACGGCGGGCAACATCCGGAATATTACGAAAGACGGCACGGTCACAAAGTCCTTCGGCTACACGAACCCCTCGTGGCCCGACCTGCTCACGAGCGTGACAGTCGGCGGCACGACGAAGGACATTCTCTACGAAGGCCAGACCCAGACGAGCGACGTCCCGTCCTCCGGCAACCCGGTTACATATTACAACGGCAAGGATTATACCTTCACGTGGACGAAGGGCCGCCAGCTCGCCTCCGCAACGGTCGACGGCAAGCAGGTCTCCTACGCCTACGACATGGCCGGTGTCCGCAGCAGCAAGCAGGTCGGCGACACGGCCTACACCTACACCACGCTCTCCGGCAAGGTCATGCGCCAGCAGTGGGACGGCAAAACGCTTGAGTTCGTCTATGACGACGGCAACCAGCCGTTCGCCGTGATCTACAAGCACGGCCAGACAACGGAGCTCTATTACTACGTCCTCAACGCGCAGGGCGATGTGTCCGCCATCCTCGATTCGAGCGGCAGACTCGCTGCGTCCTACGACTATGATGCTTGGGGCAACTGCACGGTGTATGACAGCAGTGCGAAAGTCCTCACCGATCCCACCAGCATCGCCAACCTCAACCCCCTGCGCTACCGCGGCTATTACTACGACGCTGAGACCGGCTTCTACTACCTCCAGAGCCGGTACTACGACTTTGCCAACTGCCGGTTCATCAACGCGGATGGGTTGTTTACAGACAGTTTTATTGGAACAAATCTATTTGCATATTGTATGAACAATCCAGTGAATATGAGCGATCACACTGGTCATTGGCCGCAATGGCTTAAAAATGTTGCGAGTACAGTGGTTAATGCAGTCAAGAAGGCCGGTACTGTTGTTGTCAACACAGTCAAGTCTGTGGTATCATCGGTTACAAACATAGTGAAAGCAAGTTCGAATAGTTTGCCCCCAAAAGGAGAACCCGGCTCAAGTAAAACTTTGCCAAATCCAGACGGAACACCAAAACAGAAGCGATGGTATGGACCAGATGGCAATCCCGAAAGAGACAGGGACTATAATCATCCGGGCAATATGCCTTTCCCGCATGACCACAGATGGAAAAATGGTGAAAGAGGGAAAGACCATCTTCCGCCCGATCCTTCTTACAAAATGAATTGGGAACCAGTAATTGGAGTAGGATTGGTTACCGTATGTGTTGTGGGCATAATAGCTGTTGCCGCTGATGATGCTACAGGCATAGGAGTTGCGGATGACTTCCTTTTTGGACCACTTGGTGCAGGTGTAGGCGAAGGGCTGATTTTGATTTTTGGATAACTAAAGGAGAGAACATATGTGGAATGAAATTGCAAACGAAAAAGATTTAAATAGTTTTATGGATACTGTGTATGGGTTTCACGACAGTTGTTTGAAAGAACTTAAATATATTAGCGGTGCATATGTAAATGAAAAATTGAGTATGATTCCAGTTAATAAGCAAAGAATATTGAACATGATTATTCAACGGCAGTTTGAAAACCCATCTGTGGTTGAAATGCAATTTGTGGGGCTAAAGTATTTAAAACTATTTCCAAATGACGAAAACTATACCTGTGAAATACTTGATGCAACTATGATTTTCAAAGAAGATTGCATTTATTGGTGTGATTGCGGTGGGTTATCAGTAAAGGATATAGAAAGCTATACAGGTACTACAATATGTGCATCAAAAGTTCGGTGGAGAGCCGTGGATGAATATATTGGTCCGAATGAAATTTATGTGACAATTTAGAGTTAAATCGAGAAAGCGGGCGGTGCTGTTGCACCGCCCGCGTTTTGTTTCTCTTGGTGGGGTTGCGTTCGCGCCAAGAAAAATGAACAAATGCCATTATATATGGTTTTTCGTGCTTTTTCTTATCTATTCTGGAATACCGTAGCCTAAAATTTCGTAGTATCCCACCGGATATTGGCGCTGTCGGCAGCTGTCGCCGGAATTGCCCTCGATGGTGTAGACAATGCCGTTTTCGCATTTCTCCACGATGCCGACATGATCGGACTGCCCGTCCTGCGGACCGGATGAGCCCTTGTTGTCCCAATCGAAGAAAATGATCTGACCGGCAGACGGCTCAAAGCTGCCGTCCTGCCATTGTCCACGGTCCTTGAACCACTGCACCCCATTGACACAGCCTGCGAACTTCGGAATAACGCCGCTGTCGATATAGCCGCACTTATTCGCACACCAAGATACAAAGCAGGCGCACCACTCCACACGGGAGTTAAATCCATACCATGACCAATAGGGCTGACCGCCCACATTGCCGATCTGCGACAAGGCCACCGTGACGATAGCATCGTCCCCGGAGTAAATGCCGTAAAGGACGGCTGACCACATACTACGGTTTTCCTCGGCAAGCAATTCAGAGAGCTGCTGCCGCTGATCGGCGTTGAAGTTGAAACGGTCTGCCATTTCTGCGGCGGTCTTGTGGCTGACCGTAATATAAAGGTAGGTGTGTGTGACCGTTGTAATGGTTTCTACAATGTTCCCGTGGCCGTCATCGGTTTCGGTGATAATCTTTCCGGGCTTTCTCTCAATGTGAGAAGATATTTCATTCATCTGCCAGAAAATATCTTTGAGGATGGCTTTCTTGGCATCGTCCACCGTGGCGACCTCCTGCGGATCGTTGGGGTCGGTGGTGGTTTTCACCGCATACACGGCCAGCACCTCCGGCCAGACGGCACGGGAGCCGGACATCTCCAGCTCATCATAGGTGAGATTTGCCCTTGCGGTATCGATCTGCGACTGATAGTCGGCGTTAATTTCCTGCACAGCCTGCCGCATAGTTTGCCCCGTGCCGTTGCCCTCGCCGGAGAAGAAGATGCCGAAACAAGAGCCGACGATCAGCCCGATCAGGCAGACTACGATGATGACGGTGACAGAGGCCCATCCACCGGCGGCGATAGCTGCGGCTAAGGCCTTCGCTTTGGCAATTACGGCTTTAACAGCGGTAGTAGTAGCCTTGACAGCCGTCTTCCTTGTGGAACTCGCAAATGCCTTTCTACTGCGACTATTCGCTTTGATGGTGCTATGCGCTGGATTTTTCGGCAAACCCGCCGCTCTCGCCTGAAAATTCCCTTTTGCCTTGGAGATGTTTTGCTTGGTGACCTTTACACCCTTGCGGTTAGCCTTATCCACCCCGTATGCGGCTTCGTGAGCTGCCGTTTCCACCCCGGTCAAAGTGCGGTCGGCGGCGTATTCTTCGGGAGAGGATTCCGCTGCAAAAACGCCGCGCTCCGCCTTGTCCTTGGTGCGGACATAGGCATCCTTCATCCGCTCAGCGGCCACCGCCGATTTGTCGATCACCTTTACCGTTCCCTTGACCACATCTCTCGTTTTGATGTCAGGCATGGATGCCCACCTCTGCAGAGGGCGCGGCGATTCGCTTGGCAACAACGACCATGCGCCCGTCTTTGCGGCTGTATTCGCAGGTGGAGAGCGTGATCAGCCTGTCGCCGTATTCCGCCGTTACGCCGGTGTCGTAAAGAGAAAGCGCCTTGCATTGAACGATATAGGCATCAAAGTCCTCCGCCGATTCCGCACGGATGAAATGGTAATACTTGAAGCCCTGCTCGGAATAGGCGACTGTCTTGAACACCGCCACGATCTCATATTCGCCAAAGCCAGATAGCGTATCAAAGCGGATGATTTTGTGCTCTCTATAAAAATCCTTGCTTTCATACTTGCAGAGATCGGCAAACATCGTCCCATTGTTCATGTGATGGCCGTAGATCACGCAGTTGTCGGACAGTGCAAGGTCGCAGTTTTCCTGCGCATAGGGCACGCCGTAATCGCTGTACTGCTTGTCAAAGCCCCGTTTCAGATAGAAATTCGGCTCGTCCACGGTCTGCATCACGGGATAGTCGATGTTTGTGCCGGGAACGGAGAGCCAGCCCACAAAGTCACTGTTCTGCTCCTGCACCGCCCGGTACTTTTCAAATGCCGTCAGCTCCGGCAACGGCTTGGTTTCCACCAGTGCGGCGACCTGTTCAAAGGCTTCGGTGGCCTGTTTTCCGTCCGCATACTGCCGACAGAGCATGATGCCGGAGAAAAGGAAAAGGGCGGCACATACGGCCGCCCCGATCATCAGATATTTGCTTTTCATATATGGCCTCCTTTAAGATGCGTTTCCGCTGCCGAACACACCCTCGCCGGGGCGCGTCGTCATCAAGCGGTAAAGCTCGGTATCTTTGGGAAAACGGTTGATAAACGGCACCAACGCCGAGCCGTACTTGATCAGCCCACAGCCCGCATCGGCGTTGGTGACATAGCTCATCTGTTCGTCAGAGATGTTCAGGAGTTTTGAGAGCTTGGCACGGTCGGAAAACGCCTGATTGAGCATGACCACAAACTCGGAGTTGGAGAGCATCGTGCTTGCCTGCACGGAATCCAGCAGGTATTCTACATTCTGCGTGATGGCAG
>ULVP01094513.1_pt1 | contig 11601 bp, 6 predicted proteins | sample 1959551 | NCBI WGS metagenome assembly ULVP01 (sample SAMEA4835789, study PRJEB28245) | human gut metagenome | biome: gut microbiome; material: fecal sample | place: Denmark | collected 2008 | reverse complement strand
ACGGCACTAGAAAAGTAGCCGCAAGGTCGGGCAACTGATGTGCCAGAAAACTATGGGTAACCCCTGCATTGTCATCTATAATCTTGCGAATACGTCCGCTCGTATTAATGTCAAAGAAGCCGAGAGGCATACGCACTATCTGGCGCATGGCTTCTTTACGCAAATTCGATTCAACCCGAAAAGCTGCAAGATGCGAAGACATCAATGCGGCAAAATAAAGGACGATGCTCGCCACGGCCATGCCTGCCGCCCACCAGGCATACGTCACCACATTACCGGAAGAGGTTATCTCTCCGTGTTCAAGCAGTTCTCTCACAATCAGCCAAATAAGGATATAAGGCAACATGCCCGCCAGGGCACTTAGGGCAGACAGCAGCATTGCCGCAGGCAAAAGCACTTTCCGTTTACCCATGTAGTTCTGAAGTTTTTTCAATGTACTCATAACGTACGTTCAATCTATATTAAGTTCGACAATCATTTAACTTATCGCTTGTTTTCAAAAAAGAACAATATTCGAAATCGTTCAAAAAAAAGAGAGCTTATATTTCTATAAGCTCTCTTCATCCCATTCAATCCGGTGCATGTGCACCTTTGATATATGATTAATCTCGACTCGTCTCTCACTGATTCGCATAAGTTTTCAAATATTTTCTGCAAAGGTACAGCTCGCCGGCAAGACGGACAATACCTAAAAATAATGAAATTTGCTATTCATGTTTCAGCCATGCACTTGGCAATACTTCTTTTTCACCTTTTTCATTCACCAGTTCCATCTGCAATACGCCTCCGTTACAATCGAAGTAACGTACCTCTATCGGATGAAGCCCGGCTTTCAAAGCCTTCTGCACAATAATCTCTACCGGCGAATGTGCTCCATCATTATCTCCCAACAATTCACCGTCAAGCATTAATGTGCTACCGTCGTCCGAGAGAAGGGCAAATGTATAGATACCATCGGCAGGAACTTCCAGATAGCCGGTCAATACCAGACCGATATTTCCTTTCACCTCTTCGGGAATGGATACCGATTCCACCACATACTCCCCTTTGACAGGAGCTGCATCAATATCCGCACAAAGATTACCACGGAAATCGTGCCATACTGCTTTCAAGCCGGGCTGCAAAGCAGCCGGAGCAGTCACCGCCTCCGCATAAGGAGCCTTTACATACTTGGTACGCACCGCATCCGAAGGAGAACCATCCGGACGAAAAGTGCGGAAAGCGAAATCCGTAGTCTTCCCAACTTCCAAAGCACCGTTATAAAGAGCTGATTCTTTGGTAGGCATACTGCCGTCTGTCGTATAACGTATTTCAGTACCGGGTAACGGGCAGGTCAATTCCACAGTTGTTTCATCAATAAATGCATTCACTTTATAGAATCCCTGCAAATCAGGCACCCTATAATTTACCCTCATCACATCCATCCGCTTAAATTGCGGAACAAGCTGACGATAAAATTCTTCGAGACCCGGTTTAGCTGTCGGCTCCGCCCAAGCTATTTCACTCAACGCTATCATACGGGGAACAATCAAATATTCAATGCGCTTCATTGTCGGAATCCATTCAGCCCAGAGATTCGCCTGCACACCCCAGATATATTTCTTCTGTTCCGGCGATAACCGCTCGTCTGCACACGGATCATACGCAAGTATTTTCTTTACTGAATTCTGATCCTGCGCATAATCGAAATAGAAATATTCATTCGGACAAGCAATCACTTTCTGCTTTTGTGCAGTTGCCGTAGGCAATGCATCTTTCGCCCAACTTCTCCACCAGGTAATGGCAGCATCGGAAGATAATCCGTCGGATACCACTTCATCCCAGCCTATGAGTTTCTTTCCGTTGGCAAGGAAGAATTTCTCCATGTCACGTACAAACCATGCCTGAAGTTCTTCTACCGAACCCAGTTTCTCCGTACGAATCCGTTTCTGACAAAGAGGACATTTCTTCCAGTTGGCTTTTTCCACTTCATCACCACCCATGTGCACATATTCATAAGGGAAAAGTTCAAAAACTTCTTTGAACACATTCTGACAGAACTCCAGCGTTGTATCTTTGCCCGGACAGATAGGAGAAGAGAAAGTTTTCCCCCACCCGATTAATCCGTCACACACCAATTCCGGATATTGACCGATAGCTGCCAGGAAATGTCCCGGCATATCGATCTCGGGAATGACATCGATACCTCTTTGCGTAGCATAGGCTACTATTTCTTTTATATCATCATGAGTGTAATAACCTCCATACAGCGTATCTCCTTCCACAATGCGTATCTTATCTTCCGGAATCAGGAAATCGGTATTATCTTCTTCTTTCGCACGTGCCATACAGGTACGATCCTGCGTATTGAATAATTTACGCCAGGCCCCTTTTTCTGTAAGCAACGGGTATTTCTCGATCTCTATACGCCAACCCTGATCGTCGGACAGATGCCAGTGGAACTTATTAAGTTTATACAAAGACATCAGATCTAATACATGCTTCACTTCTTTTTTATTCCAGAAATGGCGGGAAGCATCCAACATAAATCCACGCCATTCAAACCGTGGCGCATCTTCTATTAGCACGACAGGGATAGAATAATTCTGTTTCTCTCCCTGCACTTCTATCGTTGCAGGAAGCAACTGGCGAATAGTAGTAATAGCAGAAATAATACCCGAATAGTCAGTTGCCTCTACCCGAATATACTCCGGTGTAGACTCAAGTTTATAAGAGCTAGGCTTTCCAACAGTATCCTTCAACTGAAAATACATATCTACCTGACTCTTATCGGTAGTGACTTCAACAGAAGACGATATGACATTCCGAAGAATCTCCTGCAGATACCCGGCAGCCGGAAACAAGGACTGATCGGAAACCCCAATCTTCATTCCATCTTTTAAAACAAACGAGCCAGACTGCTCGGTCAGACTAACGGGGGTAGGTAAGATTGCAATCTCTTGCTTGACGGTAGGCGTGCAAGAAGAAAAAATACAAGCTGACACAATGAGAAAAGAGCTACTTAGTTTTTTGAACATGCGGTTAACTATTTAATAAATTAATTGTCCTGTTTTTAATTGACCATCTATATATAATACAACTAAAACGTATAAACTACTAAAAAGGCAGAAAAAGTTTTTTGCGACTTCATATCACAGACTCCTATTAATGTTTATCTTTGCTCCCCAATCCCATTACAAACAATTATAAAGAGTCACTTCAATGTCAAGAGAGAAAATACTAATCACAACCTCGTGGATCAGCACAATTGGCAATGCAATCTTGTCCGTATCCAAAATCATAATCGGTTTATTTGCCGGTAGTTTAGCCGTAGTCGGCGACGGTATCGACTCGGCAACCGACGTCGTTATCTCTATCGTTATGATTTTTACGGCACGCCTCATCAACCGCCCTCCTTCAAAGAAATATGTATTCGGATATGAGAAAGCGGAAGGGATCGCAACAAAGATTCTATCACTCGTGATATTTTATGCCGGTGTACAAATGTTGCTATCATCCACTAAAAACATCTTTTCAGATGAAGTGAAAGAGATACCATCGGCTATCGCCATCTATGTCACTATATTTTCTATTATCGGTAAACTCTTACTGGCTTCATACCAGTACAAACAGGGAAAGAAGATCAACAGTTCCATGCTCACGGCAAACGCTATCAATATGCGTAATGATGTTGTCATTTCAACCAGTGTTTTGTTAGGATTGATATTTACTTTTATCTTCAAATTGCCGATACTCGATTCGATAACAGGATTGATAATCAGTCTCTTTATCATCAAATCTTCCATCAGCATCTTCATTGATTCCAATGTGGAGCTAATGGACGGGGTGAAAGATGTCAATGTATATAATAAGATATTCGAGGCTGTAGAGAAAGTGCCCGGTGCCAGTAATCCGCATCGCGTCCGGTCACGAATGATAGGGAATCTCTATATGATTACCCTTGATATAGAAGTGAATCCACAAATCACGATCACGCAAGCCCATGAGATTGCCGATGCAGTGGAGAAGAGCATCATTAATTCGGTAGATAATGTATATGACATTCTGGTACATGTGGAACCTGCCGGTAAATGTCAGACAGGAGAAAAATTCGGGGTCGATAAAGATATGGTTTGATCCATCTCTACACAGAGTTTCTTTCACTTTCCTCTATCACCTATCACCGACACTTCCAAAAGCTCTTATTCATGGGGATTTCAGGGGTGGTGACAGGTTGTTTGCAACCTATCACCGCATCTATCACCTATCACCGCCCGATCAATCAATGATTAACAAGGAGAAAAGAACAAGTCTCTATACGACATATTAGTTTCAGCCGCTTGAAACTTTTAGTTTCAAGGCTTGGAACAAAGTGTTTCCCGGTGTGAAACAAATCGTTTCACTATTTGAAACAAAGTGTTTCAACGCAGGAAACAAAAAGTACCGTGCCGGGAAACTATTTTTATGACCGATTAATAGCTGATCTTTACTCCGGCAAAGAAACTTCTCGGCAAAGAAGGACCGTAAATATAACCGGAATCCCGGTTAGCTCCTCTGTCAAAGTCCTTCTGATAAGACTCAAAAATATTCTGAACTCCGCCGTTTAATTGCAAATCAACCGTTTTGTATAACTTGAAGTCATAAGCCAGTTTCACTCCCAAATCAAAGAAACGAGGTGTTCTGATTGCTTCCGCTTTTCTTTCAGGCATTTTACCCAGTTCGGCATTCTCGGCGGTGATATCCATACGTTGCACCAACATCCTGCCGGTATAGGTTCCTGACAAAGCAATAGATAAAGGTTTGATGGGGGTACAAGTAGCAGTGAAATAACCGTATGTATCGGGAGTACGGAAAATCTTCTTTTCTGCCGGTGTATCGTCATGCCACTTATGCGGTTCATCGTACCGGCTACGTTGTAAAGTTAATCCCGCTTGTATTTGCAGGATAGAAAGATAAGCCACTTTACCTTCCAGTGTCAATCCCATCACTTTAGCACCGGGGCCATTGCTACGTGTTTTCACTAATATACCATCACCACGGTCGTAAGGTTTGCCCAATACAAAAACATCGGTCAGTCTTGTATAAAAACCCTCAATCAACAAATTCGTCTGGAATGCTCCGAAACGATGATACATATCTGCAGAAACACTGAAACTTTGGGATTTCTCTTCTTTCAAATCCTTTGCACGCTCGATCATAGCCACCGTTCCGCCCACATTTTCAATATGCATATCCTCATCAAAAGCCTGCGGAGCACGAAATCCGGAAGAATAGCTTAAACGCAGGTTAATATTCTGGGTAGGATTAAAACGCAAGTTGGCACGGGGACTAAAGATCACATTATCCACCATATTATGCTTATCCAGACGACCACCAATCAGAATCCCCCAACGGTCGTTCTTCCATTCGTTCTGCAGAAAAGCACTGTAAATATTCACCGTCTGATCCGTGTGACGGTTATATCCCCACATGTTATCTTTTAGGCGGTCACGGTTATATTCAAGCCCTGCCGTGAGATCAGAAGGCATAAAAAAGCACTTGTCAAACGTATGTACGTATTGTGCACCACCCATAGCGGTTAAATCCGTTGTCTTTCCATAGGCTTTCAGAGGATCGTTACCCGGTCCGTAATAACTGTCCCGGTCTGTATTGGCAGCCGATGCAAAAACACTTAGACGGTTCTTTTCATCCGGAGAGAAATAATCGAATTTCAAACTTCCACCATCAATAGAATGTTGCAACTGCTCCGCAATATGCGCTTCGTGAGGAGGACGGTTCAACATATCCCCTCCACGACGGAATTCCTGCATGTGGTGATATTCAAAGGTCAGTTTGGAATAAGTACTTGTTTTCAGATAAGAGCGGAAACCCACTGTCTGATTCTTCAATTTGGGCAGTTCGGTAAATCCGTCTCCGTCATAATCATATCCCGACCGATAACGGTTCTGACCAAAGATATACAATCCGGCACGATGATCGTCCGTCACCAATGAAGCATTCAGCGAGGTGTTGTTATCGAATGAGGAGCTTCCTCCTAAAGAAGTTATGGTGTGCGACAGCTGACCCGAATTACGTAAAGGCTCTTTGGTGATTATATTAATCGTTCCTGCAATAGCTGAAGAACCGAACAAGGCGGAGCCTCCCCCACGCATCACTTCTACACGTTCAATCATACTGGCAGGAATCTGTTCCAGTCCATACACTCCGGAAAGGGCGCTGAATACGGGACGCGAATCTATCAGAATTTGTGTATATGGTCCGTCCAGACCATTGATGCGGACTTGCTGGAAGCCACAATTCTGGCAATTTGTCTCCACACGCACTCCGGGCTGGAAGTTCAGTCCTTGTGATAAAGTGGAAGAGTTGGTGGTTTCAAAAAGTTTCAGGTCGACAACATTCACCAAAGTAGGAGCCATACGACGTGTCGTTTCACTCCGGTTGGCGGAAACTACTACTCCGTCGAGAGCAATCGCATCCTCTTCTATTTCAAAATCTTCTTCCAGTGTCTTTCCTTTTTTCAGAGTTACGTTGCGGGTCACTGTCTTGTAACCTACTGAACTAACTTCCAGTATAAAATTTCCTTCCGGCAAATTCTTCAAAAAATAATGCCCGGTAGCATCGGTCACGGTTCCTATGGTCGTTCCTTTCAGTGCGATAGTGATGTACGGAAGATGTTCTTTCGTTTTTTTATCCAGTACATGACCTATTATATTCGCATCGGATTTCTTCAGTTCAGGGTAGTCCGGACGTTCAGCCAATGCGTATGACAAGACACAGCACAGGCCGACCAGGACTAAAAGATATTTCTTCATTGTCGTTAGTCTTTTAATGTTTTAATTCGAAAAATAATAATAAAGGGAAAGGGAAGCAGCGATCGTTAATCGTTGATCCTAATACATTAATACTGTTCCCCCAAAAAGATAGACTAAGCGATAGGAGGTGCTCTAAGAGATATTACGCCCGGACAAGAACGGTAAAATTGCTCAATTTGCGGGCGGACAAACAGGATGCATAATAGAGATAAAGCAGCAACAGAGAATGTTGGTATCAAACCGCTGTCGGTCACCAACACATGACTCAAGAGATGAATTAGTTGGAATTCAACCGTCGTATGGCTATGTTCGCTGCCTTTTTTAAATGGATGTGAATGGACAATTGTAACCCCGTTGACCACATGGGAGTGAGTAAACAAAGTGATTCCTGCCATGTACGAGATAAACAGTACAGGCAGAAACCACTTCATTATATGTAGGTACAATTGTTTCATTCGGTCATCTTGCACATTTATTCTGTGCACCTAAGTCAAGGTTTAGTTTGTTTTTTGCAAAGATAAGGATTGTCTCCATGCAAAACAATCCCTATTTATAACGATTTTAAATCTTAACCGAATTTTAATAACTTATCTTCACTCCGGCAAAGAAACTTCTCGGCAATGACGGACCATAGATATAACCGGAGTCACGGTCAGCCCCTTTGTCGAAGTCGTTCTGGTAGGCATTGAAAATATTCTGTACACCGGCATTTACCTGCAAGTTCATCGACTTGTAAAGTTTGAAATCATAGGCAGCCTTCAAACCGATATCGAAGAAGTCCTTCGTATTCACCGTTATCGGTTTTTCAAGGAATCCCGGAACTGGTTCGTGGGGAACCAGCATCGAACCGGTATATGTACCGGAAAGAGCGATAGATAATGGTTTTATCGGGGTATAGGTTGCTGTAAAATAACCGTAAGTATTCGGTGTACGCATCATTTTCTTTACAGCCGGAGCTTCTTTGTTCCATACATGCGGTTCGCTATAATGGCTCTGTTGCAGGGTGACTCCTGCCTGAACCTGGAATTTAGTCAGATACGCCATCTTTCCTTCCAATGTCAGTCCCATCACACGGGCTCCCGGTGCATTGTAGCGTGTACGTGTCAGGATTCCATCCACTACCTCTCCGTCGGTAAGGGCAAATACATCTGATAACTTTGTATAAAATCCTTCTACCAAAAAGTTAACCTGAAACGCACCAAAACGATGATAAATATCTGCCGAAGCACTCAAGCTCTGTGATCTTTCTTCTTTCAGATTATCGGCCAATTCAACCATCGCCACATTACCGCCTACATTCTCCACATGCAAATCCTCGTCGAAAGCCTGCGGAGCACGGAAACCGGATGAGTAGCTGAAACGAAGATTGATATTTTCCGTCGGATTATAACGCAGATTGGCACGCGGACTGAATATCACATGGTCAATCAGGTTATGTTTATCCAAACGACCGCCAATCAGAAATCCCCAATGCTCATTCTTCCATTCATTCTGAAAGAAAGCACTACCGATATTCACTTTTTGGTCTACTGTACGGTGGTATCCCCACATATTGTCTTCCAGTTTATCCTGATTGAATTCTATTCCGGCAGTCAGGTCAGCAGGCATGAAAATACATTTTCCGAAACTATAGACATATTGCGATCCTGCCATCCAGTTTAAGTCGGTAGTGTTTCCGTAAGCATTCGGATCTTGGCCGCCACCATAATAGCTGTCACGATTGATATGCTGCGCTGATGCAAACACATTGAAACGATGTTTCTCGTTAGGTGAGAAATAATCAAATTTCAGTCCTCCACCATTGATCGAGTGTTCGGTCTGTTCCGCTACATTCGCTTCGTGAGGTGGACGGTTCAACAAGTCTCCTCCCCTACGGAATTCTTCCATGTGGTGATATTCAAAAGTTAGTTTCGAATATGTCGTTGTTTTCAGGAATGAACGGAAACCGATGGTTTGGCCGTGTATCTTGGGAATTTCAGAATATCCGTCACCATCATGGTCATACGCGGAACGATGGCGATTCTGACCGAAGATATACAAACCGGCACGCTGGTCGTCCGTCACAAGTGATGCATTCAGCGCCGTACTGTTATCAAAAGCATCGCCATCACCAATACCTGTAATGGTATGCGATAACATACCGGAATTGCGCATCGGTTCTTTGGTAATGATATTGATTGTTCCGGCAATAGCAGACGAGCCGAACAAAGCAGATCCGCCTCCACGCATCACTTCCACACGTTCTATCATGCTGGCAGGAATCTGCTCGATGCCATACACACCGGAAAGTGCACTAAAAATAGGACGGAAATCGAGCAGGATTTGCGTATAAGGGCCATCCAGTCCATTGATACGCACTTGCTGGAAGCCGCAATTCTGACAATTAGACTCTACACGGACACCCGGCTGAAAGCTCAATCCTTGTGCCAAAGTCGTAGAATTGGTATTCTCAAAGATTTTCAGATCCACCACATTCACCAGTGTCGGAGCCAGGCGACGGGTAGTCTCGTTACGATTGGCAGATACTACTACGCCATCCAAGGCAACTGCATCTTCTTCTATCTCGAAATCTTCTTCCAATGTGCGCCCTTTCTTCAGCGTCACATTCCGTCTGACGGTTTTATACCCCACCGAACTAACTTCGAGCACAAAATTGCCTTCGGGAAGATTCTTCAAGAAATAATGCCCGGTAGCATCGGTTACCGTTCCGATGGTAGTACCTTTCAAGGCGACTGTTATATAGGGCAAGTGTTCTTTGGTGTTTTTATCAAGAATATGGCCAACGATATTGGCGTCTGACTTACGTAATTCAGGATGATTAGGATATTCATGAGCTTGTCCTTCAAGGGCAGGCAACAATGCGCAGCACAAGCAGACAAGCGAAAAGATGTATTTCTTCATTTTTCGTTTGTTATTAGTTTTCGATAAGTACTCACATGGATAGACAGATAATGCCCTACCTCATGCAAGGTACGGTATCATCATTCAAAGAATGGAGAAACGAATAGCCGGAGGTGCTCTAAGTCCCACTACCCCATGATACGGACAGTGATAGTGAGCATACGGCGAACGGCCGAGCAACAAATACAATAAGAAAGGAATAAAAAGGGAAAGAGCAAAAACTACGGCTGCACCGTCTGCCGTTAAATGAGACAGAAAATGAATCAGTAGCAGTTCGACTGTAGAGTGTTTATGTGCCGCCCCTTTCTTAAATGGGTGTGAATGGACGATTGTCACGCCATTGACCACATGCACGTGGGCAAAGAATGTGAAGCTTACCAGATACGACACAAACAGTATCGGTAAGAAGTAGCGTGTAATATTCAATAACAATCGTTTCACCTCATTTTTTCTTTGAGGCGGCAAAGATACGAACTATTTATTTAACAATCAATGAATCTACAAAATTCTGTTAATATACTGCCGAAGCTATGATTTGAATAAACAGAATCAGAAATACCATGGCAATCGGATAAACAGTTGCGTAAGCTACGCTCGGTATGTTACTGTCCACCATTGAATCGGCAGCTGCAAGTCCCGGAGTACTCGTCATACCTCCCGTTATCGTTCCCAGCAAATCGAGCAGACTGATTTTAAATACCAGACGTCCGACAATAGCTGCTACAAGCATCGGTATCAATGTGATGGCAGCTCCTACTCCGAACATCAGCAATCCGCTTTCCTGGAAAGTGGCTACCAGATTCTTACCGGCAGAAGTTCCTACTTCGGCTAGAAAAAGAAGCAGACCTAACTGGCGCAACAACTGATTGGCAGGTCCGGACATAGACCAGATGATGGGGCCTGTCTTACCAATCGCACTCAACACAAGGGCTACCATCAGCACTCCGCCGGTCAGTCCCGGAGAGAATGACAGACTATCAGAGAAAGATATATTTATTTTGCCGAACAGCACTCCCAGTACAATACCCATCGCAATGGGGAAGAAATCCGTATCAGACAGTTTCTTCGCATTGTTACCCAGCAGGCGGGCTACTCCTTTAAGTCCTTCTTTCTCACCGACAACCATCAATTTATCACCAAACTTCAAAGCGAGATCTGGAGATGGAGACAAATCAATACCGCTTCGACGGACACGAGTCACTGTACAACCAAAATTTTTCTGTAAGTTCAAATCACCCAGTTGTTTATTTATCATGTCCTTTTTGGTCAACAGTAAAGATTCTATTTCCTGCGTTTTATCCAAAGGCAGTTCGCCTTCTTCTCTCTTACCGATTAACACAGCAAGCTGATTCAATGATTCTTCGCTACCTACGGCTTGTATGTAGTCTCCTTCACGCAGCACTGTATGGGCTGTAGGAATAGATATTTCATCATTGTGCTTCAGACGGGAAATAACAGCGCCCGTCATACCGCGTGCATTAATTTGCATCAGGTTACGGTTGAACACATGCGAATTGGTGACACGGTAGATACAAGTAGTCAGTTCTGGAAATTGTCCGCGACGTTCTATCTCCAGGCGACGGGCTTCTTTATTCAAATCTACCCGCATAATTTTAGGTAACAGTTTGACAAACAGAATCACGCCGATTACTCCAAACGGATATGCGATACCGTAAGCAATGGATGCCAAAGGAGAATTGGTACTGTCAATAGCAACCGCCAGACCCGGCGTACTGGTCAACGCACCGGCAATCAGACCGACAATACTCGGTGTATCAATATCAAATGCGTACTTCAACCCGACTGCGGTCAGGCAGGCGGAACAAATTATAAGCATAGTAATGAGAATAAGCGTCTTTCCTTTACTGCGGAAAGAATCGAAGAATCCGGGCCCTGCCTGAATACCGAT
>ULVP01048598.1_pt1 | contig 11630 bp, 9 predicted proteins | sample 1959551 | NCBI WGS metagenome assembly ULVP01 (sample SAMEA4835789, study PRJEB28245) | human gut metagenome | biome: gut microbiome; material: fecal sample | place: Denmark | collected 2008 | reverse complement strand
GGAGAAGATGCTGGCGGTGGTGCGCTTCCGTCTGGCGCATCCGGACTATCTGCACTGCGACGCGTACGGGGCGCTGCTGCTGGACTGCTTCGCCTGCTGCCGCACCCGGCTTCCCCAGGGCTATGCGGCGTTCCATCTGCCGTGGGTGGTGGAGTGGTACACCGCCGCCCGGCAATACAAGAAGGTCTGCGAGCTTCTGACGGAGTTTCCTGACATACGAATTTGAAATGCGCTTACCGGCATATTTGGGTCAAATATTTCCCAAATGTGCCGGGTTTCTTTTCGCGGAGGCTGCGTGGTATGATATGCCCAGAGGTGATGAAACAATGAAAAAACAGACAGTACAGCTTTGGACGCGCAGCTTTACACTGGTCACGATCGCCACGGCGCTGGGCGCGGCGGGCGGCATCGCCGGGGGCTTTGCCCTGTCCTTTCTGGTCTTCGACGAGACGGGCAGCACGCTGGCCTCCGCGCTGATCGTGGCTATCCAGCTTGTTCCCAATATCTTCATTCCGTTTCTGGTGGCGCCGCTGATGGATCGGCTGCCCCGCAAGGCATTTCTGGTGGGCGGCGATATCTGCAACGGCCTCGTCTACGGCGGCATGGGGCTCTGGCTCATGCGGTTCGACTTCTCCTACGTCGGGTATCTGGGCGTCTCGGTGCTTCTGGCCTGTCTCAGCTCCGTTGACCGACTCGCCTACACCAGCATCTATCCTCAACTCATCCCCACCGGTGCGGAGCAGAAGGGCTACGCCGTCTCCTCCATGCTCTATCCCATCCTGACAGTCATCATGACGCCGCTGGCAGCCGTCCTGCTGGATACGCTGGGCGTTCCGCTCTTACTGGTGCTGCAGGGGGCGCTGTCCCTTGCCGCCGCGCTGACAGAGAGCTTTATCCGGCTGGACGAGCGCCGGCAGGCACAGCGCCAGCGCTACACCATGGCCGCGTGGCGGGCAGATATCCGGGAGGGGCTTGCCTATCTCAAGGAGGAGCGGGGCGTGCGCAGTATCTATGAATATATGTCCGTGACCAACGGTGTGGCCGGCGGCTATGCGCCGATTCTGGTGGCGTTTTTCCGCACCATGCCCGGCATGACGGCGGCCATGTACTCCCTGTTTTCCGTGGCGGAGTTCGCGGGGCGCACCATCGGCAGCGCCGTGCAGTACCGGGTGGACATCCCGCAGAAGAAACGGTTCGGCTTTGTGTTCGCCGTGTATCAGACCTACGAGCTGATGGATATGCTCCTGCTGTGGCTGCCCTACCCGTTGATGCTGGTCAATCGCGGGCTCTGCGGCTTTCTGGGCAACAACAGCGCCATTTTGCGGGAGGCGGCGGTGCAGCGCTACATCCCGGAGGCGCTGCGCGCCCGCGTCAACGCGCTGTTCGACATGATGCTCACGGCGGCCTCCGGCGTCTGTGCGCTGGCGGTGGGCGCGCTGGGAGAGGTACTGGACTACCGCCTGTGCGTTACGATGTGCGGCGCGGTGGCCATGGCGGCGTGCTGGCTGCTGATCTGGGGCAGGCGGACGGCTGTGCGCGGAGTCTATGAGAAGGAGGACGCGGCGTGACTGCGCCGCAGACGCACGAAATATTGCGATTTTCTCAAAACATCCGTTCTTTTCCACTATTTATGTTGCATACCGTGCCGCTTTTTTCTATAATGAAGGTATAGACCTCAGCTGGCAGCGGACATGACGAACAGGGAGGGAACGGAATATGAAGCAGCATCGCATTCTTTCACGGGCGCTGAACGTGCTTTTCTGCCTTGCACTCTGCACACAGCTTACAGGCTGTGTCCAAATACCCATACCCACGCTGAAGCCCACGCCTGCACCCACACCGGACAAGACCTATAACGACAGCCTTATCACCGAGGCGTACAGCGTGGAGGGCTCCTTTACCGATGAGTATGAGGAGACGTGGGACTACGCCTACCGTATCCCGCAGCTGGCTGCCGACACGGCGGACGCCGCCGCCATCAACGCCGAGATCATGGCGTACTTCGGCAGCGATGCCCGCGCCGCACAGGAGGGGATCACCGCGGAGGGCTCGCGGTACGTCAACTGGCTGAACGTCTCCTGGGAAAGCCATTGGAGCGGCAGCCTGCTGAGTCTTTCCCTGTGCGCCGCAAGCTGGCTCGGCGACATGGGCAGCCGCTATTTCGTCTATCACTACGATTTTGCCGCCGGTCAGAAGCTGACCAACGCGCAGGTGCTTGACCGCGTGGGCGTCCATGAGGCGGACTTCACCACGGCGCTGCGGCGTGCGGCGGCGCAGACCTTCGACGCTATGTATGCGCCGTGGGGCGTGAACGATATCGGCCCGGAGGATGAGACGTTCCCCTCCGCCTGCATCGAACTGGCAGCCCTGCGGGCACGGACGGTGCAGGGGCGGAACACGGGGCTGGAGACCGCCGTGTTCTATCCCAACGGGGACGGTACCTTCACCGCCTATCAGCCCGTCGGCATGGTGGCGGGCGCCGGCTGGTACGACCGGGAGATGACCGTGAAGCCCGGCGCAAGCGAATGGGCGGCCGCCAAGGCGCCCAGCTCCGCCTATGGCTTCGTGTCTGCCGCCCTCACCGGGGACGGCGCCTCCGTCCGTATCACAAAGGGCAAGGACGGCTTCTTCGACAGCGAGACATACCGCAAGTCCTTCGGCTTCAGCTACGACACGGAGTACCCCATCGCCGGGTGCTACGGCGACTATCAGGATATCTTTGTGGGCGTGTGCGGGCAGGAGCTGTACCCCTACGCATTCCTGCTCACCAAGGGCAATACGGTGGAGTACGCCGACATTTTCGGCGGCTTGGGAGGGAAGGCCCTCTGCTGCGGCGGCCCGCTCTACGGTCTGCGGGACATCGTCCGCTTTGAAAGCGGCATCTGCGCCGACGAGTACGGCGGCGGCTACGAGACGGTGTACGCCGTGGACAAGAGCGGCGCAAAGTACGATCTGGCCCAGCGCATCGTGCCGATGAGCAGCACCATGTCCACCGGCGTCACCGGCGACTGGTATGCGGACGTGCATCACGGCGGAGAGGGCAGCGGCTATACGGATCGCTATGCGCTTTCCCTCCAAAGCGACGGCGCTGTCAGCATTCAGAACACGGTGGAGGGGCTGGACGACCCCATCACATACAGCGGCTGCGGCACCTATCTGGGTACGACGGAGCAGGGGATGCTCTATCGCCTCCAGCTCCGCTGCGATGACCGCTCCTGCGACGGAACCTTCGCCTTCGCCCTCGACTTCTCCGATAGCTGGGACGGCACGCTGATCGTCACCGCCGTGGGCGGCGCGGATCTCTTTGACGCCGGTGCGGGCGGCAGCACCGTCTTTACCCGCGGCGCGTGATACGGCACACAGAGGAAAGCACCGGTCACCGGTGCTTTTCTTTTGCCTGCGGTGACCGTTGACGCGGTAGGCGAGACGCACGGTTGCAAGGGACGGGGCGTTATGGTATAATGACGGCTGTTTTGCGCGCCCGGTGAAGCCGTGCGCCCGGCGACCCGGCGGGTGATCGCCGGATCGTAAGACCAAACGAACCAAAAGGAGCAACAGCGTGTCCATGCAGAACATGAACGTAACGACGAAAAAAACCTTTGACATCAGCGCGGCGGCGCTTCATATCCTCGCCATGGCCCTTATGCTGATGGATCACCTCTGGGCCACCCTCCTTCCGGCGCAGGAATGGCTGACCTGCGCGGGGCGGCTGGCCTTCCCCATCTTCGCCTTCATGGCGGTGGAGGGGTATTTCCACACCCACAGCTTTCAAAAATACGCCCTGCGGATGCTGGTGTTCGCGGTGCTCTCCGAGATACCCTTCGACCTGATGTACGGCGGCACATGGCTCTACCCGGTACACCAGAACGTGATCTGGACGCTGCTGCTGGGGCTTCTGGGCATCCGGCTGACAGAGGCGGTACGGCAGAAGGGGAAGCGCTGGACGTTCCTGCTGGTGTTCATCCTCGTGGCTCTCGCCGGTATGGCGCTGGGTACGCTGGGCATGGTGGACTACTACGGCGCCGGTGTTTTGACGGTGCTGATCTTCTACATCTTCCGGGGGCGGAAATGGTGGTGCCTACTGGGGCAGCTGCTGGCCCTCTACTGGGTGAATGTGGAGCTGCTGGGTGGCCTGATGTACCCCGTGAGGCTGCTGGGCATGGAATTTGAGCTGTGCCAGCAGGGGCTGGCGCTGCTGGCGCTTATTCCCATCTGGCTGTACCGCGGGCGGCAGGGTCACCACAGCAAGCCGTTCCAGTATGCGTGCTACGCCTTTTACCCCGTCCATATGCTGGTGCTGGCGATCGTGCTGCGCTGCGTGAACCGCTGACACTGCATCCATTCGCAACGACACAAAAAAGGAAAGCACCGGTCACGGTGCTTTCCTTTTTGCGTATGCAGTTGTCCGAGATCATTCCGATCTGTCCCAGTAGGGGTAATCCGTAAAGACGAAATCCCCGGCCGCGTTTCTCTCCGCCGGCAGCTCCACATAGTCGGTGTGCGCGTCCGGAGGCAGCGTCACCGCCATGACCACGGTGAATTTCCCGTCGCCGTCGTCCCGTACATGATCCACCCAGCTGTTGTAGGCGGCCTCGCCGCTGGTTTTCTTATAGGCCGCATAGATGTCGCCGTTGTACGCCAGGAGATCCTTGTCGGCGAGGGCGGCGTCCAGCGTCTTGTCCGTGAAATCGGCAGAGAAGACCTGCAAAAACCGGTCGCGCACCTGCTCCAGCGTATGGATGTTGTCCTGTGCGGGGAACAGCGGCTTATACGGCCGCCCGTCGATGGTCGTGGGCTGTACGCCGCCGGCATACTCCCCGGCGAAGTGCAGATACAGCCACAGGCTCCGGGCGTTGTCCGCCAGCTCCTGCGCCTGTGCCTCATACAGCACCGTGCCGTCCTCGGGGTACAGCGTATAGCCGTTGATGCCCCGGAGACTTTCGAGGATGGCCGCCTTGTCACGCTCGTAGCTCTCCCAGAGGGCCAGCGCCTCCGGGGAGACCTTCTGGGCGTAGGCGCTGATGGCGTAGAGATCCCGGGCGGTGATGAACCGGACATCGTCGTCCGACACAAGGCGGCCTACGGCCACCCGGCCGGGATAGTCCTCCGACGTGTAGCCGTAGCCGGTGTTGTCGAGGATGAAGAAGGTGACGTCCTTGCCGTCACTGCCGTCCACAGAGAAGGTCACCATCCCCTCCGAGAAGCGGGCGCGCACCACGCCTACCCAGCTCTCCGGCAGAGTGAGCTCGTAGGTGCCGTCGGTAAACGCGGTATCGGTGATCTGCTCTGTCAGGAGCAGCTCGGCGAGGGCGTCCGAAAATCGCCGGTAGTTGGGAGGGAAGTTGTTGCTGCCGGAGGCCGTTATCACCGAGCCGTCGGGCAGCGTCGCCTGAAAGCTCATGGAGCTTCCGTCCAGCACGTCCGGCGGGTTGGCACCGCGGAAGCCCGCCCACTCGTTGATCCGGCAGTCTCCCAGCAGGGCGCAAAGCGTCTGGTAGAGGGCATCGTCACCGTCGATGGCGCGGATGACATAGCGGCTCTGCACATAGTCGGAGACGGTGTTATCCCACCAGGAGGTGCTGGTATAATATGCCAGATGTACGCCGCTTTCCGTCCTGTATCCCTCGTAGACATAGCTTTCCGCGGTGGTACCGCTCGTCGACAGGGAGAAACGCTCAAACTCCATGGGATCACCTCCGTAATTGTCCTGCTCGTTGTCCCGCCCGGTGGCGCACGCGGAAAAAACCAGCAGGGAGCAGCATAGAAGCGTCAAGCAGATCAGCAGCTTTTTCATAGGCCTGTTCCTTTCTTGCCGTTGTGTGATCGAGGGGCGGCGGGTGTACGGCGGAGCATATTCTTATAGGTATAGTGCAACACACGACGGGGCATTTGTCAAGCCCCAACGTGTGCGCTGCTTGACAAGAAATCACGACTTCGGTATGCTGGTCGGGAAAGGAGCTGATGCCCTGTGGTGGATGGGAACATCATTCTGTCCGTGGCGAAGGCCATGGAGCTGCTGCAAATTCTGAGTCAGGCGGGGAAGCCGCTGCTGCTCAAGGAGCTGACCGCCCTGTGCGGCTATCCCAAAAGCACGGTGTTCGGCCTGCTGACCACCATGCGCGCATACGACGTGGTGACGCAGACGCCTGATGGCCGCTATACGCTGGGGCTGCGGCTGTTCGAGTACGGGCGGCAGGTGGAGCGCTCCTGGGATATCTCCACGGTGGCGCGGCCCTACATGGAGCATCTGTGCCGACAGACCGGCGCGTCCGTTATGCTCTCCGTCTGCGAGGGCGGCAGTGTCATCACGCTGGATCAGGTGGAGACACGGGGCAGCCTGCGGGTGGTGTCGGACACCGGCTCCCGCCTGCCCATCTACTGTACGTCGCAGGGTAAGGTGTTTCTGGCCCATATGTCCCGCACCGGCGCGGAGGCGCTGCTGCGGGGGCAGAGCAGAAATCAGTTCACCCCCCACACCATTACCGATATTCCCACGCTGCTGCGGGAGGTGGAGGCGTGCCGCGCCAACGGCTACGCCATCGAAAACGGCGAGTACAAGATCGGCCTGCGCTCCATCTCCGCGCCGGTCTACAACGTGGAGGGTGTGGTGCAGTACACGGTGGGCGTGATCGGGATGTTCCGCAGCGTCCACTCCGAGGAGTTCCACGGGGCGGTGGAGCAGGTGTGCGCCACGGCCGCCATGATCTCGGCGGCGCTGGGCTATCGCAGGCGGGAGGAGCATGGCGGCGCGCCTGCGAAAACGGCGCCGGGGACTTCTGTGTAGAAAAACGCAGAAATAAGGAAATTATTGCTTTCCAAGCAGGGGATCGTATGGTATACTTTTCCTGTTCATTTTGAGAGTACAGGGAGGGATCGCATTTGAGTGAGCTGCTGAGGATGGAGCACATCAGCAAGCGATTCGGCAATTTTTACGCCAACAAGGACATCAGCCTGTCCGTGAACCGGGGCGAGGTACTGACGCTGCTGGGTGAAAACGGCGCCGGCAAGTCCACGCTGATGAATATTCTGATCGGCCTGTATCAGCCCACCGAGGGGAAGATTTTTCTGGAGGGGAAGGAAGTCCGTATCGACTCCCCCAGTCAGGCGGTAAAGCTGGGCATCGGCATGGTGCATCAGCACTTCATGCTGGTGGAGGCCATGACGGTGTTCGACAACATCATTCTGGGCGATAAGCACGCCAAGGGGGTGTTCATCGACCGGGCCGCCCGCCGCAGGGAGATCGAGGAGCTGTCCGCCAAGTACGGTCTGGACGTGCAGCTGGATCGCCTGATCACGGAGATCTCCGTGGGCGAGCAGCAGCGTACCGAGATCCTGAAGGCGCTGTACCACGGCGCGGAGCTGCTGATCCTGGACGAGCCGTCCGCCGCCCTGACGGATATCGAGGTGGAGGGCCTGTTCGCCATCATGCGCAAGCTGGTGTCGGAGGGCAAGAGCATCATCTTCATCAGCCACAAGATGCGCGAGGTCATGCACATCTCCGACCGCATCACCGTGCTGCGGCTGGGCGAGGTGGTGGGTACCGTCAACTGTGCGGATACCGACAGCCAGAAGCTGGCCGGCATGATGATCGGCCGCGAGCTGGTCACCTATCAGTATGAGAAAAAGGACTGTACCGACGGAGAGGTGGCGGTGGCGCTGTCCCACGTCGACTACCATAAGGAGTCCAAGCACAACGGCCTGAACGATGTGTCTCTGGTGGTACACCGGGGCGAGATCGTGGGCATCGCCGGTGTGGACGGCAACGGCCAGACCCAGCTGACCCAGATCATCACCGGCGTTATCGCGCCGGACAGCGGCACGCTGGAGCTGTCCGGTGCGCGGCTGGCCATCTTCGACCCCCACGGCTTTATCAAGGACGGCGTCTCCCATGTGCCGGAGGACCGGAATTTGCAGGGGCTCATCGGCGATATGTCCATCGCGGAGAATCTGGTGCTGAAGACCTGCGCCACCCCCGCCTTCAGCAGCGGCAACGGCCTGCTGCTGAAGAAGAAGGCCATCAACAGCTACGCCGACGAGATGGTGGAGAAGTACGACATCCGCTGCACATCGGTGGAGCAGGATGTCCGCAGCCTGTCCGGCGGCAACCAGCAGAAGGTCATTCTGGCCCGCGAGCTGGAATCCGACCCGGTGCTGCTGGTAGCGGCACACCCCACCCGGGGTCTGGACATCGGCGCCACCAGCTTTATCCACGACCAGATGATCGCCGCCCGTGACCGGGGCGTGGGCATCCTGCTCATCAGCGCCGACTTCGACGAGATCCTGGAGATGTCCGACCGTATTCTGGTCTGCTTCGAGGGCCAGATCATGGGCGAGTATTCCGGCAAGAATCCTCCCATCGAGGAGATCAGCCTTGCCATGACCGGTAAGTAAGGGGGGAGGGTGTACATGGAGAAATTGAAACGTTCACTGAGCAGCTTTGCCGTTCCCCTGCTGTCGATCCTGCTGGCGTTCCTCATCGGCGGCATCATCATGGCGGCGCTGGGCGCCGACCCCTTTGCGGCGCTGAAATACCTGTTCCAGGGCGCCTTCGGCTCCCGTGCCAACATCGGCACCACACTGAGCAAATCCACGCCCCTGATGTTCACCGCGCTGTGCGCCTGCTTCGCCTATAAGTGCGGCGTGTTCAATCTGGGCGGCGAGGGTCAGTTCCTGATGGGTGCTATGGCCGCGTTCCTGACGGCCTATTTCGGCGGGCTGACCGGCTTCGTCGGTATCCTGCTGGCGCTGCTGGCCGGTACGCTGGCCGGCGGCCTCTGGGGACTGATCCCCGGCATCCTGAAGGTCACCCGCGGTCAGAATGAGATGATCATCTCCATCATGCTGAACTATGTGGCGACGCTTTTCATGGGCGTGCTGTACACCAGCTGGATCCGGGACGAGAACATCCCCCAGACCCCGGCTATCTCCAAGCTGGTGCAGCTGCCCCGCGTGATCTCCAATATGCGCTTTACATGGGGCTTTGTGCTGGCGCTGGTGGTCGGACTTGTCTTATACTATGTGCTGTTCTGGACCAGCGGCGGCTTCAAGCTGCGGGCGGTGGGCTACAACATGACCGCCAGCCGCTTCAACGGCATCCCCGTCAAGCGCTACATCCTGACCAGCTTCATCATCTCCGGCGCTATCGCCGGACTGGGCGGCGGCGCGGAGCTGCTGGGCACCCAGTTCCGCCTCATCAACGGCTTCGGCGCGGGCTACGGCTTCGACGGCGTGGCCATGGCGCTGATCGGCCAGCTCCACCCCATCGCAACGGTGATCGTGGCGCTGTTCTTCGCGGCGCTGCGGGTGGGCTCCACCACCATGCAGGCGGCTACCGGCGTTCCCACCAGTGTGTCGGATATCATTCAGGCGCTGGTGATCGTGTTCTCCGTGGCGGGCATGGCGCTGACCAAGCTGCCGGAGTTCGAGTCGTGGAAGAATCGGTTGTTCTCCAAGAGAAAGAGAAAGGCGGGTGACAAGTAATGGATTGGATCTCCAGCTTGCTTCTGGCCACCGTTCGCTTGGCCATCCCCCTGCTGCTGATCTCGCTGGCGGAGCTGTACGGACAGCGGGCCGGCATGGTCAACATCGGTCTGGAGGGTCTTGCCTCCATCGGTGCGCTGGTGGGCTTTTTGACCTGCTACATCACCGGCTCCAACTGGCTGGGTCTGCTGTGCGGCGCGCTGGCGGGTCTGCTGGTCAACATGATCTACGCCGTCTCCACGGTGACGCTGTGCGCCGACCATACGGTGTACGGCATGGCCATCAACATCTTCGCACCGGCGCTGGCATCGTTTATCTACCGGGTGGTCTTCGGCACCGGCTCCGACCTGAAGCAGATCACCACCATGCCCAGCATCGCCATCCCCGGCCTGAAGGATATCCCGGTCATCGGCCCGCTGCTGTTTGACCAGAGCCCCATGGTGTATCTCACCTTCGCGCTGGTGGTGTTCACGGCGGTGTTCTTCCGCCGCACCCGCGCCGGTCTGAGCTACAAGGCGGTGGGCGAGCATCCCAAGGCCGCCGCCACGCTGGGCATCAACGTCATCGGCGTGAAGTACATCGCCTGCTCCATCTGCGGCGCACTGGCGGGTATCGGCGGCGCCTACCTGACCACCTGCTACTCCAGCACCTACACCGACGGCATCGTGGCAGGCCGCGGCTTCATCGCGCTGGCCGCCGTGATCTTCGGCCGCTGGAGCGCCGGCGGCATCCTGCTGGCCTGCCTGTTCTTCGGCTTCTGCGACGCACTGCAGATCCGCTTGCAGGTGTCCGGCATCGGCATCCCCTATCAGTTCTTCCAGATGATCCCCTATGTGGCGACGGTCATCGTGCTCAGTGTCATCGGCACACGGCAGACCGGCCCCCGTGCCAACGGTCAGCCCTACCGCAAGGAGCAGCGGTAAATCGGTAATAACGCAAAACGCGCTATTATAAAAAGACATCTATTTCAGGAGGAAAAAACAGAATGAAGAAGTTTCTTGCAATGCTGTTGGCGCTGGTCATGGCTCTGTCCCTGGTGGCCTGCGGCGATAAGCCCGACGCCAACGGCGGCAACGGCGACGACAACGCCAACAACGGCGAAAAGACCTACAAGGTCGCCATGATCTGCGACTCCAGCATCAACGACGGCGGCTGGGGCGCTGCCTGCTACAACGCCATGGTCAAGGCCGCTGAGGACAAGAACTGGCAGTATGACGTCACCGACTCCATCTCTCAGGACGCCTACTATGACTCCATCGTTGCCTACTGTGCGCTGGGCTATGACATGATCTACGCCCCCGGCAACCAGTACACCGACGCTGTCCTGCAGGCCGCTGAGGAGTATCCCGACATCGCCTTCGCCTTGCTGAACGGCGCGGAGAAGACCCCCGGTGAGGCTGTCAACGGCAACGTCGGCTCCCTGCTGCCCAACGCCCGGCAGATCGGCTGGATCGCCGGTGCGCTGGCCGGCCTGATGACCGAGTCCGGCAAGCTGGGCTTCATCGGCGGCTTCGAGCTGGATACCACCAAGGGCAAGATCGCCGGCTTCGAGGAGGCCGCCAAGTATGTGGGCCAGCAGGAGGGCAAGACCGTGGAGCTGCTGGCTGTGCCCTACGCCAACTCCTTCTCCGATGCCCCCAAGGGCAAGGAGTTTGCCACCGAGCTGATCTCCAAGGGTGCTGACGTGTTCTTCGGCGACGCTTCCGCCGTTGACTCCGGCGCTCGCGAGGCCATCGACGCCGCCAACGAGAAGGCCGGCGCCATCAAGATCTTCGATATCGGCCAGCCCGCCGACATTCTGGGCCAGAACCCCTGCATCATCGGCTCTCAGGTCACCGATAACGCCGCCATGATCAAGGTCTCCATGGAGGCTGTTGAGGCCGGTACCTTCGGCGGCAACACCGTGTACGGTACGCTGGAGAACGGCGGCCTGTCCGCCGGTGCTATCAACACCGAGCTGGTCTCCGCCGAGATCGTGGAGAAGTACAACGGCTATCTGGAGCAGATGAAGGCCGGCACCTTCATGCAGTAATCGCCCCGGAACAAACAGAAAGCCCGCCTTTCGACGAGAGTCGAAAGGCGGGCTTTTTATCGGTCTTTATGGGGGCGTCAGCCCAGATCCACGTCGATGGCGAACAGGCCGCCGGCGC
>ULVP01027625.1_pt1 | contig 11699 bp, 10 predicted proteins | sample 1959551 | NCBI WGS metagenome assembly ULVP01 (sample SAMEA4835789, study PRJEB28245) | human gut metagenome | biome: gut microbiome; material: fecal sample | place: Denmark | collected 2008 | reverse complement strand
CACGGCGGAGATCGTCAGTTCAAATCTGATCCGGGTCGCCACTTTTATTTGCCTCGGTAGCTCAGTTGGTAGAGCAAAGGACTGAAAATCCTTGTGTCAACGGTTCGATTCCGTTCTGAGGCACCATTCCTGCGGCTGTGGCGGAATGGCAGACGCGCTACTTTGAGGGGGTAGTGATCTTTCGATCGTGTGAGTTCAAGTCTCACCAGCCGCACCACTCTTTTTTCTACTTGATTCCCTCAATTCAATTTTATATGCGGTCGTGGCGGAACTGGCAGACGCGCTATCTTCAGGCGGTAGTGGAGTAATCCGTGAGAGTTCAAATCTCTCCGACCGCACCACTAAAATGAGAAAAAGCTCATCCATTGGATGGGCTTTTTTATTGCGCTTGCCGGAATGGAGCGTGAGGCTCTTTTCTCTGGCGGCGGGTCTTGCGCCGCCCTGCGGCAGGTATTTTTGTATCGGTATTCTAAGCAAGGTGGAGATCTTTTTCATTCGCTGCGAGGCGAAGAATGTGTACCCGCTCACCATGGGAAGCCTGTTTGCCCGGCGCGATTATGATATAATATATACTACGATGTCTGCCCCTTTTACAAGGCGGCGGATGACGCATTGGGGATCGGTGCCGCGATGTCATTCGCGCGATGCACCCTCCTTCAAAGCTTATAACCCTTTGAACCTGTTGCCCATCGGCATGGGGCTTTGGCGTTGATTGGCACGCGAGTGCGTACCCTCATGGAGTTTACTATGGAAAAGAAATTGGTCATCATTGATGGCAGCAGCCTTTTATACCGCGCGTTCTATGCGCTGCCGCCCACTATGACATCGCCGGATGGGATCCCGACGAATGCGGTCTATGGATTTCTGCGGATGCTGCTCGGTCTCTATCGCGATCTGGACCCGGAATATATGGCAGTGACCTTCGACAAGGATCGACACACCTTCCGCACGGAGATGTACGAGGGATACAAGGCTACGAGAAAGCCGGCACCGGATGAACTCGTGCCGCAGTTTGATCTCATCCGCGACGTGATGCAGGTGATGGGTGTCGCGGTGTACAGTCTTGACGGCTACGAGGGAGATGACATTTTAGGGACGCTCTCTCTTCGCTATGAAAAGGAAATGCCGGTCAATATCGTGACGGGCGACCGTGATGCGCTGCAGCTCTCAAGCAGCCGGACGACGGTCTTCCTCACGCAGAAGGGCATCACAAATATGGCGGCCATGACGCCGGAAGCGGTCTTTGAAAAGTACCACATAGAGCCGCGTCAGGTGATCGACATGAAGGCGCTCATGGGGGATACCGCAGATAATATCCCCGGCGTGCCGGGGATCGGTGAGAAGACGGCTTTGAAGCTCATCACGCAGTATGACAATCTGAATAATCTGTATGCCCATGTCGAAGAGATCAAAGGCGCGCAGGGAAAGAAGCTTACGGCGAATAAAGAGCTGGCCTATCTTTCCTATGACCTGGCGACCATCAAGCGCGACGTGCCGCTGGAGACGTCTCTGGAAGAAATGCATCAGCCCGTTCATTTTGAGGAAATGCGTCTCCTTTTCCAAAAGCTCGGGATCAATCTTTTGCAGCAGTTCGCCGGTCTTCCGCGCTTCCGTGCGTTGGCAGAAGCGAAGAAAGAGAAGAGCCAGAGAGAGCTTGTGAAGGCTGAATCCTGGCAGGGAGAGACGTTTGACGAAAAGGTCGCAGCCCTTTTGATCGACCGCTCAGGGATCGCACCTTTCTTCACGGCAAGGTCTGCGGTCGTTGTGAGTGAGGGACGGGCGTACACGGCGGTGCCGGCGCAGTATGAGAAGCTCGCAGAAGCCCTCGCGAAAGCGAAAGCGGTGGTGACAGTCGATGCGAAAGCCCTCACGGAGTCCGATTTCCCGGCCGATTCGCTGCCGCTCTTTGATGTACAGCTCGCCTCCTACCTGCTGGATCCGGCGCGCGTGACGTACCCCTTATCGTACATGGCAGGGCTCTATGGAGTGCCCGAAGTCTTTGCGGATGAGATGGAAGATTTCGCAGACAAGGGCAGTCTCATCGGAGATTTCCTGTCGAAGATCTATGGGCCGTGCTGCCGCAAGCTCGAGGAAAATGGAGTGATGACACTTTTCACGGACGTGGAAGAGCCGCTCGTCAAGGTGCTTTCCGCGATGGAGAAGGCCGGCATCGCGACAGACCAGCAGCGCTGGCAGGAGGTCAAGGCGGACATGGAGAGTGAGCTGCGCCTCCTCGTGAAGGATATCTACACCGAGGCAGGGGAACCGTTCAATATCAATTCGCCCAAACAGCTCGGACATATCCTCTTCGAGAAACTGGGGATGCCGGCGGGCAAGAAAACGAAGACCGGCTACTCGACCGCTGCGGACGTGCTGGAGAATCTGGCGGTCAGCTATCCCTTTGTGGGAAAGATCCTTCGCTACCGCACACTCTCGAAGCTGATCTCCACCTACCTCGAGGCGCTGCCGAAGCTCATCCGTAAGGAAACGGGCCGCATTCATGGCTCCTTCAACCAGACGGTGACGGCTACGGGCCGTCTTTCAAGCTCGGATCCGAACCTGCAGAACATCCCTGTCCGCACGGAGGAAGGAAAGAAGATACGCTCCCTTTTTGTACCGGGCGAGGGCTATGACTGCTTCATCTCTTCGGACTATTCGCAGGTCGAGCTCCGTATTCTTGCGCATATGTGCGGTGATGAGAGCCTGATTGCTGCTTTTGCGAACCATGAGGACATCCACCGCCGCACCGCGGCCGAAGTGCTGGGCATCCCCTTCGAAGAAGTCACCGACGAGCAGCGAAGCCATGCGAAAGCCGTCAATTTCGGCATCATTTATGGTATCAGCGGATTCGGCCTGTCCAAGCAGCTCGGCATCACGCCCAAGCAGGCGCAGGACTATATCGACAGGTACAATGCCCGCTACCCGAAGATTCATGACTTCATGCAGCGTATGATCGAAGAGGCCAGGGAGACGGGACGCGCCGTCACGCTTTTCGGTCGCTATCGAGAGCTTCCGGACATCCGCAGCAAGAATTTCATGCGCCGTTCACTCGCAGAACGCATGGCGATGAATACACCGATCCAGGGCACGGCCGCAGATATCATGAAGATGGCGATGATCGCTGTCTATAACAAGCTGAGGAAGGGCCACTATAAGAGCCGCGTTCTTCTGCAGGTCCATGATGAATTGGTCGCAGAGGTGGTGGCGGAGGAAAAAGAGGAGATCGCTGCTCTTTTAAAAGAAACGATGGAGTCCGTCGTCACGCTCAAAGTTCCGCTCCTCGCCGACGTCAATGCGGGAAAGAACTGGGCGGAAACGAAGTGAGCGGAGAGGCTGGTGACTAGGGGTTAGGGATTCGTGGCTAGGGATTAAGAACCTCGAATGACTGGTGACTTGAATACTACTTTCGGGCATCGCTTCATATGTAATTGCAGCGAAGCTGCCACTACAACCCTGAACCCTGAACCCTAAACCCTGAACCCCTTTTTTTCATTATCATTCAAAGGAAGTTATCTCATTATGTATCGTATCGGATTATCCGGCGGCGTAGGCTGCGGGAAAAGCACAGTCTCCTCTTACCTGAAGGAGCTGGGGATCCCCATCATCGATGGGGACATGCTCGCGCGCGAGGCAGTGCGGCCGGGCAGTGCGGCCATGGAAGACATCCGGCGCGCCTTTGGCGAGGCCATTTTTAATGAGGATGGGACGCTCGATCGGCTGAAAACGGCAGCGATCGTTTTCACGAAGGAAGAAAAACGCCAGCAGCTGAATGCCATCATCCATCCTTTCATCTGGCACCGCACGCAGGAAGAGCTTCTGAAGGCCCAGGAGGAAGGTCATGACCTTGTTGTACTCGACATGCCGCTCCTGCTGGAGATCTCCTGGCAGCTGCGTGTGGAAGAGGTCTGGATCGTCAAGGTACCGCTGGAAATGCAGATCGAGCGTGTCACGCTTCGCGACGGCTTCACCAGAGAGCAGGTCCTTGACCGCATCCATAAGCAGATGCCGACGGACAATAAGCTGAACTATGCGGATGTCATCATTGATAACAGCCGCTCTGTCGAAGATACCCGCCGCCAGGTGAGAGAAGCCCTCGCGAAGGCGAAGGAACGGATGAGGGGAGTTAGGGACTGGTGACTGGTAGCTAGGGATTAGACTAGGAGACTACAGATTTTCTTGTATCGTCGTTTTAAGCGAAGTGGGAGATCTTTTTCGTTTGCGGTCAGGGACTCACGCTTTCCCCACATGTACCACGTATCTCTCCGCTTTCCTCATCTGTCTTTCATACCGCCAGTGCCCTATCCGCCCCTGCGGGGCACCTTCCCCTTGAGGGGAAGGCTGACGATACGAGGGAAACCTGCTGTCAAAAGGCCTTCGGGCATCGCCCCATATATATTCGCGGCGAAGCCGCCACCACAACCCTGAACCCTGAACCCTGAACCCTGAACCTTGAACCTTGAACCTTGAACCTTGAACCTTGAACCTTGAACCTTGAACCTTGAACCTTGAACCTTGAACCTTGAACCTTGAACCTTGAACCTTGAACCTTGAACCCTGAACCCTGAACCTTGAACCTTGAACCTTGAACCTTGAACCCTACATCATTTTTGCCTGAAAGGAGCTGAATCCATGAGAACCGCTTTGAAACGGAAAAAGAGAGAAGTCCACAGACATCAGGGAAATACGGGGGCCATGCTCTTCACCCTTCTTCTGGCTATTCTGTGCGGTCTTGCGGTCTACATCCTTTCGGACATTTCCTTCATGCGTCCCTCGCGGGAGATATCTCTCCTCATTTCAGAGAGCGCGAAGAAGGAGGAGATATCGCCGGCTCTTTTAGAAGCCGTCATCCTGACGGAGAGTAAATTCGATAAAAAGGCGGTATCCCATGTGGGCGCGATCGGCATGATGCAGCTCATGCCGGATACCGCAGAGTGGATCTCCGAGGAAAGCGGTCTTCCGGCGAACCGTCTGGAGCGTCCCGAGGAGAATATCCCGCTGGGCGCCTGGTATATCAATTACCTGTTGAAGGAGTATCACAACAATGAAGTCCTTGCGCTGGCCGCGTACAATGCGGGCCGCGGCAATGTGGACCAGTGGGTGAAGGACTATGGCTGGAAGGAAGGCTTCTCCGACATGAACCAGATCCCTTTCCCGGAAACGCGGGAATTTGTGAAGTCCGTCACCGCATCCAGAGACAGGCTTGAGGCAGAACTGGCGGAGAAGTGACTGGGATTAGTGGCTGGGGACTAGTGGCTAGTGGCTGAGGACTGGGGACTGGGGACTAGGAATCAGAAGTCAGAGGTCAGATGCTAGAAGTCTGAAGTCTGAAATCCGAAGTCTAATGTCTAATGTCTAACATCTCCTAGTCTTCCAGTCTCATAGTCTCATTTAGAAAGGAGTCACCATGGCTGACGTGGATGAAAAAACAAAGAAGGCGCGTGCGGAGCGCCGCGAGAAGCTGCTTGCCTGGTACGAGGAGAAGGATCTTCCCCCGGTCATCGGCGACTATGAGCTTCGCATCATTGATGAGCAGCACGATCGCATTTATTATGCCTTCGGCTGGTTTCACAAGTCGAATGGATGGAAGATCCGCGTCTTATATGATGAGGAAACGGCGGATTACATGGTGAAGATGGATCTGCACATGATCACGCTGACGGAGATCGAATGCATCACGGGCGATCTTGAGGAATTTAAACGCCTCGTGAAACTGCTGACACCGGAGGCGATCGAGAAGGAACTCATCCATCGCGAGAAGGTCTCCATTCTGGTCGAGGGCAAAGGCTTCATGGTCTGGGACTATGAAGAGCTGCTGCCGGAGAAGCTCGGGCACTATGTGCGTGTCATTGCGCCGAAAATGCCGCTCCTTGGGTTGAACGGCTCCTACATCATCGCTGCCTATGAGTGTGAAGAAAAAGATACAGGGATCCTTTTCTTCTATAACATGTATCGCGATGAATACTACGGCGAGCTTCGCGCCAAGGGCATCCCGGGCATCATTCATCAGTACGATGCCAGAACCATAGAAGCCCTTGAGGCGGCGATCGAGAAGCACCTGGTGAAGGATCTGAAGGAGCTCTATGAGCATCCGGTGATCGAGGATTAGAGGGTTCAAGGTTCAGGTTGATGGGTTCAGGCTCGCCCGTGGGGCAGCTCACCCCTTGATTGAATGAGAAATTAGAAATGAGAAATGCGAAATGAAGGTGCGGCGCATAAAAATAAGGAAGCGCCGCGAAGTATAAATAATGGCGATGCCATGAGCTGGCATGCCAGTCACTAGTCACCAATCACTTGAGACTCCTAATCCCTAGCCACTCATCCCTTCTTTCAAACTTAGCACGCTCGGAGGCTAACCTTGAACCCTGAACCTTTTTTATTGCTTTCCCTTTACAACGTATGGTATAATAGTATCGCAAGTTATGTGTATAGAATTTCCTGGTGAGTGAGCTGCGGCTCACTTTTTCTTATATATGGAACAGTTTCGTGAACGGACGCATGCGCATCGGGGAAGGGACATATTTTTTATCGCACTGATGCTGCGATCTATGGAGCCCTTGCTCTTTCAGGAGCACTTCGGCGTTCACGTTTGATTGATTTCAAGGAGGCTTATCATGGCACATAAAGCAATCGAAGAAGCCGTAGAAGCTTTGCTGGAACCGATCCTGGATGCGGACGGCATCGAACTTGTCGATGTCGAGTATGTCCGTGAAAGGAATTGGATCCTTCGCATTTTCATTGATAAGGAAGGCGGCGTGGATCTCGCAGACTGCCAGAGCATCAGTGAGAAGGCCGGCGAGATCCTGGATGAGAAGGATATCATCCCGGATAACTACATGCTGGAGGTCTCTTCTCCGGGGCTCGATCGTGTATTGAAGAAGGATAAGGATTTCCGCCGCTATGCGGGAAGCGATGTGGATGTGAAGCTGTTTGCTCCGCTCGAAGAGGCAGGCGGCGGCAAAGCGTTCACCGCGCATCTGGAAGGGCTCACCGAGGAGGGTGATCTGGCGCTGACGCTCGATGGCGGTAAGGAAATCGCATTGCATAGAGATAAAATTTCACAGGTAAGACTTCATTTTTCGTTTTAATCGAGGAGGAATAGTTCATCGTGGACGGCAAGGTATTATTGGAAGCAGTAGAAGCCCTGGTCAAGATCAAAAAGGTTGACAGAAATATGGTATTTGATGCACTGGAAATGGTGCTTCTGACCGCTTACAAAAAGGAAAGCGGCAGCAATGCCAAGGCTTCGGTTTCTCTCAACCGTGAAACCGGGGAATATAAAATTTATGAGGAAAAGACCGTCGTGGACGAGATTCATGAAGACTCTGAAAATGCGATCAATGAGATCACGGTGGAAGAGGCAAAGAAGATCGACCGCAGCTATGAAGCAGGCGACATGCTCCGCATCGATGTGACACCGAAGAATTTCGGCCGTGTCGCAGCGCAGGCTGCCAAGCAGGTCATGATCCAGAAGCTGCGTGAAGCCGAGAGAGGCTCCATCTATGACGAATTCTCCGGCCGTGAAGGCGATGTGATCACCGGCGTAGTGAAATGGAATGAATCCCGCACCATTTTTGTCGACCTCGGCCGCGTGGAAGGGATCCTGCCTTTCGCAGAACAGATCGAAGGCGAAGAATTCCAGCCGAACGATAAGATCAAGTGCTATGTCCTCGAAGTCAGAAAGACCACGAAGGGACCGGAGATCATCCTCTCGAGGACCCATCCTGGCCTCTTGAAGAGACTTTTCGAGCTGGAGGTACCGGAAATTTACAGCGGCACCGTGGAGATCAAGAGTGTCGTCCGGGAAGCGGGCTCCCGCTCCAAGATCGCCGTATATGCGATGGATCCGGCTGTCGATCCGGTCGGTGCGTGCGTCGGGCCGAAGGGGCAGCGTGTACAGAATATCGTGAACGAGCTGCATGATGAAAAGATCGATATCGTCCGCTGGGACGAAGATCCGGCGATCTACATCGCCAATGCCCTCTCCCCGGCAAAGGTCGTTTCCGTTTCCGTATGGGAAGAAGAGAAATCCTCCTATGTCATCGTACCGGACTACCAGCTGTCGCTTGCCATCGGCAAAGCAGGCCAGAATGCCCGCCTGGCTGCCAAGCTGACGAACTGGAAGATCGATATCAAGAGCGAAACGCAGGCGAATGAGGAAGGCTTCGGTGAGACCGACAGCGCCGATCTCGATGACGACATTCTGGGAGATATCGAAAGCGATATGGGGGAGGAAGCTAAGGAATGAAAGTAAAAAAGATCCCCATGCGCATGTGCGTAGGCTGCAAGGAGCTGAAGCCGAAGAAGGAGCTGCTCCGTATCGTGGCTCTGCCGACGGGGCTCATCGAGCTCGACCGTACGGGCAAGAAATCCGGCCGCGGCGTCTACGTGTGTGACGATATCGAGTGCTTTACCAAGGCCTACGAGTCCCATGGTCTTGAGAGATCCCTGAAGCGTCCGGTATCCAAGGATGTATACGATGCGCTGAAGGAACAGATCGAGAATGGATGAGCCGGTATACCGCATGCTTGGCCTTTGTATGAAGGCAGGTCGTCTGCTTTCGGGAAATGAACAGGTGGCAGAAGGGCTGAAAAATGTAAAAGCTCCGAAAGGGGCCCTTCTCATTATCACGGAAGACAGCTCCCCAAGAACAAAGGATGAGTACAGAAATGCTGCAGAAAGAGCGCATATCTCCTACAGACTGTTTGGAGAAAAGGAAAGGCTGGGCAGCGCCCTCGGCAAAGGGGTGCGCACAGCGGCGCTCATCACAGACAAAGGCTTCAGCCGCGCGATCGCTGAAAAGATCGACAAGGCGCTGGCTGAAAGATAGCTGCCAGGGGCAGATGGAAATGGGTCTTAGAGCCTCTCGTCGCCAGAGAGCGGCCGACGAATAGGAGTCCCATTTCTGCGATAATAAACCATGAATCAAATTGACATACACTTGGGAGGCTGCTTATGCAGAAAAAGAAGTACAGAGTTTATGAACTTGCCAAGGAATTTGGCAAGACAGATAAAGAGGTCATTGAAATTTTGAAAGCCGGTCATGTCGATGTGACGAACCGTCTCTCCGGCGTGGATGACAATGGCAAGTCAATCCTCGCGCGTCACGTTGCTGCGGAAAAGAAGAAAGCGGCAAAGCGCCCGGTGATGCGTACCGTCCGTTTTGATCAGGCAGGACAGCCGAATGGCAAGAAGGGCAATGCCCGCCAGTCCTCCTACTCCTCCTACTCCACGGAAGAAGCAGCGCCGGCAGAGGCTCCGAAACCGGCTCCAAAACCGGCTCCGAAGGCAGAAGCTCCGCAGAAGGAAGCGCCGAAGGCAGAGCCGGCCAAAGCGGCAGAACGCCCGTCTCGTCCGGCGAGAGAGGCATCCCGTCAGGATGGGCGCCGTGACGGAAGAAGAGAAGGCCAGAGACGCGATGGAAGAAGCGAAGGCAGAAATGATAGAAACGGGGAACGTCGTGATGGGGGAAGCCGCTCTCAGGGAAGAGACGGTCAGAGAAACGATCGTTTGGGCCGCAACGGCGACCGCCCGCAGGGAGCAAGAAATGGACAGAGTGGCGGCAATGGAAGAAATGACCGTTTCAAGAATGACAGAAACGGTGACCGCCCGAAGACCGATCGTCCGGCTCGTCCGCAGCGTCCGGCAGCTGCTGCCAAGGCTCCGGTAGAAGAGACCGCGCAGAAGCCGGTCACCAGAAGAGCGGAAAAACCGGCTAAGAAAAAGACGAAGAAGGACTGGGAAAGAAGCCGCAGAGAGAAGGAAGGCGGTTCCCTCATGGCCCGTTCTTTGAGCCAGAGCAAGAAGAAGAAACACACGAATGAAAAGAAAGTGGCTGCGTACCCGACAGAAGTCGAGCTGCCGCCGAGCGTTACCGTCAAGGAGCTGGCTGAGCTTTTCGGACGTGAAGTCAGCGAGATCATCAAAGCACTCATGATGGACGGCGTCATGGCGACCATCAACCAGAACCTGGACCGCGACACCATCGAGATCCTGGCAGAAGAATTCGGCATCACCCTGATCGAAGCAGAAGCTCCGGCGGATCCGACCGAGTATATCCCTGCAGAGGATGATCCGCGCTTCCTGAAGCCAAGACCGGCTGTCGTCACCATCATGGGCCACGTCGACCATGGCAAGACCACCCTGCTCGATGCCCTTCGTCAGACGAATGTCGCGCTCCACGAAGCCGGCGGCATCACCCAGCGCATCGGTGCATACCAGATCCGTTATAAAAATCACAAGATCACCTTCCTCGACACCCCGGGCCATGAAGCCTTTACCGCGATGCGTTCCCGCGGCGCGCAGCTGACCGATATCGCTGTCCTCATCGTAGCAGCCGATGACGGCGTCATGCCGCAGACCATCGAAGCGATCCATCACGCGAAGAATGCCGGTGTACCGATCATGGTCGCGATCAACAAGATCGATAAACCGGGCGCCAACCCGGACCGCATCAAGGAAGAGCTCGCCAAAGAAGGCCTGCTCGCCGAAGACTGGGGCGGCGATGTCATCATGACACCGATCTCCGCGAAGAAAAAGATCGGGCTCGATGATCTTTTGGAAAACATCCTCCTCGTCGCTGAAATGCAGGAACTCAAGGCCAATCCGAACCGCGAAGCATACGGCGTCGTCGTCGAAGCCCAGCTGGATAAAGGCAGAGGCCCGGTCATGAGCGTCCTTGTCCAGAATGGTACCCTCCATATCGGTGACGGCATCCTGGCCGGCAAGAGCTGGGGCCGCGTCCGCGCGATGAACAATGAAAACGGCCGCAAGATGAAGAGTGCGGAACCGTCTGTCCCGGTCGAGATCCTCGGCATGGACAGCGTGCCGGAAGCCGGCGATCACTTCTTCGTCATGGATGAAAAGAAGGCCAGAAATATCGCTGAGATCCGCGCATCCCGTGCGAAGGAAGAGGAACAGAGAAGTGTCCAGAAGGTCACCCTTGACAACATCTTCGAAAAGATCAAGGAAGGCGAAATGAAGGAACTCGACGTCATCATCAAAGCGGACGTCCAGGGCTCCGTCGAAGCGCTCGTACAGTCCCTGCAGGCCATCAAGAGCGAAGAGGTCCGCATCTCCATCGTTCACTCCGCCGTCGGTGCGATCAATGAATCCGATGTCATGCTCGCTTCGGCATCCAATGCACTCATCATCGGCTTTAACGTCCGTCCGGATGCCAATGCACGTGCCATGGCGGAAAAGGACGGCGTCGATGTCCGTCTCTACCGTGTCATCTATGACTGCATCGATGATGTCAAGGCGGCGATGGCAGGCATGCTCTCGCCGACCATCCGCGAAGTGGTTCTCGGCCATGCGGAGATCCGTCAGGTCATCCACACACCGAAGGTCATCGTTGCCGGCTCCTATGTGCAGGACGGCAAGATCACCAGCAATTGCCAGCTGCGCCTGATCCGCGATGGCATCGTCATCCATGAAGGCAAGATCGCATCGCTGCGCCGCTTCAAGGATGATGTGAAGGAAGTCGCTGCCGGCTTCGAATGCGGCATCGCCATCGACAGCTATCGTGACGTCAAAGAGGGAGATCAGCTGGAATCCTTCGAACTGAAAGAAGAAGCTGCTGAACTGAAATAATGCATACATCGTTCGCCTTTACAATTTCATAAGGGCGAACGATTTTGTTTTTGGGGTGACTAGGGACTGGTGACTAGTGACTAGGAGACATCAGACTCTCGTATCGTCAT
>ULVP01049430.1_pt1 | contig 11738 bp, 9 predicted proteins | sample 1959551 | NCBI WGS metagenome assembly ULVP01 (sample SAMEA4835789, study PRJEB28245) | human gut metagenome | biome: gut microbiome; material: fecal sample | place: Denmark | collected 2008 | reverse complement strand
ATAAATTTTCTGTTGCATTTAAAAAAATGTTTGTTTATAATAAAGCCATCCTTTGTAGAGGCAATGAAAAGAAGAAGTAGTCGTGGATGCTGCTGATAGTGAGTTCCTGATGGTGGAAATGGAACAGTAAGCACAGGGTGAACGTGTCTTAGAGCTAAGCTTTCGAAGATTGAGGAAGCTTCGGATACTCCCGTTATGAGTTAAGGGCTTGTACATTAGTGCAGGAAATAAGGTGGTACCGCGATTTTATAGTCGTCCTTGTATATTCAAGGACGGCTTTTTTTATTAGAAGGGAATGGTAGATATGAAAAAAGGATTTAAATTAATTTCGGCATTTTTAGTAAGTTTTATGATCATGATGTCTAGTATTATGCCTGCATTTGCCGATGAAACAGATACATCAACAACAGGCGATTTATTAGACAAGATTCAAGAAAGAGGAGAATTGATTGTAGGTACATCTCCTGATTTTCCACCTAATGAATTTATTGACTCAACAAAAACAGGACAAGCGCAATATGTAGGTTCTGATATTGAATTAGCAAAATATATTGCGAAAAAGATGGGTGTTAAATTAACAATCAAAGCCGCAAGTTTTGATACAGTTTTGGCAAATCTTCAAACTGAAGAAATTGATTTAGCAATTACTGGATTAGCTTATACACCAGCACGTGCGCAACAGATGGAAATGTCTATTGGATACAATATGACAGAGGATACTGGTGGACAGGCTGTTATTATCGCAAAAAAAGATGCAGATAAGTATAAGAAGTTAACAGATCTAACTGGCTTAAAGGTGGCTGCTCAACAAGGATCAATCCAGCAACAATATACAGAAGATCAAATTCCGGACGCAAAACTACAATCCATTTCAAGTATTGATGATGGTGTTGCCCTATTAAAGAATGGTACGGTACAAGCTGTTGCATGCTCTGAAGGTACAGCTGATGAATATATTGAAAAGAACTCTGAACTTGCGAAGTTAGATGAATTATTCAATATTGATCAAGATTATGCAGGTAATCGTGTGGGTGCTCCTTTAGGTGAAAAGAGATTGATGAAAGAAGTCAATAAAATTTTAAAGGAAGTCAATACAAAAGGTTTATATGAAGAGTGGTATAAAGCGGCAAAGAAACAGAGTAGTGAACAATTTACTTTAACAGCGACTGGATTCTTTGGAACATGTGTTCAAATCGTTCAATATTGCTGGCCACAATTATTAAAAGGTTTAGGAATTACTTTAGGACTTGCTGCTATTACTGTTATTTTTGGTACAATTATTGGTGGATTATTTGCCCTAGTAAAACTATCAAAGAATAAAATCGTACAAGCGATTGCGGGTGTATATGTAGAATTGATTCGTGGAACACCACTATTACTACAATTATGGTTGTTCATCAATATTTTCTCTTATTTGACAAATGGAAATATGCCAATGATCGTGAGTGTGATTATTGCCCTTGTCATTAATTCAAGTGCATATGTGGCTGAAATTATTCGTTCAGGTATTCAATCTGTGGATAAAGGACAAAGAGAAGCGGCCAAATCACTTGGTATGTCAAATGTACATATGATGACTAAAATCATTATTCCTCAAGCTATCAAGAATATCTTGCCTGCCTTAGGTAATGAATTCGTTATGATGATCAAGGAAACATCTTTGGCAAGTACATTCTATATTGGAGAATTAATGACTGTTAACAGTGTTATTAAATCGGCTACTTATAAATCCATTGAACCATTAGTAATTGTTGGTTTGATCTACTTTATTGTTACATATTCATTATCAAAATTAATTAAATACATGGAAGGGAAGTTGAGTGTCAGTGACTAAGGAACTAATTGTTGTAAAAGACTTACATAAAAATTTTGGAGATCTTGAAGTATTAAAAGGAATTGATCAAACAATCCATCAAGGAGAAGTTGTTAGTATTATTGGACCTAGTGGTTCAGGAAAATCTACTTTCTTACGTTGTCTTAACTTATTAGAAAAACCATCTAGTGGACAAATCATTTTCGAAGGTATAGATATTGCAGCTGAAAATGTTGATATTGATACACATCGTAAAAAGATTGGAATGATCTTTCAGCACTTTAATGTATTTCCACATTTAACAGTTTTAGAAAATATTACCATCACACCAATTCTAGAACTTAAAACACCAAAGGCCCAAGCTGAAAAAGAAGCAATTGAATTGCTTAAAAAAGTAGGCTTGGAAGATAAGAAGGATGAATATCCAAGAAAATTATCTGGTGGACAAAAACAGCGTCTAGCTATTGTTCGTGCTCTAGCTATGCATCCAGATGTAATTTTATGCGATGAACCAACAAGTGCATTAGATCCAGAAATGGTAAAAGGTGTACTAGAAGTCATTAAAGAATTGGCGGATCAAGGAATGACAATTGTGATCGTAACACACGAAATGGGATTTGCCCGTGAAACAAGTGATCGCGTATTATTTATGGATGAAGGTATTATTCAAGAACAAGGAACTCCAGAAGATATCTTTGAACATCCACAAAATCCAAGAACCATCAAATTTTTATCGCAAGTACTATAAGCTTGGGCACATGCTCAAGCTTTTCTTATGGTATAATTTAATAAATTGGAGGAAATTGATATGAATTCAGAATGGTCATTAGACATATTGTACAAGGGATTTGATGATCCTAAATTTAGTGAAGATCTAACATCTTTTGAAAAGAAGGCAAAAGAATTGGATGAACTTTCAAAGACTTTAAGTCATGAAAATGAAAAGAAAGATCTTCTTCAAATTGTTAAAGTATTAGAAGAGTTTGAATTATTAGAAAAACATTTGAGTTGCTTTGGATCTTTGAGTCAATCCACAAATACGGCGAATGCGAAAGCGGCAGCAGCCATTGATAAAGTAGCTACTATCGCAAGTACAGCCAGTAAGGCTATGGCTGTATTCTCTCGCTATATTGCGGATATGAAAGATTTAAACAGCTATTTAGATTGTCCGGAACTTTGTGAATACAAATATTTTTTAAATGATATTCACGAAAGCGGAAAATATTTGTTAAGTGAAGACGTAGAAGAGGCACTTGCCAAAATGAATATTTCTGCAGGTTCTGCTTGGGAGAAGCAACAAAGTCTACTCACAAGTTCATTGGAAGTGGAATATGATGGTAAAAAGTTACCTTTGGCATCTGTTCGTAATCTAGCGTATGATGCAGATAAAGAAGTTCGTAAAGCTGCCTATGAAGCTGAACTTAAAAGTTATGCACCTATTGCGGATGCAGTAAGTTTTTCTTTAAACAACATTAAACTACAAGTGATTACCGAAGCTAAAATGCGTGGCTATACAAGTCCAATGGATATGACGCTACACCAGTCTCATGTATCCCAGAAAACATTAGATGCACTTCTTAGTGCAATGCAGAAATACTTGCCAGTATTTCATACGTATTTGAAAAGAAAAGCTGAAATGTTAGGGTATGAAAATGGCCTTCCTTGGTATGAATTATTTGCGCCAATTGGAAAATCAGCTACGACAAGTTTTACTCCAGAAACTACAAAAGAATATTTGGTTAATCATTTTAGACCATTTTCTGATGACTTGGCCGATATGATGGAAGAAGCTTTTGACAATAACTGGATTGATTTTTATCCACATAAAGGAAAAGTTGGTGGAGCTTTCTGCTGCAATATGCCGTTTGCGAAACAATCACGCGTATTAACTAATTTTGATGGAGGACTTGGAGACGTAGTTACTTTGGCTCATGAACTTGGACATGCATATCATGGATTAAACATTGAAAGTCATAGACCATTAAATTGGGAGTATTCTATGCCAGTTGCAGAAACGGCAAGTACATTCAATGAAAATATCATTATGAATGCAGTGATTGATGAAACAGAGGATAAAGAAGTTAAACTAGGTTTGATTGAAAATCAGCTTCAAGACTTATGTCAGATCATCTGTGATATTTATTCTCGTTACTTATTTGAAAAAGCCGTATTTGACAGAAGAAGTGATGAGTTCTTATTCAAGGATCAGTTGAATGAAATTATGTTGGACGCACAAAAACAAGTTTATGGCGATGGACTTGATCCAAATTGTTTACATCCATATATGTGGGTTTGTAAATCGCACTACTATTCTTCAGATCTAAGTTATTATAACTGGCCATATGCTTTTGGTGGATTGTTTGCGCGAGGCTTAGTTGTGAAATATCAAGAGATGGGTAAAGAAAAATTCGTTCCTAAATATAAAGAGATGTTACACACAACAACGGTTGCATCGGTAGAAGATACAGCTAAAGTATTGGGTATTGATTTAACGGATGAAGCTTTCTGGATTTCTGCATTAGAAACCGCAAAATCAAGAATTGAAGAATTTATCGAATTGTCGAAATAATTGCTTGGAAACAAGCAATTTTTTCTGCAAAAGTTCACAAATGATGATATAATCTATTGCGTTCGAATTTTTTCAAGGAGAGATTTAATGAGTACAGAAATGTTGATGAAAAATAGAGAACGTTTTATTAAAAACGTAAATAGTAATGAGAATGGTGCAGCTGCCCTTTCTTTAAGATTATTTTGTTACGCTAGATTTATGGCAGTAAAAAACCCGTATGCAGAAACGCATGACTGGGTATATGAAAACGAATTGACTAGTGTCCAAGCCAATCAATATGTATTCCGCTTACTGGATGGAAGTACAGAAAGACCATCTATGGATATGTTGATTCGTAAATTAAAAAGTGTTCGTTTGGTTCGTGATAGTGAAATGAATGGTAGAAAAATTTATGTCATCAAGTTCACGGATATCGAAATGGAAGAATTGATGAACAAGAGCATTATTGATAAGCCAAGCGAAAAGTTATTAAAAGAAAAGAAGTCTTCTGTAAAGAAAGAAAGAGAAGAAGTAGTAAATTCATCTTGGAAGGACATCTTTTTGAAAAACAGTAAAGGTGAGAACTTACAGATGTTACGTTTCTGGTTCTATATTCAGTATAATGCTGAAAAGAATGGAAAGAAATATGTTTCTAGAAGCCTAGCGTTAAGTGAAAGTGCGATTGAATATGTGTATAGGGGTATTCCTAAAAGAATGGAAGTTTTGCAGGATTTATTTGCACAAATGAAACAGATAAAGCTGATTAAAGAAGATGTAGTTAAAAACGAAATAGTAGTTCGTCCAGCTAAACTAGAAGGTTTAGAAATCAAAAATTATATTAAGGATAAGCCTGTTGATTTAATGAGCTTTAATTACACGAATGTATAAGAAAACGACGAGATTTAGTTCTCGTCATTTTTATATATTTTATAATTGTTTTTGCCTGTTCGTTTTGTTTGATACAAGGCTTGATCGGCATGGCGATACAGTTCCATAAAGGTTGTTCCATCTTTAGGGGCAAAGGCAATTCCAATGCTGATGGATAATTTGAAATCTTTTAATTCTTCAATCTTTAATTCATTGACTTTTTGAAGTAGAGACTGAATTCTAGATTCAGCAATATTTTCATCTTGAATTAGAATAATAAATTCATCTCCTCCAATTCTTCCAACAATATCACTTTGTCTAAAATGATTCTTAAAGAGTAAGCCCAAGTTTTCTAAGACTTTATCACCTACCGCATGACCATAATTATCATTAACAGATTTAAAGGCATCTACATCAAGAATCAAGAAACAACAATGTTCTTTATTATTTAGTTTTTGATCAATGAGTTTTTGCGTTGTTTCCTTATTGAAAACGGAAGTTAATGGATCGATTTCAGATAAATGAATCAAATACTTATTTTCTCTTGAACTTGAATGAGCCAAATACACTATAAGACTCAATACGATCAATCCTAAAAATGTTGCCAATAAAGTTTCATAGTGAATAATAAATGTATATGATTCTTGAGCTGCATGAACCGGTACGATATAGCCGACCATCCAATCATTGATTTTTAGTGGGGAATAAGCTAAATATAAAGATTCTTTCTTTTTTGTCTGAATCAAGACAAGATCTGATTTTTGGTTCTTAAAGTCGGTTTTGATTTTCTTTTGATTACAGACATTAAATAAATTATCGACTGTATTTAGCTTATGCTTTTTTTCATACTGTTTATTTCTAGTGATTAGATTTCCATCTTGATCGACAATAAAACTTTTTCCTTGTCCCTCAAACAGATCATCAAACAACATATTGCCTAGTTTTGTGACATTGTAAGAACCGCCTACTACACCAATGACTTGTCTATCTCTAAAGATGGGTACGCATAAAATAACACGTGTTTGTTGATCAACACTGCTTTCTAAAGGATCTGAAAGAGATTGTTTGCCTTGCATAGATTCTTTAAAATATCGACGATGAGCTACATTTTTTATGACTTCATTATCATATAGAGCATTTCCATTTGGATCGATGATTGCCGTTCGATTTAAATCTGTATTATGCATAAAGGCTTGAATTAAAGAAACATTATCCTCTGAAAATAAATCTTGAGATTTAGATAGTTCTTGTGCAAGTACATTTAAATAGGAATAGTTGATATTTAATATTGTATTTAAATGCTCACTTTGCCTTACAACATTGGTAATCAGAGTTTTTCTAGAATTATTTTCAACCGCAATTGAAACGCCGTTAAAGAAGATCGCGATTCCCATAATCAAAGTCAAAATGAAAGTGATAATTGCGACAATATAGTTCGTAATGAATTTTTTTCTTGGAAAATAATGATCTTTCATATGGGAACTCCTTTTTCTAATTATATCAAGAATTATGTTAAAAGAGTATTAAATTATATACAACTAACTATTATTTGTGAAATCTATCACATTTTCGTGTATTATATAAGGTATAAAGAAAATTGCTCCCAACATTAAGAGAATTCTGCGTGAAAGGTGCTTATAAGAAATTTGTAAGTAGAACTATGGCTATGCTCTTTTTGTGTGTGGAGTATAGCTTTTTTCTTTAAGAAGGAGATGAATATGGAAACACGTGTTGCCGTGATGGGAATTATTGTAGCAGATACAAATGCAGTGAATCTATTGAATGAAATTCTTCATGAATATAGTGAATATATTATTGGAAGAATGGGAATACCTTACAAACAAAAACATATAAGTGTAATTTCAATTGCGTTAGATGCCCCACAAAATACAATTGCTGCTTTGGCAGGTAAATTAGGAAATATACAGGGAATTAGTGTGAAAACAGCTTATTCCAATGTGATTAGCCATGATTGAAGCATATCGATTGATTGATAAACTTGAAAGAGAACACTCTTTAAGTTTATTAGAATATAAAACTTTAATTGAAGCTGAAAATGATGCTTTACGCTTATATGCTGCTAATAAAGCGAAAGAACAATCTACGTTAATATATGGAAATTCAGTCTATGTACGTGGACTTATTGAAGTAGGAAATTATTGTCGCAACGACTGCTTCTATTGTGGAATTCGCAAGTCCAATTTAAATTGTGATCGCTACATATTAGTCGAAGAAGATATTTTGCATTGCTGCAAAGAAGGTTATGAACTTGGTTTTCGCACTTTTGTTTTGCAAGGTGGCGAAGGAATTTATAAAAAGAATTTTGTCACAAATGTAGTTCAAAAGATTCGTAGTGAATATCCAGATTGTGCGATTACCCTTTCTTTAGGTGAAGAAGATAGAGATACATATAAGGCTTGGTTTGATGCGGGAGCCAATCGTTATTTATTAAGACATGAAACGGCTAGTAAAAATCATTATGAAAAGTTGCATCCAAAAAATATGTCTTTTGATCATCGTATGCAGTGTTTAAAAGACTTAAAGGAAATTGGCTATCAAGTAGGATGTGGCTTTATGGTAGGTTCACCTTATCAGACAAGTGAAACTTTGGCGATGGATTTGAAGTTTATTGAAACATTTAAACCTGACATGTGTGGAATTGGTCCTTTTATTTCGCAAAAGGATACACCGTTTAAAGATATGACATGTGGAACTTTGAATCAAACTTTATTCTTATTGTCTTTGATTCGTTTGATTCAACCAAACATTTTACTTCCTGCTACAACAGCTTTAGGAACGATTGATCCTCAAGGAAGAGAAAAGGGAATTCTTGCGGGGGCCAATGTAGTTATGCCTAATTTATCGCCGGTGAGTGTCAGAAAAAAATATGCATTGTATGATAATAAAATTTGTACAGGCGAAGAGAGCGCAGAATGTAAAGATTGTTTATCAAAGCGTATGGATTCAATAGGATACAAGATCGTAACTGATCGTGGAGATATTAAAAAATAAAAGAGGAGATATAAAAAATGAGTAATTATAACCCAAAATCATTAAAGGCAGAAGAATTTATTAGTCATGAAGAAATTCTTGAAACAATTGAATATGCCGAAAAGAACAAACATAATGTGGAATTGATTGATCAAATTTTAAATAAGGCTCGTCCACAAAAGACAGAGCATGGTGTTCATTGTGAAGGTTTAACGCACCGTGAAGCAAGTGTACTTTTAGCTTGTGACATTCCTGAAAAAGTAGAAGAAATGTATAAGCTTGCCAATGAAATTAAACAAGCATTCTATGGAAATCGTATTGTGATGTTTGCCCCATTATATTTATCAAATTATTGTGTAAATGGATGTGTATATTGTCCTTATCACATGAAGAATAAACATATTAAACGTATTAAATTAACACAAGATCAGATTCGTGATGAAGTTATAGCGCTACAAGATATGGGACATAAACGTTTGGCTATTGAAGCAGGCGAAGATCCAGTACACAATTCAATCGAATATATCTTGGATTCTATTAAAACTATTTATTCGATTCAACACAAGAATGGCGCCATTCGCCGTGTCAATGTAAATATTGCGGCTACAACGGTAGAAAACTATCGCAAATTAAAGGAAGCTGGAATAGGAACTTATATCTTATTCCAGGAAACATACAATAAAAAGAGTTATTTAGAGTTGCATCCAACAGGACCTAAACATGATTATGACTATCATACAGAAGCTATGGATAGAGCCATGGAAGGTGGAATTGATGATGTTGGATTGGGTGTATTATTTGGCTTGGAAGGCTATCAATATGAATTTGCCGGCTTAATGATGCATGCAGAACACTTAGAAGCTGTTCATGGTGTAGGTCCACATACAATTAGTGTGCCTCGTGTAAAACATGCAGATGATATTGATCCAGAAGCGTTCGATAATAGTTTGGCTGATGAAATCTTTGAAAAGATTGCAGCATGTATCCGTATTGCCGTTCCATATACTGGAATGATTATTTCTACACGTGAATCTCAAGAAGTTCGTGAAAAAATGCTTCACTTAGGTGTATCTCAAATTAGTGGGGCAAGTCGTACATCTGTTGGTGGATATACAGAAGAAGAGCGTCCTCATGATTCAGAACAATTTGATGTATCTGACCAAAGAACATTAGATGAAGTTGTGAACTGGTTGATGGAGTTAGGTTACATTCCATCTTTCTGTACAGCATGTTATAGAGAAGGAAGAACAGGAGATCGTTTCATGTCTTTGTGTAAGACAGGGCAAATTCAAAATTGTTGTCATCCTAATGCATTGATGACTTTATGTGAATTTTTAGTGGATTATGCGAGTGAAGATACAAAGAAAATTGGTTTTGAGTTGATTGAAAAAGAATTGAACAAGATTCCAAATGCGAAAGCTCAACAAATTGCTCGTGACAATGTGGATGCGATCAAGTCAAGCAATCGTAGAGATTTCAGGTTCTAATTATGTCTAATTTAAATAGTACGATAAGCGCGAATCGTACACACATTGGATTTTTCGGCTTAAGAAATGCTGGAAAATCCAGTGTAGTCAATGCGATTACCAACCAGAATATGTCTTTAGTTTCTAATGTAAAGGGAACTACGACAGACCCTGTAAAGAAATCAATGGAAATCTTACCGATTGGGCCTGTTGTGATTGTGGATACGCCGGGTATGGATGATGAAGGTACTTTGGGTGAATTGAGAATCAAAAGAACGTTAGAAGTTTTAAAAACAATGGATATGGCCGTATTGGTAGTTGATGCGAATGTAGGTCTACAAAAAATAGATTTGGATTTGATTGACATGTTTAAAGAAAATAAATTACCTTATTTTATAGTTTTTAATAAGTGTGATTTGATTGAAGAAAAGAAAGAACTGGCTTCTAATGAAATCTATGTGAGTGCTCTAAACAATGACAATATAGATGGATTAAAGCATTTGTTGGCTAGTGTCGCAAAGAAACAGGAAGAAAAGACAATTATTGGTGATTTAATTGATTCGGGCGATGTTATTGTGCTTGTGATTCCAATTGATCAATCGGCTCCTAAAGGAAGATTGATTTTACCTCAACAACTTGTATTAAGAGATATTTTAGATCATCATGCGATTGGTATGACTTGTCAGGTAGAAGAATTGGATGCAACCTTAAAGAAGGTTACTCCAAAACTGGTTATTACAGATTCCCAGGCTTTTAACAAGGTAAGTCAAATCGTAGATAAATCTATTCATTTAACTTCTTTCTCTATTCTTATGGCACGCTTAAAAGGAAGCTTATCTACAGTGCTTGAAGGGGCCAACAAGTTAGATCATCTGCAAGATGGGGATTGTGTATTGATTAGTGAAGGGTGTACGCACCATAGACAGTGTGGTGATATTGGTACGGACAAGCTTCCAAAATGGATCTTGAATTATACAAAGAAGAATATAACTTTTGAATTTACTTCTGGACAAGGATTTAAAGAAGATCTTTCGAAATATAGTGTTGTGATTCATTGTGGTGCATGTATGTTGAATGAAAAAGAAGTGCAGTCTCGCGTAAAGGAATGTAAGAAACAGCATGTGCCATTCACAAATTATGGTATTTCGATTGCGAAAATGAACGGGATATTAGATCGTTCAGTAGAGGTGTTTTAGATGAAAAAAATATATATATCAGCCGATATTGAAGGTATTTGGGGAAACAGTAATCCGGCAAATACAGCTAAGAATGGATACTTATATTCTGAATATTGTACAAATATGATGAATGAAGTCAATCTTGTGATTGATTTATTATTTCAAAATGGCGTAGAAGAAGTTGTGGTCAATGATGGTCATGGAAATATGGATAATCTTCTTCCTTCAAAATTAGATCCTAGAGCTGCTTTTGTGTCCGCAAATGGAGCTTATAAGGAATTTGGGATGATGGAAGGTTTAGATGATTCTTTTGATGGAGCATTATTTATTGGATATCATTCTCGATGTAACTCACCAGGCGTTATGGCTCATACGATTTGGGGTACTATGGTACGAAAAATTGTAGTAGATGGGAAAGAACTTGGTGAAAGTGGCATAAATCGATTGTTGGCAAACGAATTTGGAGTGCCAGTTATCTTAGCAAGTGGTGATAGTGAATATGGTAAGCAGGTAGAAGAAGAACTTGGTTGTGTATTTGTGGAAACAAAGAAAACATTAAACAATCAGTGTGCTTTGTGTTGTAGCTTTAATGAGTTGAAGAATAGATATACATATGGTATTCAAGAAGCTTTAAAAGTAGATGAAAAACCAGCTGTATCTTCATCTCACACAATGGAAATAACATTCCATCATAGTCGAAATGCGGATTTTGTATCTCGCATGGACAATGTAGAAAAGATGGATGATTGTACGGTTCGTATCGAAAAAGAAACATATAAAGATTTATATGCCTTGATGCGTTTTGTTATTAAAGTATGTAATGCGTATGCCTAAAATAAGAAAACCATTCTAGTGTTGGCGTCTAGAATGGTTTC
>ULVP01063014.1_pt1 | contig 11826 bp, 10 predicted proteins | sample 1959551 | NCBI WGS metagenome assembly ULVP01 (sample SAMEA4835789, study PRJEB28245) | human gut metagenome | biome: gut microbiome; material: fecal sample | place: Denmark | collected 2008 | reverse complement strand
TGTTCTGGAGCAGGTGTTACAGTTTGCTCAGGTGCTGGAGTCTCAGTTTGTTCTGGAGCTGGTGTTACAGTCTGTTCAGGAGCTGGAGTCTCAGTCTGTTCTGGAGCAGGTGTTTCTGCTGGAGTTTCAGTTGTATCTGTTGCTTCAGTTGTAGTTACTGGAGTTTCAACTACTTCTTCGGCTTTCTGTTCTGTTTCTTCTTTTACAGCTTCTTGACTAGCTGTTGCTACTGTTTCTTTCACTTCCCCTGTAATGTTACTTGAAACGCTAGCTGTTGTTGCTTCTTCAGTCTTTGAAGAATTTACTGTTCCATCTTCTGAGAAATAGTAAGATTTTCCTTCGATTTCTTGCCATCCTTTTGCTACAGTTTTATCTTCATTGACATAGCGATCACCATGCCATCCTGGTTCTTCCTTAGCTGCAACTACTGTTGCCACAACAGGGAAAGCAGATGCTACACATAAAATCGCTGCAACTTTTTTACCATTATTTTCTACAAAGTTCATTTTATTCTACCCCCTATTTAAAATAGTTCATGACTAGTTTACCACGAAACCACCTCACAAACAACCCTTAAATTTATTTTTGGTTAGAAATAACTAAAAATAAAAGGCCTCAAAGAGGCCTAGATAATCATCAATTATTTTGTTTTTTCAATGATTTCTGTGAAGCTATCTTCTTTCAAACTAGCACCACCAATTAATGCACCATCGATATCTGGTTGAGCCATATATTCAACGATGTTGTTAGGTTTAACACTTCCACCATATTGGATACGTACTTTTTCAGCAGCTTCTTCACCATACATAACCTTAACTTGGTCACGTACGATCTTACAGCAGTTTTCAGCAATTTCAACTGAAGCAGATTTTCCAGTTCCGATAGCCCAGATTGGTTCGTAAGCAATTACCATTTCACCAACACATTTTGGACATAAGTCAGCTAAAGAACCAGCTAATTCTTCACGAATTACTTTTTCTGAGTTTCCAGCATCGTAATCAGCTTCTGTTTCACCAACACATAAGATTGGAGTGATTCCAGCTTTAATTAAACGTTTTGCTTTTTTGTTTACTGTTTCATCCGTATCACCGAACATTTCACGACGTTCTGAGTGACCGATAATGCAGTATTTAACTCCCATTTCTTCTAACATAGGAACACTAACTTCACCAGTGAAAGCTCCACTATCTTCAAAGTGGCAGTTTTCAGCAGCTACAACTAAGTTTTTAGCGTGATCCAATGCAGTTCTTAAATCAGTAAATGGACATCCAATTCCATAAGTAGCATTTTCGCTAGCAGCAACACCATCAACAGCTTCGAAGAAAGCTTTTGTTTCAGCGTTGTTTTTGTTCATTTTCCAGTTTCCAACGATAATAGGTTTTCTCATCTTAAGTACATCTCCTTATTACTTTTCGCTGATAATAGCGATACCAGGTAATGTTTTACCTTCCATATATTCCAAACTAGCTCCACCACCAGTTGAAACGTGAGAGAATTTGTCTGCATATCCTAATTGTTTTGCAGCAGCAGCAGAGTCTCCACCACCGATTACTGTAATAGCTTCTGGTAATTCAGAGATAGCTTTACATACTTCTTCAGTACCTTTAGCAAATTTAGGCATTTCGAATACACCCATAGGTCCATTCCATACTACAGTTTTAGCACCAGCTAAAGTTTTTCTGAACAATTCAACAGATTTAGGACCAATATCTAATCCCATCCATCCATCTGGAATTTGTCCAGCATCAGCAACAGAAGTGTTAGCATCTTCACTGAATGCATCAGCGATTACGTTATCTACAGGAAGAACTAATTTGTCTCCAGCTTTTTCTAAATATTCTTTTGCTAAATCCAATTTGTCATCTTCAACTAATGAAGTACCGATTGAACCACCAACAGCTTTAGAGAATGTATAAGCCATTCCACCACCGATGATAACTTTGTCAGCTTTTTTCAATAAGTTGTCAACAACATCGATCTTACTAGATACTTTAGATCCACCAATGATAGCTACGAATGGGTGAGCTGGTTCATCAACAGCTTTTCCTAACATTGTAACTTCTTTTTCAACTAAGAATCCTAATCCATTTTCTTTAATATTTGTAGGGATACCTACAGTAGAAGCGTGAGCACGGTGAACAGATCCGAATGCATCTTCAACGAATACTTCACCTAAGCTAGCCCAATATGCACCTAATTCAGGATCGTTTTTACTTTCGCCTTTTTCGTAACGAGTATTTTGCATTAATACGATTTCACCATCAGCTAGTGCATTTACAGCGTTTTCTAATTCTTCACCACGAGTTACTGGGCAGAAAGTTACTTTTACATCTGGTAACAATTCTTGTAAACGTACGGCTACGCATTCCAAGTTGTTTTTAGCTTTGTCTTCTTCAGTCTTAACTTTTCCTAAGTGAGACATCAAAATAACTTTAGCTTTGTTTTCTACTAAATATTTAATTGTAGGTAAAGCCATTACGATACGGTTATCATCTGTGATAACACCATCTTTTCTTGGCACGTTAAAATCACAACGTACGATGACCTTTTTTCCAGCTACATCAAGGTCTTTAACAGTTCTCTTTGTCATGTATATTCCTCCTACTGTCATTTTTTTGCACATCCATTATATCACTACATAAATTGATTGACTAGTTTTTCACAAGTAAAATATTTCACAAAAAGCGCTTACATCACTTACTTGTGGTAATTACGACCATTATTGATCATAAAACCACGATAAATCTGTTCCAACATCAAGACACGGGTCATTAAATGAGTAAAAGTTAGATCCGATAATTTCCAACGATAATTCGCTCTAGAAACTAATTTTTCACTTGGTCCTAGACTTCCCGCAATCACAAAAACAATATTTGAATGCTTCATTTGCCACATATCCAAATTTTTCGCAAACGTCTCAGAATCAATCATCTTGCCATGAAGATCAAGTAATACCACAAAATCTTGATCCGATAATTTTTCTAGAACACGATTCCCCTCTTTTTCTTTCACCAATAAAACTTCGGCTTCTCTAGAAACATGCTCATTTGATTCATCCTTGACTTCGATTTCACTAAACTTACAAAAAGCCGACAATCGCTTCATATATTCTTTTTCTAAAGACTGTAACGCCTTATCTTTATTCTTTCCAATCGCAATTAATTTAATCACAATATCCCTCCTTCATTATTCTCTTGAATATCTTTCACAAAATAATCATACCGATCCAAAAATAGTTTCATCGTTTGATAGCTAGACGTCGATTTATAATCCACTTCTTCCACTTTATCCTCGTCAAATGATAAGATTTGCGCATCCGGAAACCCCAATAATATAGGTGAGTGTGTCGCAATGATAAATTGACAATTTTGTTTCACACATTCCTCAATCAAATATAGTAAAGCCAATTGATTCTGACAAGATAAAGCTGCTTCCGGTTCATCTAGAAAGTATAATCCATTTTTATTTGTTTGTTTCATCAATACAGAAAAGAAACTTTGACCATGTGATTGATCATGATATCTTTCAGAAAAAACACCACTATATTCCATTTCTTTTGTCGCAACATTATAAAAGCTTTCTGCACGCAAGAAATACATCCAATCCGGTTTTCTAGAACGCCACAAACGCATATGTTTATGCAAACTAGAATACGAATCATACGTAGAAAAATCATAATTTCTTGTTCCACCCTCTGGATTCAATCCATTTTTAATCGCAAGAGCCTCTAATAATGTGGATTTACCACTTCCATTTTCACCACAAAAGAAAGTGACTGGCTTAGTAAACGTGAATTGATCAATACTTCGAATACTTTTAATATCTGCCACATAATCATCAATTTCATCCCATAAGATATCAAATCCATTTATAAACATAAATATCACCTAAGAAAAATAGTACTCTATTCGAGTACTAAATTCCATGATGATTCACATAATAAATATAGATACATAACCCAATCAAGATAAATCCCAATATCCAATTAAGCATTTCTCTTTACAATTCCGTAATAAACTTTTGAAGTCAACAAATAAATCACAATGTAGACTAGGGCAAAAGCCACAAAACAGAATATTGTCGTACGAATATAAAGCCATGAATCGCTCACAAACAACAAATGAAGTAGCTTTTCAATCATTGGATACGCAAAACTTATATGAATACCCGCAACAAGTAATGGCATAAAGAATACCGTTAATACCTGTGAATGAATAGCCTTCTTTACATCTTGTTGTTCAAGACCTACTTTTTGCATAATTTCAAAACGATCCTTATCTTCATAGCCTTCTGTAATTTGTTTGTAGTACATAATCAGAATGGTTGCCATGATAAATAAGAAGCTTAAGAAGATTCCAATAAATAAGATGCCTGCATATAATTCAATCAAACCTTGTTTCTGATCCGATTTACTTAACCAAATAAAATTATTTATATTTCCATTCTGACCTAACTTTTTAATAACTTCACGCTCATTCGCATCACAATCAAACGAATAATAAGCACGTATTGCACTCGCATTATCGCCATACACATGTATCTGATCTTGTTGCATCTTCTCTAAAGTCTTTTCTGAATCCACAATAATATAATAATGTTCTGTCACATTTGGATTATTTTCATCCATCTTCAAATGATCCAATTGTTTCTTCACAACATATTCTTTTCCAAATAAAGATAAAGTCTTCTCCTTAGCCTTTTCTACATTGGAATACACATAGATTTCATTTGGCTTTAAAGAACCCTTGATATTTTCATAATCTTGAATATCCTTTAGTGGAAGACAATAAAATTCTTGAATCTCATTTACTGCATTCATCCCCTCATTCTGATAATCCGTAATCAAAGTGCCATTCTTTAAATATCCAGCATAATCCAATCTCTTATACGCAAGAAGATTCTTTGGAACAATGCCCATACGAATCAGCTCTTCACTCATTTCATCAAAATCAATATTGGAAGCATCCCCATATCCATTTCCCATTACACTTCTAGGATATTGTGAATCCACAATTTCATCAATACTTGTCCACATACTTAGTGTTGTCGACAACATAACTAAGACCATCGTTGAAAGAATACAAATATTGGCTAAACCTACCGCATTTTGTTTCATACGATACATCATGCCAGAAACACTAATAAAGTGATTCGTCTTATAATAGTAATTCTTGTTTTTCTTCATTAATTTTAAGAAGGTCACTGATATGGATGTAAACAATAAATACGTTCCAATAATCACAAGTACAACAGCCACAAAGAAAAAATAGAATGCCGTTAAAGGATTTTTTGTGGTAACTGACAAATAATATCCAATACCTAGACAAAGAATACCAATAATAGAAAGAAACCATTTTGCCTTAGGCTCTTTTTCGCCCATATGATCGGAATGAAGTAATTCAATCGGACTTGAAATATGAATACGAATCATAGAATAGAAATAGATCAATACATAGATCAATCCAATCACAAGAACACATTGTCTCATACCGATAAAAGAAAAGTAGAAACCAAGTATAATATCTGCACCAATCATTTTTGCGATGATTAAAAACATCGCTTTATCAAACAAGATACCTAAACCAATACCTAAAGCTAATGATACAAATAAAGTAATCGCAGTTTCATAAAACAAGACGCGAGCTAAATGCTTCTTTTCCATTCCTAATATAGAGAATAACGCAAATTCTTTTTGTCTTTTTTTAATTAAAAAACTATATGTATAGAACAAGAAGATAAACGCAAAGATTTCAATAATCACAACTCCAAAGCCTAACATCTGCGTTAGTGTCATTGCCCCTAACATCTCATTTAAGTTTGGATTGTTTGCCAAAGAAACAACCATATACAACATCATTGTCGTTAAGACACTCGTTAATATATAAGGAATGATGGTACGCGCATTCTTTTTCAAGTTATCTACAGCTAAATTCAAATAGAAAGCTCTACTCATGATGAACACCACCTGTAGCTAGTAGTGTCAACGTATCACTAATACATTGGTACATCTGATCTAAATTTTTATTTCCCTTATAAATTTCATGGAAAATCTTTCCATCCTTAATAAATAGAACGCGAGAAGCATGACTTGCTGCCTTTGTCGAATGAGTAACCATCACAATCGTTTGTTGATTCGCATTGATAGTTCCAAACAAATGTAAAAGTTCCTCTGTACTTTTTGAATCCAAAGCCCCCGTTGGCTCATCGGCCAAAATTAGATCTGGATTTGTGATGATGGCACGAGCTACAGCCACACGCTGCTTTTGTCCACCACTGATTTCATATGGAAACTTATCCAAAATACCTTCAATTCCTAATTGTTTTGCGATGGGTTTTAATCTTTCTTTCATTTCCGGATATTTTTTCTTACTTAAAACCAAAGGCAAGAAAATATTATCGCGATTATTAAAATTATCTAATAAGTTAAAATCTTGGAATACAAAGCCCAAGTGTTCTCTTCGAAAGTTCGCAATTTCCTTTTCTGAAATATGCGTAATATCTTTACCATGTAGTAAGACTTGTCCACTTGTTGGTTTATCTAAAGCGGCCAAGATATTTAATAGTGTTGTCTTACCAGATCCAGACTCACCCATGATAGCTACATATTCGCCTTTATTCACACTAAAATTAACGTTGGTCAATGCCTGTACTTGATTCTGTGTAAATCTTGTTGTATATACTTTTTTTAAATTTTTTACTTCCAATAATGCCATATTCATTACCTCCATGTACACCAAAATTCTACATAGAATTCAAAAATGCAGCCATCGATTCAGCTAACACTCATCTTACAAGATTGTAAGATTACTCAATTCTTCCTTCAAAATGCGTAAGATCTAATATCACTCGAGTCCCTTTACCAACGCTTGATTCAATTGTTATTTTATGATTTAACATATCTAAAATATTTTTACATAAATATAGACCTAGACCACTTGCCGTTTTATCACTACGACCATTCATGCCTGTATATCCTTTTTCAAACACACGATTTAAATCACTTGCACTAATACCCATACCAGTATCTTCAATCACTAAAATATGTTTAGACTTCATATATATAGATATCAAACCATTTTCATTGGTATATTTAAGACTATTTGAAAGGATTTGTTCCAACACAAACACAAGCCACTTTTCATCACTCAAAATAACATCCCCGGTTTCTTTAAAACTCAACTGAATGTGTTTACGAATAAATTCTGTAGAAAAGCGACGAATCGATTGTCGAATCAAATCATCCAACTCTAATTCTTTAAATAAGAAATCTGTGTGCGTACTATGTAAGCGTAAATAGGCTAAAACCATGTCTGTATATTGATCCATGCGTAAGAGTTGTAACTTAATTTCATTACGACTTAAGTTCTCATCTTCAAGTAGTAATTTCATAGCGGCAATGGGAAGTTTAGCCTGATGCACCCACATCGTAAAATAATCTTCTAAATCATGCATTTTATTTTCTGAAGAAATAACATACTCATCATGATACTCTTTCATAGCTACTAAGATTTTATGATAGTCTTCTCCCATCAATGAAGAATCTTGAAGATCACAAGACAAAGAAACATTACTATTGGATTGAAGCGTTACTAGTGTTTGGTGTTTCTTATAATATTTGTAGTAATCCCAAAAGAAACAAACCACCAACAAAACACATAAAAGCATAAAGGCATATGTAAAAGCTTCAAGTTCTAAATTATAGAGTTTAAATACACAGAAACAGACAAATACACTCGCAACATAAATTGCGATAAAGAACGCTCGATCTTTTAAATAATGACTAAACAACTTCATATCTTATATCCCAATCCTTTTTTTGTTTGAATAAAATCCACAATGCCAATACTCTCTAACTTTTTACGCAAACGATTCACATTCACACTCAGTGCATTTTCATCCACATAAAAGTCCGTCTTCCACAAATATTCCATTAAACTATCTCGAGATACAATCGTCCCCTTCTTTTCCATAAGTAAACGTAGGATCTTAGCCTCATTCTTACTCAGTTCCATTTGAGAAGATTGAAAACATACCGTATTATCATCTAAATTAAAGCGTACACCTTGATATTCAAGGATATTATGATTGGATACAAAGTCATAGCTACGACGTAAGATAGCTGTTATTTTAGCAGCTAGAACATTTAAATCAAATGGTTTACATACAAAATCATCCGCGCCCTTAGAGATAGCCATCACAATACTCATATTGTCTGTAGCACTTGAAATAAAGATAATTGGAACTTTGGATTCTTCACGAATCTTTTCCGTCCATAAATATCCATTTAAATAAGGCAGTGTTATATCCATTAATACTAAGTCTGGATTGAAAGATTGAAATGCATCCATTACATTATAAAAATCAACAACTCGATTAACATCATAGTTCCAAGATTTAAGAAACGATTCTAACTTTTTTGAGATGAGTTCATCATCTTCGATAATCAATATTTTATACATATTCTCACCCACTCTATTATACTGCATAAGCCAGGAAATCTTTCTAACAATGCTGTAAGATAAAGCAAAAAGGAAGTGATAGTATAATCTATCTTCAAACGGGAATCCTCATTCTAGAAATCGGATTATGTTATTTAATCAATGGCTTGTTAAAAGATACATTAAACAAAAAAATACGATACGCCATTTGTATCGCATTACTAATCAATTGTTCAAATATGCATACGTATCAAGCTATGTGGGCTGTACATACATTATTCTGTTTACTTGTATTATTAATCGTATTCAAAAAAAGAAAGCCAATCATCTGCATACTTCTTTCAGCTATCATATCCACATCGTCACTTTTGGCTCTGTGAATATGTATACCATCCATAAAACAACCTACAACATCACAACAACAAAAGAAATCACAAACACCAAATTTCTATCTACTTGGCAGAGACTTCGTGGATGAATCCACATCCAAAGATGATATGGAAATCCTATTTAAACAACTTGGAAGAATTACTAAAGTAGCCCCTGTTTATTTTGTATATGGCAATCATAAAAGCAAAACAAAATTCACAAAAAACAACATTACCATTCTAAATGATTAAGAAGTAGAATTAAATAACATCATCCTTATTGGCAGAAAAGACTACACAAACAAAAACCGAAAGAAAACAAAAGACTACCATCTTACAAATAACACCAATAACATCGTCCTAGACCATCAACCACAAGGAACAAAAGAAAACATTAAAAATAATATCGACCTAAACTCAATGGTTACACCCATAACGGACAAATGTTTCCACTATCTTTCTCTTACCACCTACAACCCGACTTTGCGGTAATTACGAAAAAAAAACATTCATGCACTACACAGAAATCATTAGCTCAGGCCTTGTTGGTTGGGGTTTTCCAATAAGAGCAGAGGGTATTTGTGAGTATGTGCTAGTTAATGTTACACCAAATAAATAAAATCAAATAATACAAATAAATTCAGCCATCTAAAATCCGTTAACTATACATTTATAACTTAATAAAAGGAATCATACTTAAAATCCAGTTGTGTGGATCTAAAAGTGTAATCAGAAGTGTGTATTCTTAAATGATCATTTATGTACATATTTAGATTGTCATATATATATTTCTTTACTCAAAACTCAGTAAGTAACTTAGTAAGAAGAACCATACTTAAAATCATCAAATGGCGTTGTTGCTCCAATATCAGCGTCAGTAACTTAGTAAAAAGAACCATACTTAAAATCACCTAGAAGATGTGTTAGATGGGTTAGACGTCAGTAACTTAGTAAAAAGAACCACACTTAAAATCATGGTGCGATTTTAATGATGGTAATATTTGTCAGTAACTTAGTAAAAAGAACCATACTTAAAATCTCATGCAATAGACAGATGAGTGATATTAACGTCAGTAACTTAGTAAAAAGAACCATACTTAAAATCGCATCGCAGGCGGTCGAACTACTCAGCACGGTCAGTAACTTAGTAAAAAGAACCATACTTAAAATCTGTTATACAACAAGATTGGACGAACGATTAGTCAGTAACTTAGTAAAAAGAACCATACTTAAAATCACGTCAATCAACTCTTTCAAACAATCAAAGTCAGTAACTTAGTAAAAAGAACCATACTTAAAATCCTTTGCCGATACAATTCACACCATTCTTTGTCAGTAACTTAGTAAAAAGAACCATACTTAAAATCTTTCAACGGGCACTAAAATGAAACAATCCGTCAGTAACTTAGTAAAAAGAACCATACTTAAAATCTGATGTACTTTTTGAAAATAAAAGACGTTCGTCAGTAACTTAGTAAAAAGAACCATACTTAAAATCATTTAGTTAGTGACTATGATATGGATTTAGTCAGTAACTTAGTAAAAAGAACCATACTTAAAATCACTTTGGATTAGATAAAGATTTCAATATCGGTCAGTAACTTAGTAAAAAGAACCATACTTAAAATCACTCCCGACTATGAAATGACAACGGATGAGTCAGTAACTTAGTAAAAAGAACCATACTTAAAATCCCTTCCGTCTTTCTTCGGGTGGTTTGTGTGTCAGTAACTTAGTAAAAAGAACCATACTTAAAATCTAATTCATAATACATTCGACTAGGAAACAGTCAGTAACTTAGTAAAAAGAACCATACTTAAAATCGGAATAGATTACCTAGTTCAACATTGGCATGTCAGTAACTTAGTAAAAAGAACCATACTTAAAATCGAGCTTCTAAAATATTGCAAGGACAACAAGTCAGTAACTTAGTAAAAAGAACCATACTTAAAATCTACATATTCACTAGAGCATTATTTGAATAGTCAGTAACTTAGTAAAAAGAACCATACTTAAAATCTGAATGTTTGTTCTTTTATAAAACATTATGTCAGTAACTTAGTAAAAAGAACCATACTTAAAATCTTGCATTGTCAAATTTTGGTCCATAGTTCGGTCAGTAACTTAGTAAAAAGAACCATACTTAAAATCACTGTTCCAATGATTCTTCCACAACATTGGTCAGTAACTTAGTAAAAAGAACCATACTTAAAATCTAGTTGGCGCATGATGGCTGGATAAAACTGGTCAGTAACTTAGTAAAAAGAACCATACTTAAAATCCGCTCAATCCGCCTTGTAAATGGTTCTCCGTCAGTAACTTAGTAAAAAGAACCATACTTAAAATCAGATATTCTTTTTACTAGGTAAATATTACTATATATAAAGTATAAATAGCAATTTATCTTTAATTTAATTTTTAATAAAATTGCATTTTTTTAGAATAAACATACATAATTTTTGTCTTTTTTCGAAAAATCAGATGCGATTTTCTGTATATTTCGGCTTTGTAAGTGCATATATTTTTGAATATAACTATTTTGCGAATAACAAAGCATATCAAATTCTTCAGGCATATACATTTCAGTTTTTATACTTTCAGAATCATTCAAAATTATATATTGTAGCATATCATTTTCTGGTAAAATAGAGCAATCAATTTGATCCGCTGATACTATAAAGTAGACATTACTATCTTTGTAAGCGTAAATCCAATCTAACACGTTTTCGTCAATTTTAAATGATAAATTTACTATAAGTGGTTTTGCTCGTTGCAAATATATAGAAAGATTATATAGCATCATTAGTTTTTTCTCTTTGGGAATCCCATCACACTTAAAGCTTAACATTGATAATATTGATGAATAAGGAAAATCTGTAAATTCTAAAGAACAATGACATTGCAATCCTCTTTCTAAAATTTTTTGAATCTTATAAAATCCTTGATCCGTTCTGAAATTCCTAACATTATTTCGAATAGATTCCAATGTATTAAAATCATTTTGATTTGCTTTAACAAAT